>Ga0222713_10003954_pt1 | contig 15039 bp, 41 predicted proteins | sample C33_649DmetaG_FD_165061 | JGI IMG/M metagenome (GOLD analysis project Ga0222713, IMG submission 165061) | Estuarine water microbial communities from San Francisco Bay, California, United States - C33_649D | ecosystem: Environmental > Aquatic > Marine > Unclassified | place: USA: California...
AATATCAGCTGCTATATTAACCATTCGTTGATTTTCATAATGGTCATAATTGTACAGGTGATGAAATGCTATATGAAGCAATTCATGTTTCAACAAACCATATTGATGATCATGACTTAGACTATTGTAAAAGTCAGGATTGAATTCTAAATTCAAATTATACCCTGCTTTTCTAACACAAGCTGTATCAATATTCTTGTTTTCTAATTTGTTCAGTTGTAACAACATTAAACCATAAAATGGTTCTTTTAACATCAACTCTTTTGTAACTTTTGAAATATCCATCTCTTTTTATTTTTATTTAATATAATATAGTAAAATCTTTGTGTAAGGCCTAGTTGATAATTTTTGAATAATTTTCTATTAAACGTTTCAAAGTAGCATATTGACCACTTGATATACGAACATTTTGATATGATTTATCTAGATACTCATATGCTTTTTCTAATCCACCTATTTCAAAATAAGTAATCATATCATTACCTACTTTCTCAAACATTTGTGGTGAACCAATTGTAGACAATGAACAACCTTTTTCAATTTTCTTACTAAACTCTTTACCACCACCACTTTTAATTTTACCTAATGATGAACCAAAACCTGAACGGCGTGATATTTTATTAACATGACTGGCTGTTTCTTTATCAACATGTTCTACTGTGTTACCTGTTTTATGATATACAATATCAATTGTACCATAAGCTTCAGTTTCAGAACAATCAACACAATGGTTAAAACCTAATTCTACTCGTTTTGTAGGTAATGTTTTTGAACAACTTTTACAATTCATCTCTCTTTATTTATTTCTTTATACTTTAATATAATAAAGAAGTTGTGTGTAAACAAAGAAAGGTAGATTTTTCAACCTACCAATCTAAAAAATATCCAGAATCCTTTTACTAAACTCTAACAGCTCCAGAATCTTTTTCTAAAATTTCTTTAACCCAATTAATAGCTTCTTGTTCTGTGTTGAATTGAGCTGCTATAATTCCTTGAGTTTGATCCCAAACTCTCCAAACACGATTGTTATTTACAATAGATACTCTAATATGGTACATTTGATTTACTTATACATATAAGATATTTTCAAAATGTAATGTTAATTTTTTATATAAATGACTCACCCCACTCATCATCAATAAGCTCATTTTTATTCCAACCTGCTTCATTAATAGCTTTATATTCATCAGGTGCCATACCTTTCATTATCATATACATTTCAAAATCAATGTCAAGTAATCTCCACTTATCATTCCACTCCCTAATCCACATTTGTCTATGTTGTTCAAATTCTTGTTGTGTCATAATTTAAATAATTCATAATTACTATTTTGTGTTTTGAATTTAATATAATCCTCTCGCTCCTCTATGATTTCTGTAACAGAAGTTGTTTGCCAAGTAAAAAATTGGTTAAATGGAGACATAATTAATGAACGACCAATAGCAGGTTCATCATGTTTTGCTTTAAAACGACCTTCATCATTCCATTCTAACCATTTTATTTCTTTAGATTGATTAGTTAGTCCATCATGTTCACGAACTAATTTCCAATTAAATTCGTTTTCAATTACTCCTTGTTCAACAGCAATCTTCAATACATTATCTTCCGTTAATGTCATTGGTATCTTATCTTGTTTAATCTTGCTCATATAGTTTTATGTTTGTCTTTTTTAAATAAAAATTTAAAGCATCCTTTCCAAATTAACAATCTACATATCCATTTAGGTAACCAACCTGCCATATAAGGTTCAGTTTTAATTAACTCATAACTACCATGAATTAATCCATTTTCCCATCCTGCTTCAGTTAAACTGAATTCAATAGTTGCGCTGTCCCATCTAGCTCTAAAATAGAAATAATATCCTAGAAACCAACCTTCTGATTGAACGGGGCAGTTGCCTGATGGTTTGTATTTCCACTTAATCATATTAATCCATTTCTTTATTATATCCTAAGTTTAATTCCTGAGCTTGTTTGGTTAGAAAGTCTAATTGCTTTTCTCGATTTTCTTTTTCAGTTTCTAGTTTCTCTAGTTGTTTTTCAAATCGCTCAATACTACCCCAAATAATACTAGCTTTAGAGTCTAGTGTTAATATTTGTTCTACCAATTCTTTTTGTCTGCCTCTACTATAAAAACCATGTTCAATATCATCAGCTAAGTTTTGTAAATGTTCAGGAGCATGAATTGAAATACGAAGATCATAATCATGCCACTTAGTTTTCCAATCTATAAAGGCAATTCCCTTAGTTAGCTTTCTAAGTAGATTGTGTAAGGACCAGTTACGTACTCGAACAATAGACCTATCACTACCAAACACATGTAAGAAACGTAAGAACCATCTTGGACATAGTTTAGGTTTAGCTTCATAATCCATAGCAAGTACTAATGGGTATAGAGCATTAAAATAATCACCTTCTTCATTCCATAGGTGTGTTCCTAAGTAACCATACTTTTCAAATCCTTTAGGAAAGAAAATGTATCTGAAGTCATCTAACTCAATATCACGAGTATAAATCATACCCTTACTACGTCCTTTCCAAAACAGGATTGTGTATTTAATATTGTCTATACGTTCTTCAAATGTTGGTGGTTTGTAAAATTTATTATTTTTGTCTATTTTGCTCATAATTATCTAAATCTTCTTTTAAACGTTCTAAAAATGTTTGTTCTCCATCATCACCACTTACCAACCAATCTATCCTATGAGCATAGATTTGAGCTTTTCTAAGCAGTTCTACTCCTTCTTTAAATTTTTCAATTATTTCGTCTGGGTAGTCATGATAGTAAATTCTATCATCCCAAACTTCATGCCATCTATCTTCATCAGCAACTTCTTTTTTATTTCCTTCAATTAGTCTCTCAATTGAATCAGCAATATATCCAATTTTATGTTGGTCGTATTCAAAATGTCCTCCACTCATAGTATTTTATCTTTTTTATTTTCTTTCTTATACTATAATATAATTAAGAATTTATGTATTACCAAAGAAAAGTTATTTAATTTTATATTAACCTCCGAATGTTTCCTTGTAGTATTGTTCTGATTTACCCATTGGGTCTTCTTCTATTGCATTCATAAGCGTATGTGAATATACTGCTTGAATAATCTCCTCCTTGTGCATTGCTTTGGCTTGTTTCAAAATGTCAATGTTTACAATTCCCTCTCCATAAATACTTCTTAAGTATTCAGCCATTTCAATGGCATACCACTCAATACTACTTTGTTTATTGTTGCTCATAATTTCTATTTTTTGATTGTCAAAAGGTTTTGTTTGCAATGTATTAGTGCTAATTACAGTTTCTCTATGTGGTAATTCAAGATACTTTTTAATTTGTTTTACTTCCGTTTGTTGTTTGGTGTTGCTCATTGTTACCTCCTTCTTGATATTGTTCCCCTTTTTGTTCTATTGCATCTAAGACTCTAAACAAAGGAACTAATATTGTTCCATTGGTGTATACTTCTTGACTATCCTTAAAACTATAATCAATAATAAAGTCTATAATTTTGAGATGTTCTTCATCTGTAATGTATTTCAATCTACTACTTATAGATAAATCATTTTTGATTTCTTCTTTCATACTTTGTTTATTGTTGCTCATTTGTTACCTCCTTGTATTTTGTTGATTATTTTATAAACTTCATGACTTTCATTTTCAGCCCAAGTAATTATTTCCTCTTCCAAATCTATGTTATAATTGTGTAATGCAAATGATTGATGCATTAATTCATGCATTATTAATCCAAAAGTGCTAAGTGAATCAGTACATCTTGAAAGATTAATAAATACAAACCTTGGATCATCATCTATATACTCACCAGATTCTTTAGGTATAAAATTAGATAATCCTGCTACATAAGCATCTTCTGTTGTGTTTTTATAAGCAGTACAATCTATGGCATTAAGACCATGCATTTCTTCTACATTATAATAAGTAAATAAATCACAAGGATTAGAACTTAATAGAAGCGTGTAAGTCTCTCTATTTATTTTTTCAATTTGTTTATTATTGCTCATACTAACTTCCAAATGTTGGTCTGCTGATATCTATCCATACTTTACACACAATAAGATTTAGTCCAATCATATAAGCTCTAACATGATTATCTTTACTAAATACTTCTTTAATACTACCTTTCTTTTTACCAACGGCCTCATATGTTTTTACCCATATTCCTAAGTTGAATGTGTTTCGCATTTGAAACTTTTCAAAATTTTCCATACCTCCTTCTTCCCATCTGTGACGGAGTACAAGATTAATATGAAACCATTTGTTTCTAATCTTACTTATCATTGTTTATTTTTTAAATACCTCTATTAATTCATCAAATGATACACCACCATTACCCTCTTTTATTTTATATAATTCGGCTTGTACCTCATCATAAAAATTTATTCTATCCATTACAAAAGCAGAATTAGGTTCCATTGACATGAATTCTAAAGTCAGTATAAGTCGTTTAACACCTATTAAAGCACATTCAATTGCTTCCTTATAACGTGAATCACAACTATTAATACCACTATTCAATGAACCGTTGTTTGGTAACATGAAATAATAATCATGAATAATTTCTAATGCTGCTTTTTGGTGTGGTGTCATAGTCTTTTTATTTCACGTTTAACTGCTTCCAAATATTCTACAATAGTGTGAGGTGTTGTTCTATCCTCTAACAATGATTTTTGTAGCTCATGTGTTGCTATCCAAGCTGCTTGCTTAACAATATGTAATGACGTTTTATAGTCAATGTCTTCATTAAAATAAGCATACTTAATTTTATCAACTAAATTTGATGCGTGTTCTTGTGGTGTCATAACTTGTTAAATTTTCTTGTTTGTATTTTTATTATATACTTTTGTGCTATTTTATGCCACCACCAATCAAAGTCTCTATTGTAATAAGTACATTTGTGTTCTAGTATTTCTAGTAAAGCATTTTCAAAAGTATGATGTGTTGTTCTGTATTGTCCATCTCTCAAGACAAACCAACAACCCTTTCTAAATTTGAACTTGTAGTCTTTTCTTAATTTCTTTAAAAGTTTAGCTTTCATTTCTTTAACTTATCGTTTATAGCACCTAGGTAAAGTATCACTACTATTAATAAAAATATAACCATATTACTTTAGTTTAACTAATTCACTGATTAATAATGCAACATCATCTGTTGTTTGATGAGACATAACATCTGTATATCCATCAGTTAATACAACCCAATTATCAACATTCCAAATCATCCAATCACCATTACTATTCCAAGCTGCTACTTCGGCGGTTGTTTCACCTTCATCACAATAATTACCTTTACTAAATTGAACACTAATAGTACATCCGTTAGCAAAGTCCATTTGAAAGCCGTGATGCCAATCATTATTTTCTGCTCTAAATTTCATAACTTTTTATTTATCAAATGTATTAAAAATTGAATTCCAAAAACCTTTATTAATTCTATTATGATATTCTTCATATTTTATAAGTGCTTTATTTACTGAATCTTTATATGTATCAGCTACACGAGTTTTTTCTTTAGTGTGTGAAGAAAAATCAGCATATAAATAAAAATCATCAGCAGCCATAACTTGTTGTTCTTCTAAAACAGCTTTACTATACTTTAAAGTAAGTAAATAATATTTATTTTCTAATTGTTGATATTCTTTTTTTAGAATATCATATTTTTGATATTCAGAATGACCTACTTTAACAGTAACTGCTGTTACTAAAATTGAGATTGTGATAACTATTTTTTTCATAACTTTTATTTCTTAATAATAATTAAATAACCTTCTGGGGTTGATTTAAAATGTTCAATAATCATTCCTTTAAATGATTTGTCAAACATTCCCATATCATGATCAGAATGCATATAAGGACCACCACTTGGATCAATCATATCAATTTTAGTAGTGTCTGAATAAATTAAACCTCGGTATTTTTTAGATAATGGAGTTGATTCAAATGTTTCCTTATCATACTCATGAACAGCGGTTTTAAATTCACCCATAGTCATTCGCTCATCTGTATCAACATCAGTACAATATGCTTCATATGCTTTATCATAAACATTAGGCCAACCACAACGCATCCATTTAAATTCACCTTCAAATAAAATGTTTCCATCATCTGTTTTACTGAATGTAAAAACATCATTGTAACGATTTGTGTAACTTACTTTTTCCATTTTTCTCTTTTCTTATAATAATAATATAATAAAGAGGGTTTGGAAATCCAAACCCCCTAATTAAACTATAACTAGTAATCCTGTGTTATCTTTTTATCTCAATATATTTAATTTGTTGTGTAAAAGCATCTAAAGTAATATCTAATGAACCTAATATTTTAATATCATCATTTATATCATATACAGTTATATAAAACCTATAACCGCCATTAGTGCGTCCGGTAAACTCGGCTTTACCCTTAGACAACACCTTCCATACTTTTTTATCAATTATATCTTTACTATAATAAGATGTAACCCATCTATCATTTTTCTTTTCCTCAACTACTTCAGTTGTTGAATCATTCAGATACATTTTAATATGCCCTTTAATAATATGTCCGGCTGCTGTTTGAGCATCATAATGAGTTGGGACTGAAACATACTGACCTATTAGAGGAAATGATGTTAGAAAAATTCCTGTTATTATAAATTTTTGAAATACAGAATGTTCACGTACCCACTGAATACTATTTTGAATTATTTTTAATATTTTTTTCATTTGCTAAAATTAAAATCCAAACACCAAACTAACCAACATAATGAAATTTCAAATCTATTATGCCAACTAATCCATATTTGTGGTAATACAAATAATGATTTATAATGTGATGAAGTACTTATTTTTATATTCATACTTTATCTATATTTTCAGGGTTAGAAAATTTTAACCCCCACATTAATGAAGACCAATCCATCTCACGTTCAGCCGTTGTTTTATTGAGCTTAAGATTTTTACGCAAATAATCAGTACCCCATTTTTTCCATTCAACATTTTGTTCAACAGTCATAGTCCATTGAGCATACCAGTCATCTTTTCTATCTTTAATATCATCATAAGTGATATTATGACCAGCAATAACAAACATTTGATTAATTATGTCAATAACAGCTTGTTGACGTTTTTCTTCTCTACTCATTCTCTTTTTCATAACTTATCTTTTCTTTTTAATATAATAAATCTTTTTTAAAGAACCAAATTAATCCCACCAACTTTCAATTCGCTCATTCATTATTTTAAATAATAAACGTTTTGCTTTATTGTGTTTATCCATTACATATTTAAGTGCTTCTGGTGTTCTATAATTTGCGTCATAGAATTCATGGTAATATGATTCTTCTTGTATTTTTTCAATTAACCTAACACAAGTCATCATTAGTTCAGCATCACGTTTAGAACTTTCATGCCAGTTTCTCTCACCTAAATGTTTGGCTTGCTTTTCTAATTTAAATTTTAGTACCTCAAAAATATAATGATGGTCCCAGTCTCTATCCTTCCAGATTACCCAAAACCATTTGTATAAGTTCTGAACTCCATACTTAATGTATTTGTGCTGGTAAGGTAGTTGCCATCTTACCCACCTGTACAATTTCCAATACCACTCATTATATTCTTTACTCATATTGTTCCTGAAACTAAAATTGAACCATCACCTAGAATTTTATAGTCAAATAAATGTTTTTTTAAAGCACTAGTAGCTAATGTTTTCATTTTAGTACTATTACCAGTAATAATTTTACCTTGAAAACCTAGTACTCTATAATCCCACATAATAGCCCATTCTTCAACTATCAACATAACATCTTCATGTTTTACACCATGAAGGTCTAGTGTAATAATGTTTTCTTCCATACCTTTATTGCTCTAATTAATCGTTTTCTAGTTGTTTTATTTTTTATTGATTTTCTGTGTCGTGGTGTTTTCATAGCGGTAATAAATACATACAATTGAATCACCAATATGAAATGTTTTATCTGTTGAAACAATTATTTGACCATTTGATGCTTTACCATAGTAACGATAATCAGTTTGTAATGTATTTTCTTGACCTGGTGAAGTAAACCATACTGAGTCAATAGTTGATATTATTTTTTCTTTATCAATTATTCTAGTTTCATCAGGTACTAAATCAGTAACAAAAAATCCTAATATTAACAAAGCTAAAAATGTTCCAACTCCAATAATTCCTTCTTTATTCATTATTTTTCAAATTTATGATGTTTATGTAAATATCTTAAGTCACCTAATGTTTCTACACCTTGAGCTGTATTATCAATAGGAATAACTGCCATTGAATCAGGTAATAATTCAACCAAATCATTCAACCAAATAATAGCTACCTCACCTTTTCCAATACCTCTACGACGAGCTACTTCTACTTGTTTATCTTTAACTTCAATAACAAATGTTGTACTCATAATTAATTACTTAAGGGTGCTTTAATTGCTGGATGTGGGTCATATCCTAACAAAATAAAATCATTCAAATTAATTTCATCTGCTTTACCTTTCAATGCGGCTCTAAAGTTATGACCTGAACTCATTTTCAATACAGGTAATTCTTTAGGTTCCCTATCCATTTGTTCCTTAGCTTGTTCCAAATGATTCAAGTACAAATGTGTATCGCCTAAATGACCAATTAAATTTTCAGGCACCATATTCACTTCACGAGCAATCATCTCAAGTAATAGACCGTATGAAGCAATATTAAACGGCAAACCTAGGAACACATCAACTGAACGTTGATTCCAAAGTAATGAAATTGCTCGTTTAGGAGTTCTATCACTAAATGCTTCTTCAGTAATAATAAAATTATCTAATTCTAGATCCCTATTTTTCATTACCCATTGTATTTTTTCTTCCAAACTCAACTCTCTTGTATAAACTTGAAATCCATAATGACAAGGTGGAAGAACCATATACTCAAGAGCATCTACATTCCAAGCTGAAACCATCAATCGTCTTGAATCAGGATTATTTTTTAATTGATGAATTAAATGTTTAATTTGATCAATTGTTCCACCTGCTAAATCATTTGATTCCCAAGCTCTCCATTGTGCTCCGTAAATAGGACCTAAATCACCCCATACATGAGCAAAATCACCATTGGTTTTAATTTGTTCAATAAACTTATCCATTGGTAATGGTTCACCCACACCTACTCTAGAATCCTTATATCTCTTATAAGCATCACCATTCCAAATATTACAACCATTATCAACTAAATACTTAATATTAGTATCACCCATCAAAAACCACATCAACTCAGTTGCCATTGTTTTAAATGCTACTTTTTTAGTAGTCAACAATGGAAAACCATTCCTCATATTATGATGAATTGTATAACCAAAAATTGATTTAGTACCAGTACTTGTTCTGTCTTTCTTTTCAACACCAAATTCAAGAATATCTTGTAGTAATGTTTGATATTGTATATCTAGATTATTCATAATTAATCTTCAACTTCTTCAATTTCATTAAGCCATTTTGAAGTTTTCTTTCGCTGTTGTTTTCTGAATTTATGATTCTTTTTCAAATCTTCAATCCATATTTTTAAAACAGCTAGTTTTTGTAAATTACTTGTTTTACTCATGTTTTTATTAAATATTAAAATTAGTGAAAATATAATTTGATAAATTATCTACAATTTGTTCATCCATAACTTTATTTCTAAAATCATCATAAACTGTAACATCAACATAACCCATGTCTTCATCTTGTGTTACTTCAACTTGATAATGTTCATTGTCTGTTGTTAAGTCAAACCTTAATACAACTTCAGTTAATTTAGAGTGTTTAATATCTGTATCCATAAAATGTATTATATATCCATCCCCAACAATTTTTTTTCATCTTTTGTATTTTAATGTCAAATCTACGTTTAGCACATTGAATTACATATGTTTTAGGTTTTTCATTTAATGATCTAACATACATTTTTAAAGCTTTACCAAAATGAGGTTTAAACATGTTAAATAAAAACCAAAATAGTTTTTTCTGATCAAAACTATCAAACACCCATTTGCCTCCTCTATAGTTAGCAATTTTCTTTAACTCCCCTCCACCTTCATAGCCTGAAAATAGTTCAAAACAATTTTGTTGTGTTTTAAATACTAAATACTCTGTTTCACTTAAATTGTAAATAAAATTCATAACTCTTTTTTTATCTTTTTATCTTAAATAATATAATTAATTCTTTTTAAAAAGCCAAGTGGGACTTAAAAGTCCCACCTAGCTGAAAGAAAGAAATAAAAAGTTTGGTACTGCTGGCCGGGATCGAACCGGCACGAACCTTACGGCTCACAGGATTTTAAGTCCTGCGCGTCTACCTGTTCCGCCACAACAGCATATCTTTTAAACATCCCATTCATCAGCTCCTACTTGTAAACACTCTGTAAGAGATGCTTCTGGAAATTGTTCTTTATGTTTAAATGCTGACCAAATTATTTCTATTCCAAGTCCATATTTAGCAGACTCATCTAGTATCATTTGACCATATGTTAGTTCTTTTGTTATTTCTTTTTCAATCATATGTTATAATAATCTTTTTTGTATTTTTTATCTTCAGTAACTTTAAAATAACCAAATGATATAATAAAAACTAAAGCAAATAAAATATATTTAAGAACTTTAAAACACCATATAATAAGTAAAGCTAAACCTCCTGCTACTAACCAACTGTTTAATTCTTTACCCATTCTTTATTATACAATTTAAAAGCTTCATTCATGTGATAATAAGCAAATGATATAGCTTTATAATAATCACTATCTTCATCTAAATCATATTCTTCAGGATTAGAATAATAGTCATTAACATATTCTTCAAATTCTGATGAATTTAATTGCTCACCACTTAAATTTCTTAACTCTTTTCCAACTTTTATCATCTTATTTTCCTTCTTATCTTATATTAATATAATAAATCTTTTTTTAAAAGCCAAATCTTTTAATTTTCTTTTAAATTTTCATATGAATAATGAACTGAGTCTTTTTGGATTGTAAAGTACAAATCAAAGTCTTTATCACAATCACGATTCTTACTAAAGTACAGTTTTCGGTGTTGATCTTCTTTAGAACGCTCAATATGGCACATTGCATCAGTCATGTGTTTTAACCGGTTTGATCCAGCGAAATCACCCGCCTTAGTCATTTGTTGTATATTAATAAATGTGGTATAACGTTTGTTTTTATTCTCACCTTTTTTATTTCTATCTTGTAAAGATAAAAACCATGATTCAGCAGCACCTTCAGTTACTTTATAATTATCCCTAACCATATCAATAACCTCAGCTATTGAATCTACAGCTACAATATCATAACCTTCATTAAATACATATTCTAATGTTTCTTTAACTGTATCAGCATAATTTTTTAAAAACAATGTTTTAACACAAGAAAATTTAGGTAAACGTCTACAATATTTGTAATAACCAATTTCATCCATTTCACCTGAGATGAATAAACATTTATAACCTTGACGAGTAAAATTAGAAAGCATATCAAGTACAACTGTTGATTTACCACTACCAGGACCACCTACCATAACCATATTAGTACCAGGCATAATTCCACCTTCAGTACTTAATATAACATCAAGTTCTGATTTTGTTTGAATTGGTTTAAATAATGACTCATTGAAATTAAGTTCATTACCACTGACTAGTTTAATATCAGATGGGTCAAATGATTTAGTTTCTGTTTTTTTAGATGGTCTTCCTCTTTTAACTTTATTCATAACTTTTTATTTCTGTTGTTTTAAAATATCAAAATACCAATCACGCTCATGAGGTCTGGGTTGAAATACAGGTTTATCAATCTCATGGAGGTATACAGTTTTGTATTTATTTTGTTTTTTAGCTCTTTTATTTGATTCATAATAATATAATGGTCCAGTGTATTTTTGAGGTTTTGGTTCTCCATTTTCATAATATACAATTCTTCTAGGTCCATCCCATGATCTAAACGCTCTACAAGTGACTCTATACCATTTACCTTCTTTTTTAAGTTGGATTTGAGTTTCTTTTACAGTGTTAAAGTCATATTTTAATTGTACAGTGTTACCCTTTTTTTCACTCATTTATTAAAACGGAATTAATTCATCAATTGAGTATTCAATACGTTCTCCATCTATATTTTTTCTAGGTTTTGGTGGGTGACCAAAATGTTTTTCTAACCAAGTCACAGGATACATTAAAATACGACCTGTATATCTAGGATTGTCAACATGTTTTTCTCCAAATGGTATTTTTTGTAAAGATGCTTCTCTATAGATATCTTTCCCTAAAGCTGATCCAGCTGCTTTACCTAAAAAATTATACAATGACATAAAATTATCATTATAATAAGGACTTTCACTCCAATATGGTCTTTCTTTTATCATAATTGTTTATTTTTAACTGCTTTAATATGTTTACAACCTTCCATTCTATTTTTTAATCTCCAAAAACCCTGACAATTACATGTCCAATAGTTTTTAACTGGGTCAAATTTTACTTTATAATCACCTTGTCCTGAACCACTAGTTTCTGTAAATATTTCTTTTTGTACTCTTACTTTAGGTCTAATCCAATTAATATCTTCCAATGTTGTTGATGGATGAGCTTTTAACCATACAGGAACAATATATTTTTCTCCTTTTACTTTAATAATGGATGGGTTAATATTATGTTCAATATCATATTTAAAAGCTTGCACCCCATGACTCAATACTCCATCTTCAGGTGTATAAGAATATGGAAGTTTACCTTCTACTATCTCATCTACTACCCTACCATCTTTGTAAGTTTTATAAATTCTCAATAACATCTTTTTATTCTCTCTTTTACCTTAATAATATAATAAAAGATTTTGGATTTTCAAAACCTAAGAATACTACGCGTTTCCAAGTGAATAAACATTTTCACCTGTTTCAACATCAAGATTAGCTTTAATTAATCCTAATTCAACCATTTCATCTAAATGATATCTCACAACACATTCTGTCAATATATTATTGATTTGTCCTTCATCTAAAATAGGTTCATCAAATTCAATCATGTTTTCAGTTGCTTTAATAATGATACTTTCTTCAAGTAACTCAACAAACTTTGACTCATCATTAATTTCTTCTTCTAAACAAATTCCAGGAACTAATGTTTCAAGAGCATTCATTATGTTTGAAACATAAATTTGTACATCAATTGGATAATTTTTCATATTATTTCTTTACTTGGTTAAACAATTCAATAACTTTATCTGATTCTTCATGGGTCAAACTATCAACTAGTTCTAACAAAATATCTGTTGTTTCATGATCTGCTTCTCCATACATGTCAATTTGCATGTTGGCTCTGAGTTGTAACTCAATGACTCTGTTTACTTTTTCAATATTCATATCTTTTTATTTTTCTCTTTTACCTTAATAATATAATAAAAGATTTGTGATACTCCAAGGAAAAATTAAAATAAATCTTTTAAGTTATTGTCTTGATCCTTAAACGTGTCATTAAATTTTCTAAGGTACTCATCCCTGTCCAGAATCTTATTGGCTGCTTTTTCCAATGATTTATTTTTGTTAGGTTTGGATGGTTTTTTATTTTTTTGTTTCATATCCATAAATAAAGGGGCCTAGTTAAAAACTAGACCCCAATGTAAAAGATAAGAAATAAAAGATACTTTATTTTTTAGTTTTGGCAGCTGGTTTTTTTCCAGCTGTTTTTTTATTATAGCGTTTCCTTGGTGCAGATTTTGGCTTAATTGTTTCTGGAATGAATGGTTGTTCTTCAACAACTGGTTCTTCATTTAATACTTCACCTACTGTAGGTGATTCATGTTGTTTAACATAGTAGTTGTAAATAAAATAAGTTACAACAAAAGCGAGGATGATGATAACTAAAGCGTTCATGATTATTTTTTATTTAATGTTTCTAACAAAGATTTAACTTCAATACATTCTTCATACATTTCATTTTTGATAAAGGTATTCATACATCCATTTAATACTGTTGGGTATTCATCTTTATCTATTGATAATTTATATGTTTCTTCTGTTTCACGACAATAAACAGAGAATATATTTGCTTTTTTTCTATTTTTAGCTATTGCTACTTTAACACAGCTAAATAATTCATTAACCACATCTAAATCTTGGTTAGTAAATTTTTGTACAAATTCTTCAAAAGAATTAACAATTACTTTTTTCATAGTTTGGCCCATTTGCTTTTATAATCTTTATTAGTAGTAGCATAAATAGCATATCCGTTTCTAATTGGGCTACCTGAGTTATATGCTCCACATGCTAATGTCCAATCACCATGAATTGAATACCATTTGCGAAGCATTTGCATACTAATTTTAACGTTTAGATCAATATTAGTTTTTAATTCTTTTTCACTTAAACGACGTCTAACATAAGGTCTAGCCCAACGAGTAATAATCTGCATAGGACCTACAGCACCAGCATGTGATTCTTGATATGGGTTATAATCAAAATGAAATGGGCCTTGATAACGAGTTTCTAAATAAGCAACATTATAAGCAATATGTTTTGGAATATTGAAACTATCACTCCAATGTTCAATTGACTCATACATCTGGAGTGAAATAGTTCCATTAGCTAAATCTAAGCGTTCTTCAAAGTAATCTAGACGTTGAGTAATGTTAAAATACATTAACCCAACAATACCTAAGACTATAATAAAGTACCAATTTCTTAATTTAGCAAACATATTTAAATTTATTTAGTTACTACAGGACTAGCAATTTTAGAAGCATACATTTTAAAAATGATTCGACCAATAGAATCACTATAAATAGTGTAACTTCCAGTCTTGCGGTCCATCATAATTAGTTTGTCTTCTGAATCAATTGCAATTCTTACTTCCTTATTAAGGATAGTTTCATTAACAGCTTGTGGTTTCATTTTTAGTTCCTGGAAATAGTAACCTAGACCAAAACCAGCAATCAAAGTTGATGCTACAATAGTGACATTCATAAAACGAGCAAATGCTGTTTTGAATTTTTCTTTGAACTCTTCTGTGATTAAATTTTTCATAACTTATTTCT
>Ga0222713_10003955_pt1 | contig 15039 bp, 15 predicted proteins | sample C33_649DmetaG_FD_165061 | JGI IMG/M metagenome (GOLD analysis project Ga0222713, IMG submission 165061) | Estuarine water microbial communities from San Francisco Bay, California, United States - C33_649D | ecosystem: Environmental > Aquatic > Marine > Unclassified | place: USA: California...
TTTTTCGCTTACTAAGATACATTTATTTTGTGTAAATGTATCTTGAACTTGCTTAAAAGTATATTTAATAGGCATATATAAGATATGTTTATCTCTTTATGTCATTTTATTCTAATATTATATTTGGGAGAAACAATAACATTTTGATTAATTCATTGAATTTTTGTTATCATAAATGATAATAATTTCATATATTTGTTTAGGAACTAGGTAAAGCAGCGAGGCAGAGTTTTATCTCCCCAAGACTTGCTACATTATACTTCACAACAAGAGGTAAATCGTTTTCAAGATACACCTCAATTTGTTGGCATAAATTAGTGCACTTAATGAAGTATCCTAGGTTCTTAAGAGAGAATTCACCTTGAATAACTTTTGATGAATCTTGTTTCAAAATGAAACCCATGCTTCCATCTGATTCAGCACGATGAATTTCTGCTGATGCAAATTGACCTGAGCATTTAAAAATCAATTCGTTACCAACTGATTTAATTTCTAACTTATCTGAAATACAAGAAAGGTCACGAATAATTTTTTGAAAATCGGCTGAAGGTAAATTTATAATAGATGAAAATTTTACATCAGGATATTGCAGTTCTTCTGGCTCTGGTTCAATAAGACGTAACTTTTGTGTCTTACATTGCTTAATCTCACCATTTTCAAATTTTAGTGCCAAATGTGAAACAATTCCATCAACATAATCTGAATTTTCAATATAGATAGTCAATGTATCGTCATTATCAATTGAATTTATTAATTTAAATAAATGAAACATATTCACACCAATAATAATTTTTTCTTTTTTACATTCATACATTTCAAAATTTGGAGCAGCTAAATAAAGATGAGCAAGAATAGTATGAGACTTATCCATATTAATAATGCGGATACCATCCGGTTCAAAAGTAATATTTGTTTCTAAAAGAATGTCTTTTAATGCAGTCATAAGGGTTCTAAATGGAGCAATTTGAACAGTTTTAATTGTTAAAACATTACCATTATTTGGAGATATTACTTGGTTTTTATTTGAAAATGTGGACATTATACTTGATTTTATTTCAAAATCTTTAAATACTTATGTATCTAAATATTTAAATTTTTAACGCAATCAATTTTGTAAATTAACATGTGGAACTTTTCTTGTTCCGTGTCCATGTTTTCTTTTTGCTTTTTTTGCCATCGTTAAAGCTTTTGAATTGGGCTTACACCCTTTTTCTAAAATAGAATAGTCAACCGCCGCTGCTTTTCCTGAAGTAATTGAACTAGCTAAACGTGCTAGACCCCATGATTGTGCGGTTTGATTTGGTCTTGAACCAGATGAGTAATATGCTCCTGCACCTTTATTAATTATTTTAGCTAGTGATGCCTTTGAACAACCAGTTGCTTTTGCAAGTTCATCTGTATCTCCAATTTTATCTACTTTATATATTTTCATTGCTTTCAATATATGAGGTGATTTTTTTGATGTAAAAGATGAAACAGCTTTTCTTGTGTAATAGTTTCCTTTTTTATATAGACGTTTTGATTTTATCAACATCTTTGACTGGATTTTTTTATCTTTTTGGGTTAATCCTTTTGGTAAATATCTTAAATTAGTTTTCATATTATTATATTAAAACATAAAAACTTATTTAAAAACAAATACTTAAAGAAAATAGAAATGATAGAAAATAATATAGAATTTAAATGCTCCAAAATTTTAAAAGAGCTCATACATAAATATAAGGATAATGAATATATGACTCAAAGATTATACAATCATATTATAAATTATTTACCTAATACTCTTGACAATGAAATGAAAAATCACGAAAAACGCGTAAATCGAAACAATTATTTAACAAATGAACAAAATATTTTTATCCAAGTTTTTTTAAGCAAAAATAAATTTTTTTATTTACCAAATAATAATTTCTTTTATGAATATGACGGCCAAAGATATTTAATTGTTAAAGAGGATGATGTTATCCATAAATTACTTTCCAGCATTTCAAAAGAAAGAATATTGCTACAATGGAAACACAAAACAAAAACAAATATAATTAAACAAATAAAGGACCGAAATTTATTTAGCTCAATACCTGAATCTGATACAATTCAAAATGTATTAAATGTTATTTATCCTTCATTTTTTGTATCAAAAAATTTTGCAAAATATTTTTTAACTATTATTGGTGATAATATTCTAAAAAAAAACACACAAGTTATATTTTTAGTAAGTCAAAAAACTAAACAATTTTTAAATGAAATAGATAATGTCGCTTTTTTATCAATTGGAATGAATAATACAACTAATAATTTTATGACAAAGTATCATGAAAATAATTTATATGAAAATTATAGATTAATTAAAATAAATGAAAATTTTTCAACTGATTTATGGAAAGAAATATTAAAAAAAATTGGATTAGATTTTCTATGTGTCGCAGCACATTATTCAAAACGTTATGAAAATTCTGATAAATTTATTGAAAATAACGCTGATGAAGACCTAAAAAATTATACATATTACATTAAAAATACTAATCAAGTAACTATTGTTGAAGAATTTTGCAATAAATATATTAATCAAAATAATGATACAACTTCTTATAAAATGGAATGGAAAAATATACATTTTCTTTGGAAACAATTTTTATCTAGTTGTAATCTACCAAATGTTATTTATTCTAATTCATTAAAAACAATTATGAAGGAAAAATTTTTGTATGATGAAGACAATGATTCATTTTGTGGAATAACTAGCAAATACTTACCTACACATAGTGATTTTATAAAATTTTGGGATAATACTATTACACAACAAAATTCTGATTCAGATTCTGAACAATTGTTTGATTATGAGTTAGAAATTGATGAGATTTGTTCTCTATTTAAGTATTGGGTTAAGGAATCATCAGAACAACTTATGTCAAGTGGAAACATAACTGAAGAAAATGTCTTAAAGATTATTAAACATTTTTTCCCTACTATAGAAATTATTGAAGATAAATTTGTTTTAAATGTAACATGTTCTTTATGGAATAAAATTGATGATATAACACATTCATTCCATTTTATTAAACAACAAATATTATATGACTATAAATTAGCTCTAATTTCTTTTGATGATGTTTATAATTATTACTATAAATATTGTAATAACAGTTCATTAAAATTTATTGTTAGTAAACGTTTTTTTGAAAAATATTTATATTTTAAGATATCCAATTATATTGTATATGATAAATTTATTGAGACTGAATGGTTGAACGAAGATAACTAAAAAATACTATTAAACTATAATATAAAAACACTTAATTATATTATACTTTTATTTATGCAGAGTTACCAGCAACGAATTGAAGATTTACACCAGAAGTTCCAACTCCCTCCCCATCATAAGATTGAGGAGATAACGGGCCACCTACAGCCATACCACCTCTCATTTTACGACTTCCTTTGCGACCCTTGTGATGCATTGTTCTCTTCTTAATGAAACCAAAATGACCCTTCTTAGTCAAATAACCTGCCTTAACAAGGCGTTTTTCTCTTTTAGCAGTGTTGTGTTTTTTTCTAGAAACAATACGACCATGTTTATTCATCATCAAATCAGATTTAGTAAGATTACCACTAGTTTTTTTAGCAGTTTTGTGCCAAACTTGAGCACGAGTTCCTATTGTACGTTCAAATGTCATTATAAAATAAACAGAGAAAAAAAGAAAATTCTAAATAAAAATAAATTAAAAACGCATTTAAAAGTTTGAAGGTGGAGAACCACTTCCACCAGGCATCCCTTCCATTCTACCTAAATAGTTTACATTTAACGGTTGTCCTAAATAGAAATTTCCATATTGAACTCTTCCTCCTTTTGAATAATTAATTATATTAGAAATTCTTCTATTATTTGAAATTTTTACAGATGGTGATTCTGAACCAACTACATTTTTATTATATTTATCTAGAATACAATAACAGTTTAATTGTTGAGAATTCGGAAATAAAGCATTATAACTAGCTACATAATTTATCATTCTAGAAGAATTTCCATTATTTCCTGGCGCAAATTGTCTTTGAGAATGCATAATAATATTTCCAATGATTTTATTTTTATTTTTTTATTTAAATAAAAATTGATTTTATAAACTGAGTTAAAAATAGAAGCATATATTAAAATACAATGAGTGCTACAGACGTCAATGACAATACATTATTCTTCGATGTTCAACAGAAAACCGATAAACAACATATCTTAGACAATCCAGATACGTATATTGGTGCCGTTGAACAAATTGATGCTGATATGTGGGTTATGAGTGAAAATGATAAGAAAATTATTGAAAAAAATATTTGCTATATTCCAGGTTTATTTAAATTATTTGATGAAGGTATTGTTAATTGTCGTGACCATGTTATCAGAATGAAAAGTAGAATTGAAAATAAATCTGAACACGCATTGCCCGTTACTCATATTGATGTTTCAATTGAACCAGATGGAACTATCACTATGATTAATGATGGCAATGGCATTGATGTTGTGCAAAAAGATGGAACTTGGATTCCAGAGCTTGTTTTTGGACATCTTAGAACTTCAACAAATTATAATAAAGATGAAAAAAAAATAGTAGGTGGTAAAAATGGATTTGGATTTAAACTTGTTCTTATTTGGTCTACTTATGGACGCGTTGAAACCGTTGACCATATACGCGGTCTTAAATATGTTCAAGAATATAAAAATAATCTTGATGAAATTTGCAAACCATCTATTACTAAATGTAAAAATAAACCATATACCAAGATAACATTTAAACCTGATTATATTAGACTTGGTATTCATGGACCATCTGCAGATGTTATTACGCTTTTAAAGAAGCGCGTTTATGATATATCAGCTATAACAGATAAAAACCTTAAGGTTAAATATAATGACGTTATTGTTCCTATTAAAAATTTTCAACAATATATTGATATGTATATTGGCGATAAAACCATTTCACCACGTGTTTACGAAGAAAACGGAGAACGTTGGGAGTATTCCGTCGCATTAACACCTACAAATGAATTTGCACAAGTTTCATTTGTGAATGGAATTCATACAGCTAAGGGTGGAAAACATGTTGAATATATTTTAAATCAAATAACTAGAAAATTAGTTGAATTTATTGAAAAGAAAAAGAAGGTAAAGGTTAACCCTAATAGCATTAAAGAACAATTAATTTTGTTTTTAAGATGTGACATTGAAAATCCAGCATTTGATAGCCAAACTAAGGATTACATGAATACGCCTTCTACCAAGTTTGGTTCTAAGTGTGAGGTGAGTGATAAATTTATTGAAAAAGTTGCTAAAATGGGGGTTATGGATGCTGCTTGCGCTCTTACTGAAGTAAAGGAAAATAAGGCTGCAAAAAAAACGGATGGTGTTAAAACTAAATCAGTGCGCGGCATTCCCAAATTAACGGATGCTAATTGGGCTGGAACTGATAAATCAAAAGACTGCATTATTATATTTTGTGAGGGTGATTCTGCTAAGGCAGGAATTATTTCTGGATTATCATCTGAAGACCGTAACACAATTGGAGTATATCCTATGAAGGGTAAGGTTCTTAATGTTAGAGGTGAACCTGTTAAAAAAATATCAGAAAATAAAGAAATTTCTGAAATCAAAAAAATATTAGGTTTGGAAACAGGGAAAAAATATTTAAATATTGAAGATGTGCATAAACATTTAAGATATGGGAGGGTTTTATTTATGACTGACCAAGATTTAGATGGTAGTCATATTAAAGGATTGGGTATTAATTTATTCCAATCTGAATGGCCTACACTTGCTATTATTCCTGGATTTATTGGATTTATGAATACTCCAATCTTGAAAGCCAAAAAAGGTTCAGTTGAACTTGAGTTTTATAATGATGGAGAATATAATGAATGGAAAGAAAATACAGAAACTAAGGGTTGGAATATTAAGTATTATAAAGGATTAGGCACTAGCACAGGGAAGGAATTTCGTGAATATTTTGAAAAAAAGAAGCTTGTAGGATTTATACATTCTGAAAAATCGGATGATGCAATTGATATGATTTTCAATAAAAAACGAGCAGATGATAGAAAAGAATGGCTTAAATATTATGACAGAGATGCATATCTTGATACTGCAAAAACAAATGTTTCTTATGAAGAATTTATTAACAGAGAATTAATTCATTTCTCAAAATATGATTGTGATAGAAGCATACCTAACTTGATGGATGGTCTTAAAATTTCGCTTAGAAAAATTTTGTTCTCAGGATTTAAAATGAATATTAATAAAGAAATAAAGGTTGCACAATTTTCAGGATATACATCTAAAGAATCTGGTTATCATCATGGTGAAGCTAGTTTAAATGCTGCTATCGTTGGAATGGCACAAAACTTTGTTGGTTCTAATAATATTAACTTATTTATGCCTAATGGACAATTTGGAACTAGATTACAAGGTGGAAAAGATAGCGCCTCTGAAAGATATATATTTACGCAATTAAATAAAATTACTAGAAGCATTTTCCCAACTGCAGATGATAATATTCTACATTATTTAAATGATGATGGATTATCAGTAGAACCTATTTATTATGCACCCATTATTCCAATGATTTTAGTAAACGGCTCTAAAGGAATTGGCACAGGTTTCAGCACTGATATTATGTGTTACAATCCATTACAAATTATTGAATATTTAAAGAATAAATTGTTATCAATTGAAAATGAGATTGAGTTTATTCCTTATTATGAAGGATTTAAGGGAAAGATTACAAAGATAACAGGTGACAAATTCTTAATTAAAGGAATGTATGAAAAAATAGCGGTTGATAAAATTAAGGTTACTGAATTGCCAGTTGGGTATTGGACTGAAGATTTTAAGGAATTAATCGAATTCCTTATTGAACCTGGTGTTGACAAAGATGGAAAGAAAATTCCACCTACAATTAAAGATTATGAAGATATGAGTAAAGATACTAATGTTGATTTTACTATTACATTTATGAAGGGTAAATTAGAAGATTTAGAAAAGGCTAAAGGAGAACACGGATGTAATGGGATTGAAAAAATTCTTAAATTATATACTACAAATACTACAACAAATATGCATTTATTTGATGCAGATGATGTTTTACAAAAATATAATGATGTCTCTGATATTATTGATTCATACTATTTGACAAGACTTAAAATGTATGGAACAAGAAAGGAATATTTAATAGATACTTTAGAAAAAGAACTGATTTTATTGTCTAACAAGGCAAAATATATAAAAGAAAATTTGGATGGAACAATTGATTTGCGTAAGAAAAAGAAGGAACAAGTAGTAAAAATGTTAGAAGAAAAAGAATATGATAAAATTCATGACGATGAAGATTATAAATATCTTGTTAAGATGCCAATGGATTCTGTAACTGAAGAAAATGTAGAAAAATTATTGAGAGATAAGGAATATAAGTTAGTTGAATTAGAAGAGATTAAAAATACTACTATTAACAGAATGTGGATTAATGAACTCGATGCTCTTAGAGAACTTTATATTGAATATAAAGAAGAGCGCTCAAGACTTATGAATGGTGAAGAAAAGAAAAAGAAGGTTGTATCTAAGGGAACTGTTAAGAAGGTTGTAAAAAAATCTTCATTAGTTGTTGAAAATGATTAAAAATTATGAATATATGAAATGTAAAATATAATAAATTTCTACTTGTTTTTTATTTATCTTTCACTCTTTTTACATAATAAGTTATATTTATTATTCATCAAGATAAATATATTAAATTTTTTATATAAATTTCACTATACAAACTGCATTTGAAACGTTAAAATACGTAAAAATTTAAATATAAATATAAATATAAATTAAATATAAATATAAATACAATGTCACAATTAGGATTTATTATATTAAGACATGTAAATAACGAATTAACAAATAAATTTTGGATTCATTGTTATGATTCTATTAGACAATACTATCCAGAAAACAATATTATTATTATAGACGACAATAGTAATTATGATTATATAACAGACTACAACTTATATAAAACTACTATTATTAATAGTGAATATCCTAAAAGAGGTGAATATTTACCTTATTATTATTATTTACACAATAAATTATTTGATATTGCTGTAATAATTCACGATTCTGTGTTTATAAACAAACATATAGATTTAAATGTAAAAAACTATAAATTATTATGGGAATTTGAACATAATTGGGACCAAATAGAAGATGAAACAATAATGATAAATATTTTTAATGATTTAGAACTAACAGAATTTTATGAAAACAAAAATTTATGGAAAGGTTGTTTTGGTGCTATGTCTATTATCACACACGATTATTTAAGTTATATTAATGATAAATATGATATTAGTAAATTATTACCATGCATATTAAATAGATATAATCGTTGTTCTTTTGAAAGAGTAATTGCTTGTTTATTACAAAAAAATTGTGAAAAAGAAACGTTATTTGGAAACATACATGAATATTGTCCTTGGGGAATAACATTTGATGAAAAGGATAAATATAAGCATTTACAATTCATAAAGATTTGGACTGGTAGATAATATATTTTACATATTTAATGTATAAAATGATAAGATAGAAGATACTAATCTTTTAGATTATTTTTTAATATTTCTTCAACTTCTTTTTCATTAAATTTCTCTCCGCATTCGATAAAATGAAACAAATTTCTAAGATTATTTTTATCAAACATTCTTTCAAAGCTGCTTAAAAAACACCATTCTTTATTTTGCAAAGCAAAATCAATAAGTTCCTTAGAAGTTTTATTTAAAAAAGAAATTGCATTTTTATCTTTTTTAAACCAACCGCTTTTACTCTGTGTTTGTATATTCTCTCTAATATGAATAATAACCTTTGTTTGTGGAAACAATTCTTTAAAATCTTTTATATAATTTATATTTCCTGAATCATATCTTATTTCTTTAAACCCCCAAATATTTGTATTTGAATTGTTTTTAAACATATTTATGATTGTCATTTGGATTAATTGAACTATTTGAGAATATTTATATGAATTATACCATGCAGGTTTTATGTTTTGTTTTATGATTTCTGCATAACTTGCTGGATTATAATGTCCAGGAATATTATGCATAGTTGAACCCTTAATTCTTCTATAAAATTCCAAAAGTGAATTTATAGCACCAAAATTCTCTCCACATATATTTGAGTTAGGTATAGTATTAATTATTCTTTGCATAGTTGTTGAACCAGAGCGTCCAGTTGCACATATTAAAACAATTTTATCATCCATACTTATTATTATACTAGCAATAAGTATTTAAATTATTTAGAACCATGATTTTAATTCTAGTTGTCTATCATTATTGCTTGTCATAACTGGTGGAGAAATTGGAACAACCAATGTACTTACATCGTCAATGTATTTCATATAACCTTGAGCTTCGCTATAAACTTGTTGAATGCAATAATTTAATACAATTTTGTTCAGCTCTACAATTTGTTGTTGATAGTTGTCTGGTTGGTTTGCTGAATGTTGCAAAAAAACACTTCTCATAATTATTTTTAATGAATCGCAATCTTGAGACCCAATTACATACTGCCCATTTGACCTATTATAGACACCTGCTCTTATACCATTTTGAATCATTTGGATATTTTGTTGAGAGAAAAAAGCTTGCGATAAAGGTGTTGATGTCCATAATCCTTCTGTTGGATTCCTAAATGTAACACATTGGTTTGCTGGGATTTTATCATACATTTGAAACAAATCTGAAGTATTGGGGCTCTTAATGTCTACACGTCCATTATTTACTTTATTCATTTTATATAAAATATGTAAATAGAAAAAATTATATATATTTAATTTATATGGACGGATTTCAAAAATTTATTCTTTTTGGAGCTATTATTGTATTAATTATTGCTTTAGTATTTATTGGCATTGCTTTATCACAATCTAGTAGCCAACAAAATTGGCCACCTATAACTCCGGATTGTCCTGATTGGTGGATAATGGATGGTTCTGGAAACAAAGCTAAATGTATAAATATGAAAGATTTAGGAACTTGTAAACCAAAAAATGGAGATGAACATTTAGTTATGGACTTTAGTGGACCCACATTTACAGGTTCTAATGGAAATTGTGCAAAATATACTTGGGCTACTAATTGTGGAATAAGTTGGGATGGAATTACATATGGTGTTAATAATCCTTGTCAAACATCAACATAAGTATTTATTATCTAATCAAAACATTATAAATATATATTATTAAATATTTATAATGTCCATTATTGAAAATGTAAATAAATTGCCCCAAGAACTTATAAATTTAATTAAAGAATATATTCCTAAAAAGTCCTTTGTATTTACTAATAGAGTTAATTATTTATTATATCATTATTTAATCAAAAAATCTATCAAAAATTATGAAAATTATATTCGTAATACTATAAAAAGAGATAATGATTTCGTATTTTATATGATTTTTATAGAAAATTACCATAGATGGTGTGAAATTAAACAGTATATATATAAAAATATGGTTTTTAAAAATTATGTTTATTTTACAATTAATTATTGCATTGAAAATGATTCTAATAATTGCCGAAATATAATTAATAATTATTTTAAACAACATGGATTAGGTAAAAACACACATAAAAAGAATATAGTTAAATATATAAGATAATGGAAGAATTAAATATAAATAAAGTTTTGAATAGAGATGATAAAGCTTCATACATTAAAGATGTTTTACACGATTTTGAGCTTAACAAAAATAACATTTTATTTAAAAAAGGAATATATGTGTATGGTGACCCTGGAACTGGTAAGACTACGTTTGTAATAAATATTCTCAAAGAACTTAATTATGATATCATTAAGTATGACGCTGGTGATATCAGGAACACGTCTGTTATTGAAGACATTACAAAACATAATATGTCAGATACAAATATTATGAGTTTATTTAATAAAAAAACTAGAAAAATTGCTATTATTATGGATGAAATTGATGGAATGAATAATGGAGATAAAGGAGGCATTAATACATTAATTAAACTTATAAGGCCAAAAAAAACTAAAAAACAAAAATTAGAAGAAGTTACAATAAACCCTATTATATGTATCGGCAATTATCGTGTAGATAAGAAAATTAAAGAGCTTATGAAAGTATGTAATACAGTTGAACTTAACACTCCTACTTTATCACAAATGTCTAATGTTGTAGATTTTTTACTTCCTTGTGTTGACAAAAATACTAAAAATAAAATAAACACATTTGTTCAAGGCGACTTAAGAAAACTTAATAATATTTTAATTCTTTATAAAAATAAACCTGATTTATTCAAAGATTCAGTCATAGAAAATATTTTACAAATTAAATCTTACAGTGATGATACGAAAAAAATAACTAATAAACTTATCAATAATTATTATTCTATAAACGAACATAGTAATATAATGAATGAAACTGATAGAACTAGTGTAGGGCTTTTATGGCATGAAAATATTATTGATGTTATTGATAAACTTGATAAAAAAGACTCAATACCATTTTATATAAATCAATTAGAAAATATTTGTTTTGCTGATTATATTGATAGAATTACATTTCAAAAACAAATATGGCAATTTAATGAGATGAGCTCATTGATTAAAACATTTAAAAATAATAAATTATATCATGAAAAATTTATGAAAAAACAAAAATACAACCCAACAGAAGTTAGGTTTACAAAAGTTTTAACAAAATATTCAACTGAATACAACAACTCATTGTTTATACAAAAGTTATGTCAAAAATTAGCAATGGATAAAAAAGACCTATTTGGGTTTTTTATTGACATTAAAAACAACCATACTGACAACGAAATTTTTAATTTATTAGAAAATTATGAAATCGGCAAACTTGATATTAATCGTATTTATAGATATATTGAAAAATATATAAAAGAAAATGCAACTGGAACAGTTGATAAAGAAATTGAAGACGATGATGAGGATTGTGAAGAAGAATGTTAATATTTTATGTTATTTACAATAATAATATAAAATAAGTAATTGAAATTTATATATTAGAAAATTAAACAAAACTGTTGGTAACAAATATATAATAATCACAAAATGTGTTTAGAAAAAATGTATTTACATTCAATTTACTACAATACTTTCTATATTCCTATTTTTTGACTTTCTTTTGTTATTTACTTTTATTCTATATGCTCTTCTCTCTTCCCATCTAGCAATGCTTTCATCATCTATTACAACGTGCATATGAGACATGTAATGTTTTGGTGAAAGAAAAAACATTGTTGAAGAACCGTTTGGACTATTACATTCTCCAGTAGAGAGAACTACTTTATAAAATAATTCCTCATCCAAAGAACCAACAAGACTATTATAATATACACCGGTCTCCCCATCTCTGATGTTTGAACCAGTTCCACTGCTAGTATATATATTAATTTTTGTTTTTTTTAAAGTTCCATCTTCACGGGTAAAAAATCTAAAAATTACATTATGACCTCTGTCAATTTGTTTAAAATCTGATAATTTATCATCATTATTAATAATAGTAGTATCATAACCAGATAGAAAAACATCACTATATTCCATTTTATTGATAATTTATATAATTGAAATATCTTTAAGTGTTTATCATTGTTAATAATTTTACACCTTTTTAGATATTACATTAAATTATATTATTTATTTTTTCCTTTTTCCCCTGTATTATTTCATTTAAAAGCTGTTTTATTTTATTTTCTAAATAAGTAACCTTTTCTTTCAATTGTTCATTTTCAACAGTTAATTGTTTCACGATTACTGTTTGTTGGTTAATTTTATTTTGCATTGCTTCTGGATTCATCATCATATTAATTTTATTGAGTGTATCACTGTATTCTATTTGTTTTTGTGTTTGTTCTATTTGTTTTTTCATTTGTTCTTTTAACAGAATTTCTCTTTTTTCTTTAATTTCAGATAATTGTTTTGTTACATCTGGTTTATTGGTTGTTTTTCCAGGTTCATATAAATCTAACAAACCTTCCATATCTTCTATGAAAAATTTTAATATTTCTGGTTCCTTAACTATATCATGAGGCAACAATGAAGTTTCATGAATAGTTGGATTAGGTGCTTGTTTTAATAATTCTTTTTTATCAAATGAATTATGTGTATGTGAAAATACTAAAATTGATTTTTTTGCCTCTAATTGCACAAATGGAATTGTATATTCTTTTAAAAATGTTCTTTCTTCAGCAACGCTTGATAACTCATCAAATTTTGTTTTTTGCAATAATTCTCTTTTAAATGCAAATGTTGCAGCAGTTGAATGATTGGGTCCATAAGGACCAAATTGATACATTTTATTAATATGATTAAAATAAATAAACATTGCACTTGAACCGGCACATAACGCTTTTGAACCTTTTAACATTTGGACTGCATGACTTACTCTTTCTTGTGGATAATAATCGTCATCATCCATATATACTATGATATCTCCGCTTGATTTTTCATTTGCGATATTTCTTTTTTTACCCAATGTCATCTTTTCATCATATTTAAAGTATTTTACATAAGGTAAATGAGACACTAAATCTTCTATTTTATCACTTCCGTCATCAATAATAATCCATTCCATTCTGTCTCTAGGATATGTTTGACTTTCAAAACATTTTTTTATTATTGGAATAAAAGGCCTCCTATTAAAAGTTGGTGTGCAAATGCTTACAAAGGGTTGTTTTGGAAGTTTTTTATTTTTATTTCCCCTTTTATTTTTTTATTAATTTATTTTTAAGTTCTATTATTTACAAGATAATTTTTTACCAATATTCTTTAATTCTTTTGTCAGGTTTCCGCCTTTTTGACCACTAAATAATATGTCATATAAGAGTCCATGTTTTTCCTTAGGAATTTCCTTAGAATTGACATTAAAACTGCATGTTTTTATAGCTTGTTTATAACTAGTTAATAAAGATAAATTGTCTTTATTTATAGGTTTAAATATATCTATTGCGATTACACCAAAATAAACTAAAGCTAACGTTATCATTGCAATAATTCCTGGCACATTTCCTAACTTCGAAAATGCACTAACTATTATTAAAAAACTCAAAATACCCATAATAGGAACCTTATAATATTTAAATACGTCTTGTATAATAGTGCCAGCATTTATCGTTTTTCCATTCATCTCTGCTTTATATGTGATACATGAAAACATACACCAGCATATTGCCAATGAAGCAATAATTGTTAAAAATGGGAAGCAAAAGAATAATAGTATAGCAAATAAAATAACTAATCCTATAGCACAAGAGTAATTAAATGGACTCGTTAATCCTACATCTTCCCATTTGGGGCCTCCAGTTCCACCAACATTTGTATTTGTTTTAAAAAACCACCCCATATTTGCAAACCATAAATATATTAAATATAAATTATCAAATAGGAAAATTAATGTGGATAATATGCCAACAATTATAGGACCAAATAAAACAATTATAACTTCTGGTAAATAATTATTCATTCCATCTAAAATATGATTAAATATTGAATAATTTAATTGAAGAATTCCTTCCATAATTGAAATCAAATAGTTTGCTAAAAAATTTGATTTAGCTTCATTTTTGTATTCACGAAACATATTTAAAATTTTATTAGAAGCGTTATAATCATTATAAGGAAAACTTATTTTCATTGATAAAGCTGGTTCTGCATTTGTAGGAAATATATTTGTTTGAACCGGTTTTATATTTGGTTTAGTTTCTTCATAAGGATAACAATGCACATCTGTCGGCAATATATTTGATTGTGCCAATTTACATGCGTATAATATTAACCCACTGCTACTATAATAAACTATAACAACAATAAACAATAGTGTTATTGATGTTAAAAAGCCACCAATATTAGAAGCAAAATTTATACTATTAGAGGAATTCATTTCTTCATTTTTTTCATCAATAGCTGACATATTACTTGAATCTGACATTACTTATAATAAATTGATATAAAATATTTGGATTATT
>Ga0222713_10003958_pt1 | contig 15035 bp, 9 predicted proteins | sample C33_649DmetaG_FD_165061 | JGI IMG/M metagenome (GOLD analysis project Ga0222713, IMG submission 165061) | Estuarine water microbial communities from San Francisco Bay, California, United States - C33_649D | ecosystem: Environmental > Aquatic > Marine > Unclassified | place: USA: California...
TTTCTCCAAAAACCCAATTTATGTATTCACCTATTTGATGATTAGCACCGTAGTTTTTTTGCTGTGCTACAACCTTCAAAAGTATGAGTTGGACCTGGGGTTGGCTTTGGGTTTATTTGCCGTTTTTGGTATTATTCGATATAGGACGGACACGATCGGCATCAAGGAAATGACCTATTTATTTGTAGTTATCGGCGTATCGATTATCAACGCCTTGTCAAAAAATCAATCTTCCATGATTGAGCTTATTTTGGGCAATAGTTTTATGATCATCCTGCTCTACTTGCTCGAGCGCATGATTCGAAACAATGAAGCACTTAACAAAATAGAGTGGGTAGAGCCCTACGAAAACATTGCTAAAGCCCATGGACTAACCGAGCTAAAGCGAGAATTAGAATTAAAACACGGGTGGAAGATTGATCGGATCGACCTACAAAAAATAGATCGACAAGCGCAAATGGCTAAATTGACGGTATATTATGCAGACTGATCAAAAGCGCTGGCTCACCATCATATGCTTAGTTGTTTTCTTGAATCTATGGGCTCAAGACCCCCCCATAAGAACCTGGACAGGTTTGGGTGCTGATATGGAGTTCTCAAAAAATTGGGATGTACAGGCGCAAACCCAATGGAGGACAGAAGCGGGTGATATCGATGCTTATTTAGTTGAGCTCACTACAGGACGCAAATGGGGTAAAGGGTTTAAAACATCCACCGGTTTACGTCGCACTTGGCGACACGATGATCAAGGAGGTCTACAAGGCTACCAAAAAATTGAACGTTGGTACTTGCAAAATACCTTGAAACACGAAACCGGAGCATTAGACTGGAGGCATAGAATACTGTATCAACACGACCGGTTGATCAATCGAGAAAAACCAGTTGATCAAAAATTGAGGTGGCTGAGTGAAGCTACCTACCGAATTAAACATTGGAAAGCTGATCCTTCCTTGGGATTTGAATGGTTTCACCATGTAGACCATCCCCAGAGAACAGGGGGTGCTGGATGGCGAATGATCTTGGGTTCTGAACTCAAGTCTGGAAAAAACAAAACTTGGAAGTTTGATTACATATTTGACCAAAACTTAATACAGGGAATACCTTACTCACACAGTCATATTCTTAAATTGACACTTGATTTAGACCTCTAACCTATGAAAAAAAACCTCCTAGGACTCATGCTACTGATGGGACTTACTTCCCAAGCACAAAATCACAGTCATTCATCCACTACCTCAGTGTCGTATCCGAACATTAAGGGGTACCAGACGCTAAGTACTGATCTTCACATCCACTCCGTTTTCTCTGATGGAAATGTTTGGCCGACAATCCGTGTTCAGGAAGCATTGATGGAAGGCTTGGACGTCATCTCCATGACAGAGCATTTAGAGTATCAACCACACAGCAAGGACCTGCCACACCCTGACCGAAACAGGTCCTATGAACTCGCCTTAGCGGAAGCCAAAGACCACGGACTTATCGTGATTCCTGGCTCTGAAATTACCCGTTCAGCACCAGTGGGACACAACAACGCGGTGTTTATTCAAGACGCCAACCCCATACTGACCAAGGAGGCTCAGGATGCGTTCAACCAAGCCAAAAAACAAGATGCCTTTGTCTTTTGGAACCATCCTGCATGGTATACCCAAAGCCCAAAAGGAGTTCCTATCATCACTGACTTCCAATTAAAACAGATTAAGGAAAAAAAGTTACACGGTATTGAGGTGATCAATACGGGAGACTATTCAGAGGAAGCGCTGCAAATCGCATTGGATCACAACTTGACCATCATGGGCACCTCTGATGTCCACGACCTCATTGAATGGGATTTTACTAAGAAAGGGGTACACAGACCGATCACGTTGGTATTTGCCGAGCAAAGAGATGCAGCATCCGTCAGAAAGGCATTGTTTGAAGGAAAAACGGTCGCGGTATTTAACCACTTATTTGTTGGAAAATCAGAGTTCCTCATCCCTTTGCTTGAAGCGAGCGTAGTGTTGAGTGATGCAAAGTACATTTCCAACACGGAGATTTTGGAGGTTACCTTAAACAACACTACATCAAGCAACCTACTGTTTGAAAATCAAATGCCTTATACCTTTTACCACCACGCCCCTATTTTTGAGATTCCAGCTCAAGGGTCGATCAAGCTCCAAATAAAAACTGGAGATAAATTAGATGAACTCACCCTAAAACTTAAAGCTTTGAAAGCATACAGTGCGCCAAAAACTCAAGTGGTCGTTGAATGGAAAATTGTTCCGCAAGACTGATTAAAGGTTAATACGTGAGGTATAGCCACCCTTGAATGGGGGGAATTCCCTCGCCCAGATCAACCACATAGTAGTAAGGTGCGGCAGGTAAAGGACGATAGGTTTTCATATCTATACCTCGCCAATTATTGCGGTATCCGGCTTGCGCCCATACCATTTGCTGGTTTTTATTGTAGATGCGCACTTGATTGTTGGTGTACATCTTTGCTAAATTAGGACTCATCATTTATTACAAAACAAAACGATTTTACGAAATCAAATTACCTTACGAACTAAAGAGCACTACCTTCCGTTGGTTGATTTGTTTACAGGTGTTTATACTCATCAGTTTAACCCCCTATCTGTTTTTCATCATCGACTATCTAGATTATGGTGGATCGTATTATTCAAATTACAATAAAATATTATTGGCCATTAGCGCATCTGGACTGGCCTTGATGAGTCTTGGTTTATTGGTGTTCCCCCACATACTCTATGGGATGCCCCAACAACAAGGACCTCTACCAACACTGGTGAGGAAGAAAAAAAAGAAAACTAAAAAGAATAAAACGGAATTGGCTGTTGTGCCCAACAAAGACCCCAAATACTTCAACGAGGTAGCTGGGGCCATTGAACAGTATTTTGAAGAACAAAAACCCTTTTTGCGCTCAGATTTCACTATGGCGGAGATGGTCGTTTCTCTAGGCATTCCCAAACACCACATCATGTATTGTTTTCGGTATATTTTCAATACCGGATTTAACGACTACAAACTAAACCATAAAATAAACTGGGTGCGGATTGCTTTAGTCGAAAGCGATTTGACCAATGAAACAATAGACGCGATAGGGGAAAAAGCTGGATTTAAATCCAAATGGAACTTATACGCCACATTTAAAAAGTATACAGGGGTTACGCCTCTAGCCTACCGCGCCAAATACCACGCTTAGTATTTCGGGTAAGACATCGTGATGTTCCGATACTCTACAGGTCCGTGATCTCCCTGCAATAAAATGGGTCCTGGTAAACCTTCATGAGCATCCAAGGCACCTCCAGTAATGCCAGGAATGATTTGATCACAAATAATGGTCTGGCCATTAGCTGTTATGGTTACCCTGCGACCGATGAGTGTGATGTCATAAGTCTGCCAGCTTCCAGCCGGTAATGCGGCCATCACGTTAGGCGTTAAAAATCCATAGATACCTCCAAAATAGGTGGGACTGGGCTGCTTTCCGTAGTTGTCCTCTACTTGTACTTCATGCCTGCCTCGGAGATAAATCCCTGAATTACTTCCTGCGGGGTAACGGAATTCTATGTGCAATTTAAAGTCGTCAAATTTTTGCTCGGTCATCAAGTTGCTTCCTGACTTTGGACTAGTTAAAACACCGTCCTTAACGATCCATTGATTGCGGTCTGGGCCTGATTGAGCCACCCAACCGGACAGGTCTACCCCATTAAAGATGGGCTCAGGAGCCGTCCAAGACTTGGGAGTTTCTCTGATCATTAGGGGTGCGCGCACTCCGCGTACAGGCCATTTAGTACCGTTATTGTGGATAATCTCTCCCACTAACTCGTCATTTTCATAACGAGCTGTGAATTCAAGATCTTGATTTCCAACCCATTGGGGAGGAACGGAAAATCTTAACGTATTGTCTTGGTAATGGAATTGAGCCACAGGTCGAGCGCTTCCTACTTCACCTACATACGAACCCACCAATGTTTTACTTCCTGAGAGTCTTACCTCGAGCCACGAAGGAAGCGAAATACCACCTTTTTCCATGGTTAAATCCCAACGTCCAATTACCGGGGCATCTGCTTGGGCCCAACCCATCGCAGAAAAAACAGCCAGAGCGGCTGCCAAAAATATCTGTTTCATCCTAAAAGCTTTAACTCAAATATAACAAAATTCAGGGGAACGGACGCTGATTTTGGGGGAGAGGCAAGGGCCTATTTGCCTAATTTTGTCCGATGGATCAGAAAATGGCCAGAAGCCTACCTCCCCGCCATTTACCAGCCCAAGCGGGTGGATCGAATCATCGAAGTTTCGGATAGTGAAGCTGCCCAGATGGCGCGTCGCCTGGCTCAAGACGAAGGCATATTCTCCGGCATGAGCAGCGGTGGTGCAGCTATAGCGGCACAAAAACTTTGCGAGGAGCTGAATGAAGGAGTGGTAGTCAGCATTGTATGCGACCGAGGGGATCGCTATTTGTCTTCGGGACTGTTCGAATAACTAATTCACTAAAAAAGGCGCCCCAGGGGCGCCTTTTTTTTTAACACATACCTGCGTTTATTTGATCACCAAAGCGTGGAAATCCTTATCCACCATAATGGTCATGGCTACTGGGTCAAATTGAACGTCCGTCAAAGTAACCTCTTCAGTGTCGATCCAAATCTTGGATGGGGTGAATGGAAGTCCGATTAACTCGATGCAATAACGGCTAAAGGGCACCTCAAACGCACCTTCGCGGTGTTGATTCAGGTTGAGTTCCTGTTCCTTGCCGTACAGCTTTAAGGTTCTCAAGGAGAACATTCCTTTGTGGTAGTCATACCCGTCATGGGCATCTTCAAACACCACGGAGTGTTCTCGTCCCAATTTAAAGTACAGCTCTAATTTCAAGGTTTCTACGCGAATCTGATCCACGTATTGCTGCACTGGGTATTTAGGGATGATGGCCCCTTGCTTGACAAAAAGCGGCATCTTATCCAACGGAGCATCTACCCACAACTCTTGACCGCCCTGCACCAATTCGCGGGTCCACCAGTTATACCATCCACCTTGGGGCATGTACATACGTCGACCTAAGGCATTGGGCTCTTGAACGGGGCACACTAAAATTTGATCACCGAAGATAAATTCATCCGTTCGGTAATAGGTTTGTGTATCGGTTTGATCAAAATACACCAAGGGTTTGATCATCGGAGTCCCATGCTGGACGTATTGGTGGTACATGGTGTAGATATAAGGCAAAAGTTCGTAACGCATGCGCACAAACTTTCGGGTGATGTCCAATACCTCATCGTTAAACGACCAAGGTTCCTGATCGCCGTGGTGACCTGAAGAATGGACGCGGCAGAACGGATGAAAACTGCCTAACTGCACCCAACGGGTGAACAATTCTCCTGTGGGTTGCTCGGCAAATCCGCCGATGTCTGTACCCACAAAGCCCATACCGCTGAGGGACATGCGTTGGACTTGGACATTGGCCAGCCAAAGGTGCTCCCACGTGGCGACATTGTCCCCGGTCCAAGAAGAAGTATAGCGCTGACCTCCAGAGTACTGCGCGCGAGTAATTACAAATGGCCTTTTGGGATACGCAAACTTTTTCACGCCATCATAGGTGGCACGCGCCATCTGCATTCCGTAAATATTATGTGCTTTGCGGTGACTGCACGGGTTGCCGTCGTAGTCGTGGCGCACGTCGTTGGGGAAGGTCTTTCCGGGCACCTCCATCACGGCGGGTTCATTCATGTCGTTCCAAATCCCTTTGATTCCGATCTGCTCGATGAGCTCGCCGTACAGGCTAGCCCACCACTGACGCACTTCAGGGTTGGTAAAGTCAGGAAAATAGCATTCGCCGGGCCATACCTTGCCCTTCATATAGGATCCATCGGCGCGCTTGCAGAAATAATCTTTCTCCAAGGCTTCTTGAAACACTGGATAATCCGGATCGATTTTGATGCCCGGATCAATGATGGCAATCGTTTGAAACCCTTGGGCTTTCAAGTCATCGACCATCTGTTTGGGGGATGGGAAATAGGTGTTGTTCCAAGTGAAACAGCGGAACCCATCCATATAGTCGATATCTAAATACAGCGCATCACAGGGAAACTCGAGTTTTCTAAACTGATCCGCTATTTCCCGCACTTTAGACTCGGGGTAATAGCTCCATTTACACTGGTGATAACCCATCGCCCACATCGGAGGCATCTCAGGTTTACCCGTGAGGTCCGTGTATTTTTGAACCACCTGATCAATTCCAGGACCGTAGATGAAATAGTAGTTCATCTCGCCTCCATCAGCCCAAAAGCTAGTGACATTGCGGCGTTCGTGGCAGAAATCAAAATGGGTTTTAAAGGTGTTGTCAAAAAAGATCCCGTATGCCATCTTGTTGTGCAACGCGATGTAAAAGGGCACCGTTTTGTACAACTCATCCAAGTCTTTTCCGTAAGCGTATTGATCGGTATTCCAGTTGGACAGCCTTTTTCCTTTTAGGTTCAGGTGGGTCGGCTTATCCCCCAATCCGAAGAAATTCTCTCCTTCGGGTGAAGACTTGCTCATCTTGACGTAGTTTCCCCCAAACTCGAAGGACTCTTCCCAGTGAAAACCCATTTCATCCTCACAGATCACCTGACCATCCAGATCGTACAATCCGATGCGCAGATCTTGTTTGGCCAAGACGCACTTGATTTTTTTGGTGGTAATCACCACAGAAGTATCGGTCTCTTGAACATTCAGCTCGTTAAATCCGTGAGGTTGCTGCTCATCGATGGCGTAGCTGAAGTCTTTGGCAAAAAAGCCATCGGGCGCATACCTAAAACGCCATATACTGTCCCGGACTACGTGTACTTGAAGCAGTACATTGTTTTCCGATTGAAATGTGACAATGTTGGATGATTTCTTGTGTGACTTATAGGCATTGGGCACTAGATTGCCCTTGTATTCGAGTTCTGTATTGGTAATCATGAAATGAGTCAGTTAGTCGCAAAGGGCAAATAAACACGGATACGCGCATCCCCACAAGCAATGTTTATAAAATTTGATAAACCACAGCCCCCAAAGGAGGTAGCGCCAAAACAGCACTGGTGGAACGCCCGTGGATGGAGAGTGATTCAACCGGGATTTGCCCCGCTACTGGATAGCCTGATCCGCCAAATTTTGGATCATCAGAAGTGTACTTAAGCAGCAACTTTTTCCCAAATGGAAGACCTACTCGGTATTTATCGTGCGTTTGAGGAGTCATGTTGCATACCACCAATACGGCATCTCCTGCTTGTGATCCGTGGCGCACATAGGCCAAAACACTATTCTGTGCGTCGTCATACGACATCCACTCAAACCCTTGAGCTGAAAATTGCCATTGATGCATGGCCGTAGTCTCTCGATACAGGCGGTTTAGGGCTTGAAGGTTTTTCTGGACACCTGAATGATAGCTATATTCGGTCAAGTGCCAATCCAAGCTCTGGTTGTAATTCCACTCGGCATATTGGCCGAACTCCCCACCCATAAACAATAATTTAGCCCCTGGATGCGTATACATGTACGCATACATCAACCTCAACTGGGCAAATCGCTGCCATTCATCACCAGGCATACGACCCAGCAATGAATTCTTGCCATACACCACTTCGTCGTGACTCAGCGGAAGCATAAAGTTTTCGGTAAAGGCGTACGTCATCGAAAAAGTGATGTCGTTCTGGTGGTAGGGTCGGTAAATAGGATCTTTTTTATAATACTCCAAGGTGTCGTGCATCCAACCCATCATCCACTTCATGCCAAAACCCAAACCGCCAATATCCGTAGGTCGACTCACCATCGGAAACGAAGTTGACTCCTCGGCAATGGTTTGAATTCCGTCAAATCTGCCATAGAGGTGGGCATTAAGCTCCCGCAGAAAAGATGCTGCCGCCAGGTTTTCTCTACCCCCAAATTCATTGGGTTCCCACTCCCCATCTTCACGAGAATAATCCAGATACAGCATAGAAGCTACCGCATCCACGCGAAGTCCATCAATATGGAAATGGCGCATCCAAAAAACGGCGTTGGAGATCAAAAATGCGCGCACCTCAGGACGCTCATAATTGAATATCAAACTCTTCCAATCCTTGTGATACCCTTTTCTTGGGTCTGGATGCTCGTAAAGATGGCTGCCATCGAAAAAGCCGAGGCCGTGGTCATCACTCGGAAAATGGGAGGGCACCCAATCCAAAATTACCCCGATATCGTGTTGGTGAAAGGTATCGACCAAGTACTTAAACTCTTCCGGGGTACCAAACCTTGACGTAGGCGCAAAATAACCCACTAGCTGGTAGCCCCAAGAGGGATCATAGGGATACTCCATAATCGGCATAAACTCTACATGGGTAAAACCCATTTCGGCCACATAAGGGACTAGTTGATCAGCCATTTCTCGATAGCTTAAAAAATCGCCTTGCGCATTGCGGCGCCAAGAACCGAAATGCACCTCGTAAACAGAAAATGGTTTATCGAGTCCTTGCTTTTTAGGACGGGACTGCATCCACTGCTGGTCTTTCCAATCGTACGCGGCATCCCAAACCACGGAAGCCGTCAAGGGTGGGTGCTCCGCTCTTCGGGCAAATGGGTCCGCCTTCTCGGTCACCACCTGATTGTGATGTGAATGAATTTTGTATTTGTACAAAGCCCCGTGTTTGACACCAGGCACAAAGCCCTCCCAAATACCGCTGCCATCCCAACGAACAAAAAGCGGATGAGATCCTTCGATCCAATAGTTAAAGTCCGCGATGACCGAAACGCTTTTGGCCGAGGGAGCCCATACGGCAAAGTAGGTGCCTGATACCCCGTCCAAGGTCATCGGATGAGCCCCCAATTTGTCGGATAGGTCAAAATGCTTGCCCGCTTTAAATAATTCAATATCAAAATCAGTGAACAGACTGTGGTGGATGGTTGTCGTATGCATCAGCAATGGGGGCGCGCAAGCGCGCCTATTAATTTAGTATTTGTAATATTCCCCTGAGTGGGATCAATGCCCAACGAGGGCGAGAGTTCAATTCGTAGCCCAGCTCATAGACCGCTTTTTCTAAAAGGCAGTATTGGAGCAAAAACTCAATCTCTTTAGTATATCCGATATTGAGGTTGTTTTTTTGCACATGGTCCACATAGGTGTGTAAAAATGAACCGCATATGAAGTGGTACAGTTTTTCCCCAGCCACAAAAAGCTCGTCCCGTTCATAGGGAAACTTACTGCCGTTGTTGAGAATCACCGAATAAATCGCGTAGTGGAAGGAACGAAACATACCGGCGATATCCTTGATGGGGGGTTGCTTTACTTTGCGGTCGCGAATCGTGCTCTCAGGCTCGCCCTCAAAGTCGAGCAAATAAAAATCATCGTGATCGACCAACACCTGACCTAAATGATAGTCTCCGTGAATGCGGATACGCTCGCTTTTCAGCTTGGTCCAATCAAAATCCAAAAACCTGCGCCTAATCTCATTTTTCCGGTTTAAAAACACCTTGGCTAGCTCCATGGATTCGCCTTCGAGCTTGTGCAAGTTGTTTTCAATCGTGTTTAGTCGATTTTGAAACTGATAGGTCAATCGATTTTTGAGCCACACCTCATAATCCCCGTTGAAGTTGGCGGGCACAAAGGAGGTGTTTCGGGTATCACTGCCCAGAGCCACGTGCATTTGGGCGGTCCTCAGCGCGAGTTGTTGGACTTTCTGAAACAGATTAAGTCCTGCCCAGTCAATGATTTGGTGCGGGATATTTTGCAGCCTTATTCTTTTGTAGTGCTCGGTATCGGGAATATCGGATAGCTTGATTTTTTTACGCCCGAGGTTAGCAAATACCTCGTCCATTTCTTTGAGGAAGTAATTCCAAGCGTCTCCCTGGTTGGGAATCAAACGCTGCATGAGTCCAATGGTGATGTTGTCTTCCTCTCCGATCGACAAATTGACGCTGCCCACGTATTCCGGCGTATTCTCAAAGCGGCATACTTCAGTCAAAAATCGGTTGATTTCATAATCGGGGTTGGTAGAGATGTAAATGCGTCTAAATATTTTGAGTACATACGTCTCATTATACACGATCGAAGTATTGCTTTGCTCAGCACCCATAAACCGGGAACTTTCATACTTCATCGGTCCCAAAAGGGACGATTTGTGAAAGATAATATGGGGAAACTCTCGAAGCTCCGCACTGGCAGCGATTCGCTCAAACAACAGTTTTCTGAAGTCTTCAATATGTAGCGCGTCGACCAAGTAGCCAGAAACTCCGTTAAACTGGGCAGGAGCGATCAAGGTATTGGTATCGAGTTCCGCCTCGGACATAAAGGCAACCGGGATAAAGTAGTTTTGAAAAAAAGCCTCTTGAAAATTCACCTCGATTAATACGGCGAAATAGTTGTTTTTCTCCGATTTCAGGCGGACAAAATCCGTTATTTCGATGTATTTCAAATGGGAGGATTTGCCAGCGTACCAGCGCTTTTTGGGGATGTATTGCTCCAAAATCTCACTGGCAAATGCGTGCTTAAATCCCTCATGGTCAAACGCTGACTTCCACTCGATATCAAACTTAAACGAGCGCTTTGGGCTGGGATTTTCCGCGTTTTTCATAGTTATTGGGTTAGGTGGAACAAGTGAAAGGGCAAAACAGGGTGAATCTCCACATAGTTGTGTGTCCCTTGCCAGTCATAGGTGTTTTGGGTGATCACATCGTGTACCCGATATGGTGCGTGTCCTTCAAGTCCCATCAAATGCAGCGGAACTTCGACAGTGCCTTTTTGGGTGTAGTACGGATCGAAACTCACCACGCAAAGCACCCAATTGGTCTGGGCATCATCCCACTTGAGATAAGCCATCAATTGGGGGTTGTCCACCCCGCAAAACACGATGTTATTGGTCTGTTGCAAGGCGAGGAGGTCGTGTCTAGCTCGGTTGATTTTGGCTATTAGGACAGTGATTTTGTTTTCAAAATTCCAGTCCCAGTAGCGTACGGCATACTTTTCGGAATCCATGTACTCTTCGCGACCCGGCACGGCATCAGACACCATCATTTCATAGACTGGGCCATAAACCCCGGTGTTGGAGCTCAAGGTCGCGGCCATAAAGTAACGGCTGAGGTGCATGGACTCGTTGGCTCCTTGGAGGTGAAAAGGATTGATGTCTGGGGTATTGGGCCAGAAATTAGGTCTAAAGTATTCTTTTTGAAGGCTCTGAGTCAGCTCAGTGACGTATTCCGTCATCTGGTGTTTGTCTGTGCGCCAGGTAAAATACGTGTACCCTTGGGTGTAACCCGATTTGGCAAGCTGCTGCATGATTTTTGGACGGGTAAACGCTTCGGCCAAAAAGAGCACTTCGGGGTGTTTGACCCGAACTTCAGCCATCAGCCAGGCCCAAAAATGGAATGGTTTGGTGTGGGGATTGTCCACCCGAAATACCCGGATGCCCACTTCCTCTACCCAATACAGGCAGCAGGACAACAATTCATCCCAAAGCGCCTTCCAGTCCGGAGTTTCAAAATAAATCGGCAAGATGTCCTGGTATTTTTTGGGCGGGTTTTCCGCGTACTGAATACTGCCATCTGGTCGCCATTTAAACCACTCGGGGTGTTGTTTTACCCAGGGGTGGTCGGGGGCTGCCTGGAGGGCAAAATCCATCACTATCTCAATGCCTTGATCGGCAGCGGATCGAACCAATTGTTTAAAATCAGCTAGGGTACCCAGCTCAGGATGCAGGTCTTTATGGCCACCCAAATGAGAGCCAATGCCCCATGGTGAACCCACATCGCCCTTCTGGGCATCGGTGGCGTTGTTCTTCCCTTTTCGGTTGACCTCCCCAATGGGGTGAACCGGTGGAAAATACAGCGTATCAAACCCCATAGCGGCTACCTTAGGCAGGATTTGCATGCAATCTTTAAAGGTACCGTGTGCTCCAGGGGTGGGTGAAGATGACCTGGGGAAAAATTCATACCAAGTGCTGAACAGCGCTTTTTTGCGCTCGACCAAGACCTGAAAATGAGCGGTAGTGGCTTGCAGCATTTTGGTGGGATGGGCCGTAAACCCCGCATCTAATCGGGGGTCAAACAAGACGGCTAAAGCGGCTTGATGGCGTTCCGCATCAGCTAGGTCTATAGCGAGCTCTTCCCAAAATGATCGATCAACTAATCCCTTGGACTTCAACAAATGCGGTACATAAAGTGCCCCTTCCAACAGCTCTGAGGTAACTACCTGATCCGCCTGTACTTTTTTGCGCACCCCGCTCAGCCAATTCAATGCCTCATCGACCCATCCGGAAACGCAGTAGGTATACTGACCTAAAGCAATTACATCAAAATGGGCGCCAAATCGGTCATTCCCTTGGTCGTGCATGGGTACCTCTGTCCACTTTTTTTCAGACTGATGCCTGAATAACAAACTGGCCCTAAGCACGTCGTGTCCATCGCAGAGCACGTCACAGGCTACGGCCACCCGCTGACCAGGAATTCTTTTGATGGCATACAGCCCCCCGTCAATCGAGGGAGATACATCGGATAAAATTACTCGTTGTTGATTCTGATTCATCGCTTAATAGGCTAGGGCACCGATTCCTTTGGCAAATAGGGCGTTGCTCAACGCTGGTACCTGTTTTTGTTCTAGTTCGTCTGCTGTTTGTTGGTGACCTATCCAGATCTGGTTCAACTCTGCTACCCTTTGGCGCGTTCCTTGAGTGATTCGAGGCTGGTCTGAATCCCCCTCGTTGAATGCACGGATATAGTTGGCCGTAAATCCATTGACATAGTTTTCTACGTCGTCATACGCTTTGCTCAGTCGCTGAACCATCAAAGCATCCCAGGCTCCAATGGCTGCAGAAACTTTTTGCGCTTGCTGACGCAAATCACCCTGGAGCAAACCTTCCTGGGCCAACAAGGCATCAATCCTTCCTTTAACCGCATACAATCGGTTGACCTGCTGGGTCATTTGGTTGTAGGTAGCTTCAGCGCTGGTCATAAATTCGTGGTAGTCGGCATAATGTGCTGCCGTGGTTTCGAAGTGTGGGTTGGCCTTGATTTCAACAGGCACCGTCAGGGTTTGATTGCCCACCAACAACGTAGCGCTATAGATCCCCGGTACAGCTTTATGTCCCCTAAAACTCGCTTCAATATAAACGGCAGGCACCCCTTCTAGGTGGGGATAGCGCATGTCCCAAACAAAGCGATTCAACCCTTTGTTTTTATCCAGCACTGGAGCTTTTGATGGGTAACCCTCGTAGGGCACAAAGGTTTTATCGTCCTTGGAATTAAACGAACGGACCAAAACTCCTTGGGCATCCCTGAGTTCCAACGTAATTTCGTCTTCTGGGTTTAATTCAGGGAGCTGGTAGTAAAGCACTACCCCATTGGCCGGATTAACGCCGGCAAAATCATCGGTTCCCGAGGGGTTTTTGACGTTCATACCGCTGTACCAATTGCCGATGATGGCTGGCTCAGGCGTAAACAACTTGGCAGAGTTTCCAGGCGCGTATTGGCGCAAAAGCGGCATATCGTCAAAAATCCAAAAAGAACGCCCTTGGGTAGCCAGAACCATGTCCCCGTGTTTGATCAACAAATCGGTAACGGGTACAACGGGTAGGTTTAACTGAAAAGGTTGCCATTGAGCACCCCCATTAAAAGACACATACACACCGAGTTCTGTGCCGGCCAGCAACAAGTCTTTGCGCACTGGATCTTCACGCACCACTCGGGTGTACGCCCCTTGGGGAATACCACTGGAAATGTTTTTCCAGGTTTTACCGTAGTCTTTGGACACATAAAGCGCTGGAGTGAAGTCATTAAATTTATACCGCGTGGTGGCGATATACACCGTGCCTGGCTCGTGAGGTGATACCTCAATAGCATGAATCAACGTTTCTGGAAGTCCCTTGGGCGTGATGTTGGTCCAGGTGGCACCCCCGTCCTTGGTGATGTGGACCAATCCATCATCGCTACCCGTATAAATCACACCCGCCTGGTGAGGAGATTCAATGATGTAGCTCAGGGTTCCGTAGTTCTCTGCCCCCACGGCCTCGTTGGTATAGGGAATACCTCCATTGCCTTGTTTATCTTCTTGGTTTCTGGTTAGATCTCCTGAAATCACGTCCCAAGAATGACCTTCATCACGGGTGCGCAACACATACTGTGCCCCGTGGTAATAGGTGTTTTCCTCGTGTACAGAACGAATGATGGGTGCATTCCAGTTAAACAAATATTTCATTTGACGGGCCTCCAGCCCTAAGTATTGAATCGGCTCAATCATGATGTTGGTCCCGGCCAATGTCTTCATGTCCACCACATCGATAGAACCTAAATAACTACCCCCCATCGTTTTGGTTGGATTCTTCGGGTCAAACGCCAAAAAGGCACTCTCTCCACCAGCCGCATATTGCCAATGTCTTTGGTCTATGCCTCCACTGCCCAAGGCCAAGCTGGCGATGCGCAACGAGGTGTTGTCTTGCTGACCTGCATAAACGTTGTACGGCCATAAATCATCGACAGCTACCCGGTACAACTGGGCGGTCGGCATATTCTCTTGATCAGTCCAGTGCGCTCCACCGTCAAACGTGATGGACACACCGCCATCATCGGCTACCGCCATATTCTTGGAATTGGCAGGATTGATCCACAAATCGTGGTAGTCTCCGTGGTAAGCATCGATACGTGACCAGGTTGCACCAGCATCTTTGGACTGCAGGTACGAGGCGTTAAGTACATTCACTACCTCCCGGTTATTGGGATCAGGGAAAACCTCGATGTAGTACCAAGCTCTTTGAATCAGTCGGTGGTCTCCGCTGACTTTGCGCCAACTGCCTCCGGCATCTTCGGACAAGAACAATCCGCCCTTTTCCGCATACGTATCGCTCTCTACCAGGGCGTATACCCAATCTGAGTCCGCACGGGAAACGGCGATGGACATTTTGCCTTTCTCTTTAGGTAGGCCATTTTCTATTTTTTGCCAAGTTTTTCCGGAATCCACCGATTTATACAAACCGCTTCCAGGTCCCCCTGAACGCACCACCCAAGGCTTGCGCTCGTGGTCCCACATAGAAGCGTAAAGCACCTCGGGGTGGTGCAAGTCG
>Ga0222713_10003959_pt1 | contig 15035 bp, 10 predicted proteins | sample C33_649DmetaG_FD_165061 | JGI IMG/M metagenome (GOLD analysis project Ga0222713, IMG submission 165061) | Estuarine water microbial communities from San Francisco Bay, California, United States - C33_649D | ecosystem: Environmental > Aquatic > Marine > Unclassified | place: USA: California...
CAGGCGGCACTCCGTGCTGAGATGGAGAAGTTCTCACCCGAGGACGCAGCGCAGCTCGAAAACTTCCTGCGCGCATCTGGCGACATCCATCGCAAGGGGATCTTGGTCTCCGGTCGACAGAACTTCTTGAAGCTTGCCGACTTCATCAAGCTCCTCCCAACGATGGCGAAGCTTGATGCGATCCGATTCCTCGAGGGATGGGTCGGGAAGTTCTTCAAAGAGCCGCATGTGCAGCAGGCGTTCGGATTCCACTCGCTCTTTATTGGCGGAGATCCGAGTCGCGTCCCCGCCATCTACTCTGCCCTCGCCTATCTGCAGATTGCGGATGGGATCTGGTACACGGAGGGTGGCGTCTACAGCGTCATTGAGGCATTCGCCAAGATCATCAAAAAGGGTGGCGGAAGCATCGTGATGAACAGTAAGGTTGATCAGATCATCCATCGCAACGGGCGAGCGACCGGTGTTCGCACCGCCGATGGAACCGTGCATGACGCAGACCTCGTGATCTACAACGGCGATGTCACCGCGCGTGATGCCCTCCTCCCTGACCTGCCTGACACCTTCCCGTGGCGACTGCGCCCACTCCGTACCACCATGTCCGCACACATGATGTACCTCGGCACAAATAGGAAGTTCGAGAAGCTGTTGCACCACACACTGGTGGTTGGCGATGACTATCACGGCTTCATTAAGGACGTGACGCGGGATCGCCGCATGCCGCGTAGCAACGCGGTCTACATCCATGCGCCGTCGCGCACGGAGCCGAGCATGGCCCCTGAGGGTGGTGACTCCATTGCCATCCTCCTCCCGGTGCCGAACCTTCGTTCCGGTGATGACTGGCGTGAGGCTGAGCCACGCATGCGCGACCGTACGCTCGCCTGGCTGGAAGACTGGGGACTCCCTGGCCTCCGAGAGAGCATCGTCGTGGAGCGGAGCTGGACACCCCTCACCTTCCGCGACGAGTTCTTGGCGCCGGATGGGAACGCCTTTGCGGTGGAGCCGTCACTCCAGCAGTCGGCCTACTTCCGTCATCCGAACCGCGACCGAGCGCTCGCCGGCCTCTACTACGTAGGTGGTGGCACGCACCCAGGTGCAGGGATGCCAGGGGCGCTCCTCACCTCGCAGGTCACCCAGGACCTGATCCGAGAGGACTTCCGCGCGCCATACACCTCACGCGCCACTGGACCAACAGGGAATCTTGTCCAGCCCTAACGAGTCCCCCCGCGCAACGCAGGCACACCTCGCAACGGAGGACTTCCTCCCAGAGGCGCGACGAACGATCAACCGTGTCGCACGCAGCTTCTCCCTTGCCGCACGCCTCTTGCCAGCGGATCGACGCAGAGATGTGGAACTCCTCTATCTCGTGATGCGCACCCTTGACGACCTTGTTGATGTGGACGTACGTGCTGGCGGAAGCACCCGTACCGCCGCTCTTGAACGGATCGCGCGTATCCGTGAATGGTCACGCGCACGTTCTGGCGCCGACTCGAGCGCGCTCTCACAGGATCGCGAGCTGATCATCCTTGAGGATCTACTGGCGCGCCACCCCTCCTTCCCCCGTGATGCCGTTAGCGACTTCCTTGATGGGATGACGGCCGACCTTGATGCGCCGAACATTGCATCGGATGACGATGCATCACGCTACTGCTATCAGGTCGCTGGCACCGTTGGCCGCATGATGGCCGCACTGCTCGGTGTCGCCGAGCCGCATCGCGATGCCGCCGATCGCGCCGCGCGCGCGCTCGGCTCCGCCATGCAGCGCACCAACATCTTGCGCGACATTGACGAAGATCTTGCAAACGGGCGGGTCTACATCGCACGCGCCGCGCTGCAGCGCTGCGGGCTTGATTCAAATGCTTCGGAAGGCCCAACCTCTCTGCGTGACGGCGACCGGCGCGCGCTTCTCCGCGAAGAGATCGCACGTGCGGAGGCCGAGTACGTTGAGGGGATCAGCGGTATTCGCTACCTGCAACACGGTGGGCGCTCGATTCGCGCCGCCGCCCTCCTCTACCGAGAGATCCTGCGACAGATTGAGCGCGATGGACTTGGCGCGCGCCGGCCGCACCGTTCGGTCGTGGGGCAAGCGCGGAAGGCGCTGCTCCTCCTTCAGGCGTTGATCAGTAGCGGCGGGAGCGAAGCGAGAGCGTGATCCCTGCCGCGACAGCGGCGAGGAGCGATGCAACGAGGACGCCGAGCTTCGCCGCGGCAGTCTCATCTGGCGCCCCCTCAAAGGCGAGGCTCGCAATCAGCAGTGACACGGTGAAGCCGATCCCGGCGACGATCCCCATCAGCGCAACGTCTCGCCAGGCGGTCCCCTCCGGAGGTCCAGAGCGCACGAGGTAGGCCGCAGCACGCGCCGCCACGTAAATACCCACCGGCTTCCCGACCACAAGGCCGACAACGATACCCGCGAAGATCGGCGAGCTGAGCGCCACATCAAGGTTGATTGCACTCAGATTGATCCCCGCCGCCGTGAGTGCGAAGAGCGGCACGGCGAGGCCAGCACTCCACGGATGCACCGCGCGTTCCGCGCGCTCTGCTGGAGAGCGCGTCTCCCCCTTGTCGCGATCAGCGCGCACCGCGAAGCCGAGCACAACACCCGCGATCGTGGCATGTACGCCGCTCTCGTGAAGTGCGAACCAGGTGATCAGTGCGAGTGGAACGTAGATCGCAAGGGTGCGCACCCGCGCGCGCTGTGCCGCCCAGAAGGCGGCGGCGGCGGCGAGTGAGACGAGCAGTGCAGGGAGCTCCACGCCACCCGAATAGAAGATCGCAATGATCGCAATCGCCCCAAGGTCATCAACGATCGCGAGGGTCAGAAGGAAGGCGCGCAGCGTCAGCGGGAGCTTGCGTCCGAAGAGGGAGAGGACGGCGAGTGCGAAGGCGATGTCGGTCGCCATCGGCACGCCCCAGCCACGGAGGGAGCCCCCATCTCCCGCCACATTGAAGGCGACGTAGAGCAGCGCGGGGGCGATCATCCCGCCAAATGCGGCGGCGATCGGCACGATGGCACGGGCTGGCTTGGAGAGCGAACCGTGCTGGAACTCGTGCTTCAGCTCAAGGCCGACCACAAAGAAGAAGAGGGCGAGCAGGCCGTCTGCGATCCATGCCCGCACAGTCAGATCAAGGTGCAGTTCCGCTGGTCCAATGCGAAGCTCGCGGACACTTTCATATGCACTGGAGAGCGGCGAATTTGCGAGGAGCATCCCCGCGGTCGCCGCGATGAGGATCAGCCCACCGCTAAACGTCTCGTTCTTGAGGAAGTCGGCAATACGACGCCGCTCAACGTTCGCGCTCGAAGGCTTCGGCTTAGCGGACTTGGACCTTGATGAAGTTGTCGTTTTCATCAGTGTGCACGCGTGTACCGTGCAAGTGCGGAGAGGGCTGCGACGACGATCGCGGTGCCGAGCAGCTGGAAGCCAGACGGCTGATCACCAAGGAAGAGCACCCCGCCAATAAGCGCAATCACCGGAACGAGTGTGCCGAATTGCGCGGTGGTGGTGGTTGGGATGCGCTTGGTCGCTTCAAGAAAGAGGATGAACGGTGCAGCGGCGCCGAAAATACCGGTGGCGGCGGCAACCGCCCAGACGGAGAACTCGGTAGGAATCCCTGGATCACCACCCAGGATCACTACGCGGATGAAGAAGACTCCAGCAGAGGCGACGCAAGCCACGAGAAGTTGCAGCGCAACAAGCGGGAGAACGGGGACTGTTCGAACGAGCTTTGACGATACAAGCCCGTACGTGGCGGCACAGATGAGTCCAAAGACTGCGAAGACGATCCCGAGTGGATTAAGCGTTCCGCCGAACGCATCGCCGCCAATCACGAGCACGACACCACCGATGGAGACGATCATCAGTACTGCAGCGGTTCGACTTACGCGCTCACCGAGAAACGGGAGCGCGAGCAGCGAGATGAGGACGGGATTCAGTGAAGAGACGAGCGCAACGAATGCGCCGCTACTGAAGATGATGCCGATGTTGCCGAGCGTGTACGCGCCCCACGGTTCAATCAGTCCCGTGGTGGCGGCGCGAGCGAGTCCAGGATGACGGAAGCCGCCGAGCTCACCGCGTACCGCACCGATGCCGATCAGCACGAGGAAGCCGATCCCTAGCTCCAGCACGAGAAATGTGTCGTTTCCCATGCCTGAGGAGAGGACGTAGTCCGAGGTGGTCGCCCCAAGGCCCCACGCGGTGGCAGAGCCGAGCGCGGCGAGGATACCGACCGTTCGTCGGGAGACGCCGCGAACTGCGCCTGCAGCGCCGCCCTGCTTCGTCACGCCTTCGGCGTGACCCAGTTCGGCATCTCGGCCTCAAAGACCGGGAGCGGAATCTGGCCGTGCCCAATGGCGTGATCGTGGAACGACTTGATGTCGAACTTGTCGCCGTCGCGCCTCTCAATCGCCTTGCGCGTGCGCTGAATCGCACGCTGCCCCACCTTGTAGCAGAGCGCCTGTGCTGGCCAGGCGATGTAGCGATCGGTTTCGATCTCGGCGTCTGTGCGCGGGAGGCCGACCGACTCCATAAACTCCACGCCCTTGTCGCGCGTCCAGCCGAAGGCATGAATACCCGTATCAACGACGAGTCGCGCTGCGCGGTGCGCCTGACCCTGCAACATGCCGAAGCGCTCCATCTCATCTCGATAGAGGCCGAGCTCGTCGGCGAGTCGCTCAGAGTAGAGGCCCCACCCTTCTACATAGGCGTTCCCCGCAAGGTGCGAGGCGTGCTTTCGAAGATCAGGGAGGAACTCAAGCTCCATCTCCAGCGCGATCTGGAAGTGATGGCCTGGGATCGCCTCGTGATACGTGGTTGGTGCGAGGGCGTGCAGGAAGCGCGACGGCAGGTCGTAGCCGTTCACGTAGTACGTCCCTGGGCGTGAGCCGTCAGCCGCAGGGCTGAAGTAGTACGCCGCGGGTGCATCCTTCTCCTTGAACTCCTCAACCGCCTTGACGTCACATCCAGCCTTCGGGAATCGGCCAAAGACCTTCCCCGCCGCCGCATACCCACGATCAATGTCTTCCTTGATGCGCACGATCAGCGCCTCTTTGCTGATCGCCACATTCTTCGGATCTGACTCTGCGGCGTCGCGCAGCTTCTCAATAGAGCCACCGTGGCCGAGCTTGGTGGAGATGACCTTCATCTCCTCCTGGATCTCCGCCCACTCCTGAAGGCCGATCTCGTGCAGCTCCTTCGGATCAAGGGTCAGCCCCGTCCAGCTGCGGATCGCAACCTTGTAGAGTTCGGCACCGTTCGGCGCGGAGCAGAGGCCCGGCACTTCGCGTGCCTTGGTGCGGTAACTGCCAGAGACCGCATCGTAGTAGCGCTTGATCTGCGGATCAACGTATTCGGCAACGACCTTGGTCAGTTCGGCGCGCTCGGCATCGCCCGCAACATTTGCGGCGGTGACGATCGGCGACTCACTCGCTGGGATTGCCATCAGGCCATCAAGCTGCGCAATGAGACGCTCCGTTGAGATCTTTGAGGCAACGAGGCCACGCTTCTCCGCCTCGGTCACGCGCTCAATGTAGCCATCCATGAACTTCGGGAAGGCCTTAAGGCGGCTGATCAGCTTTGCAAACTTCTCTGGCGTTGTTGCATCTTGGAAGGTTGCGATCTGTGGGAGCAGCGTCTGCACGCCATCCATGTGGTCCACCGCCGAGAGGAGATCCATGCGGTGGTTGTCCTTCTCAATGGCAATCTCCGCACCTACCTTCACCAAGTCGCGCGTGATCTTCCACTCAATGTCGAGGCCGTCATCGCTGATTGCGGCGGCCGCCTTGCCGTACTTCTCCCACATGGCGCGGTCGCGGAGTCGCGCCGCATCCGAGTTGTCGTCGAGTGCACCGTCGTTCACCTCAATCCCGAGGAAGGTCCCCCAGAGTGGTGAGGCGGCGAGCATCTCCTTCCAGAGATCGTCGGCGAGCGTCTTGACGGCCTGGTCGTTGGCGGATAGTGGCTTGGTCACGTGGACTCCTTCCGGTTTGCCCGGGCTCCTGCACCCTTCACTGGGTGCCTCGTGGTCAGGATACGGGCTGGGAGGGATCCTGTACGCGGCGAGGGCGGAGGGCGAGATGGAGGAGCAGCCCGATCGGTCCGAACATCAGCGCAAGGGTGAGTGAGGCAATACGGAGTGGCGCACCGACGCCGCGCGAAAGTCCGTCGAGCCAGATGAAGCGCCCCGCCAACAGATCAAAGGCAAGGACGTGCAGCCAGACGGCGAGACTCCCCTCCGGTGTTGCAAGTGATGCTGAGATGGTGCCAAGCGTTGGGCTGAGCAGTGTCTCAAGGATTGCACCAACGTTTGGAAGGACGAGGCTTGCATAGACGAGCCCAATACCAACCACTGGCCAGGGGGTACGCATTAGACGGTGAGTGATCGTTGCGCGCGGTCGTAGCGCCATCAGGAACCAGAAGGGGCCAACGCCGATCGTGGCGGCAAGGAAGATCGCGTTCATCAGTTCCACACCAGACATCATGACGCTTCTCCTTCATCGCCGGTTTGCTCTCCCCATCCAAACGAGCTGAGGTCGAGCTGTGCACCAGGCTTTCGCTCGAGTGGTCCCGTGCCAAGGTAGCGCTCAAGGTCGGCGAGGCGCGGTCTCTCACGCTGCGCGAGTCGCGCCAACTGATCGGTGGCAAGGAGGTGCCAGTTCCCCTCCTCCCACGCGGCGGCGAGCCGCTCATCGCGCTGGATGCGCACCTCCGCAAGTCGAAGGAGCGCGCGATCTGTCACCAGAAGTCGAACCACTTCTTGATCGGTGGCCACCTTGGCGTGACGGCCGAGGAGGAGTGCGCCGAGCGGGAGTGGACCAAGCTGCACTTCACACATCAAAAGACTCTTGCCGCGACGGAAGAGCAAGACATCAATCTGGTCAAACGCGGCGCGGTCCGAGCGGTGACGCAGTGGCGGTGATGAGTCAATCGGGTCGCGTGCAACTAGCCGACTAAGCGGAAGCCCGTTCACAAGGAGTGGTGCAAGGGCAGGCGCCACCGCGCTGTGCAAGCCCATGGCCGCCCCAACGCGGAGCAGCGTTGCAACGTTCTGAAGGCGCTCCTCCGACCGGTTTCCACCCGGCCAGCGCGGACGAACCCCGAGCTCATCCTCAACGTAGTACGCCTCGCGAAGGACCTTCGCAAGATCAGGATCCTCACCATCGGCGTACCCCGCGGAGGCCCCAGCCGCAGCCGCCGCCCAGTGTCCCGCGTCGTCACGATCGCCACCCACGCCTGCGAGTCGCGCGCGCTCGTCGCGACCCTCGACGAAGATGCGGCGCCCGGAGGCGGCAACAAGTCGATCGAGCGAACCGATCGGTCGAAGCCCTTCACGCAACGCGAGCAGTTCGTTGAACTCGTCAAGAAGTGCACCACTCTCCAACAGGTCACCACTCGCAGAGCGGCGCTGTGCGTAGAGTGTCAGGAGAAGTTCTGGCGTCGTCGGCTCACCGCGCTCAACAAGGATCTCAGCAACCATCCGTTGCAACGCGTCGCCACTGATGCGTTCAAGGCCGCCGCGCACCGAGCGCGCACCACGCGCCGCCGCAGGTGGAACGCTCACCGCAATCCACCACCACGGCCGGTCACTCTCGTCAACGGTGCGCTCGAGCCCCGTGACGAGTCCTCCCGCCATGCTCACCGCCGTCAGCGTCCCCGCGAGTGCGGCCAACGTTGCAGGGACCTCAATGATCGCCCCGCTGCCGTTCTTGATGAGCGGATCCACCGCAACGACCGCTCGTGCGATCGCAGAGGTGACGCTACTCGCGTCACTCGGATCTACGCGAAGCGCAGGATCCACGTCACCCTCCTCGCCACCAGCGAGTGCTGCGGCGAGTGCGCGGTCGAGGCGGAGGCGCTCCTCAGTTCCGATGTGTAGATGGATCAGTGCAACGTTCGTCCCCTTACTGGTGCTAAGTCCGGCAGCGGTTGCCCGCGCGGCGGCTGACGCGCGCACCAAGATCACGGGGTTTCCTGGGTAACTCAGGTTGACGAGATCTCCGCTGAGTGAAAGATCGCGGGGTAGCTCTGGCGCCAGAAGGAGCGTTCGGCGCTGCTCATCAACGACATCGGCGAGCGCCTGCCACGGGGCAGCCTCCCACCACGCCTTCTCTGCTTCGCGCGCGTCCGCGGGCCGCGCACAGAGGAGTGCCGCACGCGTGACCGCCACTCGGAGTGCGGCGAGTGTGCTCGCCGACTCGTTCGAACGTGCGAGTGCGCGCCGTGCGGCGAGGAAGACGCTGAGCTGCCGAGGTGTCCAGCGCAGTTCAGCTGCTCCACCCGTCGCACCCTGGGCCTCGCGGCGCTGATCTTCGGAGAGTTCAACGCGTACCGCCGCCTCACCAGGACGCATCTCGGAGGCGTCCCCGCGCTTGCCGAGGTTCTTGCAGGCGGCACAGGTGGCGCGTCGCGCTGTGGGGCGGCGGTTCGAATCGGCATCCGCTGCGGCGCTCTCCCAGCGCCAGGCCGCAATTCGGAGCGGTTGACCACAGGCACCACAGCTCCCGCGCCAGCCAGTATCTAGTTCGGTGCCGATCTCTTCGAGCAGTTGTGCAACAGCGAGTTCAAGTCCGCGCACGCTCGGTGGTCGCAGCGCGAGTGCAATCTCCCACTCTGCGAGTTGATCCGTTGCATGCACAATGCTGCGCGCGCCGTGACGTGCACCAGCGGCAGCGAGCGATGCGCTCTCCGCGCTCATGTCAAGGAGGACGGCCCCTTCCGTTCGAATGGCGGCGACGGTGCGAGCCGCTCGCGCATCACGAAGGTAGGTAGACACTCTCCCTCCCTCTCCGCGCGCCGCGTCCTACTCTTCGGTACTGGCCTCTTCGCTCTCAGGGAGGAAGGCGTCGTCGGCGGTCTTCTCAGGTGGCTCCGCCGTCACGCGCTCCGCTTCCGGCTTCTCCTCTTCGTAGAGATCGTCATCGTCGTCGTCATCGCTGAAGCCTTCGTCTTCACGGAAGAAGGAACCCTTCGTATATGGTCGCTCGTCGCTGGTGCGCGTCGCCGTTGGGAAGGAGACCTTCCCAATGTTCTTGCTGCTCACGCGCTCTTCGCGAATGATGATGCGAATGTCGCCACCGCTGATTGACGTGATGCCTGCGCTGTAGACGTTGCCGTCGGCGATCAGCTTCAGGAGGCGCGCCGCGATTCGCGGCTCTACGCGTCCAATCTCAATGCCGTTCGCCTTGGCAACAAGTCGGTTGCCGAGCGTCAGCAGTTCAACCGCGTCGCCCGGGTTCACCTGCGCGAGCGTCGCAACGTCGGTCACATTCGTAAGGTGCGCGAAGCCTGTGGTCCCCGCCTCTTGGATGAAGATTCCTGCGGGAGTTGGTGCGCCTTCAGAGCTCGGGGTGATCTTCTTCCCCACCTGCTTCATCAGCCCCTTGAGTCGCTCAAGGTTTCGCTCGGCGATCCGGTTGAGTGGGTCGAGTGCGAGCGTTGCCTGGTACTCCTTCTTTGAGCCGGCAAGGTCGCCGAGTTCCCAGAGGCACTTCGCCAAACGGTTCTGCGCCTCAATGCGCTCCTCTACCTTGATCTCTGTCGCAAACGCGAGCACGGCACGATTCTCATCCGCCGCATCCTGCCAACGACCCTCTGCGGCAGCCTTCAGTGCGGCATCTGCGTGGTCACGCGCTGCACGGGTTGGCTTCTGGGTTGGGCTCTCGTTGGCGAGGGTCATGTTCAACTCCTTCACTCATGGCGCGCTGCAGATCGGGCGCTGCGCCGCTGGGGAAGGATAGCCGATCGTTAGAGGGAGACCCCGATCCAGAGCACGGCGACCGCTGTGGCGAGCACGAGGAGAAGGATCTCAAGGATGAGGCGGGGATCGCCACGCTCCCCTTCAGGGGTAGCAGCCCAGAGCTCACGTGCATAGAAGAGGACGGCGAGCCCCGCCGGACCAGCGAGACGTGCGGCGCCGAGCGCCGCGAACACGATGGAGGCGAGCCCGTTGATCAGTGCCGCGCCGAGCGCGTCGCGCACGATGCCACTTGTTCGCTCACGTCGCAGGCTCGCCATGCGACCGGCAAGGAGGCCCGCGGCGATTGCAGATCCGATCCCCACGGCGAGGATGGCGAGTGGCCCCACGGCGTCGGGTCGCGCGGAGGGCGTCCCAGGGACGCTGATTACGCCAGGGACGAGTGCAGCAACGCCAATTGAAGAAGCGAAGAGGATGAAGGTGGAGACGGCGAGTGCGCCGACGCGATCTCGATGCGTAGCGCCACCAGGAATGCGACGCACGCGCAACTCCCAGATCACCACCGCTCGCAGAAGCAGCGATCCAATCACGATCGCTGCGATTAGGCCAACCCCTGTGGGCACAAGACGCGCCGCGCCCGCAGTTGCAAGGCCCATCAGTCCGGCGAGCGGGATTTCAGATCCACGTGGAAGGTCTCGGGCGTCCGCGCGCCGCACCGCGTCAACACCGACCGCAGCGAGGATCGCGGCGGCAGCACCTGCGAGGACGGTAGCGCTCCCCTCACTGAAGTGTGCGATCACGGCGGCGACTGCGACGGCGATGATTGTCTCCGCCCACGGACGGGTCAACTCGGTCTCGCCAAACTCCGCGGTGGTATCAGCGAAGGCGGCGAGCTGCTTGATGTTGAGGCGTCGGGGCGTGCGTTGCCTACTCATATGCTCCTCCGTTCAGCGCAAGGGTAGCGCGCCGAGGGCTGCCCCGCGTAGACTGCAGACGAACCTGCCGACTCCGGCGGGGCCCAGCATCGGAGGGCACGATGCTCCATCTCTCGCGACTCATTGGACGTCCTGTGCGCGACAGTGGCGCAGATGCAATCGGCGCGATCGACGATCTGATCGTTGCCGTTGGCACGAGCCACCCACCCGTCACGGGCCTTGTGGTGCGCACTGGTCGCCGGCGCATCTACCTCCCGTGGAGCTCCGTAGAGCGACTCGATGCGTCCGGAGTACGGCTCAGCACGGAGCGCATTGATATCGCGCGATTCACCAAGCGCAAGGATGAGATCCTGCTGAAGGCTGATCTCCTTGATAAGCAGATCGTGGACATTGATGGTCGCAAGGTGGTGCGCGCGAACGATGTGCTCCTTGACTTCGTTGAAGGGGCGATGCGCCTCGTCGCGGTGGACGTTGGTGCCGCCGGACTGCTGCGCCGCCTCGGACTCCCGGAGGACTGGATTCAGCGACTCTCCGGCGGACGATCACGCGTCGCTTCATACATTGATTGGGAGGATGTGGATCCGCTCGGCTCAACGATTGCGAGCATGCGCCTGAAGGTGCCGCACGCTGGCCTCTCCGAACTTCACCCTGCCGACCTTGCAACGATTGTCGATCAGCTCACGCCGCGAGACCGCGCGGACATCTTCAGTTCCATTGATGAAGAGGTTGCGGCGGAGGCGCTTGAGGAGTTGGAGCCTGAGACGCGCACCGACCTTCTTGAAGACCTTGAGCCAGAGCGCGCCGCTGATCTGCTTGAAGAGATGAGCCCCGACGAAGCGGCCGATGCGGTTGCGGATCTTTCACCAATGAGCCGCAGTGCAATCTTGCGCCTGATGGCAAAGGAGGAGCGCGAAGATGTGAAGGAGTTGCTCGCGCACCCAGAGATGAGCGCCGGCGGCATCATGACCACAGAGCATGTGGCACTCAAGCCGAGTGCCACCGTTGCGCAGGCACTCGCCTCCATTCGCCGACTTGAGCCGGATGCAGATGTTGCGTACGCCGTGTTCGTTGTTGATGCAAAGCGACACCTACTCGGTGAAGTGACGCTGCGCGACCTGGTCCTCGCCTCCCCATCAACGAAGGTTGCCGACCTCATGGAAGACGAGCCGGTGGCGGTGGAGCTCCTCGCCCACGCGGAAGAGGTGGCGCGTGTCGTCACTCGCTACGGCCTGATCACCGTCCCTGTTGTTGATGAGAAGCGTCGACTGATGGGCGTCATCACCGCCTCTGACGCGCTCTGGGACGTCCTCCCTGAAGAGTGGCGACGCGAGGCGCCGCGCCGCCTCCGTGAGGGGAGCATTGCCGCCGCCGAAGCGAAGCGCCGCGCAAAGAGCGCCGCTCGCAGCAAGACCACGTCAAGCAAGAGCGCCGCAAGTAAGAGCGCAGAGTAGACGTGGTGATCTGAGATGGCCGATCGACGTAGCGTTGCCCCGCTTGAACTTGCGCGCCGCGCACCGCGCCGCTTCGCCACACTCAGCGCACTCCCCTTCCTTCGGTTGCGCGAAACCTTCCGTGGCCGCCGCGGCCCACTCGCCTTCCTTGCCGTCGTCGGCCCTGGACTGATCGCGGGCGTCGCGGGGAACGATGCGGGCGGCATCACGACGTACGCCACGCTTGGCTCCTCCACGGGGCTGCGCTTCCTCTGGATCCTCCCGTTTACAGCAGTCTTGCTCGCCCTCGTGCAGGAGTCGGTCGCACGCCTCGGCGTGGTCACCGGGCAAGGTCTCACCGATCTGATTCGCGAACACTTCGGCGTGCGCTGGACGCTCTTCGCCATGATCATCTTGCTCATCGCGAATCTCGCAAACACCGTGGCGAACGTTGCCGGCGCATCATCCGCACTCGCCATCTTCGGCGCACCAACGCTGCTCACCGCACCGCTCGCCGCACTCGCCGTTTGGCTGATCGTGGTCTACGGCAACTATCACAGCGTGGAGCGCATCTTCCTCTCACTCACCGCCGTCTTCTTGGCGTACATTGCCGCCGCGCTCCTCGCCAATCCGAATTGGGCGGAGGTTGCCTCTTCGCTCACCACGCCAGACCTCGGTGGCATCTCCGCAGCAGAGGCGCTCCTTCTCGTTGCGGTGGTAGGCACCACCGTGACTCCGTACATGCAGTTCTATCTGCAGTCAGCGGTCGCTGAGAAGGAGATCGGCGTGGAGGAGCTCGGTGCGGCGCGTGCCGACGCCATCCTCGGTTCCGCATGGACGAACTTCATCGCTGTCTGCATCGTGATCGCAACGGCGGTGGCGCTTGCGGGGAGTGGTCAAGCGATCAGCTCCGCCGCTGAGGCCGCCACGGCACTTGAGCCACTCGCTGGCACCTTCTCCACGATCCTCTTCGGCGCGGGACTCTTCGGGGCGAGCCTCCTCGCGATGGCGATCATGCCGCTCACTACGGCGTTCGCACTGAGCGAAGCGTTCGGCTTTGAATCAGGCGTGGACAAGAAGCTGGGTGAAGCGCCAATCTTCTACGGCATCTTCACGGTGATCCTCGTGATCGGCGCAGGGGTCGTGATGATCCCGGGCCTCGATCCGATCGGTGCGATCGTCGGAAGCCAGTACCTGCAGGGACTCTTCCTCCCGATCGTCCTCGCCTTCATCGTCAAGCTCGCCAGTAGCCGCGTGCTCTTGGGGGAGCATGCCAGCCCGCGCTGGCTGCAGATCACGGGATGGGCTGCGGTCATGCTCCTCTTCGTGCTGAACGCGGCAGTCCTCGTTGCCAATCTGATTGGCGTCGGCGCCTAGCTGATCGGCGTCGGCGCCTAAGGCGCTGCGGTCACCGGTCCAAACGCGGCGCTAACCCAGGCGCGCGTGCAGGCGAGTCGTCCACTGAAGTTATCCCCGCCAAAGAGTGACGCGCCTGCAACACGGCAGCTCGTGCCGCTCGGGAGCGTGACGCGCTGACCGAGCAGCAGCATTGGTCGCCAGCCGGCTGGGTCGTCTGGGCCAGCGACGAGTTGTGCACGCGCGGTGGCCACGTAGCCGAAAATCTCGCTGACGTCGTCTGAGCTGATGCTGCCGCGCACGAGCGCCGGACCAAGATTCCAGTCGCGGATCACCCCCGCGGCGTTGCGGTCGGCCCAGGCGTACCAGCGCATGGCGGCGAGTGTCGCGAGTTGCGTCGCTACCTCCGCGCCCGCGTCAATGACGCGCACCGTGATCGCGGAGAGGATGCGCTGTGCGCGGCGGATTCGATTGGTATCGCCGTCGTACTTTCGTGCGCGCGCGAATCCGGTCCAAAGGTTGCTTGGAACATCAAAGATGCACCCTTCGGCGCTCCGCCCAGTGACAGGGCATGAGTCAGGGACGAAGTACGGACTGCTCGTACGAGCCGTGCTTGTCTCTGGTTCACGACAGTTTGCGTATGCCCAAGCACTGCGCATGCCGAAGCGATCAACACTCCCTGGACGCAAGAAGAGGAGATCACCGTACTTCGCGTTCGAGCGGAGGCTGCGATCGATGGATCTCATCTCGCTCCCGATCCTGAGCCGATTCGTCCGACACGCCGCGAAACGACTCTTGTCATCCAGGTGAACGAGCGTTGGTGCAGGGGCGAGACGGTCAAGTGCAGCTCCGAGTACATCGGCCCCGCCGAACGTGGCGAGCACCCAGTCATCAATCTCAATGTTGAACGCGTAGGCGAGGTTCTCGCGCACCCTCTCTGCGGCGCGCGATGAGCGCTCCCATGCACGCAGCGCTGGTGTTGCCTTCATGCAGAGTTGGGCGTAGACGTAGAGCGCATTTACCTTGGTGTTGAAGCGCGTGCTCCCCGGCCTGCAGAAGTCGCGGGCGAGCGAAGGCTTGAGCGGGAAACGCTCCATGTCGCGCGGGATGCTCAGCGCCGCCGCCTCTCCGGTTGCAGGATCCACGGTGAGCAGCGTCATCACATCCGTTCGCTCGGTTCCTGCACGGTTGCGCGCTTGATCGAGTGCAACATCTGCAACGTTTGACCAGATGTACGGATAGAGGTCGCGTGCTGCCGCCCCCTCCACGCTCGCCGCACTCACCTTCGACTCGAGGCTGCTGCAGCGTTCCGCCCCAAGTGGTGATCCAAGTTTTCGACAGCGCTTGTCGCTCCCTAAGAAGAGGATCGTGTAGCGACCATCGTCACCAAGGAGTTCGCCTGCGGTCGCTGTGGTGACAACTTCCTGCGTCACCGCTTCGCGGACAACGGCGGCGGTGCGCGGAACCGCGAATCCCGCCCATACGGCGGTGGAGAGGGTGATGGCGGCGAGGAGTGCGAGCGCTGCGCTGAGTGGCGCGCCGCGGTTTCCCGCGGGCGTCACATCATCACCAGTCCGCCGTCCACTCCTAGCACCTGGCCGGTGACGTACGAAGCTTCGGGTGAGGC
>Ga0222713_10003961_pt1 | contig 15028 bp, 15 predicted proteins | sample C33_649DmetaG_FD_165061 | JGI IMG/M metagenome (GOLD analysis project Ga0222713, IMG submission 165061) | Estuarine water microbial communities from San Francisco Bay, California, United States - C33_649D | ecosystem: Environmental > Aquatic > Marine > Unclassified | place: USA: California...
GTTGGATCGCTAAGCTTAATAGAAAATCCAGTAAAGATATCAACCGATGGTTCTATATTTGCTGGCACTTTAGATGCAAACAACAACCCAGTACTATCTCAAGCAAGAATGGTAATTAATAAAAGAGGATTATTTTTATATGATGACAATGATTTAAATGGAACCAGCCCAACTACTCAAATAATTGGAAAATGGGATGCAACTAACACAAATGCTCCAGCTACATTTATTACTCAAAAGGCTAAGATAGGTAACTGGATTGTTTCATCTGACAAGTTTGAAAATGTTTTGTCGGCAGGCACAAATATATATACTGGTATTTCTCCTAATGGAACATATGCTTTTTGGGCAGGAGCTGGAGTAGCTGGAGGTTATTCTACAGATATTACAAAGGATGCTAAATTTTCTGTAACCACATCAGGCAATGTTATTGCAAGAAATATTAAAATTCTTGGCGGAGAAATGCAAGTTGGTTCCAAGTTTACAGTTAATACAGATGGCAAGGTGTCAGCAACAGATGTAGTTTTAACTGGAGAAATAACTGCTGAAAAGGGAACAGTAAAAGGAAATTTAAATATACTACAAGCAGGTTCATTAATAGCTAGACCACTTGATAGTGCACCAACATCATCCAATAGAGTTACTCTAAGTGCAACAGGAATATTTGCTTACGATGTAAGTGGAACAGAAACAACACAAATAATTTCAAATGCTGCAGCAAATGCTCCTACCCTTATAACAGATAGAGCTAGAATAGGAAACTGGACTGTAGCACCAAATACAATATCTTCAAGCAATATAACTTTAACATCTGGATCAGGCGCTTCTTCTACATCTATTATTGCTACAAATGCTGGTTCTTATGTTGGAATAAAGCCAAGATCTACGGCTGGTTCAGATATTGTTTTATGGGCTGGAACAACTAATTCTCCAGCCGCAAACAGCGCTACAAGCGGACAAGCTGGCTTTCAAGTAAATGCAGATGGCCAACTTTATGCAAATGGCGCTATCATACAAGGAAAACTAATTGCTGACTCTGGCTCATCTTTAGGCGGGTTGCTAGGAGATACTTCTAAAATATATGCTCAAAATGATGAGCCATCTGGAGGAACATATAAAACTGGAGATGCTTGGGTAGACACAAATGATAGCAATAAACTTTATATATATGATTCTACAAAAGTTGCTCCTGTAAGCAAATGGGTATTAGCGCAAGATTCAGAATCAGCAAGAACTATAGCTAACTTAAAAAATAAAACATATCTTGTTGGAGGAACAACATCTCCAACTGGAATTACTGGCGCAGTTAGTGGGGATCTATGGATTAATTCATCTAATAAAAATAAGCCTTATCGATATAATGGATCTGAATGGGAAGCAATAACAGATGCCGATTTAGTTACAGCATTAGCAAATGCTCAAAGTGCACTAAATAAAGCAGCAAAATTTGGAGTAGATGGCTCTATAACACAAAATTTAGCTGTAAGAATAAATGACGGAGCTGAAGGATCTATACATTCATCTTATAAAAATACCATTACGGGTCTAACAGTTGCAAAAAGTTCGTATAGCAGCAATGAGCCAGGTTTCTTTTTAGGGTGGGAGCTTAGTGGTACTATTATATATCCAGCAATCAATATAGGAAATGATGCAGCTTATCTTAAATATTCAAACTCCGATCAAAAGTTAAGAATATCTGGAGATATATCTACTGCTACTGGAGATTACTGGAATAGGGATGGCTCATTTAGATTTGGCGGTGCAACTGGTATAACAAAAGGTACAACTGGCTCAATTACAATTGGTTCAAATACTATTATACAAGGAACTATAACGGCTTCTGCTCTAGACACTACATATACAGATATTGATACATCAGGAAATCTTACAATTCTAAATGGAACAAAAACAACTACACTTTCAAATAATGCTACCCTTGCCATGTCAGATACCAGCGCTGACTGGGGTACTGGAGGAGCAGTCACAATAAATTCAAAAGTAAGTGGATATTATGGTGTAGAAAATGTAAGTATGACATTGGGTGGAAATCAAATTCAGCTTTCAAGAAGTGGAGGTTCTCCAAACGTAAGCTATAATTCTTGGATTGCTCACGCAGACGAACTGTCTGGGGTTTCTAGGGGAGATCTTTTAATACATGCAACAAATGGAATTGCTTTAAAGCCAAATGGAGGAAGTTTAAGTGGAACTGTTTTAGTAATGGGTAAATTAAATCCATTGTCTGGAATTACAGCAGGAACTACAATATCTGGCGCCACAACGTGGAACACAAGAGCAATAAGAAATATTACAGTAAATACAACAGCACCTTCAGGCGGTTCTGAAGGCGATATCTGGATACAGATATAGGGTAAACAATGCCATCAGATATTTACGTTAAAAAAGATACAGGGTGGTCAACTGCTGTAAAAAATATTTATGCCAGGACTAATTCTGGATGGTCTTCTGCGATAAGATATGTTTATTCAAGAATCAATGCTGGATGGACTAGAGTTTGGCCTCTTTCAGGAGTATTCCCAAGTACAAGTCCATTTATATCAAATAATACAACAACTACATCGGAAATATCATACGGTACAGTTTTAAGAGTGGGAAATACTTATAAAGGTGATCGAGGAGCTTGGGATGGAAATGGATACACAATAAGTTCGTATAGTTATAAATGGATGGCATATTCAGCAGAAAGTGGCGGAACAGTAAATTATGAACAGTCTTTTTCTACTTTATCGACACAAACTAATACATTCACGGTAACTGGAACAACAGGGGCAAATTTTGATAAGGGCTGGATAACATTTAGAGTTAGGGCAAATGCTTCTGATTCTGCTTATTCTGGAACAGCAGACTCATTAAGATATTATGTTGCAAGACAAAATCCAAGACTTGCAAGTGGCGGATCACCTGTCTTTAATATAGTAAGTCCAAAAATTGGTGATACTATAAGCTACTCTTCTGGTTGGGATATATCTGATGCGTATAAACCAGATGCAGCAAGAAGCACAATAAAGTGGTATAGAAGCACATCTAATGGATTAACAGAATCTCAATTGAAAGCTTTAACACCAATACAGTCAAGTGGATACTCATATACTGTTGTGGAAGCAGATAATGCAAACTACATTTATGCAATGGAAGAAGTTTTTAATTCTGGAACAGATTTAAGCTCTCTTATTAATGGAGTTACAGCAATTGTTCAAACAACTTCATTGGTTGCAACTGCACCTAATGCATTTACATATTCATTAACAAATATAAGCTCTGTAACTACACCGTCTGCACCTGTACAGCAAAGAGTTTCTACAACTTCAAACACTGTACTTGTTGAGATGTCTTCAGCATTTCCTTCTGATACAGAGTCTTATGAACTTTGGACTTATGGATCTGGATCTGCTGCAGGAGGAACATTAGCAAACCCATCCGTTCAATCTATAACCACATTAAATCAATATTTTTCAAATGGTGATATAGCGCCCAATGGAACTTTTGATACAGTTACCAACATATCTCCTTCTGCTTCAAACTCTCCAATAAGTACAATATCTAAAGCAATTGGTCCAACCAGAACATTGCAATTTAATGTAAGCACAACAACTGGAGCTCAAAGCTGGAGAATAAACTATACAATATCTGGTGCATCTGGTGGAAATGGAACATACACATTGGATACAAACTCAATGCCAAGACAAACTATTATAGGTGGAGTATCAAATCCAACTGTAACGATAAATAGTATAACTGCATATTCTGGATTAGATCAGACTGGCTCTACTGTTGCAGGAACTGCAGGGTTTCCAACATCCTTATCTTCCATCACAAAGCCTTCTGCATTTTCCACTACATCTACATCCAACTACACATTTTATACAAATTTACAAGTCACTGGATCTCAAAGAAGAGTGACTCTTCCATCAGCATTTACTTCAGGGACTACTATATATGTTTCAACTAATGGTTACATTAATTGGGGAGGAGATGATCCAACTGGATTAACATATATTCCAACATCTGGAATAACAGTAGCTCCATTAGCTGGAGATTTAAGACAAGGCGCAGTTTCGGCTTCTGGAACTACATCAACTGGAGGTCTGTGGGTTTTTTCAGATTCTACTAATTATTGGGTAACATGGTGGGGTAACTATTATCAAGATGCCGCTCAAGTTGCAAGATACCAGGTAAAATTTTATTGGGGACAAAGTTATGCAGACATATACATTGTTAATAATAGCTTAACTACACTTACACCGAGTACTACTGCAGTACAGAACGGTGCAAATTCATATCAAAATTGGTCAGCCACTACATCACAAACATCAACTCTGTTATCAACTGCATCTATGAATAGAATTTCAACTCAAGATGGAGTCGATGATAACAGAACAGCAGTTGTAGCATCTGCTCCAGTTTTAACATGGACTGTTACTTGGAATGCTGCTGGAGGAACTGGTGGAGGCACTACAACTCTTGCTAGAGGCCTTTCTCATACCGCTCCTACTCCAGGGACCAGAGACGGTTTTGATTTTGCTCACTATAGATATCCAGCAAGCGGAGGAACTGATCCAGTATTTGTTTCTTCAGGAGGAAGTTATACTCCAACGCAAAACGTCGAATTTGGAGCAATATGGACAACAAAAACTTATACGGTTTCTTATAACGCAAACGGGGGAACTGGAGCCCCATCAAGCCAAACTAAAACTCACGGAGTTGCATTAACATTGAGCTCTACAACTCCGACTCGTGCAACAGTTGGAAATACCTCTTATACTTTTAATGGATGGAATACGGCATCGGATGCAACTGGAACTAATTATTCTGCTGGAGGATCATATACGGCAAATGCTGCAGTTACTCTATATGCTAAATGGACTGAGACCACCATTTCTACTAAGCTTGCTACTCCGACCAACCTTTCTGCAACAACTACTAGAACAGATGGAATTAATATAACCTGGGGAGCTGTTACTGGAGCAGCATACTATGGAGTATGGTATAGAGGAAGTGCACCTCTTTATGATTCACCACCAGATTTTCCAAATATTACAGCCACATCATATTTAGATACATCTATTGGAGCTGGAGTCACAAGATCTTATGATGTTCAGGCTTATAGGACTGGAAACCCAGCAGGAACAAAATCTGAATATGGAGGGCCAGTTACTGGAACAAGAGCGGCTGCATCAACTCCTGCCACAGCCCCAGGAATTCCTGGAACCCCCACAAATGGATGGACTAGTGGACTATCTTATCCATTTTCATGGACAGCAGCTACTCCTGGAACAGTAAGTGGAGGAGGAGCAGCAACTATTTCATCTTATCAAATACGTATATATAGGGCTTCAGACTCAGCTGGCACTGGATCTACTTTATACAACACCTACACTTCTTTAGGAAGCGGAACGAATTATACATTCACAGCTCCAGATGGACTTTATTATGCTGCTGCAGTATCGGCAACAAACTCAGCTGGGCTATCATCTTCATCATATTCTGGGATAAGCGCATATAAATGATAAACAAAATAGAGATAATAGATGAAAGAATATCCAATATTCAATTTCACATAGACCATGTTAATAATGTTATGGAAAATCCAGATATGCAGTTCGTACCAGATGGTAAAATAGGTATAAACTTAGAACTGTATTTACAAGATTTGGTATCTGTAAAACAGGCACTAGAGGCAGAAAAACAGGCCTTGACTAATCAAAGTTAAATGCTATAATATGAAAGGAGGAATAAGATGACAATGCTATCAAAAAACGAAAAAGTTCAAATAATTGAGTCAAGATTAAGAGGTCTTGAGTATAAGAAGTTTGGATTAGAAATAGATCTATTAGTAGAAAATGCTAAAACTACTCCAGATTCTGAATCAGCTTCAAATATTGAAGGTGCTATTCAAGAAGTATCTGTACAACTGTCTGTTCTAAATTCAGAACTTGCAGACGTAAACGCACTAGCCGAATAGGTAAAAATGGAAAAATTAGAATTAATTGTTAATGCTCTGCAAGAAAGAATCGGTCAATTGGTTTCTGGATATGAAACTCAGATTGCTATGTTGAGGGCGGAATTAACAGATCTAGTGAACAAACAAGAAGCACAAGAGGAGTACGCAAAGTCTCTTGATGCTAAATTAGAAGAGGTTTAAAATGACTGTTGTGTTTCAAGATGGCGAGCCAGTAGATCCTAAAAAGCTTGAGGATCTGCAAAAACAAATTGATGAAATTAAGGATCAGTCTGATAAGTCATACAATTTAAGCACAACCACAGCAAACAGCGTAACACAGCTTTCGGTTATGCATTTAAAAGCTGGAGTAGTTACTTTTGAAAAAGGCCTAAAGGCTGGTCCTGATAACAACATTCAAATAGATCTTGGCTGGGGAGCAGACTATGAGGTGGCTTACGTTGTTGCAACTCCAAGATTAAAAGATCCAGGCAAAACAAATATTAGATGGGCTATATCTGGCAATAAAGATGCTACATTTCTAAATGTTTGGAGCGAAAAAGCCACAGGAGATACTGCAATTAATTTTCATTGGATTAGCGCAGGCAAAAAGATTCTTTAGAAATTTATAAATTAGCATTGACACATCGTGTCAATATGTTACAATTGCTATAACATTAAGCCACGACATCGTGGCTTTTATATATATTAAGGGTTTTCATGAGCAACGATTTAAAGTGGATGATTTCATCCGACCAGCAATTTCCCTATCAGGATGACAAGATGATCGCACTTTGGTTTAAGGTAATGAAGTGGTTTAAACCAGATGTTGTTGACTACCTTGGCGACACAGACGATCAGGCATGCTATAGCAAATATACAGAAGGCCGATCAGCAGAGTTTTTAAACTTGCATAAAACAGATAGCAGAGATTTAATTGTTCCAATGATGCGTCATGAAGCTAAGGGCGCAAGGGATTTTTATACTAAGACTAGAGAGATGCTTCCAGAAGCACAGCTATTTTCTGCTCTTGGAAATCACGATGTTAGAATTTTTAACTATGTGGACGCAAAGCTTCCTGATTATATTTCAGAGGTAACTCCAGAAGCTCTTTGGGGACTTGATTCATTGGGTTATGAATATATACATTATAACGAATTGCCAAAGCGTCGCTTTGGAGATATTCACGTTCATCATGGTCTTTCAATTGCATCAACTGGATCTGTTCGCAAAGATATGGAAGACCTTCAGGTTTCATTAATTAGAGGACACTCTCATAGAATTGCCTCACACTTGGTTACATATGAGCTTAGGAATAATGGTGAAGGAGAAACACTTCGAGGCTATGAGCTTGGTCACATGTGTGATGAAAAGGGGCCAGGAATGAAATATATGCAGCATCATGATTGGCAAAAAGGTTTTGCTATAGCACATATTGTAAATGATTATCCACATATTCAAATGATACATGTCGCACCAGATTACTCATGTGTTGTTGATGGGAAGCTATTTACACTATGATGAAATGCAATAAGTGCCAAGGAAGAGTTTTTGTAGATAGGGTATTCTCTCAAAAATTACACGTAGAGCTTTTCTGCATGATGTGCGGCAAAAGATGGATGATTAATAAGGATACGAGTGCACTAGGTAAATGGATAGAAAAAAGAGAAAACAGCCAACTAAAAGCATTCGGTATTTCTTCTTAAATAACAAGATACATAAAGTATTAAGTCATTCAAGATCGAAAGACCAAATGGTTGCTTGGTGCTATCCTGATAAAAAAAGGTTATTGTATTCTTATTCTCAAGTGTTAAAAACTATGGAGAATGCTTATACAACTAAGCAGGTTGCTGAAATGCTAAACAAGCATAAGGTTACAATTGAAGATTATATTTTGGAGGGGAAGATAAGTTATCCTCAAAAGGTATATCCAATTGGAAATGTAGATAGCACATGGTATAAGTTTATGTTTAGCGAATCGGACATTATGGACATTCATGAGTTTATATTAGAATCAGGATATTCTAATAACATGCCGTCAAAAAATGAGATGAGGGCTCTTCTCAAACACAACACTATATTGTATACTAAGACAACAGAAGGGAACTTTGTGCCAGTATGGAAAGCAGAGTAGCACCAACAAGAGTCGTAGTTTGTGAAATATGTAAGAAAGAATTAGTAGTGCGTTGGGGCATATTTGCTCATGACACTTTGAGTAGGCATAGAAAGGCGGAACACTAATGGATAAAGCAACACAGGTTAGAGTAGACTTATCTTTTACAAGAAATCTTGGAAACTTTGAAAGCATTAAAATTGGAATTGGTGTCGATGATTTTGTCAGAGATGGCGAAACCGTAGATGCAGCAGCAGACAGAGTATATAAGTTTGTTGAGGATAAGCTGATCCAGAAGACACAAGAAGTGGAAGAGGAATTGCGTGGCAGTAAATAAAGAACCCTATATCCTTCTTTCTCTTTACTCTAATTTATATGAAGGCATGTATAATGCTAAGCCAACAATAAATAGATATAAAGAGAAGTGGGCTATGCAAGATGTTATAGATAGCATAGGGTTTGAGCGTTCTAAGAATGTTTTATATTACTATTTTGAGACTGGAAAGAATAGGCATCCACTAAACTTCTTCTACAATAATTTTGAAAGAATAGAAGACATGATGATGCAGATTAAAGAAGATAAAGCTAACAGAAGCCGTCTGTTGCAAGAAACAAAAAAGATGATTGAGGATAACGAATGAATACAGAAGCCGAGCTAATCTCAGCGGTATGCAAGAATAAAGACATCAGCACCATACTTGCAGATAACTCAGACGACCTGTTTGTTTCCCATAAAGATATTTGGGAAGGCCTTAAGTCATACTACTACAAGTTTAGAGCAGTTCCAGAAGCTGGAATCCTGCAGGATAAGTTTAAAGACTTTGAGCCAGTTGAAACTAAAGGTGAGACTGGATATTATTTGGACAAGCTTAAGAATGAGTTTGTTGGAAATAAGCTAAAGACAATTCTTCTACAGGCTGGATCATCGCTAAAGGAAGATGCTCCGTCCAGAGTGCTTGGAACTATGCAATCTCAGCTAGCAACATTGAGTAGATACACAAACAATGTTAAAGATTTAGATATCACAGATTTGGATTCAGCCGAAAGACACTATGAGTCAGTAAGAACTAGATCTTTGGCTATGGGTGGTAGCCCAGGTATCCTAACTGGATTTGAAGCCATTGACAAGGCCTACCCAACAGGAATGGCCCCAGGACACCTTATTGTCGCTATTGGCTGGCCAGGGCGTGGTAAGACATGGTTTACCTCCTACCTTGCATGTAAAGCATGGGAGCAAGGTTTTAAGCCAATGATTGTTTCTCTTGAGATGGCTCCAGAAAACATGAGAGATAGAATTTATACAATGCTTGGATCTGGTTTGTTTAGAGCAAGCGACTTGTCTAAAGGAGATATCAATATTGATAGCTTTAAGACATGGGGAAAGAAAAAGACCGAAGGAAAGAATAGTTTTATTCTTGTTTCTAATGAGGGTGCTGGAGAAGTTACACCAGCAACAATTCAAGGTAAGATTGATCAGCATAAGCCAGATCTAGTTATCCTTGATTATCATCAACTATTTAATGATAACAAGCGAAGCAATTCTGAAGTTGAGCGAAATAGAAATATCTCAAGAGACTTTAAGCTGCTTGCTGTTACAAACGGAATTCCAATTATTGATATCACTGCAGCAACAGCAGATGATATTTCAGATCAAAAGCAACCTCCAATGATGAGCCAAGTTGCCTGGTCTAAGGCTATTGAGTATGATGCTGATATGGCTATTGCTATTCATAAACATGCCAATACTGATCTAATTGAGGTTGTGTCTAGAAAGAATAGACATGGCCACGACTTTAGATTCTTCCTTGATTGGGATATCAATAGAGGAGTTATTACGCCTATATATGAAGACCTTCCAGAGCTAAGCAATGACTCATCAAAATATTAAAAGGTTTCAGATAGAGGTTGAGTTTTTAGATGATTCTGATATGATCAGGGTCAAAAAGCAATATGAAGATCTACTGAGTGGGCAGATGAAAGAATCTGGTTACACCAGAGTACTTGACATAGACCCAGCTTTTTCGGTAGAATTTGACGGACAGACTTGGAAGTTCTTAATGACTATCCACGGAATCTATGTAGGAAAGAAGAAGGCATGGCAATTAGAGGGTATAACTCAAGGCAAGTTGATAGCTCGGAGTACACCCCTGCCCATATCAAATCAATAGTTCAAAGCCTCGGCATAGATATGGTGGGGGAAACATCAAATGATTATCTAGCCTACTGTCCATTTCATTCAAATAGACACACTTCAAGCTTTAGTATTAGTAAAACAAAAGGTGCGTATATTTGCTTTAACCCATCCTGCGGAGAAGTTGGAACTCTTAGTGATCTAGTTAAAAAAATATTAAACAAAAATGAATTTCAATCGTTAAGGTATATTGAATCTAAGCAGTCAGAAGCCCTAGAAAATTTTGATGAATCTCTTAAGAGCATGCTAGAGGATAAGCCAGACTTTGTTGAATTTTCAAAAGACACATTAGCCAACTTGCACAACAGCCTTATAAGTAATGACAAGGCAAAGCAGTATTTAGAATCTCGTGGAATTAATTCAGAATCAATTGAGTATTTTTCATTAGGTTACTCGGACAATATGGACATGATAACTGTTCCAGTCCATAGCCCAGATGGAATTCCAGTCGGTGTTGTCGGTAGATCTATATCCGATAAAAGATTTAAGAATAGTAAAGACCTGCCACGAAGTAAAACAATGTTTAATATACATCGTGCAAAGAAAATTGGAGACAGGGTTATTGTTGTTGAGTCTAGCTTCGATGCAATTCGTGTTCACCAAGCAGGATTCCCAAACGTTGTCGCAACTTTAGGTGGACACATATCTGGGGATAACTTGGGTCTTTTAAATAGGTATTTTAATACGGTGCTAATTATGACAGATGCGGATAAGGCGGGAAGAGATTTAGGCTCAGCAATTGCTTATAAATTAAGTAATAAAAACATCTTGTGGGCATCGCATTCTTATGGTAGAATATATCCAGAGGGTGTAAAAGATGCAGGTGACATGTCTGATGAAGATATTAAAGCCTGTATAACAAATGCCATATCTAATTTTGAATATCGAACTTAAAAATACGTGGTTACAAACGGATATATACCGTTACATACATAAGGAGAAAAAATGGGAATAGTAAAAGGTTTGTCAGGAATGACAAAAGCAATGGACAAGGTTACATACACAAGTTCAGAAGATAGCAAGGCAAAGTGGTTAAAGATTGAAGATGGAGAAGCAGTAAAGATTCGCTTCCTGCAAGAGCTTGATCCAGATTCACCACACTATAATGAAAAAATGGGTTGCGGATTTTTTGCAATTGAGCACACAAACCCTAAAGATTATCGCCGTAAGGCACTAGACACAATGGAAGATGAAGGCCGTGACTGGGCTCAAGAGCAGCACCGCAAGGATCCAAAGGCTGGCTGGGGTGCAAGAAAGCGCCTATACATTAATGTTCTAGTTGATGACGGAAAGACTGAGCCATATGTGGCAATTCTTTCTCAAGGCGTAAGCGGTAAAACAATTACACCAACACTAATTGAATATGCAAACGAAATGGGAAGCATCACAAACCTAATGTGGCGTGTAAAGCGTAGTGGGCTTAAGACAGACACAAGCTACACAATTATCCCACTTGCTAAAGATGAGAAGCCATTTGATTTCTCTGCTGTAGAGCTATTTGATCTAGAGAAGACAGCCGTCAGAAGCGTACCATACGCAGAGCAAGAAGCTTTCTACACTGGAGAATCAGCTCCAGAAGAAAGAGAATCTTCTTCAACAAGCAGCAGCGTAGACTGGTAGTATTAAATAGTGGAGGCGGTATTGACCGCCTCCACATTATTTAGTAGAATAACACAATGAGAACATACGAGATACCAGACCCATTTGAAACTTTTGTTTCCAATAAGTATAAAAACTACACGGGCGCCTTGTATGATTTTTTTTCCAGAGAATGGCACATGAAATGCGGGTGTTGCAAAGAAGATTTGTATGCACCAACAAAAAAGATATTAACTAAAATTAGACTATATCATACTAGAAATGAATGCTGTGGTGGATACTAATGACAAAAATTAAAGTTAATCGTGGTACACAAATTGCTAGCTATTCATTCGGAATATACCTACATAATTGGGGATATCCAATTGCAAATGAATGGGAAGTCGGAATTTACTTTTTTAAATGGTACGTAGGATTGGAGTTATTTAAATGACATTTACGCATTTACATGTTCACTCTTATTATTCTTTAATGGACGGTCTTAACTCGCCAGAAGAACTGTGTCAGGCAGCGTTAGATGCAGGGCAAACAGCAATTGCTATAACAGATCATGGGACATTGTCTTCTCATAGAGATATGCAGATTGCGGCAAAGAAGCTTGGCATAAAGCCCATACTTGGAGTAGAAGCTTACATATCACCAACAGATAGATTTGATAGATCTTCTAAAACAGATAAATCTATTCAGGCGTATAATCATATTATTCTTTTAGCTAAGAACAAAAAGGGTTTAGAGAATATCAACACCCTGCAAGAGCTTGCATGGACAGAAGGCTTTTATCATAAGCCACGTATTGATAGGGAGGTGCTTAAGGAATATGCGGAAGGTATTATTGTACTCTCTGGATGCCTTAATGGTCTTATCTCTAAGGCTATCGAAAAGGGCGAGTTCTCTGAAGCTAAGCTTATTCTCAAAGACTTTCAAAAAACTTTCGGTAAGGATTTTTATATTGAGGTACAGTCTCACAACCCAGAAGAAATAAATTTGAAGCTGCTTGAATTAGCAGATGAACTTAAAATTAAGGCGGTGGCAACAGGTGATGCCCACTTTGCTAAAGAAGAAGATAGAGTCTTAGAAGAAGCAATGCTTATTTTATCTACATCTCCTAAATCAGATAAAGATGCAGACTTTGAAATGTCTAGACAAATGCCAGATATGCTAGATAGATTCAATTACCTATATCCAGACCGTAAGATATCATTTGCAGACTATAATTTATTTATCCAAAGTAGGTCTGAAATTGAGGCGGACTTTAATAAAGCAGGTATTACTCGTACAGATATATATGATAATACAATGGAGATTGCTGATAAGATTGAAGAATATGACTTCAATAGGGGTCTAGACCTGCTACCTATCCCAAAGACCAATGCTGACAAGAAACTGTCTGATATGGCCTTAGAAGGCCTTAAAAGACTATCTCTGGACAAAGATCAGGTCTACCTGGATAGAATTGCAGAAGAGTTATCTATAATTAAAGATAAGTCATTTGCATCATATTTCTTAGTTGTAGCGGATATGATTACATGGGCTAAATCAAATAATATTATGGTTGGTCCTGGCCGTGGTTCTGCTGCAGGCTCATTAGTTTGTTATGCTCTTGGAATTACAGATGTAGATCCTATTAAGTATGACCTTCTATTCTTCCGCTTTATTAATCCAGAGCGAAATGACTTTCCAGATATCGATACTGACTTTGAAGACCGTCGCCGCAAAGAGGTTAAGGATTACTTAAAAAAGAAGTTTAAGCACGTCGCATCTATTTCTACATTTACTTATTTTAAGGATAAAGGTGTTATTCGTGATGCTGCCCGTGTATTTATGGTTCCGCTGTCTGATGTAAATCGTGCAATGAAATCTATTGACACATTTGAAGACTTTATGGATTCACCAAATACAAAAGAGTTTAGAACAAAATACCCAGAGGTAACTTGGCTTGCTGAAAAGCTACGTGGAAAAATTCGCAGCGTTGGAGTGCATGCTGCTGGAGTTGTAGTAGCAAAAGATGATTTAAGAAAGTATGCTCCAATAGAGTCTAGAGCAGATGCAAACGATGAAGTGTCTGGAAGAATTCCAGTCGTGGCATACGATATGGATACGGTTGCAGATATAGGTCTTATTAAACTAGATGCCCTAGGACTTAAGACTTTATCTGTAATCTCTGATACCTTAAAAACAATTAAGGACAGATCAGGTAAAGAAATTAATCTATATGAAATACCACTTGATGATCAAAATGTGTATAAGATATTTAATGATGGATACACAAAGGGAATATTTCAGGCAGAAGCAACTCCATACACAAACCTTCTTATAAAGATGCGGGTGGACAAGTTTGAAGATTTAGCTGCATCTAACGCTTTGGTGCGCCCAGGTGCAATGAATACGGTTGGTGCCTCTTACATTAAGCGTAAGCATGGGGACGAAGCAGTTAATTACACTCACCCTATTATGAAGCCTTTCACAGAAAATACATATGGAGTTATTATTTATCAAGAGCAGGTTATGCAAGCATGCGTACACTTGGGTGGAATGACTTGGTCGGAAGCGGACAAGGTTAGAAAGGTTATTGGTAAGAAGCAGGATGCAAAAGAACTCAGTCCTTTCAAAGATAAGTTTATTGAGGGCGCTAAGAAGCATATCAGCGCCGATGAGGCAGAAAACCTATGGAAAAACTTCGAAGCACATGCTGGATACTCATTCAATCGCAGTCACGCTGTCGCTTATTCTATGCTTTCTTATTATACCGCTTGGCTTAAGTGTTATTATCCTTTGGAATTTCTATTCTCGATCCTTAAAAATGAAGGTGACAAAGACGCCAGAACAGGATATCTGATTGAAGCAAAAAGACTTGGCATTAAAGTAAAGCTTCCACATGTAAATGAGTCTGATGTAAACTTTTCATTACAGAAAGATTCTATTAGATTTGGATTAGCAGAAGTTAAATTTATTTCAGACAGCATTGCAAACAAGATTATAGAAAAGAGACCGTATGAAAACTATAAAGACTTTGTTGATAAGGCATCCAAGAAGGGCAGTGGAATTAATTCTAGGGCCATTTCTTCTCTTAACGCTATTGGCGGGGCTGCTTTTGATGATAACCCTAGAAGCGGCAAAGAAGCCGAGTCTTATTACGAATTTTTAGGAATACCTTCATTTAATCTTTCTA
>Ga0222713_10003963_pt1 | contig 15026 bp, 22 predicted proteins | sample C33_649DmetaG_FD_165061 | JGI IMG/M metagenome (GOLD analysis project Ga0222713, IMG submission 165061) | Estuarine water microbial communities from San Francisco Bay, California, United States - C33_649D | ecosystem: Environmental > Aquatic > Marine > Unclassified | place: USA: California...
AGAAGGTAACACACCAGAGGAGGCAGAATGAGCGTAACAATTAACGGCATAGGTTTTGTAGAAAACAGTATCACACTAGATACAAACTACACACTAGCAGATAATCGTAATGCGATGACTGCTGGTCCAGTTACAGTTGCAGACGGAATTACTATCACAGTAGGTGATGGTGCAACATGGAGTGTAGTCTAATGGTCACATCAATAAAAGGAAATGATACAAGTACATTCGGTGGTAATGTAGATGTTACAGGTAATGTTATTACAGATGCACCAGCGTTTCATGCTACAAATAATGGTTCTGTTCAATCTATCTCTAATAACACATTTACAAAATTAACACTACCAGCAGAATTATTTGATACAAATAGTAATTTTGATTCAACTACAAATTATAGATTTACTCCTACAGTAGAAGGTTATTATCAATTTAACTCTGCTATATTTTTTAACAATTCTGCAACAAGTGGGCAAGTTCAAATTCATGTATATAAAAATGGTAGTAGTGCTAGTTTTTCTGGAAATGCTTGGAATTCCATTGGTCATGCTTGGTTAAGTTTATCTACTCTTTTATATGCAAATGGCTCTACTGATTATTTTGAAATATATGTATATCAAAATGGTGGCTCAACCCAAAATACAACAAATTCAGCGACAGGAGTATTTTTTACAGGACATTTAGCGAGGGCAGTATGAGTACAGTAAAATCAAAGAAACTACAAGTCGGAACAGATGCTACCTCTAGCAATAACTTTACTATCTATCAACCATCAACACCTGATGGTACATTAAGGATTGGTGTTGGTAATGCTGATAGTCCTACAGAGGTAGGTAGATTTACAAGTGCTGGATATAAACCAGCGACTGCTCCAGCTTTTGAGGCAAAAAGTAATTCTAATACATCTGTACCTCATGCAACATGGACAAAGGTTGAATATAACAATGAATTGCGTGATACAACTGGAGATTATTCATCATCACGATTTACCCCAACAGTTGCTGGTTATTATATTATTACGGCAACAGCTTGTATAGGTGCATTATCCGACCAAACATTTTTGTTAAGTTTATATAAAAATAGTTCTTATACTCACTCATATGTTGCTGGTGGTTTTAAAAGCGGAGTGCTTGACCCAGCTACTTCTATGAGTTTGGTGGTTTATATGAATGGAACAACAGACTATTATGAAGCATATGTTTATCAAACATCAGGAGTTACAAAAACCACAATTAACTATGGTATAACTTTTAGTGGTTCATTAATACAACAAGCATAAGGAAAAAAACAATGGCACTATACGATAAAATTTTAGCAGTAAGACCAACCCTAACACAAGACGACTTTTTACCTGACACAGGCACAATCGTTCTACAAAATGATAGCGATGGTAAAGGGGACTATATCAAAGAATGGAATCACCCTACTGAAACACAACCAACTTCGGAAGAATTAGCATAATGACTATATCCATAAAACCCACAGCATCTGGTTCTACAATAGAGCAAGATGGTAGCACCATATTAACTGTAGATGGTAGTGGTAATATTACAGCAGCTAATAACTTTAGTGCTACAGGTCATGTATTACAAGTAGTAAATACATTTAGTGATATATATGTGTCTACATACAGTTCATCTTTTGTTGCTTCAGGATTGTCTGCAAGTATTACTCCAAAATCAACTTTAAATAAAGTTTTAGTACAAATAAGATTAAATGGAGTAAATGAAACTGGTGGGATTTCTGGATTTGCGTTGTATAAAAATGGTTCTCTTTTAACTTATTTAGGTTCTAGTGTAACTTATAATGCTTCAACAAATGAAACAAACTCAATGGCATACGATTATTTAGATTCACCAGCAACAACCTCTAGCGTAAGTTACCAAATATATTTTAGAAATGAAAGTGGTTCTCTTTATACTAGAATTGGTGATTATGAGAATGGTACAATTAAAGAGCGAAATTGTATTACACTAATGGAGATAGCTGGATAATGAAAAAAGATGAGGCAATATATAAACTATACCCTAATGTAGTTACTATTCGTGGCAATGTAGCTTATGATGTAAATGAAAACGAAGTGGTTTATGATGAAAATGCAGTTCAAATTGAAATAGATAATTTTGCATATATTGATAAACGAGCATTAGAATATAAATCTATTCAGGAACAACTAGATATGCTTTACTGGGATAAAGTAAATAATACAAATTTATGGCAAGAACATATTAACGCTGTAAAAACTAAATATCCGAAAGGATAGTAAATGTTTGGCATAAGTGCATTTTCTCAAGCACCATTTTCTACACTAGGTTCTGGTGCAATAAAAACTGGTTCAGGTGCAATTACAGCTAATGCTTTTGCAGAATCTAATGCAACTCGTATTAGAACATTTACAGGCACAATTAGTGCAGACGGTTCTGTTGTAGTTAATGGTATTCGTGTACAACAAAGTCCTGCATCTATAAATGCAACAGCAACATTAACATCTTCTGCAATCAGAATCAGAACAAATAGTGCCGATATATCAGGTACAGCAAGTGTTGTTACAGATGGTCTATCATGGGCATATGCTTCTGGCACTATCTTTAGTAATGTTAGCGTTACTGCAAACAATGTCAGAATTAGAACAAATAGTGCATCTATTACTGGTGAAGCATTATCTACTGCATTAGGTGGTCAAGTATTTGCAGGTATAGGTAGTATCAATGCAACAGGCACAGTAGTTGCTGTTCCAAGTGCAGTATGGTGGGGTGATGCAGCAGTCAACTCTAATGCAACAATAACAGCATCAGGTACAGTTTTAGGTGAAGAATGGTCAGATAGTTCTGTAGGTACAGAAACATGGACAGAATCATCTACAGGTAGTGAAGTATGGACAGACTCATCTGTCGGTAATGAAAATTGGTATCGTAAAGGATAATAAATGGCAAAAACAAAGATTAGTGAATATAACGCAAGTGCAAGTAACAATACTGATGTAGACGGTATTAATATCAACGAAGGTTGTACACCTTCTGGTATCAATAACGCTATTCGTGAGGTCATGGCACATCTAAAAGACTTCCAATCAGGTAATGTTGCAGGTAATGCTTTAGCTATTGCTTCTGGTGGCACAGGTGCAGAAAATGCAACCGATGCTCGTACTAATTTAAGTGCTGCTAAAACTGGTGCTAATTCAGACATTACATCATTATCAGGTTTAACTACTCCACTTTCTGCTGCACAAGGCGGTACAGGTGTGACTAGCATTGCTGCATTAGTAACCTCATTAGGACTTGATACAGCTTCTGATGCTAGGTTTGATTCACTAGGTATTGGTACAGCAGCTTCTGGCACAACTGGTGAGATTCGTGCAACAAACAACATTACTGCATACTATTCTGATGATAGACTAAAAACAAGACATGGCAATATAGCAGATGCGTTAGATAAAATTAATACTTTAAATGGCTTTTACTATAGTGCAAACGAAACAGCACAAAAATTAGGCTATACAGTAAAAAATGAAGTTGGTGTATCTGCACAGGAAGTTAATGCAATTATGCCTGAAGTGATTGCTCCTGCTCCTATTGATGAACAATATATGACAGTTCATTACGATAAACTTGTCCCATTACTAATTGAAGGAATAAAAGAATTAACTACAAAAGTTAGACACTTGGAAAAAGCACTAGATGCTCATAAAAATGTAGATCATTGTTCTTGCGAGGAGAAGTAATATGACTCTGCAAGCTAGCGGAACAATTAGCTTAAGTGATGTAAATACAGAATTAAAAAACGCATCTACAACACAAATAAGTATTGGTGACTCTACTAGCCGTTCATTAGCACAAAAAGCAACAGGTGCAGTTTCTTTTACAAACTTTTATAGTAGAAACTATGACAACAGAGGTCAGCAAGCATTTACCTCTACAGGCTTACATTCATGGACTTGCCCAGCTAAAGTAAGTGCTGTACACGCAGTTTGTATTGGTGGCGGTGGTGGTGGTGCTGGTTCTGGTGATGGTGGTAACGGTGGAGGCGGTGGAGGTCTTGGCTGGAAAAACAACATTGCAGTTACGGCAGGACAAACATATAAAGTCTATGTAGGTATTGGTGGTAACCCTAATAGTTTAGTAGATGGTGTAGGTAGCTTCTTTATTACTACAGATGCGTTTACTATATCATCATTTTCTGTTAGTTCCAATGTAGTGACAGTTAATACTAACGGCAGTCATACATTTAATACAGGCAATACTGTAACTGTAGACTGTTCATTCAGAGAAATTAATGGAACATTTACAATTACTAAAGTAGATTCCGATACATTTACATACGCAAAAACATTCCAAGATTATGGACTATTATCAGTCACAGGTGTATGTTTTGCTGGTAGCCCTATCGTCAGAGGTGGTGGCGGTGATTCAGGTTTGGGAACAAATGGTGGATTCTCTTCTCCTAACGACACAATGGTAGGTGGTACATACATTGGCGATGGTGGTGGTAATGGTTCTACACAAGCTGGTCGTGATGCTTCTACTGCTGGAGGTGGTGGTGGAGCAGGTGGTTACGATGGTAATGGCGGTTCACAGTCAGGCGGTTGTGGTGGTAATGGTGCTGCATCTAACTATCGTGGAGGCGGTGGTGGAGGTGTAAGTATTTTTGGTGAAGGTGCATCAGGTGCTAATGTAGGTTCATACGCAGGTGGTGGATACGGTGGCTCTGGTGGTGCAAGAGGTGGTACTCACGACTGTAATACAGGTGACTGTGGTCAAGGTGGTGCTTACGGAGGTGGTGGCGGTGGTCACGACTCTTATAGTGCTGCAAGTGGTTATCAAGGTGCAGTAAGATTGATTTGGGGTGAAACAAGAGCATTTCCAACAACTGAAACAGCAGATGTAACAGCAGGCGAGGTATTTAGCTAATGGCGACAAGAGTAAAATTTGAAGAATGGTTACCTGACCAACCAGCAATGTCTGGTGCAATCCTAGATGCAAAGAATGTATACCCAGTATCTATGGGATATTCACCATTTCCTAATTCAGAAGATTTTTCAGCATCTGCTAGTGAAAATTTAAATTCTGTAGCAGTTGGTAAATTTGGTGATGAAGTACAAATCTTTGCAGGTGGTACAACTAAATTATTTAAGTTTGACTCTACAGACTTATCTATGGACGATGTATCTAAAGCTGGTGGATATGCAAGTACAGGTTCATGGAAGTTTGCACAATTTGGTAGTGTCATGCTAGCAGCTAACAACCAAGCTAAATTACAAGCATGGACATTAGGAACATCTACACAATTTGATGATGTAGATACAAATGCACCTATTTCTAAATATGTAACCGTAGTGCGTGACTTTGTAGTCTGTGCTAATTTAGACGGTGGCAGTAGTCCATCAAAAGTGCAATGGTCTGATATTAACGATGAAACAACATGGGTATCAGGAACAACATCACAATCAGATTATCAGCTCATTCCAGATGGCGGTAACATAACTGGCTTGACAGGTGGCGAGATTGGACTTATATTTTTAGAAAAGTCTATTGTTCGTATGAGCTATTCTGGATCGCCTTTATTCTTCCAGTTCGACACCATCTCAAGAGGATTAGGTTGTTTAGAAGGTAACTCTATTGCACAGTACGGAGCTACATCATTCTTCTTATCTGATGACGGTTTCTACAAATGTGATGGACAAACAGTTACAGGCATTGGTACAGAAAAAGTAGATAGATATTTTTTCAACCAAGTTGACTTAACAGAAATAGATACCATGTCTGCTGCTATAGACCCAGTTAAAAAATTAGTGGTATGGAACTATCCCAATGTGGACGGTGGTCGTAGTATTTTAATTTACAACTGGCAACTAAATAAATGGTCAAGAGCTACAACACAAACATATAGTGTCGGTAATATTGCTACGGCTGGTACAACACTAGAAGGGTTAGCACTTCTCTATACTAACCTTGAGACAGTTCCTGCATCACTAGATGACAGGATTTGGGTGGGTGGTAAGTTCTTATTTGCAGGCACACAAGGCGACAAGGTAATTACATTTAGTGGTAGTGCTTATGATTCAGAGATTATTACATCTGATATAGAGTTAGGATATAACTCTGTAGTGACTTTAGTAAGACCACAGATAGATGGTGGTTCTGCTAATGTACAAGTTGCATCTAGAAAAGAATTAGATGATAACATTCAGTTTGGAACATTGGTGACTACATCATCAGAAGGTCGTGCTAACTTTAGAAGTTTTGGCAGATACCATCGTTTCTCTGTACAACCTACAGGAAACTGGTCTAATGCAGTATCTATTGATATTGATGTAAAGCCACAAGGTAATCGATAATGACTAACCAGTTTAGACGATTACAACCACAATACGCTACAACTCGTGAAGTGGCAGAGGTTACAAATCAGATATTAAATGGTAAGACTAATAACACAGGCGTGTTTGACTTAAATACTAGCTGGGCAACGCAAACTGTCATATATAACGAAAGAATCTCTGCTGACTCTAAAATCATATTAGTACCATTTAGTAATTCAGCAGAAACAGATACATTACCATATGGTGAGTTTAGTAAAAACACAGACCAGTTAGCACCTAGTGTAGGTAATACAGCAGTTGTTGAATGGACTACCGAACATGAAGTAAATGGAGTGTATTTAGACGGAGTCAATACATCAAGGATATATGTCAGAAATGACGGCACATATAAAGTATTATTTTCACTACAATTAGCAAACTCTAATAACGATGCAGAATACGCAGATGTATGGTTTAGAGTCAATGGAACTGATGTTTCTGATTCAGCAAAAAGATTTGGTTTACCTGCAAGAAAGTCTACTGGTGACCCATCTCACTTAACAGGAACTACAAGTCATGTGTTAGATTTAAATGCAGGTGATTATATAGAAATAGCAGGAGCAACATCTTCTACATTAGTTTCTTTAGAACATTTTACTGCAACAACGACAACACCTTATACAAGACCTGCAATACCAGCTGCACAAATAAATATTACATATATATCACCATCAAGTATGGATAGTGTGTATGTATCGGCACAGCAAAATGGACAAGCAACAGTAAGTCACTTTGCAAATAATACATCGAACAAGCAGTATGGGTATGTTATAATTGGATAATTATGGATAATATCGTGCAATATTTTGAACACACCACAAAAGCTGGTGAAACAGTCATAACTAGAAATACGACTGATGGTTATTCATATTCATTTAATATCAACACAGACCCAACAGAGTATCAAAAATATTTGGAATGGAAAAACAGATAATAGACAACTTCTTATGTGAAGAAGATTTGCATAAGGTTAAAAGTCTAATACTAAATAAGTATTTTTCTTGGTATTACAACGATGGGAAAGAATATGCTGATGACGAGTTCTTTCAGTTCACGCATATATTTTATAACAACCACAGTCCTAACAGTTCTTATTTTAAAGAACTACAGCCGTTTTTAGATAAATTAGATGTACAAGCACTCATTAGAATTAAGGTTAATAATACTGGTCGAGAGCATACAATTAGAGCAGGTACATATCATATAGATACAAAAGTACCATGTAACACAGCAATATGGTATCTCAATACTAATAACGGCAAAACACTTTTTGAAGATGGTGATGAAGTGGAAAGTGTAGAAAACAGAATGGTGATATTTCCATCACACATAAAACATACTGCTACTACACATACAGATACAAAGACTAGGATTGTAATTAACTTTAATTACATATAATGGAAACTAACTTATTTGTAGTCCCTACTACACACATCCATCAATTTTGGCATCTTTCTGAAAAACATTTACAAAGAGCTATAAACACTGGAAACGGTGAATTTACAATTGATCAATTACGTCAATTTGTATCACAAGGCAATTCAGTTTTATTGTTAGTTATGAATGGAGATATTTGCGAATGTGCATTTACAGTTCAATGGATTAATTACCCTAGTGATCGAGTTGCATACATCACATATATTGGCGGTATTACAAATCAAAAATGTTGGGAACAATTCTTAACATGGGTAAAAAATAATGGTGGGACTAAAGTTCAAGGTTCTACTGCAAAAAAAGGAATTGTCAGATTATGGCAAAAAAAATGGAAAATGAACCCTATATATACATTAATGGAGTATAAATTATGATTTACGATTATTTCCCAGAGTTAGACGGTAATCAATCCATCAACAACGGTAAAATGGGCAGACAATTATTTAAAGGTGGTGGAGGTGGTACTCAAAAAACATCTAATGAATTAGATCCGACAGTTAGGCCTTTTGTCGAATACGGCTTACAAGAGGCAAAACAGTTGTATCAAACAGATACACCAAATTATTACCCATATCAAACATATGTATCACCGTCTGCACAAACACAACAAGCATTACAATCTGCACAAACAAGAGCATTAGCAGGTTCTCCATTAGTACCAGCTGCACAACAACAACAACTTAGTACTATACAGGGTCAAAACTTAGGATTAAATCCATACTTTGCAAATGCACTACAAGGAGCTGCAGGAGTTGCTACTACACAATTCCAAGACGCATTAAAAAACATTGCATCTCAATCTTCTCAAGCAGGTCGTTATGGTTCTGGTGCTATGCAAGACTTACAGTCTCGTGCATCATCAAATCTTGCAAAAGAATTAACTTCTCGTGCAGGAGAATTAGCTTATCAAAATTACGCAAGTGAAAGAGCTGCACAAGAACGTGCAATTGCAAATGCTCCACAAATGGCAATGGCTGACTATGCAGATATTCAACAATTAATGAACGTAGGGCAAACTGCAGAAGATTATCAGCGTCAAGCACTTGAAGCAGATATTGGTCGATTTGAGTTTGAGGAAAACAAACCATATACCAAACTACAATCTTACTTATCTGCAGCATACGGTGCTCCGATGGGCCAGGTATCTACAACAGAATCTTCAGGAGGAGGTAAGTAATGGCACATATACTAATAGGTGCAGGGGTAGGTGCAGCTACATCTCTTGTAACAGGTGGTGATCCTATAAAGGGTGCATTACTAGGTGGTGTTACTGGTGGTGTATTTGGTGGTGCAGAAGGTGGTATTTTAGGTTCTGCAGGAACTTCAGGAACTGTAGCAACATCTACTCCAACATTAGGTGGATTAACATTAGGTGGTGCAACAACAGGCGCAGTAGGTGGCGCAACTGCAGGAGGTGTTGCAGGAGGTGTTTCAGGCGCAACTGCAAGTCCATACGCATTTGGTAATAACGCATTAGAAGTTGCAGGAAGTACAATGAATCCTGCGTTAATTGGTTCTTCTGCTGGTGGTCAAATACCTATGACTGGATTTGATCGTGCAATTAATACAATCACACCTGCAGGTGGTTATGATGGCCCGTCAATACTAGACAGAATAGCAGAAAACACTGGATTTAATGATATGTCTACTATGGATAAAGTTGGCTTAGGACTAATGAGTGCAGACGCATTTACTCCACAAGAACAAGCACAACAAATGGTTCAAAGTGGTAATCAACGAATCAACCCAGGCAAACCATTGAATACAACTCAAACAGGAACAGGTATGTTAGATGTTAATGTTCCAACTGGTTTTATTGATGACGTTAGAAAACGTCAATTATTTTTTAACCGATAAGGACAAGTAATGGGAATATTAGATAAATTAATTCCAAAGAACACTAATATCTTTGGAGCAACTACTCCAACTTATTTAAATGCAGTTGCAACAGATGATCAAATTAAGACTGCACAAAACCAATCCTTATTTCAAGGTTTATTAGGTACTGCATTAGGTTATCTTGCACAACCAAAAAATCAAAATTATGGTAGCGCAGTTCCTTATCTTGCAAAAAGTTATATGCAAGGTATGCAAATGGCACAATCACCATATGACAGATTAGAACGTGACGTTGTGATGAAAGAAAAGTTTGATCAAATGGCATTAGAGAAGCAACGTCAAGCAGATCTTAAAACATTGCAAGAGAATATGTATACCACTATTCCTGCAGAAACATTTACTCAATCTACATATCAACCTATTAATCAGATAGGCCCTGGCGGTGAACGTGCAATTGCGCCTAGTTACGCACCATCTACCACAGAAGAAATAGTTTTAACTCCAGCACAAAAAGTTCTTAATCAAGAAAAACTAATGGAGTATGCAATCAAGTATCCAGATAAGGGTGGACAGTTTGTTGACGTTATTACTAAACTTGATGCGTTAAATCGACCACAAGGTACACGACAGTTATCTGTTGAAGAAAAATTAAAAAGAAAATTACCATTAAGTATTGAGTATCAAATCAATAAAGAAGGTACAGTATCCCCTATTGGAGGAACAGAGCAAAAACCTGTTGATGTTGGTGTAGAAAGAAACTCAAGAGCTGTGGCAGAAATAAACCCAAACACAGGATTGCCATATGAATCATTTTTGCAGTTACCAGTGGAACTAAGAAACAAAATTAATAAAGACATTGATATTGCAAAAGAAAACAATGCTAAATTTATGGGTGGTGTTGAATTAACTAAACAATCAAAAAATGATGTACAAACTGCATTACTACAAACCACAGACCGTAAAAGAAGATTAAATAGAATTATTGATTCTTTTAATCCAGAGTTTTTAACTGCACAAGGCAAAATTAAATCAGGAACATTATCATTTTTAGAAAAATGGGGAATGAAAGATTTATCGCCAGAAGAAATCGAGTATCAAGAGCAATATACTAACTTTATGAAAGATTCTTATGCAGAAATGAACCAATACATTAAAGATATTACAGGTGCAGCTTTAAGTGAATTTGAAGCAGAACGTATTAGAAAGGCTATTCCAGATCCTGAAAAAGACAGTCCAACTGTATTTAAACGTGGTATGGAAAGAGCATATGAAGAATTGCAAATTGCAGAAGCACGTCTTGCATATCTTAATAGTAAAGGTTTAGGGTCTGTTCGTGAACTTAGTTTAGATGATTTTACTGGAATGATACAAGAGACAGGAGAACAAACTTCTAATCTGTTAATAAAAAGTCCATTATACAATCCAAAGAACTATAAATCACTAAATGAAATAAAATCAAAAGACCCAATAAACTACGATAAAATTATGAAACAAGTAAACATATCAATTGCGGCTAAATTTGGATTACCTAATTATTAAGGATAAATATGGTAGATTTTACAAAAGAGTACTTTAATAAACAAAAACAATCTGCAACCAGTGGTAAATCAACAGAGCAAAAAAGATTTACTAGTTTATCAGTACCAACTTTAGAAGAAGAAGAAGGTCAGTACACGCAGGGAGCAACTGGTTCTTTTCTCGCAGGAGTTCCAATTAATCGTCAAGATGCAATTAAAGTGTTATCTGAAAGAACAGGTTTGCCAGTTACTCGTTTTGTAATTGACGCAGAAGGTAATATTGGTTACAAAGGCGATGATGGAAAATATTATCCTGCAATAGGTAGTACTGCAGGTTATTATGGGCCTGATATATTTCAAGCAGGTTTAGAAGGTATCGGTGCAGCTGGTGCAACTTCATTTCTTGGGCCAGTTGGTGCGGCTGCAACATCTGGAGGTATTGGTGTAGGGTTAGAAGCAGGAAGACAAGCATATGGAAGGTATCTTGCAGACTCAGATACATCAGACGTTGGACGTATTGCATTAGCTGGATTACTTGGTACTGCAGGTGAAATCGCACCGTTTGGTGTAAAACTTATTAAAGGATCAAAACAAGCACCTGATTTGTACAAACTAAATCAAGCAGACTTACAGAACGTACTAAAATTATCAGAAGACTTTGACGTTCCATTAACTATTCCAGAATTAACAAACTTACCATCATTAAAAAGTAAACAATACGTTGCGTCAAAAGTAGGAGTCACTGCAGATAAAATAGATGAATTCTACGAAATGAGAGCAGGTAAAGTTGAAGATGCAGTAAACAAATACCTAGACAATATCTCTTTAACAAAAGAAACTTGGGAAGGTGGCAAATCTGCAAAAAATACTTTATTGAAACGTAAAGAAGATTTAATTATAACAAGAAGAGAAGCAACAAAACCTATTTATGATGAAGCATTAAAAAATGCACAACCTGTAGATACTACAGATATTGTTAATAAACTAGATGCAATGATTGACGTATCAAAAGGCAGAGAAACTCAGGTATTGCAAAAAATAAAAAATGACTTCTTCAGAAACGCAGAACAAGTAAAACTTGATGCTAAAGGTAATCCTGTAAAAGATAAGTTTGGTAAACCTGTAGTTGAAAATGTTCGTGTATTAGATGATCGACCACAAGCGTTACAACGACTTAAAATGGAATTAGATACATATTTAAGAAGTGAAGATGTCGTAGGTCTTGACTCTGTTATTCAGGGTGAGATTAAAGGAATTAGAAATGATCTCAAAAACACAGTAAGTCAAAACAATGATTTATACAAACAAGCAGACACAAGGTATGCAGAATTATCTAAACCTATTGATGAGTTTGACGCCTCTAAAGCAGGTGATATTTTAACTAAAATTAAAGATTACGATGCAGACAAATTAGTTACTAAGTTATTTAAAGATTCAGACCCAATGACTATTAGGTATGCTAAAAAACAAATAGAGTCTGTTAATCCAGAGGCATGGAATGATGTAACTCGTGCATGGTTGCAACAAAACTGGGAACAAGCAAGTAAAGTGTTTAGAGCGCAAAAAGACCTACCAAAAGATGCAGGACTATCTTGGAGAAACTTGTTATTAGGTACGGAAAGACAGCGCAAAGCACTTGAGGCTGCATTATCTCCAGAGCAATACAAATCACTACAAGATTTATCAACTGTGCTTGAGGCTGCAGGCAGAGTAGAAAAAGGTAACTCTTTAACTGCATTTAGTCAACAAGCATTAAAAGATTTTAAAAAGTCTGGTTGGGATCTTGCAGATATTGAACTTACAAAACCACAAGGAACTTTATTGCAAGTATTAAAGGATCGTGCATTTGAAAAAAATGTTAATAAGTTTACAGACATCATTTTAGATTCTACAAAAATGAAAGAGTTAGATGAGTTAAAAAAATTACCATCAGGAAGTTTAGAATTAGTATCAGGCGTTACTCGATTATTAACTGTAGGGCCTACTATTGGTAGTCCTCGTAGTATTTCTAGTGAGCAACAAAAACTAGAACGTATGCAACAAGAAATGGAAGGCGATGTAGATTTTACTAAACAATTCTTTAATTTTAAACCATGATATGGCATACATTGAAATTACCTCCTATAAACTTATACAACGCACCAAACAGAAAGGAATCTAGTGGAACAAGTACAAGAAAAAGTAGCAGTGCATTCTGCTGAAATAGAACATATGAAAAAAGACATTGACCATATTATGAACAAAGTAGATAAAATGGATAAATCTATAGATGATATTAAAAGCACATTAGATGAGTTTCGTGGTGGCAAAAGAATTGCTATGTGGTTCTTTAGTACAGTAGCTGCAATCGTTGCATTTATTGTTGGTCATTGGATAGATAAATGAGTACAGTATACGACATACTATTTGCAATATTTAAACTCTTTGTTGTCCCAGTTTTATTCTTTTTCTTTTATTTCTTCTTTGCACTCACTGCAATTATAGAGAAGATAATGACAGGTATTGATAAACTATTAGATAATATTATGTAATGAAAATAGATGTATCAGTTATTAAAGCAGTATATGAGATGCTTCGACAAATGCCTGTAATGAGGCAGATTGGGTATCCACCAAGTGATGAGGTAGAGTTTGAATTACTACCTGTTGAAGACAAGGTAATGGCATCTTATACACCTGACCCAGATATCATTGGTATATGCCCTGAACGACATCGGTTTTTAACATCACTTATTAAGTCAATGATTCACGAGATGATACATATGTGTAATCATATGCACGGCACATCTTATATACGACATGATAAAAATTTTAATTCCGTAAGAAATCAAATAGCTGATGCGTTTGGCTTTGATGAAAATGAAATATAACTTATAACGTATAACGTTTAACGTTTAACGTTAAAGTATAAAGGAGAAGATATGGTTTGGACTGCATTAATTGCACCAATAACATCAATACTAGATAAGTTTATAGAAGATAAAGACCAGAAGAATAAACTAGCTCATGAGATTGCTACAATGGCAGAAAAACAAGCTCATGAAGCCAACATGGTACAGGCAGAAACAAACCAAGTGGAAGCGCAACATCGTAGTGTATGGGTTGCAGGTTGGAGACCATTTATTGGTTGGGTTTGTGGAGTTGCATTAGCTTGGCATTTTGTACTCTCACCTGTTATAATATTCCTAGCAGCGTGGTTTACTGTAACACTTCCTGCATTACCTGTATTTGATATGGGTTCTTTAATGACCGTATTAATGGGTATGTTAGGTTTGGGTGGATTACGCACATTTGAAAAAACAAAAGGATTAACTAAGTGAAATTATCGCCACATTTCAGTTTAGAAGAATTAACACTTAGCGATACTGCGACACGCTTAGGTATTGATAATACTCCTACTGTCGAAATAATAAATAACTTAACTTTTTTAGCAGGTGAATTAGAATATGTTAGAGATATACTTGGTAATCCTATGCTTATTAGTAGTGGTTACAGGAGTTATGTTCTTAATGATCATTTGGGAAGCAAGCGAACTTCTAGCCACTGCAAGGGTCTGGCGGTTGACTTTATCTGCCCTAGTTTTGGTAATCCCCATAATGTTGTTGATGCTATAGTATTAGCAAATATTAACTATGATCAGGTAATCCTTGAATATGGTCGCTGGGTACATTTGTCATTTGCAAAAGAAAACCCAAGAAAACAAGCACTAATTATTGACAAACAAGGGACAAGACCCTTCTCATAAATATGAATAAATCAGTATTGGTAATATCTGATCTACACATACCATACCATCACCAAGATGCGTTTGATTTTTTAAAAGCACTTAAAGATAAATATCAGCCAGATATGGTTGTAAATATAGGTGATGAGCTTGATCACCAC
>Ga0222713_10003966_pt1 | contig 15019 bp, 21 predicted proteins | sample C33_649DmetaG_FD_165061 | JGI IMG/M metagenome (GOLD analysis project Ga0222713, IMG submission 165061) | Estuarine water microbial communities from San Francisco Bay, California, United States - C33_649D | ecosystem: Environmental > Aquatic > Marine > Unclassified | place: USA: California...
ACCGGCGCTCGTTGAACAGCGGCATCCGTGCATCGTTTTGTTTCATAAAGCTATTGTCCACAGCCTCGATTTGGGACTGAGCTTGTTGCGCATAAAAATCATTGCGCTGCTCAATAACCTCGTTCGGAGCCTTACACAACAGCAGTCCGCCAACCTCGATGTTGTCTTTGAAACGACTGTCAGGGTCGGCATAAATCATCATCTCCGGGTGATCTTCGGCTTTCACCGGCACCCAGTGTTCACGAAATTTTGCGGAAATATTGGTGGGGTCTGCTTTACCCATCAAGCTAGTCCGAATCCAGCGAAACCCATATCCGTCCTGCGGGGCAGGAGTAGGAAGAAGGTTCGGTTGTTTCCACGACGCTTTGCGTTGCGTGGTTTCGCGCGTAGCGCTTTCTCTAGTAAGGCGGTTATCACCCATTTGAAGTCTCCAATGCAGCAAGTTGTTTAGCGTAATCGTTTAACGGCACTCCCAAGCGCTTGGCAATTGCGACTTGAGTCTTAGTCAAAGAAACTTTCTTTGCTCCGGTAGACCGATTAGCCGGCGCTACAACCGTAGCAGCTTTTTTCACCTCTGCGGGTTCGTTAGACTCCTTTGTTCCCTCAAAAAAATCGGGAAACACCTTACGCATGCGAGCGTCTATGCGCTCGAAGTATTCATCATTACGCGGGTCAATACCCGATTGGACCAACTTCTTATGCACTGCCAGCGCGACGGCGGTCATCTCGTCATCAGGCCCGAACCATTGATTACGCTGTTGCCATCGCAGCGTTTTTTCGTCAAGTTGCGGCCTTACTGGCTGTGTAGGTTCTGTTTCTACTACACCTTGTGAGTCTTGTAAAGGGGTTGGTTTAAAAGATTGCGCTTCCCGCAGCTTAATTTGGGCGGCCAGCAGCTCTTCTTGCGCTGCCAACAGAGCATCCGCGTCAAATGCTTCGTGCGCTTCCTTGTACTTTTTCTTGGCAATTTCAATTTCGGATTTGGCAGCGGATTCAAGGGTGCCCGCATACACCCGTTCTCCATTAGCTGCATAGGCTTTAAGACGCTTGTTTTCCTCAACAAGTTGCTGAGAAAGACGTTCCAGCTCTTCCCGTTCACGCGTAGCGGCTTCTTTAGCCCGCCGTTCATCATGACGAGCGCGTGTTAAGTCTTTGATTCTTTTCTGAACGGACGAGTTATACTGTGCTAGTTCTTCGTCCGTTACCTCCTCCGGTTCTTTTTCCATCGGCCGCCGATTTCGATCCTCTGGCGGGGTGTCATCGACAATTTCCAGCTCAACGTCACCTTCAACTACTGCTTCAAATTCTTGCTCATTTTGTTGCTCTGCAGCATTTTCCTTATTTTCCTGTTCGTCAGGAAATTTATATGCCGGTTGGGCCATGTGCTACTCCTTATTTGCGACGGATTCCACGGGGGTCTTCGACCACCGCTTCCACCGTATCGTCGTTGATGATGCGGAACTCTTTGCCGTGGATATCCAGACGGGTGCCGCTGTTGGAGCGGACAATCACAAAGTCACCTTTTTTGCACCACGGTCCCGTAGGGAACTTCACCGGGTCTTTGTACGCGTCCGGACCAAGTTTACAGACCCACAGCACCGTGGTCAGAATCTCCTCGTGCTGACGGGTGATATCTGCCTTGATGATGCCGCTGTCGTACTTATTCTCGAACTCCGGAATAGCACACAGGATTCGGTACCCCTGCGGGTCAGGCAACTGCTTAGCCTTACGTTCTGTTTCTGCACTATCTGCGGCCCACTTCTGTTCCAGCGCGGTTGGGGGCGCTGTCTCAGTCGCTGTCATCATCATTCTCCAATTTTGCAAGAAGGTCTTTTAAGTGGCGCTCTGCGATAGCAAGACCTTCAATCACACCGCAGAGACGTTTGTAATCTTCAAAATTTCTGCAACTACCCGTGGCCACATCATCAGCGTAGTTGTTCATATCTTCGCGCAGCTTGCGATTTAGCGCTTCTGCGAATTGCTTCATCACTTGCTTACCTTCCTTTCAGATTGTGCGGCTTTAGCCGCAGCGTCCGTAACCACGCGCAGCGAATCTATCCGCTGTCGCCCCGCAATTTCCTGTTCCCGCAGCTGCAATTCATCTGCTTTAGCGGCCGAATCTACTGCAAGTTTCTTGTCTCTATATGCAGCGTCTTGTTGCTGCTTCTGTGCTTTAAGGTCCAACTCTTGTTTCTGAAGCTGCAGCAGGGGGTCTTGCATATTCTGCTGGGCCTGCTGTTGTGCAACCATTGCTTTACTTTGCGCAAGAACTTGCGGGGCAGCCTGTGCAAGCAACTTGGATAATTGAAATTCAATTTCTTCCGGCATACCTTCATCAGCATCCGCATGCGGAATAGCCACACCCAGCGCTTCGCTGATTTTGTTTTTGTATGCAAACCCAACGTGTTCGGCAACATGCGCTTCCAACCCGGCAACAAGAGCATTAACGCGCGGATTTTGCCCTACGATCTGCTGGATAAGCGGGTCTTGTTTCATCATCATGTGGACCGCAATATGTGCTTCGTGGTCCTGATATGCAAACGCTTTCACGGGTTTACCGTTCAGGATGTTCTGATTTTCCGTCACCGGGTCCATCGGTTTAAGATCATCTTCCGTCGGCACCAGTTTATCCACATTTTTAATACCCAAAACATTCAACATCTGCCTGTGCAGTTCCGGCAAGTTGTAAATCTGCGGAGCGCTCTGGGATAGTTGAATAACGGCTTGGTACTGCACAATTCGCTGCGTCATCGTCGCCGCGTTGGGGTCGGAGACGGGAATAATCTCCACATGACGATAGTCTTCGTACTTGGCCTTGCGCCCTTGCGGCGCGTCCACGTCATACGGATACTCTTTGTTAGCAGGAGAATCTTCGCGGACAATCTCAGCAATCAACTGCAGTTCTTGCTTGAACGAGTAGTGGACCCGTGCCTGCACAGCCGTCAGGGGCTTGAGCGTCCGCTCCAGCAGTGCGAGCGTTGTGCCAACCGGGGTCTGAGCGGACATGTCCGCAACTTTTAAATCACTGGAAGCAGCCAGCCGTCGGCCTTCATCGATGATCTTGTCCAGCAGCCCAGCCAGCACCTGCGACGGTTCTTTGTAAGGCAACGGAAGAATGTTGTCCCGTATGGCTCCGCTACCCACATCAACGTCCCTAAACTCGCCCGGAGCGATCGGCGTGTCATCCCCTTTGATGCGCAGACCCCTCGACTTCAGCCCTCCGGGCAGATTAGACAGCGTACCTGCATCAACTAACTGGCGGAGAATGGACGTACCCGCCTTGGCGTAACCACCAATCAGGTGAAAGAGACCGAACCCGTAAGGCCCAAACCCGGGCACATACGTATACTGCACGTAGTGCAAACGCTTCCTGCGGTTGTTGTCGTTTTCGCGCCAGTTGCGACGCAGCGACAACGGGATATTGGACCCCACAACGTAAGTCAGGATGTACGGTAGCGCAACACCGGTTGGGTTACCCTCTTTATCGGTATCTTCGTATCCGGGCAAATCAAGGTCTACGCATACTTCGTCAATCACGTATCGGTCGTCGTTAATAGCGGACACGCCAGCTTCTGTGTCCTTGGTCTTGCGAATATCGTCCACCATCCTTGACGGCTCGCCCAGATCGCTATCAACCCAAAACCCGTCGGCCTGCAGCATGGCCACTTCGTTCTTGGTCTTGCGCATGCGGTGGGTGATGCGCGGCGCGGTCTGAAGATCAGAAGAGCCGTAAGGCAAAATGATGTCTTCCGCCGCCACATAAACAGAAGTCTGGCGGTCCAACATCGGGTCTTTGTAGACCTTCTTGAATGCAGCGCCAGATGCTGGCAGCCCCCACAGCATCTTTTCATGCTCGGGGCGAAACTCCGTCATGTTTTCAGTTAGCTGCCAGTTAAGGTCATCAGCAACCCGCGTCGCAGCTTCTTCCTTGTCGCGCGTAACTTTGCCAACAATCTTGGTTTTGACTGGTCCGGGCGCAGGGAACGTTTCCATTATTGTATCTGCTTGAAAACGAATTACCGCTTCAGTAATCATGGGGTGGAATACACCGCACGCACCCGACCATGGCTCGCTTCGCTCTTCGTATTTAAGACCTAACAACTGGATGCCTTCCTTCAGCATTTTTTCCCAGTCCGAGCGGCTATTCAAATCGTTGCGTACATCCCCGGCAACTTGCGAAACAATGGACTCCATCTCCCCTGCGTCGATATACTCAACAAGGTTGGCTCCAAAATCTTCCGAAGTTTCTTTTCCCGGTGTAAGTTCAATTTCAACACCATCTATGCCGATGGATACCGACTCCGGGTCAACGATTTCAATTTCAACTTCCGGCTCCGCGATAGCGGCTTCTTCAACGCCAACGGGGGCTTCGTACAGTGCTTTGTCTATTGCCATGATTTATCCTTAAAAAATGTCTTACAAAACGCCGCCGTCCCATTTCAAGTCTCTGCAGACCTGATTAGCCATCTCAATGAAATTCTCATCGTGGTGGTCGTGATCACACTTGGCGTTGTGCTCTAGTGCTATGTGTATCATTTCGTGCGCAACAATCTTTAGCATGTCCGACAAAGCCTCTGTATCCACATTCACGGTCATTACATGTTCGGGCCACTCATATAATGCGTGATACTTCTTCAGCTTTGCTGCTCTAAAAGTTACCCTACTGGCGGTCGGCAGCTTCACGTCCTTGAACGTCGTCACCTTGAGCAGCTGGTATGCAGCCCGCAAAGCCTTTTCGTTTACAAGAGACTTAGCCATTCCGTAAACTCCTAGTAGTATCCAGCCTGTCTACGCCGCTTGAAGAACTGCGGCTCATCTTTTTCATCAAGATCGGTACGAATAAACCCACCTTGCCGGAAGCGCAGCAGAGCCTGTGTCGTCGTGTCAACATAGTCGTCATGCTCCCCCACCGGGAAGGCTGCCAACTCTTCAATTACATCCCGAGCCCATCGCGTGTCTGGTGCCCAAACCAGCCCACTACTAAACATGTCGCTTACTGCATTTACCCGGACGGTTTTATCATTACCCCGGCTGGGAGAAAACTCCTGCACAGGTATACCCATCGAGCGCAGTTCTTGAATCAACGGGCCGCCCGCCGCTTTCTTTTCAACAATGAACGCGTCTGGGTTCCACGATTTCCAATGGTCAAAGGCAACCTGCTTCAATTCCGGAAACTCCATCCGATCTTTGAAAGCATCAAGCAAAACCAAGCTTGGGCGATTGTTTTCCTCTTCGTTGTACCAAACCCCCCACGTTGTGCAGGCGGAATAGTCTGACGAAGTTTTGGTATCGTGCGCCGTATCCCATGACTGTATCACGTATTCACACGGCGGCGGGTCTTCTTCCGGCCACACGCGCCACATCTCTCGCTTGATAAGCGCCGCCACATCTGCCGTCGGCTGCTGCATGTACTGCGCGTTCCAGAAGCGCGGATCGATAGTTGCTTTGGTTTTCTCCAACTCCTCGATCGGCCACTTCTCGGGCCATAGCGCTTTTCCGGAGGGCAAAATAGCCGGAAACTCAACCACTTCCCACTGATCGGCGTCGGGATTTTTGGTCTGGTAGTTCACCAGCTTGGACGTAAGATCAATCTCACCCCACCGGGTCATCACAACAATGATGGCCCCGCCCCACATCAAACGCTGGCGCGGGCCGGTTTGATACCAATTCCAAGCCTGCTCAAACGGCAGCTTGCTGCCGCTCTTCAAATCCTGTTCCGAGTGCGGATCGTCGATTACAAGCAGATTAGCACCCCGCCCAGCCAGCGCACCGCCCACACCAACCGCGTAATACTTACCACCTGCTTGCGTCGCCCAGCTACCTGCGCCCTTTTTGTCGTCCGCCAATTTGGTTTTTGTAAATATTGACGCGTACTCAGGAGAAGCAATCAAGTTTCTTACCCGGCCGCCAAAATCTTCGGACAGCGACGCGGTGTGCGTGGCCATAATTATCTGATGATCCGGGTGCAACCCCAGATACCAAGCCGGCAAAAGAAACGATGTCAGCTCGGACTTGCCGTGGCGCGGGGCGATGTTGATTATTACCCGCTTTTTCTTGCCAAGTGCTACCTCTTTGAAAATACGAGCCATGTGGCGGTGGTGCGCGCCGACGCTGTAGTTAGGATAGACCTTCTTGGCAAACTCCAACAGATCGTTTTGGGACGCTTTCACCTCCAGACGCTTGATTCGCTCGTCCAGAAGGCTTAACAGCGCTTCCCCCTCTTCACGACTCTGCGGGGCTGTCATCATTTTGTGGCACTGTTTCTGTTAGAGGGGGCTCGTTGTCAAGCGTTTCGCCGTCAACAACCTTCATTAAGTGCATGTATTTACCCATGCGCTTGTCAATTTCAGCCTGCAACTCCGAGTCAGACAGCTCTGTTTTCTTCAGCTCGACGCGTTCGGTAAAGAGCGCTACCTCTGTGACCTTACCAAGCAACTCAACGGCTTTGAGTCTTATTTTTGCATCGGGGTGCTTCGATTCTTCAAGCAGTTGTGCAATGCAATAGCCTCTAAGCTCCTTGGCCTGCTCAACAAAAGCCCAATCATAGGCGGTCAGCATGCCTACCAAGTGCTTCACAGCCCCCGGCACTGCAACGTTTGTCAAGGCTTTCTTCTGATCTTCGACGTCAAGTGGCGTGGTGAGCGCGGCGAATGCTTGCTGCGCGCTTTTCTTTTCGGCTTCGTCAAGAGCTTCATCATCATCGATGCCAAGTTCTTGTAACCATTCGGCTGTTTTCACTTTGCCGTCGATGATTTCATGGGGCGCAATTTTACTATCAGGCGTGAAAGCGCCAGCGGCGGCCAAAATTTCCGGCACGAAATCAGCGTCGCTTGCCGTTACAAGGTGGTCAAACATTTTACTCCGCGCTATATAGCGAATGGGGTTTACGATACCCGCAAGTGGTAGTATACTGCAAGCTCCTTCGTTGTAGTGCCGTTTACTTAGGCACCTTTAATCCCCGGAACCTCCTCTCCGGGGATTTTTTTGACATGCTTTGTCAAAAATTTTACAAAAAATTTTTTGTGTCTAATATTTTACATCTAGGGGTTGTATTTATAAATATTGGAGACAAACAGTGTTATCGCGTCGCTGCCAAGCTGCCCGGCCAAAACGCCTCCCCGCCCCCCAGTGGGGTCTGCCGCAGGGCTAACAGGAGGTTCCCGCTCTCCAAAACACGCTGTGGTATAATAGAGGCAGTTGTTTGGGGGTTCCAAGCGACTGCGCTGCCCTGCCGCTTGCGGGGCTTTCTTGTGGGACTTCGTGTCCCACTTTCTTTTGGAGAATCATCATGCAAAGCAAACTGATCCGCATCGCCACCCAGTTCAAACACAGCGTCACCGAGCAGGGCAACGCCGCAGCCGCGCTACGCAAGGCGTGCCGCAGCAGGAAGGCAGCAAAGGATGCGATGTTGCCCGCGTTCGCCAAGGTATACGGCGCACGCACGACCACGACTAAGGCCGGCGCGGTGCGCTGGGCTAAGGGTTGCAAGGCAGCCGTGGCTGCCAAGCGAGCACTCAACCGCCTGCTCTCTCTGGCGTATCAGGGTAAGAGCAACACCAAGCGAGCCAAGCAGGATGCGGTTGCCCTGCTGCTTAAACGGTTCGAGAAGCTCAGTGTGGCTCAGCAGCGCCGCTTCCTGAAGTCCGCGCGTTGATTTGACGCGTTGTTTCTGAGAGACAGGGCGCGCGAGGGTGTCGGCGCTGTTCCAACCCCTTGCGCGTTCAATCGTAACCGGGACACTTTGTCCCACTTTGTTTAGGAGAGCATCATGGGCAGTATCAAATCCTTCGCCCTCGACACGATCGAGGAGTGCATCACCCACGGCAAAGGACGCACCACCAGCGCCCGACTCAGCGTCAAGCTCACCACGCTTGGATTCCCAACCACACCCGACCAAGCCGCCACGCTGGCGCGCAACTTCGGGTTCAAGGTAACCCCGCGCCGCTTCACCTCCGGCGCGGCGAAGCAAAAGTGGGACATCACGTCCCACTTCATCTCTCAATAACGTGTTGCACAGAACATGTCAAATATTTGACATGCCGGACATTTGTCCAGTGCGTCCAATTTCAAACCCCCGATATTGGCGCAAATTACTGAGACAAATCAAGGACGTTCTGTCCACCTGTCCAGATGTCCACATATATATACTCTTTTAGCTTTCTAAATATATATATACGTTTTAAGTGGACGTTTTCCGTCGAAAGCAAGTCGGAAAGCTTAAAGGTCAAAAATAGGTGGACATCTGGACACGCTCGACCTAACATGTTGATAACGCAGAAACATTTACGCCAATATCGGGGGTTTCATTTTGGACGTAGGTGGACACTGATGACACGACCACGCAACACATTGATTAACAAGCACAAAGGAACGGTAAACATGCCTAAAATAATTTGGATGTGCCCTGTTTGTTGTAAAAACTTGGACAGAAAAGCCTTCCTGCGCCCCTTCAAACAGCGTTTAATCGTCGAACGCGCATGCTTTTCCTGCCGCACCGCCACGCTTCTGCGCGACAACTCCGGCCGTGCTATTCAACGTGCGTTGTGGCGTGGCGACATCACCGAACTGGATGCGCGAGCACTCCAGACCAAGCTCAACCTGCTGCGCAAAGAGCGGGCAACCCGGCGGCGCAACAACGTCGTGTCCAAACTGCGCAAGCGCCAAGCTGAAATGAAACGCTACGGCGCTGGGTTGGAGAAGGAACAGGAGCGGCGCGCCAAGATCAGCGCAGCGCTGACCGGCCGCAAGCGCGGCAGCTACATGAAAGTCACAACCAGAATTTGAAGTGGGGCACGGTTTATAAAAGCAGGACGCCCTGTCCCACTTTGGATGCAGCACCCGCAGCACAGCAACACCTTTCACTAACTTACTTTGGAGAATCATCATGCGTATCAAGCATACCTACCAGCACGACCTTAGCACCCGCAACACCCCTTCCACCCTTCAACCCATCCTCACGCTCACGATGCGCCGCCCCATCGCATACTGCGCCGGCAGGATGATCAACCCACCCGATCGCTTCATCAACATCCTGCGCAAGAGCGAGGCCATACCCGCTTGGAAGGAACCCCACCTGCGCAGCTCCCACACCCTGTAAAGGAGAAGAATGATGAAAAAGGAATGGATGGATGTAATGAAAGAGATGTGGAACGAGGGTTATGCCGTGATTGTGTGGACGCCCGAGGAACTTGGGGATGTTGACCCCGATTGGGTTATGGACTGCTCAATTAGTTACGGTCATGAGTATCTGTTGGGCGAGGAAAACGGGAAGTATCAACAAAGGAAAGGGGGTGAATGATGTTTAAAACGCTGCAAATCGTAGGTGCAGCACTGCTCGCGGTGCTGCTGTCGTGGTTGTTTTTTGTCGTAGTTCTTTCTTTGGAGGTATGAGATGAACGGATACGTGTGCTTCCATAACAGGAAGCGAGTCGAAGTCAGGGCGGAAACGTCACAACAGGCGCAAGCCGAAGCTGCGCGCATGCTACGCGTGAAGCGCCCATGGGAAGTAACCGTTGTGCTGGCCGAGCGCGCTGACGGCAGCGAAGTAATCCACACCGCCGTAAATTAACCAAGGAGAGACAAAATGAAACGACCCCGTAACTGGGAAGAAGCGTTCGATGAAATCGTGGACGAGCACGATGCGCTGTGGGTGTGCCTCGATAACATCGTGGCGCTGTGGGACATGGAGGCGTCAATGTCAGAGATCGAGAACGCCATGACCCGCGCCAAAGTAATTCTCAACGAAACCAAAACGGAGCAGCCAGAATGAGTTACGACTAGTGTCAAGCCCCAAACCGGGACACACCGTCCCACTTTCACTTTGTATAAACTAACTACGGAGAATCATCATGTCATTTCAGACAGCAATACACAACCTTCCCACCATCAGCGGTTACCCACAGGCACAGCGCTACTTCAACGAGACGCGCAAGCCGCCACGCTCCAAGCGTTGGGAAGAACACCAGCGCCCGCTGCACACCACATCCGCAACGCACTACCGCATCGAACGCAGAACCACGCTGCAAGGCTCCCCCGAGTTCTACGACTTGATGCTCTACGGCACGTCCATGGTGCGCTACTTCCAACCCGAAGCCGATGGGTCAAGCGTAGTGTGGCTGCGCAACCATAACTCCACGACATCCAGACAGTTTCTGTGGCGTGTGGCTAACTTCAGCGGCCACAGCGTCCGCGAAGCATGGGACACAACAGACCAGCAAGAAAAGCGACAACCCAAACGTCCTGTGCGGATACCATTATCTACTTACGTATCATCAGCCTTCACGGCCGACAACGGCGTCACGGTGCCTTCCAGTTGGAGCGCTGTCCTTACGTTCAAGGACAACGGGTTGGTCTTGGAGCGGTCAGCCCATCGCCCCGTATACATCAAGCGCACAAGCAAGGACGCCACCGCCACGCGCACCGAGTTCATGGACAAACTGAAGCCCTACATTGACATCCTGCTGCTCTCCATACCCTCGGTGCATGCCGAGACGAAGATCAAGCGCGACGATGGGCGTGCGTTCAAGGGTATTGACTACTACCCGCGCAACAAAGTTGGTGATCTGCTGCAATGGAGCAATGAGCGCTTGGGTGACATGTCCGAGCCCATGTTCAAGGTGCTGCAGGATATATTCGCGGCGGTCTATAAGCATGCGTTCGGCGTGTGGGTGCAGCGCGAGGTGTCGTGGCAGGATGCCCACAAGTATTTCCACTGGTCAGGTAGCCCCATCCCCGAGCACATGCCCATGCTCTCCCCGGATGCCGTTCGCAGTTCCTTTGAGCGTTACCTGCGCGATAACGTCTGCCCCATCCGGAAAGGTGATGTCCCCGTAGACCTCGGGCAGTTTCCCGAGTCTCTCCCCAAAACGTATTATTACTAACGAAGGAGGTGTAAAGTTCTTGACATCTAGTTTCTAGTTAATTATTCTCCCAAACAAACAACACAAAGTGGGACACAAGTCCCACTCTTACAACGAAGGAGTATTACCATGCAGATTCCGACTCTGTCGCATTCGCAAGTCCGTGACCTCATCAAGTCCGTGGGTCACAAGCGCACCGTCATCGTCCTTGGCGAGAACGGCGTTGGCAAGACCAGCATCCAATACGAGCTTCGCCAAGACCCCGCGTTCTTGGGTCACAACGTGCTCGATCCCATCGACTGCACGCAGTTGTCTGACGGTAGCGTGTGGATGCCGGACATCGATCGTGAGGCGGGTGTGTCGCGCGAGCTTCCCAACGAGCGCTTCTGTCTCAGCAAGTCCAACCATCGTGGGCTCGCCGGCAGCCGGCCGTCCATCATCTGCCTTGATGAGTTGTTCAAAGCCCCGCAGTTCATCAAGAACGTGCTCGCACCCGTCATCTTCGAGCGGCGCACCGGCACCCTGCACTACCCCGAGGGCAGCATCATCTGGGGCACCAGCAACCTAGCTGTTGAGGGTCTGGGCGACTCGGTGCTCGCACACCTGCGCACCCGCATGCTCAAGGTCATCATGCGCAAGCCCACCAAGGACGAGTGGAAGAACGAGTTTGCGTATCCGTTCGGGCTGCACCACGCCGTCATCGTGTTCGTTGACCAGAACCCCATCGTGTTCGAGTCGTTCATGGACTACGAGCCGGGCGGCATCAACGCTGGCAAGGACATGAGCAAGTGCAACGTGTATCCGTTCAACCCCCGCATCAAGCAGGACGGATACGTCAGCCCTCGCACATTGCACGCAGCCAGTGACGTGTTGCACACATGTGGCCACCTTGACCACGACACGTTGTTGGCAGCGCTTGCCGGTGCGATAGGTGAGGCGGGTGCCCGCACGTTGATGGCGTTGGTTGCACTTGATCGTGACATCCCGCTGTATGACCGCATCGTTGCTGATCCCGTCAACACTCCCATCATTGACAACCCTGCAGCGCAGCTCATGCAGATACAGCAGTTCATTGTAAACACCAAGTCCCGCGAGGATGCGCAAGCAGTCACGGTCTACATCAAGCGCATGCGCGCGGAGATGCAGTCGCTGTTCGTCAATCAGATATCCAACAGCCCACGCTTGAATACCTTCGCCACCGTGGATGCCTTCCGTTCCATGATGTCGGACAACAAGCTGTTCCTCAACCTGAAGTAACGCAACACCTACAACTGGAGAACCATCATGCTACCTGAACGTGTATGGCAAGCGCAGGACTTGTCCGCGCGCATCAAGGTTGTTCACACCGACATCATGCGGCACCCCGAGTATGCGTTGTTCGCGGGTATCGTGTGCATGGGTGACGTCCGTATCAGCGACAGTTACCCCACCGCTGCAACCAATGGCCGCGACGTGTTTTACGGCCGCAAGTTCTGCGGCGACCTCAACCAGAAGCAGATGCGCTACGTGGTGCTGCACGAGAACGGCCACAAAGCCATGCGACACTGCGTTGAGTATCGGGAGATCGTCAAGAAGTATCCCAAGCTCAGCAACATCGCGCAGGATCACGTCATCAACCTGATGATCGAGGAGTGTGACCCACACTGGCAGTTTGTGCAGCTACCGCTTGACAGCATATGCCGTGATCCCAAATACAAGGGCTGGAGCTTCATCGAAGTCCTGCAAGACCTCATCAAGAACGGCAAGCCAGATGATGACGGTGACGATGGAAACTCGGGCGGTTCGTTCGATGAGCACCTCGATGGCAGCGAGCTTGGCGATGACGAGATGCAGCGTGTCGGCAAGCAGGTTGATGAGGCGCTACGGCAGGGCAAAATTCTGTCCGACAAGCTGCGCGGTCGTGGCACCGGCAACGGCGGCAACCCGCTCGACGCCACCATCCAGCAACGCGAGACCGACTGGCGCGAGGCGCTGCGTGACTTCGTCCAGTCCATGTGCTCGGGTTACGACAACAGCCGCTTCTGCCCGCCCAACAAGCGCTTGCAGCCGCTGGGCTTCATCATGCCCTCACACTTCAGCGAGACCATCGGCGAGTTGATCGTGGCATGCGACACCTCGGGTTCAATGGGCGGCGTATATCCCACTGTGTTCGGCGAGATCGCCCTCATCTGCGAGACCGTGCGGCCGGAGCGTGTCCGCATCATATGGTGGGACGATGGCGTCAACAGCGAGCAAGTATTCACCCCCGACGACTACGACAAGATCGCCGGTCTGATGAAGCCGCAGGGTGGCGGCGGCACTCGCGTGTCCTGCGTTGCCGAGTATGTAGCAGAGAAGCAATACAAGCCTGTAGCAGTGATCTACCTCACAGATGGCTACATCGAGAGCAGCTACACCGTTCCTGACGTGCCGTGTCTGTGGGGCGTGGTTGACAACAAGTCCTTCAAGCCGCGCGTTGGCATGAAGGTTGACATCAGCAGCATCAACATCTAATCAAGGAGATAACGTAATGAGTAAGTTACAGAACAGAAGCGTCACTATTGCCCTCAACATCCTGACCGCATTCAACGCGAATTACGTGATTGTTCTGCCTGACGGCACGCAGCATACGCGGGGCAACATCGTGGTTAAGAAAGCCAAGAAAGAGCAGCCGCGTCGCAAGATGCGGGGCAACCGCAAGTATGGTGATCTGTCATCACATTACCGCGCTTTCATGGAGGACATGATCGTAGGGCAGATCGCAAGCGTCCCCGTCAACGGCTTCAAGCCAGCGCACTTGGCCAGTTCGATGTCCGCGTGGGCTTGCAACTATTGGGGCACGGGGTCAGCAATAATCGCATCGAACAAAGACTGTGTCGAAGTAATGCGTGTTAAATAACCAACCAAGGAGAATCATTATGCAACGCTACAACATTGATACATGCGCCATGCTCGTCGAGTTCAACGCCAGTGTATGGACGGCGCGCAAGCTGGACCGTGGTGTGACTGACGAAGTAGTGCGTGACAAGGGTGCGGCCGAGAAAGGTGCGGCGCGCGTCAACAAGAACCTGCTGGCTGGGCGCAAGGAGCTGGAGGTTATTCAGCAGTTCGTCAGCGAGATACGCAACTTCGTGTATGCCAACACGCTGCCGTGGTCTGACAGCGGGCTGCGCCTGTTGCCTGTCATCAAGTTCCAGAGCTTCAACGCTGACATGACCCAACACGAAGATAAGTATTGGAAACTGTGCGAGGACTTTGTGACAGTGTATCCGTCCTTGATTACTGCACAAGCAATGGCGTTGGGCACCATGTTCAAGCGCGACGAGTATCCGTCACCCGACACCATCAAGGGCAAGTTTGGCTTCAGCGTCAACTACATGCCCGTGCCCACCTCCGGTGACTTCCGTGTCGATGTCGGTGATGCGGCGCAAGCGGAGCTGCAGAAGCAACTGGCAGAACTGGCTGACAAGAGGGTGGAGAGCGCGATGGCTGACGTGCGCGCCCGTATCAGTGATCACCTGAAGCGTATGTCTGACAGACTTACTGTTGACATCGTAGACGGACAGCCCAAGCCGCGTCGTTTCCATGACACGTTGGTAGACTCCGGGTTAGACCTGTGCGACATGGTCAAGTCTCTCAACATTACGCAGGATGCAGACCTTGAGCGGGCGCGGCTGGCGTTAGAGCGCAGCTTGACTAGTGTCAACGTTATTACCAAGAAGAACGGCAACGCGTTGACGGTGGCGGATACGCTGCGCGAGGACATGCAGCAACGCAGCGCCCTCAAGGCGCAGGTTGACGGTATGCTGGGTAAGTTCAACTGGTAAGGACAATCATGGCAACAAAGCTAAATGGTGGTAAAGAAATCGTCCGTGAACTGGCGATTGTTGTGCAGGACGCTGGTGCGCGGGAGTTAATCGTTACGGTGCGCGGGGACGGAATAATGTTCCTGCGTGCCAAAGGGCTGAAGCGGCAGGTTATGTGGAAGCTCGACGCGTTGTATGAGAAGGGTATTAAAGAGGGAAGGAGTATGTAATGGTTATGACACCAGAAGGCAAAGTAAAGAAGAAAGTTGTTGACATTCTGAAGGCGGCGGGTGCATATTACTTTTTCCCCGCAACAGGCGGCTACGGCCGCTCAGGTGTTCCCGACATCATTGTGTGTTTCAAAGGGCGGTTTAT
>Ga0222713_10003967_pt1 | contig 15018 bp, 16 predicted proteins | sample C33_649DmetaG_FD_165061 | JGI IMG/M metagenome (GOLD analysis project Ga0222713, IMG submission 165061) | Estuarine water microbial communities from San Francisco Bay, California, United States - C33_649D | ecosystem: Environmental > Aquatic > Marine > Unclassified | place: USA: California...
AGAAGATGCTTGGTGAAGTAGAATATCTGGTAGGATTGTGTGAAAGGCTAAAGACGGAATGTGGATATTCAAACGATAATCTTTGGAAGCGTACCCGTGGTGACATGCTTGAAATACATCAAAGATTGAAGCACATCGCCAAAAGAATCAACAAGATGGGAAAATAAACACATGAAGCTAAAAGATATAGCAAAACAAATATTAAAAGAAGATACGTGGCAAAACAACCCATCCGCGGGTGCTCCACAAAATCCAGGAGCAACTCCAAATGCCGTATCTCCAGCACCATCTCAAGATGTTAAATTCTTTAACGTAATGAACGATTTTAATATGTTTAACACCAAGATGGATGCGGAAGAAGAAAAAGCAAAAAGAGAATTGGACGCATCTCTTGAAAAAAATCTAATGAATAAACAGGTGGTTATCAGAGCTTCAAAAGGAGCTATCGGACAAGCTGAAAAGGATTATACCATCACGGTTAATGGAGTAGATATCACATTTCTAAAAGACAAATATTATATAATCTTGAAGGCCACCGACAAAAAAGATTATTATATAAATACAGGATTCAAGATCAAAATTCTTGGTCCAGGTGAATCCGAAACTCCTCCGGCCACCATCTTGGAACCACCGGCGGAAGAACAAGGTAAAAAGAACCCACCAGCGTTGGGGGAAATGATAAATCCACAAATTATTGGATTTTTATCGCCAACAAAAAAATAAGCATATGAAACAACTACTAGTAGATTTTATACCATTTGACATCACTCCCCAGATGTTGACGGAAGCTCGTGCTAATCCAAACGCCCCTCTTGTATTGTCTGGACCGCTTCAAAAGGCTGGTGAAAAGAACCACAACGGCCGTGTTTATCCAAGAGAAGTATTGTCCAGAGAAGTTGACAAATATCAACAAATTATCAAAGAACGTCGTGCTCTTGGTGAATTGGATCATCCAGATAGCTCCGTAATCAATCTAAAGAATGTATCCCACAACGTCGTAGAATGTCACTGGGAAGGTGACACCGTTGTTGGTAAGATCGAACTTTTGACTACCCCAAGTGGAAACATCGCCCGTGAACTTATCAAGAACAATGTTCGTCTTGGTATCAGCAGTCGTGGTCTTGGATCTGTTCGTCAAATGAATGAAAACACCGTAGAAGTTCAAGATGACTTTGAACTACTTTGTTTTGACCTTGTATCTTCACCAAGCACACGCGGAGCATATATGTCTCCGGGATCACTGACCGAAGGTGTAAACCGTGGTAAAGTATTGGCTTCAGTAAGTGGAAATGACATCAACAAATATCTAAAGATAGAAAATATCATTCGTGATATTCTATCAGAAACCCGTTAAAATATATGCCAGCACAATCTGAAAAACAAGCAATCGCAGCACGTATCGCACGCGGTATTCAAAAAGGTGAAGTAAAGCCAAAGGCCGGTACTGCTTCAGCTGAAATGGCCAAGATGAGCCCAAGCTCATTGAAACATTTTACAAAAACGGAAGGTGTACAAAAACTTCCAACCCCAGACGATCTAAAAAAGATTGTTCAATATTTGGCTAAAGAAGCCGAAGATTTTCAGAACTATGTCGGAATAGATGCTCCATATGACGTATCCTTTGGTACAATAGAAGATATTATTAAAGATTCTGGAAAGAAGAACTTACAAAGCTTTTGGAACAGATTGAATGACAAACAACAGATGGAAATATATAATATGATCCATCAATTTTTGGTAAACAAGGAAATCAAAAGAGATCCAGAATATTTTGGTGACGAAAAAGCTCAACCAATAAATTATACTCTTTCACCAAAACCAACCGGAAAAGCTCCTTCTGGAGAAAATCTTGACAAATTGGTAAAGTTTCTTGCAAAGAAATCCGCCGACATGATGAATTATGTAGGACTAGATTCTCCAGAACAAATCCAGTTTGATCAGTTTACAGATGTTATAGAAATGGACGTAAAAGATCAAAAAATTAAAAAGCTCTGGGATTCTATGAATTCCAAACAGCAAGAAAAATTATACAACAAGGTTGTTGATGTTTTGGAAAAGAAATACGGAAGTGATGAAGATGCTGATCTATACGAAGGACAAAATCTTTCAAACATGGCAAAAGGAATGCTAGAAGAAGTTAGAAAAAAGAAAAATTTGAAAAAAGAAGCGGACGAAAAAACGGATTCCGAAGAACTACCACCATTGGGAGGAGAAAATGAACCAACCAAAGAAACCCCACCAGCACCGGAAAATCCTCCAGCTAAAGACACTCAGGTCGCAGGGCTTGGGGACGTTAATCCAACAGAACAAGGGGGCGGGGCTGAAGCGGGCGATGCTGCTCCCAAAGCTGACTCGGGTTCAGAAGACCCAGAAAAGGCTCAAGCAGACGCTGTAAAAGCAAAAGCTGAATTAGAAAAAGCCAAGGCTGAAAAAGAAAAGGCCGAACAAGAATTGGAACAGCAATCTGTAATAAAATTGACATCAAAACCGGGTGTAAGTTTTCTTCTTGGTAAACTTTTGGGAGATGCGGTGGAAAAGAATACCGTAGATGCTCTTGCCGGTGAAATGGCAGACAAGCTAAAGATAGAAACACCAGAAGATTTTGAAATATTTTCAAATCAAATGACCCCATTCAAGGCTATGCCAGGAGTTGCCCAATTGTTGAGTTCTATAAAAACAGTGTCTTCTTCTCAACCAAAAACCAAAGAAACCGAAAAGTAATAATATTTATATCATATGAAAATCTTAAAAATGAGAGAACTATTGGAGGGTTTTGATCCTCAATCCGCGGTAAATGTTTCTTCGGCTGCTCCACAAGAAAAGGTTGAAAGTTGGACCAACGAAGAAAAGAAAGCTGCTTTGGAAGCTATTGGCAAGTATAACGAATATGGTAAGGCGTTGTATCGTGAACAAAATAACCTCATGGAAATTGCTCATACCTTGGGTAAGATTGCAGAAAACGCTCAACGATTTGTCAGTCAACAATTGAATGAAAAAGAAGACGGTTGGTTTGACAAGGTTATGGTTGAACGCAACATGAAAGAGTTGGCTAAATGCAATGAAGAATTCTCAAAATACGCCAAAGAAGCTCACGTTCTTGAACAACGCATGCAGGCTCTTTACGAAGAAATGGGAACAAAGCTAAACAGATACTTTGAGATCAAAGATTTGAACGAAGCTTCATCTCCTGCCATTCCAAAGGTCAAATAATACCTCATTTATTTTAAAAAATCAAATCACGACCATATATACGGGTCGTGATTTTTTATAACTTTTTTTAAAAAAATCAATCGTTTTTCAATTTTATATATAGTTATATACACAAACGTAAAAATGCGCTATTATTTAGTGCGAGTGTTTGATTTAATTTTTACTTGAAACTCTAATAGTTTCATCAACCAAAAAGGATAAAACTATTATGTCAGATCTATTAAAGCAAGCTATCGCAGACGCTAAGGCTGTTCGCGCTACTGCTCTGGCTAATGCAAAGGCTGCTCTAGAAGAAGCATTTGCACCAAAGCTACAAAGCATGTTGGGCGAAAAGCTACGTCAAGAAGTCGAGGGCGATGCTGAAGAAGCTGCTCCAGTCGAGCCAGCTCCAGAAGCCCTAGACGCCGTTGCTCCAGCACCTGCTGCAGAAGCACCAGTTCCAGCTCCAGAAACACCAGCACCAGCCCCAGTTGATGTTGCTGTTGAAGCTGAAGAAGAAGAAGTAGAAGAAGCCCGTGGAACAGAATCAGCAGGACATGCTGATGTTACTCAACACGGTGTTTCTCATGTCGCCGAAGGAGAAAAAGCCTCCGACGATTATAAAAAGACAACCGACGGACACAAGACCGTCAACGATGGTCAAGAAATTGTGGACGCCACCAAGATGGCAACTTCAGGCGAACCAAAAGCCGTCGCTGACAGCCACAAGGCTTCGGATGACTATAAGAAGACCACAGCCGGCCACAAAACAGAAGACCCACAAGGTGCTTCTAACGAAATCGTAAAATTAGAAGAAGAAGAACTAGATGAAGCTTCCTTGGACGAAATCCTAAAGGAACTAGAAGCTTCCGTCAATGAAGTTGGTGGAATGGAAGAAATGGCCGCTCCTATGGAAGCCGCCGCTCCAGCCGCTCCAGCCGCTGAAGAAGTTGATGAAGAAATCAATCTAGATGAACTTCTAGCCGAAGGCGAAGAAAAGGAAGAAAAGGAAGAAAAAGACGAAGAAAAAGTCGATGAAGGCAAACTTCCTCCTGGTCTAGCCAAGTACCAAAAGGAAAAGGCTGAAAAAGAAGAAAAACACGAAGACGAAAAGGATGAAACCAATGAGTCTCTCGTTAAAGAAAATCTTTCGTTGAAGAAGGAAATTGAAGAATACCGTAGCGGAATCGAATTTCTACGGGACCGAATCAATGAAATTAACCTGCTCAATGCTAAGTTGCTATACACGAACAAGTTGTTCAAGTCAGCAAACCTAAACAATGAGCAAAAAATCAAAGTAATCGAGTCCTTTGACCTCACGAAGTCGGTTCGTGAAGCAAAGCTTGTTTACGCCACATTGGCAGAATCGTTTAATTTCGGTGCTAAGAAGGCAGCTGAACCTGTAAAGGCTTCGTCTACCGTCAAGACCATCACCGAAGGATTGGCCTCTAAGGCAGTTGCGTCAACCAAGCCGACAAAACCAGCAGTTATTGCAGAAGGCGCCGAAATGGCAAACCGCTTCAAGAAGCTAGCAGGTATTCGTTAATAACCTATCAACAATAAAATTAGATAAAGGAAATTATGTCAGATATCAAATCACTATTGACTGAGACAGCCAATCCTATGGCCAAGCTCATGTCTGAAACTCGCGGTCTTGTCTCCAAGTGGGAAAAGACTGGCCTCCTAGAAGGCATCAAGAGCGACATGGAAAAGTCACACATGTCTATCCTTCTAGAAAACCAAGCAAAGCAACTGATTGACGAAGCTACCCGTACTGGTACCTCCGCAAACTCCGAACAATGGGCTGGCGTCGCTCTCCCACTAGTTCGTCGTGTTTTCGCTGAGATCGCCGCTAAGGAATTCGTCTCAGTTCAACCAATGAACCTACCATCCGGTCTAGTATTTTATCTAGACTTCAAGTATGGTTCAGCTCAAGCCGGTAAGCCAGCCTTCAACGGTCAATCGTTGTTCGGTGGTACAGGCACCAAGTTGGGTTCAACCGACAGCGCAACCAACGGTCTATATGGCCAAGGACGTTTCGGTTACACCATCAATGACCAATCCTCAACTGAAACAGCCGCGGTAACAACTGGTTCATGGATCGACGCAAACTTCGTTCCAGAACTAAGCGCTTCTGCCGCAGCTGGTGACATCCGTAAGGTCCGCGTTGACCTATCGGGCACCAACTTCGACGCTAACGGCGTCCGTGCTTTCACCGTTTCTGGTTCTGGAATCACTGATTTCTACCCAGCATTCACAAGCGTTTCCGGTGACTATGTAACATTCGTAGTCTTGGCCGGTGCTTTGGCCGCTGCTCCAACAGTTCTAGTTGAATATCACGTTCAACCAGGCGACAATTCACGCGGTGACTTCGAAGATCGTGGCGCTGGTCTACCAAACACAACTGGTATCGCTGACGACATCGGTATTCCAGAAGTCAACCTAGAGTTGAAGTCTGAAGCTATCGTCGCTAAGACACGTAAGTTGAAGGCCGTCTGGACACCAGAATTGGCTCAAGACTTGAACGCTTACCATTCAATCGACGCAGAAGCTGAGCTAACCGCTCTTCTATCTGAGTACGTTTCGATGGAAATCGATCTAGAAATCTTGGACATGTTGGTAACCAACGCTCCTTCGGCCACAACCGAATACTGGTCAGCTCGCATCGGCGACGAATACGACACGGCAACAAATCTATTCGTTCCATCCGCTGCTAACCGTACAGCATATGTCAAGAGCACATGGTTCCAAACCTTGGGCAACAAGATCCAAAAGGTCTCCAACAAGATTCACCAATTGACACTACGTGGTGGAGCTAACTTCCTAGTTTGCTCACCAGACGTAGCAACAATCATTGAATCTATCCCAGGATTCACAACCAACACAGACGGTGACCAAGCAAAGTTCGCAATGGGCGTTGCTAAGGTCGGTGCTCTAAGCAATCGTTGGACAGTCTACAAGAACCCATACATGACCGACAACGTCATGTTGGTAGGTTTCCGTGGAACAAACTTCCTAGAAACCGGCGCTGTATACGCTCCATACATTCCTCTAATCCAAACACCATTGGTGTACGATCCAGTCAACTTCACGCCACGCCGTGGAGTAATGACACGTTACGCCAAGAAGATGTTGAGGCCCGAATTTTACGGAAAAATCGTAATCGGCGCTCTAAACGAAGTCTAATCTTCGTAAAGATAAGAGTAACGTTAAACAAAAAGACCCACCGAAAGGTGGGTCTTTTTTATTGCAATTTTTTCTTGTGATATTTGACCGTGTTTATAGACACGCCGTATTTTTTGGATAATTCATTCATTGTGAATAACCCGCTCTTTATATCTTTTTCCCATTCTTCTTTTTTGTCTTTTAACGCTTTTCTTCCATTGCTTACGCTGCTTCCTCTTGTTTTTTCCACTTTTACTTTCTTTCCTTTCAATCCATTGTCGTATGAGTAATTTATTTTTCTGTTTGAAAGGAATTGGCGTCGTTCTTGAAATTTTTTCTTTCCTTCTTCTCCATATCTTTCAATAAACCATTGAATAGAATATCTTCCTTCCGCTTTAGTTTTCATTTTTAATACGGAATTTTCATCGTGGGTTTTTCCAAACATACCGTTGTTTTCTCCTCCGTTCACCAATTTCATTTTTTCTCTTATTAATTCTTTGTTTGGATTGTAAGTAAAAGGATCCCCACCAGTCGCCATTGGGTTGATGTTGTATCCCGTTCCTTTGTATGGTTGGAAAGTATCCAAGTAGTACTGTTCTCTTTCAGCACAATTTTCACATTCTTCCAACACTTCAAATGTGAACTTGTCTTCACCATAATAATTCCACGAATTTTGCAGTATTGGATTTACGTGGTTGTTGTTTTTCAGTTTTCGCTTATGTTCATCAAAACGCTGCTCTATATCTTTGGAAGATCCTATATAGAATTTTCCGTTTGTAGTGTTTGTTATTTTGTATACTCCAGATTTGGTCATATAATTCAGGGGTTTTATGGATAAATATATAACAAAAAAAGAAAACCACAAATAAAAAATCCCAACTAAGTTGTTGGGATTTGTTTGGTAATTTAATAAGTTATTTTATCGTCCACGCCACGGTCCACGATATGGATGATAGTGTCGATAACCACCAATACCAACTCCTATGCGCCAAGAAACAATCGGTGGTGCATATACAACAGGAACTTCTCTTACAACATATACAGTGTTTTCTGTTGTATTGGCTGATTTGGTTTCTGTCGTTTGCTTTGGTGTATCAACTTTAACAGGCACATAAACGGTGCGAGTTTGTGTAATGCAACCAGCCGACAAAAGCAGCGCAGAAATCAATAAAACATATTTTAATGTATTTTTCATATGATTATATATTACAGTTTAATTTGCGTTTTTCAAGACATTATAATTCCAATCCATACGTTTTTTTACTCCAAGGTTTGATGTGGTTTTATATTCTTTATGATTAAGATATTCTTTGGCAGCTTGTTTGAAGTTTCTTTGGTTTAGCCATTCTATTGTCTTTGGACCAAGATCACCACGAAACAATCCATTTAATGCCGCAATTTTGACTTGAGGGGATAATGAATCAAAATTTTTGATCAAACGACGAGCATCGTTTAATTTTTTGGTTATATCTTTTTTTAACAATTCTTGAGCTTCTGATTCCGACATTCCTTTACTAAAATCTTCTCCGGGCAATATTTTATGTCCATATGCAATGGTGTCGGATCCTCCCTCAAGACTCTTGTGTGGAAACCATTTTCCAGAAGATTTATCAAAACCACCTTTTTTATAGTTTGGATTATTTTCAAATTTTGATATCACATTTGCCGCTGAATCTATCAATCTATTATCTGAAATTTCTGATGCTTTTTTTGATATATTTTGATCTTTACTTACAAACGGAGCATCTGGTCTGGTTGGTTTGCTTACATTTTGAACATGTGCCGATTGTGGCATAGAAAATTTCACCTGAGGTTCGTGGTGTACATCAGTGTTTATATCTTCCACGATTTTACTCTCCTTGAGTATATCTTTCAGTTTGATCATAGGGTTAAATAACCTATTTATAAATATAACTATGAAAGACATTTTCTATACCGTGGATATATTTATATAATATGTCAAATTCAATAAACTACACCGTTGACCAAGATAGAGTACGTTGGCCAGGTTCTGGATCTCTGGTCACCTCTGGAAGTACCCCCTTTGGATTTTTCGAACTTGATCCTATATTTGCCGGCGATGCTCAAGCAGCAGCCAAGTGGGCAGCCACACGTTTGGGATATCCTATCACGGATGTGGAAATGATAGACACCAATTTTTATGCATGTTTTGAAGAAGCGTGTTTTGAATATAGTGCCCAAGTAAATCAATTCAACATTCGTAATAACATTGGAGTTCTTCAAGGAACTTCGACGGATGTCAATTTGACTCAAACAAATGTTGTTGGAAGTGGTCTGCCATACATGATAAAAATATCTCAAGGATATGGAACAGAATTTGGAGTTGGTGGATATGTTGATTGGAAGAGCGGAAGTATTGATTTAAAGAAAGGTCAACAACATTACGACCTTCAAGATCTTTGGGGAAATGTAAGTGAAAGTTTCAACAGAATAGAAATTCGCAGAATATTTCACAATGCTCCACCAGCATCCGCTCGTATCTATGACCCATTTAGTATGACTGGTATGAGTTATAGCAATATCCTCAACGAAATGGGATTTGCTGGCTATTCTCCGGCGACTCAATTTCTTATGACACCAATCTTTGAAGATTTGTTGCGCATGCAAGCAATTGAGTTCAATGACCTTGTTCGTAAGTCTGGATATAGTTTTGAATTGGTCAACAATAAACTTTCCATATTCCCAATTCCAACTTATAATTTCAAACTACATTTTGAATATCTTTTGACAACCGAAAGAGATAGTCAGGGAATAAATAGTTCTGGTTCTTATTACAATGTTTCTGGCTCTGCGGTTTCTTCTCCAGTAATAGGAGATTATAGCAATGTTCCATATAATGTTATTCCATACTCCACCGTGAATTCTGTTGGTAAGCAATGGATACGAAAATATTTCTTGGCGTTGTGTAAAGAAGTTCTTGGAGCTATTCGTCAAAAGTATCAGACCATTCCAATTCCAGGCGCGGAGGTTACTCTCGACGGCGGAGAGCTAAGACAAGAAGCAACGGCAGAAAAAACGGATCTGATCACTCAACTCAGAGAAAACCTTGACGCCAGTGGAAGAAAAGCTCAGATGGAAATGCGAGCCGCAGAGGCAGAACAAATACAACAAACACTACAAAGAGTCCCTCTCGGAATTTATATAGGATGAAGCCATTTTCAATATTCGACAACATTCTAACCAAAAACGAAAGGAGACGACTAAAAGACACCGGTATACGAAGAACACTTAAACCCAAAACAAATTTCACTTCACTTGAAAGAAAGTATTATCTGATGTTGAAAGAAATTGGTGTTTATTATGTTCCTCAATATTATCTCGGTGGACGATATTACGACGCATATCTACCAGACCAGAATATTCTCTTGGAGTTTGATGGTACGTTTTGGCACCCAGAAAGCGAAGATGACTGTAAATACGAGTTTCAAAAGAAAAATATGGAAGTGGATAAATTAAAGAATAAATTGGCGGAACAAAAGGGAATAAAAATAATAAGAATACGAGAGGATCGACCAATATCCACCAAAGAAATGCGAAAATTAATTTTTGAAAACACATGAGACTAAAAGGCAGATATTTTTCTCAAAGAGACCTAAACTTGGTCAATTCGCTTAACGGCGAACTGATGGGAGACATCATTGAAAATTTGGTTTACATATACAAAATTTCTCCAAACGAAACAAAAACCAACATATATGGTGAAACGGCCGCGGAATCTGGTAAATGGTATCTACCAGCAATTCAGATGTCTGTTCTTGTTGAACGTCCAGAAATGACCGCTGAATATGACGACTTTGGTCCAAACCGTAATCAAACTCATGTGTTTAAGATGCGTGAAAAGATGCTCAAAGAAGTCAACTTCTATCCAGAGATCGGCGACATTGTATTTTGGAATGACAGATACTATGAAATTGATAACGTGGTTCAAGAGCAATTGCTTGGAGGACAAACCGACAAGAGCCACAGCATCATATGCAACGCTCATTACACCAAGATAACATCCTTGAATGTAATAGAAAGAAACAATTAATAATTTATGGCATGGCGCGGAAACACAGTTAAACCGACAGTCAACACGACACACAATCCCGTAAATAACGGACCGGAAATGTCTCAATCAAAAAAGACAGAGACACAAGATGGTGCTTTGCGTGTTAAGAACCGTGCTTTTGCTGTAAGAAGAGATAAAGACAAAGAAAAGTCTCCGTCAATAAATCTTATTGATATAGATTCTACGATATTAAGTTATCTTGATACAGTAATAAGCCCAACGGTCGTTGACGCCGGAAGACAGATCAAGGTTCCTATCAATTACGCATCTCCAGAAAGATGGAAAGCTATACGAAAAGATGGAGCAATGCGTGATAAAAACGGAAAAGTTCAAACTCCGGCGATTGCCTTCAGAAGAACAACGATGCAAAGAAACGATCAACTATTGACGATGAATCGTTATCTTCAATATCCCACAATAAAAAAATATTCAGAAAAAAACAAATATGACAAGTTTTCGATGCTGACCGGCTTCAAAAAAACCCAAGAAATTTATTCTGTTGCTATGCCGGACCATGTAATCATAAATTATGATTTTATTGTATGGACAGAATTGGTTGAGCAAGGAAACAAAATTGTAGAATCGATCAATTTTTCCACAGAAGACTATTGGGGAGATAAAAACAAGTTTAAGTTCAGAACAAGTATCAGCGATTACAATTTTGAAACAGCGGTTGAGGCTGAGCAAGATAGAGTAGTAAAGACTACATTTACCTTGATGGTATATGCATACCTTCTTCCAGAAAAATACGAAAATTACAAATCGACTGTACAAAAGGCGTTTACCCCAAGAAAGATTGTATTTGATACAGAGATGGTAGGAAGCATGGAAGAAATTGAAGCTGTATCAGAGAAGAAACCAAAAGAAATCATTGAATCAAAGCTGGGAACTGGATATGCTGGATTGGTTCAGTTTGCTAATATAAGCGCTGATGCTGAATATGCTATTTCGGCGTCGTCTGCGTTATTTGCAGTAAGTTCAAGTTTTGTGATGGACGGAATAGATACCGGTTCTCTTTCCCTCGGAGGACTGGATCTTACTGGTCAGACAGGTTCCGCTGCCACAAGTTCATTTCAATCCGGAATTGTTGATAACGTTTCCTCGTTTGAAGAAATTGATACAATTCCAGATACGTCCGCTCGTGCCGTAATGTGGTTGGTATCTATAAAAGATGAAACCAATTTTAAAGCAATAGAACTAGCGGCTGGGTGGGATACAACTTCTGTAAATTATTATGTTACGGAAGTATCTCAAATAGGAAATGTTCCTGTTAATATTTCCGTGAATAATACAAATGGAAACATAAACTTGGTGGCCAATCCTTTGTCCGGAACGTGGACTATCAAGTATATTAGAATTATAGTATAATTATGCCCCCAAATAGATTCAAAGGTATATCAAGAACCGAGAGAATACGTAATATACAAAATTCTCGAACAATGTATTCCAAGGGAAATCAAGGTAAATTTCCTGGTTTGACTCAATATGCCAACAGAGCATTGTATGCCCCAACTTCTTCCAAGGCTGATAACTCTCCGTTTGCTCCAACCTCAAGTTATTATCAAACAAGTTCGATGACCGTAGATTCTTTGACTTTGTTGGGAGACCAAGCCACCGGATCTTTTGGTACAAATATATTTTCCGAAATAACATCTTCTGCTCCCATAGACCAAGTGAGTTCAAGCTATGGAAACGCTGCAATGTGGTTGGTGTCTATAGGAAGTGGATCAGCACATAAAACCAGTGAAGTGGTTGCTACATGGGGAAGTTCTTCTATAAATTTCTATTCCACGGAAGTAAATCAAATAGGAGATGTTCCAGTTTATATGTCAGCAACAAATTCAAGTGGAAGTGTCAGTTTGATAGCAAATCCTTCGCATGGAACATGGACAATTAAACTGATAAGAATGATGATATGATTGACGTAAACGTACCAACAGCAAATAAAACAACATTGTATGTTGATAAAACATATCAAGCGGATGTTGTTGTATCCACAAGTTTGGCTGAAAATGTAAACACATCTTCAGTTTTTAGCAACACTGGAACTTTGGCGATACCATCGTTGAACATTGTGGGCGGCGGGGTGACCGGATCTTTGTCAACAAGTGTGGTGGCTCCAGTTACCGCTTCCAGAGATATAGACGTTGTTCCTATAGATAGTGGAAACTCGGTCAAATGGTTTGTATTTATAGAAGACGGAATTAATTCGAGGGCCAATAAGGTGGTGGCCAGTTGGAATTATACAAGTTCTGTGTTTTATAGTACACAATTCAATGAGATAGGAATTGTACCCGTAGATTTTACCGTTTCTTCTTCTTTGACCGATATTTATTTAAAGGCTATTCCATATTCGGGTAGCTGGACCATGAAATTTATAAGGATTATGATATGAGCAACACATATGGAATGAACAACCCGTTTATTGTACAAAACGGACTGATAGTGAATGCCAATGCTGTGGTGACTGGCAGTATATCTTCGTCGTTAGTTACCGCAAACCAATTTATTATACGAGACCAATCAACCGTATATATGGACGCTAAACTGGCGACAGGTGTATCCTCTCCCCAAACAATAGACACTTTTACGTCCTCGCTAGGAAATAGTTGTAAGTGGTTTTTATCTATAAACGATGGTACCAATTTTGAAACGAGTGAAGTTATGTGTATATGGGACCAAGCCACCCAAGAAAGCAGGTTTACTCAATACGGAACAAACGCAATTGGAATAGTTGATGGATTCATATCGGCAAGCATATCAGACGGCAACGTAAACTTACACGCCGGACCAAATATAGGTACGTGGAATATAAAAATATTGAGAACTATTTTATAATAGGATTTTATATATAGTCTTATATTTATACACAACCGATATCTTGATTCCGAATGAGTAACGAATTTATCATAAGAAATGGACTGAGTGTTCTTGGATCTGGAAGTATTTCCGGTGAACTGATCGTGTCCGGTAGTATTCGTTCGGATAATAGAGCATATTTAACCGCTAGTCATGCCATTACGGCGTCTTATGTTGAAGGTTTGCCAGACACCGCTTCTTGGGCATTAAACTCAGTATCTTCTTCTTTAGCCGAAACTGCCTCATACGCTTTAAGTGCGTCTTATTTGATTGGACTGCCAGCTACCGCTTCTTGGGCATATAACGCTATTACTGCTTCATATGCTTTAAGCGTTCTTGGTGCTACAAGTGGAACAAGTGGAACAAGCGGAACAAGTGGATCGTCTGGTACTTCAGGCACAAGTGGTACATCAGGCACAAGCGGAACATCAGGCACAAGTGGATCGTCTGGAACAAGTGGTACTGATGGTACAAGTGGTACAAATGGAACAAGCGGTACTGATGGCACAAGTGGCACAGATGGTACAAGTGGTACGGATGGAACCAGTGGTACAAGCGGAACATCTGGATCAAGTGGAACAAGTGGTTCATCGGGCTCAAGTGGAACAAGCGGTACATCTGGAACTTCGGGTTCGTCGGGTACTTCTGGATCATCTGGAACTTCTGGATCATCTGGAACGAGTGGCACAGATGGAACGAGTGGTACAGATGGAACAAGTGGAACAAGTGGTTCATCTGGTACAAGCGGAAGCAGTGGCTCATCTGGTACAAGCGGAACCAGTGGGACCAGCGGAACATCAGGAAGTTCAGGCACAAGTGGTACAAGTGGAACCAATGGAACGTCTGGCACAAACGGAACATCAGGTACTGATGGAACATCAGGCACAAGTGGTACTAGCGGAACCAGTGGAACAAGCGGAACAAGTGGAACCAGTGGTTCTTCTGGAACAAGTGGTTCTTCTGGAACAAGCGGGTCGTCTGGTACCAGTGGAACAAACGGTACTTCGGGAACAAACGGAACATCAGGCACCGACGGCACAAGTGGTACAAGTGGTACAGATGGCACAAGTGGTACGAGTGGAACATCTGGATCCAGCGGAACATCCGGATCCAGTGGTACAAGTGGTTCTTCAGGAACCAGCGGAACGAGTGGAACAAGCGGATCATCAGGCACCAGCGGAACCAACGGAACCAGTGGAACAAACGGAACTTCTGGAACGGATGGTACGTCCGGTACAAGCGGAACCAGTGGAACTTCGGGAACAGATGGAACCAGTGGAACATCAGGAACCAGCGGAACGAGTGGAACCAGCGGATCGTCGGGTACCAGCGGAACAAGTGGTACAAATGGAACTTCGGGAACAGATGGTACATCTGGAACAGATGGCACGAGTGGTACAAGTGGAACAAGTGGAAGCTCTGGAACATCTGGTACATCTGGAACCAGTGGTACGAGTGGAAGCTCTGGAACATCTGGTACAAGTGGTACAAATGGAACTTCGGGAACGGATGGTACTTCTGGAACAGATGGTACGTCGGGAACAGATGGAACCAGTGGAACGTCGGGAACATCGGGAACAAGCGGTTCAAGTGGTACATCTGGCTCCAGCGGAACATCTGGCTCCAGCGGAACATCCGGAACCAGTGGAACGGACGGAACATCAGGAACAGATGGAACAAGTGGTACCAGCGGAACGGACGGTACAAGTGGTACCAGCGGAACATCTGGATCA
>Ga0222713_10003968_pt1 | contig 15015 bp, 12 predicted proteins | sample C33_649DmetaG_FD_165061 | JGI IMG/M metagenome (GOLD analysis project Ga0222713, IMG submission 165061) | Estuarine water microbial communities from San Francisco Bay, California, United States - C33_649D | ecosystem: Environmental > Aquatic > Marine > Unclassified | place: USA: California...
CAACCGCCTCGTCTGAATCACCCACCTCGTCTGATTGAGGCGGGACTCATCAACCGGGACTCATCAGCCGGGGCGATGAACGCCGAACACGTCGCGCAACGCATCGCTGACCTCGCCCAAAGTGGCATGCGCCTTCAGGGCCGCCTTCATCGGGTACAGCAGGTTGTCGCTACCTCGGGCCGCAGCGCGAACATTGTCGAGACACGAAGCAACCTGCGTTGCATCGCGTGCTGCCTTGAACTGCTTCAACCGTTCCACCTGGTTTCGCTCGCGATCGGCATCCACCTTGAGCACCGGCACATCGGTGGCTTCTTCACTGGTGAACTTGTTGACGCCAACGATCGTGCGGCTCGCGTCGTCGATGCTCTTGGTGTAGGCGTAGGCGGCCTCGTCGATTTCCTCCATCTGAAAGCCCGATTCGATGGCGTTCACTGCCCCACCCATGTCGTCGATTCGTTGGATGTATTCCCACGCCAATCGCTCCACTTCATTGGTGAGCGACTCCACGTAGTACGAACCGGCCAGTGGATCGGGAGTGTCGGTGATGCCGCTCTCATATCCGATGATCTGCTGTGTGCGTAGAGCGATGCGCGCAGCCTCTTCGGTGGGTAAGCCGAGTGCTTCGTCGTAGCCGTTGGTATGCAGACTCTGGGTTCCCCCCAATACTGCTGCCATGCTTTGCACTGCAACGCGCACCACGTTGTTGAGGGGCTGCTGCGCGGTCAATGTGGCGCCACCAGTTTGCGTGTGGAAGCGCATCAAGTGACTCGCTGGATTCTTTGCGCCGAAGCGCTCGGTCATGATCCGGTACCACATGCGACGGCTGGCGCGGAACTTGGCCACTTCTTCGAAGAAGTTGTTGTGACCATTCCAGAAGAAGCTCAACCGTGGCGCAAAGGCATCCACATCCAAGCCGGCGTCCACTGCCGCCTGCACGTAGGCAATTGCATTCGCAAGGGTGAATGCCAATTCCTGCACGGCAGTGCTGCCGGCTTCGCGGATGTGGTACCCGGAGATGGAGATGGTATTCCACTTCGGAACGTTCTTGGCGCAGTAAGCAAAAATGTCGGTGATGATGCGCATCGAGGGACGGGGCGGGTACACGTACGTTCCGCGCGCAATGTATTCCTTCAACAAATCGTTCTGGATGGTGCCGCTGATCGCGCTGGCTGGCACGCCGCGTTCCTCTGCCACCAACTCGTACAACAGCAACAAGATTCCAGCGGTGGAATTGATGGTCATCGACGTGGTTACCCGGTCGAGCGGGAGGTCGGCAAGCAACGTGCGCATGTCGTCGATGGAATCGATCGCAACACCGACCTTGCCCACTTCGCCTGCGGCGCGGGGATGATCGCTGTCGTAGCCCATCTGGGTGGGGAGATCGAAGGCACACGACAATCCGGTTTGTCCTGCACCCAGCAAGAACTTGAATCGGGCATTGGTGTCGGCTGCCGTGCCGAATCCGGCGTACTGGCGCATCGTCCACAGGCGGTCTCGGTGCATGGTGGGATAGATACCGCGCGTGTATGGAGCCTGCCCTGGTGCGCCGATACTGGCGGCTGCGTCACTCCCACGCAGCGACGACTCGTCGTACAGCGGGGCGATCTCGATGCCCGAATCCGTGCGCTTACCGCTGGGTGTATTCACCATGCTCGGTCCAGACTATGAGCGCCACGGCACTGGGCTCGTGGCGACACCTCCGCGCGCCGACCGCACGCCTAACCTTGGGATATGGCCATTACCGAGCACCCAGGTGTCACCAAGTCCATCGATGGGATTCCACTCACCCCGAAGGAACTCATCGACATCGGTCCACAGCCGACTCGTTCGATCGAAGAGGAACGCTTGGAGCGCAAACAGAAACTCGCCGGTGCGTTGCGGATTTTTGGTCGACTTGGATTTGGCGAAGGTGTGGCCGGCCACATTACGGTGCGCGATCCGGAGTTCCCCGATCATTTCTGGGTGAACCCGTTCGCTCGTAGTTTCCGCCTCATGCGGGTGAGCGATCTCATCCTGGTGAACCACGATGGTGACGTGGTGTACGGCAATGCTCCGGTGAATCGTGCGGCGTTCTGCATCCATGCAGCCATTCACCAAGCACGCCCCGACGTCATCTCAGCCGCTCACGCGCACACCGTGTATGGCAAGGCGTGGGCGTCACTTGGTCGCAAGCTCGACCCCATCACCCAGGACAGTTGCTACTTCTATGACGATCATGTGGTGATCGTCGAACAGGGTGGCGCGGTGGTGTTCGAGCCCGCGGCCGGTCAGGAAATTGCCTCGAAGTTCCCCGCAGGCAAAGCGGCCATTCACCAGAACCACGGTCTCTTCACCGTTGCGCCAACGGTGGATGCAGCTGCCTACTGGTTCTTGTCGATGGAGCGCACATGCATGGCCCAGATCATGGCCGAAACGGTGGGCACGCCGAAGTTGATTCCCCATGAGATGGCCACCTACACCCGCGACCTCACCGCACATCCGATGGCGGGCTGGTTGAACTTCCAGCCGTTGTGGCAGGAAATCTGCCGCACCGACCCGGATCTGTTCGACTGAACACCTCGCGCAACCCGCTCAACACTGCGCCGCCAGAGGCGCTGTTCGTTCTCTCGGGAATCAGTCAGTACGTCGGAGCGGTCATTGCCGTGCGCTTGTTCGAGCAGCTGGCGCCAGCTCCGTCGGCGTGGTTCCGGGTGATCGGCGCAGCATTCTGGCTTCTGCTGTTTTCAGCGACGAACCTTCGTCGTGAAGGACGCTTCACCCGTGAGCAATTGAAGGCAGCGGCCCTGTTCGGTGTGGCAACCGCGTTCATGAACCTTACGTTTTATCTCGCCATCAACCGGCTGGACCTCGGCAAGGGTGTTGCGATCGAATTCATTGGACCAATCACCGTCGCTGCCCTCACGACGCGCACCAAACGAAATGCGCTCGCACTGGCCCTGGCGGCTGCTGGTGTGGTGGTGCTCTCCGGAATTGAAATTGACAGTGAGCCACTCGGGCTCTTGTTTATCTTTTTGGCGGCATTCTGCTGGGCGATCTACATCGTCCTTGGAGCTCGCGTCGCGCAATACGACCGCGGTGTTGCCGGTTTGGGAATAGGTCTTGCCATCGGTGCAATAGTGCTCACGCCAATCGGGCTTCCCCAAAGTGGTCCGGCGTGGAGCGACCCCACGCTTCTTGGTTGGTGTCTTCTTATTGGTTTGTTTTCCAACGCCGTCGCCTACGGCATCGACCAGTACACGTTGCGACGCATTCCGGTTCGTCGTTTTTCGGTGCTCCTTGCGTTGCTCCCCGTTACTGCGACCGTGTTTGGGTTTTTCTTTCTCGACCAGACTCCATCGACTCTTGATGTCATTGGCATTGCACTCGTGCTCACCGGTGTGATCGTGCAGCAGCGCGACACACTCACAGCAGTCGAACCGTTGCGCGACTAGCGCGACATGGAGTTCGTGCGACCAACTCGACACGCAGGTTACGCAACGAAGGCGACATCCTGCCGTAGACTGCTCGGGAAGCGGGCGAAGGAGAGTTCTACTTCACCATGCGTTCCCCCCAACTGCGAACCTTGTTCGCCATCGGCATTGTTGCCGCCGTTGTCGCGTCGCTGACGCCTGCCCCCTCGCCCGTCCGTGCAGCCGATGGACAGTTGCCCGCAAGTTACGTCATCTACGGTCGCGGCTTTGGCCACGGACGTGGCCTCAGTCAGTACGGCTCGTATGGATGGGCCACATCGCACGGCTGGTCGTGGCAGCAGATTCTCGATTTCTATTACGGCGGCGCCACCGGCAACGTGGTGGCACCAATCGACAACCCAAACGACACCATCCGCGTGTGGTTGAGCGCCATGGGCACGTACCAAACGGGTGTGGTGGCCGACGTACAAAACGCCCTCTTCCTGGAAGACCCGGTTCCGGGCCGTGTCTGGACCTCGCTCGTGGCCCGCGAGGTGAGCGAAAAGGTGTATCGAGTGTGGGGATCCACCTCGCGTCGCTGCACGCTGCCGAGTCAGGATCCAGTTTCTGTTGGTTTCGAGCTGATCGGCGATGTTGCAGATGGGGCCTCGTTCACCACGCAGGTTGGTCAAGACCCTGCAGCCGCCCCGACGCAAACCATCGGCCTTTGCGAGCCAAAATCGGATCGTGCCCACCGTGTGCGGTACTACCGCGGCATCATTCGTGCCGTCAACAACTCACGCAACGAAAATCGAACCATCAACGTCACCACCATGGAGAGCTACCTGCGAGGAGTGGTGCCGCGCGAGTCCCCTGCCGCCTGGGGTGACGCTGCGGGTGGAGCCGGTATGAATGCACTTCGTGCCCAATCCGTTGCGGCACGAAGTTACGCCTCCACCGAGAATCGCTACCCAGGTTTGGCCAATACCTGCGACACGCAGGACTGTCAGGTGTACATGGGTGCGGCCCTGCGCGAAGGTGTGAGCGAACAGCCCTACAGCCTCGAAGATCCGCGAACGGATACGGCAATCGCCGAAACCGCGGGAATCGTGATACGCGGTCGCAACGGCGCAGTCGTGCGAACGGAGTTCTCCTCCAGTAACGGTGGTCGAACTGCCGGCGGGGTCTTCACCGCACAGGCGGACCCCGGCGACCTCGCGGCGAACTCCTCACTCATGGTGTGGACGCGCAGCGTGAGTGCGACCCAACTCCAGCAGAAGTACCCACAGATCGGCACGCTGACCTCGCTCACCACGGCGCACGACGGACTCGGAGGCGACTGGAATGGCTACACCACCGAGGTGACGGTCACCGGCACGTCCGGCAGTGTGAAGGTGTCGGGCTGGACGTTTCGAACGGCGTTCGGATTGCCCGCACCGTGGTACGGCGTCACGCCGATATATCCGGCGGAGTTTGAAGCAGCACCGGTTGGCCGAGTGCTGTTGATTGGTGATTCCATTGGCGCGAGCATTACCGCCGAGTTTGCCGGCATCGTTGCTCCGGCCTATACCAACGTGGACTTTCAAGCCGTGCCAAACCGCTGTCTCGTCGGCTCGGCGTGCGTCGAACCGTCGGTCGGACTCCCCGATGCACCAGCAATCATCAACTCACTCACTTCAGAAACGATGCCCACCGTCGCAGTTCTGCAATTGGGATACAACGACAGCCCGAGCACGTTCGCCCAGGACATCGACCAAGTGGTGTCGGCGCTCAATGCCCGTGCAGTGCAGCGAATCGTGTTCGTGAATCTGTCCACTCGTCGCCCCTCGGTTGACTACAACGCATCCAACGCAGCTCTCGCCGCTGCCGCCCAGCGGTACCCCAATGTCTCGGTGCTGGATTGGAACACGTACAGCGCCGGGCCGGAGAAGTCCCGTTGGTTCAGCGACTCGGTGCATCTCACCAACACCGGCCGTGTCGAGTTTGCGTTGTTCCTGCGCAATCAACTGGACGAACTTCGTCGTGCGGGCCTAATCACGGTGGGTAACGGCGGAATCATTCCAATGGCCGTACCTATGAGTGCCGGTGAGCGCGGTGAACCCATCAAATCGCTGCAAGTCGCCCTCAATACGGCGCTGGGTTTGAAGAAGAAACAGCGCATCGTTGCAGATGGCGTCTTTGGTAAAGGCACGATGGCGGCGGTGAAGAAGTTCGAGGAAACTGCCGGTCTACCCATCGACGGCATTGCCGACGAACAGGTCATCGCAGCACTTGGTATCGACTCCAACACATTCACCCTGACGCGCGGAGCCAGGCAATCTTCGGTCGTATCGATTCAGAAGGCACTGGCCAACGTGCTGAAGGTGAAGATCCGTGCCGACGGGATCTTCGGCGGTGGCACTGCGAACACGGTGTCACGTTTCCAGAAGTCAGTCGGGCTGAAACCAACCGGCGTGGTGGATCGCACCACGTGGATGGCGTTGCTCAGCGCTTCGGCACAGCGCTAACGCCGTCAAAGCGGCGCTGCCACGCTTCGTCGCTCACCAACGCCGGATACGCCGCGCGATACTCCCGCTTCAAGCGACCGTACGTACGTGCAAGCTCGAACAAGACGCCGAATACGTCGCGCCACAATGCACGGAATCTCGCACCATCGCGCGAGCACACGAAACCCTCCGGCAAACGATCGTGGCGATACAAAATCTGCTCGTGGCGCAGTGCCAACCCGACGGCTCGCGAGTCGATCGGCGCGGTGCGCAATTCGCGACTGCGCAGCGACTTCGGAATCAAGTAACCGCCCACGAGCGGCAACGACAGAACGAATCCGATGAGTCGCACGGGCTTGGGTAACGGTGTCGACATAACCACCGACGCATGGTCGGGCGACAGTGGTGCGGGCTTCTCTTCTGTCACCTGACGCAACTCGTCGTGCAAGGCGGTGTGGTCAACTTCGGCTAGGGCTTGCGGCCCGGCCAGATACGCGCGCATTCCACGAATCATGTATTCGGCGCTTGCATAGCGAAATCCGAACAAGTTGCGGAAACTCAGGGCGAGAAATCGCTGCCCCAAGTGCCACCAGCGGTGACGATCGAACACGAGGGTGTCGATCGTGGCAAAGTTACGCATCTCATAAAACAGCGACGATGGATTGTTCTTCAGGTGGAAGTCGGCGTGCCACACCGCGATGCCGTTGAGGGTCACCGTGTGGCGACCCGTATGCATGAGACCGAATGCCACATCATCACCACGCACGAACACCGGCAAGGGATTGTCCTTGGTGATGCCAATGGGGAACGCCGTGTACCACCACGCGGAATAGGCGAATCGCTTTTCCTTGGCATCCCGCAACACCAATGAGCGGTCGCGAAGATCGTCTTCTTGACCAAGTGCACGCAACGGGTACAACGAACGCCAGAGGTACTTGCTGCCCGCTTCGAACTGCATCCATTGACGCTCTTCGCTCAGCATTGCGCCATGCACACAGAGCTGAGGATCTCGCGCATAGGCGAACAGGGCAACTGTTCGCACGAGTGCTTCGGTTTCCAAACTGATGTCGTCGTCCATGAACAACACGTGAGTTGCCCAGCCCTGCTCACGCAGCCACATGAGGCCACGGGCGAATCCGCCCGCACCACCGAGGTTGCGATTTGGCACCACGCTGAGGTCGTCGCTGGGTGACTCCTCGAAGTTCACGTTGTTGGCGTTGTCCACCACCAGCACTCGCACGCGGCCTTGCAGCTCCGACAACGACCGCACCAGGGAAAGCACCCGCTTCACCGTCGGAATCACGTAGGCCTGACGGTTGAACGTGGTGATCGACAAACTCAGCCGCACGTCATGTGAGGACGGCGTAGAAGTCCGCCACTCCACCCGCTGTACGTCGCATGGGCCGGTGGCCACGATGCGCACGTACAAAACACCGAAGCGCGAGTCGCGAAGCGAACCGACCGCAATGTCAACTGGTTGAGCGCCGAGACTGGCGCAGGCCACCACGTGCTCCCTACCGCGCTGCACCGACACCACATCAGCGCGACCACTTCCGGTGGCAACGACTCGAGCAACGATCGCATCCACCGTGGTGAGTCGACGCCAGCGTCCGGCATGGAACACGCCGAATGACGTGTCGAACGAGAGTTCGGCACCAGCAGCCAACGTCGCGGTCTCATCACCCCGGGTGACGGACCCGACTTCGCGAACGTACAGCAGCGGTTCGACCATGCCGCGAACGGGCAACATCGATCGCTGGAGAAGAAACTGCGTCATTGTCTGCTCATCCAAGCGGATCGACCACAAAGGCCGGCACGGGCGATGTTGCTGCGAGGGCAGCCTGCACTGCTCGCGCGGTCTTCAGTGCCTCGTGAATCGTCACATCCATGTCCAGATAACGGTAGGTGCCGAGACGGCCGAGAAAGGTGACTCCGGTTTCTGCGCGCGCCAACTGCACGTATTCCAACAACTGCGCTTTCTCCTTCACCAGTCGCACGGGGTAATACGGCGTATCGGTATCGCCACACAGGCGACTGAACTCCCGGTAGATCACCGACGACGAGTGCGTTTCCCAGGGCGCAAAGTGCTTGTGCTCGGTGATACGGGTGAACGGCACATCCGCATCGCAGTAGTTCACCACTGGGCAGCCCTGGAAGTCGCCGGTCACCACCTCCGGCTCGAAGTCGAGGGTGCGGTACGCCAAGCGGCCGTGCTCGAAGTCGAAGTACGCATCGATGGGACCACTCCAGAACGCGTGGTCGTAGCTCTTCAACTGTGCGCGCGAGCAGCGGGTGGACAAGTGCACGGTGATGTTCGGATGATCGAGGATGGCTTCCACGATCGGCGTATATCCGTACTCGGGAATTCCCTGAAATGGATGATTGAAGTACGAATCATCGTCGGTGAAGCGCAGCGGCAAGCGCGCAAGGATGCTCGCCGGCAACTCCTTGGGGTCGACTCCCCATTGTTTACGGGTGTAGCCCGCAAAGAACGCCTCATACAGCTCACGTCCGACGAGCCGTAGTGCCTGCTCCTCGAAGGATGTCGGATTCGTGATACTTGTATCCGCGCGACTGGTGACGAACTGCTCCGCTTGTGCAGGATCCATGGATGTGCCGAAGAACGAATTGATCAGTCCGAGGTTCATCGGCATCTGGTATGCCTTGTCCCCCACCATGGCGCGCACGCGGTGTCGGTAGGGCTTGAACGTTCCGAAACGCTGAACGTAGTGCCACACCTCTTCGTGTTGGGTGTGGAAGATGTGCGGACCATAGACGTGCACCATCACGCCCGTGTCGTGACGTTTGGTGTGGCAGTTGCCCGCTACGTGGTCGCGTGACTCAAAGACATCGACGTGATGTCCGGCTTCGGCGAATTCACGTGCAACGACGGCACCCGAAAATCCGGCGCCGACGACGGCAATGCTCAACGGCACGCGCTCAATGCTACGAGTGTTGACGATGCGACGGCGACCTGTCCGGCGACGCAGAGGTGGTGCGTTCAGCTCATCCACGGCGCACAGACGCCGTCGAGGTCGCGCAATTGAATGCGCTCGCGATTGTCGAACGTGACCACGTTTTTTGGATCCTTGCGCAGATTGAACGTACGAAACGTCATCTCCGTGGTGTCGATGGCCAGGATGCGACCAATCAGTGAGTCACCCAGGTCGAGCAACAGCTTGATGGTCTCCAACGCCTGAATCGATCCCACGATGCCAGGAAGTACACCGAGCACACCGGCTTCGGCACAACTTGGCGCCATCTCCGCCGGTGGTGGCTCAGGAACCATATCGCGATACGTCGGTCCGCGCAGCGGATGGAACACACTCACCATTCCCTCAAACCGGAAGATCGAGCCGTGCACCACGGGGATACCGAGTTTCACGCTGGCATCATTCAACAAGTACCGAGACGGGAAGTTGTCGGCACCATCGACGATCACGTCGTACCCGGAGATGATGTCGATGATGTTGCTGGCGGCTAGCCGCGTGTCGTAGGTAACCACGTTCACGTCGGGGTTCAGCATGGTGAGCGTCTTCTTCGCCGAGTCGACTTTTCGGTCACCGATGCGATCGATGTTGTGCAGAATCTGTCGCTGCAAGTTGCTGGCGTCCACTTCGTCCATATCGACGATGCCGATCGTGCCGACACCGGCCGCCGCCAGGTACAACGCTGCAGGCGATCCGAGACCGCCTGCGCCGAGCAACAACACCTTGCTGGAGAGCAACTTGGCTTGTCCTGCAACGCCAACTTCGGGCAACAGGATGTGTCGCTGGTATCTGTTGCGTTGCTCGGCACTCAGCGCCACGGGTGTCAACCACGCGCGACCCTCGTCCTTCCACTTACCGAAACCGCCGGCCATGCTGACCACGTTGGAGTAACCGAGTTCTTGCAGCGTCTTTGCGGCGAATGCGCTGCGTACTCCGCCGGCGCAGTACACCACCACCGGAGTCGACTTGTCGATGATTCGCGTCTCTACTTGCGCTTCCAGGTGTCCACGCGGGATGTGCACCACCTCGGGTAGGGCACCTTGTTCGAATTCATCGGGCTCGCGAACATCGAGCACCACGACGTTGCCCGCAGCAATCTTGTCGGCGGCAGCGGCAGTGTCTACCTCGGTAATCTGCGCTTTGGCGGCAGAAAGCAGGTCACGAAACGTCGCCACGACCAAAATGCTACCTGGGAGGTCGGCTTTTCGGTCCGAGTCACCCGGCGCTTCGTGTCACGGGGGCGTGGCCTACTCGGGCTGTACGCCGCAGAGGCGTGGCAGCACCGAGTTGATGTCGCCGGTCACGAACTCGTCGGCCAGCGAATCCATCTCGGTTGGTCCCCCATTCACGATCACGATTCGGGCACCAGCTTCCTTGGCTCGCGGAACGCAATACGCCGCGGGATACACACCGAGGGTGGAACCGACGGCCAACAACACGTCGCAATCTTGGCTCGCTGCATATGCGGCTTCGATCACCTCGGGAACGAGCGGCTCTTCAAACAAGATGGTGTCGCTCTTTAGAATTCCGCCACAGAGAAGACAGCGCGGGTCGGGGTCTCCATCGATCACCCGCTGCACGGCGTGTGCCATGGGTCGACGATCGCCACATTCCCAACAGCGTGAACGGTGCAGGTTGCCGTGCACCTCGTGCACGAGATGCGGCTCGATGCCCGAGCGCTGATGCAACCCGTCGACGTTCTGTGTGACGATGGCGCGAAGTTGTCCACGCTCGTGCAACTTGACCAGGGCCTTGTGTCCGTCGTTGGGCAGCGGATCGTTACCGAGCCATCGCACACGGTTTTGCCACGATCGCTGGCGAAGGTCCTGGTCGTTCAGATAGTGGCTGAGCGTGGCCGCGCGTTGCGAATCGGGATCGCGGGTCCACAAGCCGTTCGGTCCACGGAAGTCCGGGATACCCGACGCCGTGGAGATGCCCGCACCTGTCAGCACCGTGACTCGGCGGGCGGCAGCAATCAATACCTCCACCCGCGCCACGGAGTTGGTGTCGTCGTTCAGCATGTACGAAAAATAGTGTGCCATTTGTACCGACCCGCGCACACACCTAGGTGTGAACACCTATCAACCCAACCTCACCGTTGTGCCCTGGCTGGATACCACCGTGGAATCCGTGGGATTTGGCGCTCGGTCGGACTATGTGGAGTGGTTTTGGCTCCCCGTTCTGGGGCCATCCGCCACATGGCTACTGCGACGCATCGACTTTGGTTTCGATGATTTCCCCAATGGCTACCTGCTCGACACTCGTGCCACCGCACTGTCCCTGGGTGTGGCGGCACGCGGGGACACCGGCACCATCTTTGGTCGCGCAGTCTCGCGATTGCAGATGTTCGGAGTTGCGCAAACTGCCCGCACGGGGCTTGCGGTACGGCGCGTGTTACCACCCGTTCCGCACCGGCATCTACAACGGATGCCACACCATCTGCGATCGGCGCACGACGACTGGTTACGCGACCGCCGAGCTGTTGCCTAGGGACTGCTCCTCGTCGTACCGCTCTCGGGCGGCCACAAAGTCGACATCACGTGGCATGTCGGCGTGTGGTCTCACGAGTTGTGCTGTCTGTTGTACGACCCTCTCGGATATGTCGCCGATCAAGAATCGTGCCAGTGATCGCACCGCCCCTACGGGGTCATGCATCAGTCGTTCGTACGTCACGACGATCAAAGGCTCGTCTACACCCAATACAAAGTCGAGGACGTCGTATTTACGTCTGATGGTGTGACGAAGTATTTCGGAGAATTCGTGACCCTCCACTACCTCACGCTGGACGGACGCGTAGACGTCCCTTGACGCCACCACCCAAATCGGTTGTGGAATTGCTGGGTACACAGCCCGAAGATGGTCAATTGCAACGGGATCTTTGGCACCAACGATCGAACCAAGCTGACGTAGTTCCTGGAAATATGCAGGTGCCAAATCTGCGCGATGTTCGGAGTTGAGCAGCGCACGAAATCGTAGGTCCTCCATGTTGGATCTGTCGATCTCAAGACCCATCGGCACACCGAGCATGTGACAGATCCCGGCCACCACCGAGGTGCCACCTCGGGGGGTTCCCAAAACCAGCACCGTTCCGTGCCCGGGATGCGGATTTTCCCGCACCACCAGACACGGAGAGGGAATTCGCTTGCTCTTCATGCTTTGCCCCGGTTCACGCTTTCCCTAACGGTTCACGAAACAGTTCGTGACACGGTGCAATCACCCGTCATCGGGGTTCGAAATTTGCCGTGCGTGAGCCCTTCTATCTGGTTGGACGGACTGGGCGATCACCCAAGGCTGTAAGTGCTGAGTCCAACGCAGACTTTGCGACTTCGCGAGCCGACTTGAACGCGGCCATTGCCGACTTTCGACCCTCTTTGCTCGTTGCCGAGTCCAGCGCACTCTTCAATGTCGTTGAAGCAGCCGCAATCGCAACTCGGTAATCGTGCATCGCAGCCACACGTCCATTCACCCATGCGCGCATTTCGGCATGGAACTCGCTGTTTCGCACAGTGTTTTTCGTAGACGGGATCGAAGTTGAAGTATCCGTTGCCGACGGACCCGATGCAGCTTCTTCTGTGCTCGCCAATGCATTGCCTCCCTGTGCAAGGAGCGCGACGACGAGTGCGGCAGAGGTAACTACTTTCTTGATTGTCATATGGGTTTTTCTCCTGTCAGCGTTGATAGCCGAGGCTTGCTCGGATGCCACCTTGTCTACAACGCCAACTTGTGAGAAACATGTGAATTGCCCGTGGAGTTACTGGGAGTTGAAGGCTTCTCAGTACCGTCGTAGTGGGACGGTACTGACTTGGCAACGGCAAGCGTTTTGGTCGTTGACGACGACGCAGCAGTGCGACAGACGGTGGCTGATGCGCTGCGTGTGGCCGGATACTTCACCACAGAGGCAGATTCCGGGGCCAAGGCAATTGAGCTGGCGACCCGATCCCCGTTCGACCTCGTCGTACTAGACGTCAACATGCCCTGGGTCGATGGATTTACGGTTCTTGAGAATCTACGACGCCGCAAACCCCACCTGCCGATCATCATGTTGACGGCACGTGATGAGCGCGATGACATCGTACGGGGTCTGAAGCTTGGGGCGGATGACTACATTCGTAAGCCATTTGGATTGGAAGAGTTCACGCTGCGGGTAAGTGCGGTGCTGCGACGGGCCGGTGGCGCAACTGATGTGACCATATTGCGGGCTGGTGATGTCGAGATCGACATGTCAGCGAGCTCAGTCACCCACGCCGGTAAGCCGATCAGTCTGTCCCCTACGGAATTCCGGCTGTTGGTCCACCTGATGCAGCATCCTGGCAAGGTACTCTCCAAGAACCACCTTCTGGAATCCATCTGGGGTATCGACTACGAGACTTCTACCACCGTCGTCGAAACGTACGTGTCATATCTTCGACGAAAACTTGACTGCGTCGACCATGAGCACATCATTACCGTCCGGGGATTCGGAATCAAGTTCGAGGCTGGCGGATGACACTCGCTCGTCGCATTTCGCTCGTGACGTCACTGACGATTGTGGTCACTACTGCGTTGTTCGCCACCCTCGCCGCATTCTCCAGCAGAAACGCCGCACTAGACGCCGTCGACCAAAGAATCACTGAACTTCGCCGCACGGTAGCCGAGAGTGGCGATCCGGTTTCAGCCCTCCTGCAATCAGTGGAATCCACATCTCCCGACTTCGTCGCAACTCTGATAGTCGTTGGCGAGGACCCTATCTCGCTACTAGAAAGCACACCTACGGCACCCACGATTGCTCCACTGACGATCGATCAATTGAGCTCCGCACTTGGAGATGCAATAACCATTGGTTCGGGAATTCCATTTCGTGTGGTGTCTATCGGGCTTGGCAACGAACAATGGCTGGTATTCGGCGAACGAGTCGAAGCGATCCAGAGTCAGCTCGAACGACAGCTCCTTACGAATGCTCTCATTGCATTGCTTCTCACCATCCTCGGCGGAACTCTTTCCGCGATCATCACCCGAAAGTCCCTGCGTCCAATCGGACAAATCGTGGACTTCTCTCAACGTGTGGCGCTCGGACACTTGGACATCTCTCTTGTTGTGGACTCGACATCACTCGAGGTACGCGAGCTGCAGGAATCAATTTCCAGCATGGTTGACAGCCTGAAGGACGCCGCGAACAGCCGGGCCCAATCCGAGTCCTCGATGCGCGAGTTCCTTGCGGATGTTGCCCACGAGTTACGAACACCGCTCACCACGGTGCGTGCCTACGGGGATCTGCTCGCAACTACTAACAACGCGGATCCCGAGACTCGTGCCCGGGCCCAGGATCGAATCGCACAGGAATCTAGGCGCATGTCGCGACTCATCGATGACCTTCTACTTCTCGCGCGGTTGTCGTCTACCAAACCCGAGCAATCAGAGCGATTTGATGTATGCGCGGTGGTGAAATCACACGCGGATGACCTTGCGATGCTGGATCCAGAGCGACCAATCGACATCGGGTGCACCTCACATGTGATTTGTGCCAATCGAGCGCTCATCGAGCGATTGTTCGCCAATGTCTTCAGCAACATACATCGCCACACTCCTGCAACTGCTCCAATCGAGATCCGCTGCACAACCCGCGACGAGTTCGTCGAGTTTACGATTGATGACGCAGGACCCGGCCTCGAACAAGCCCACATTCAACAGCTAGCGCTAGGAACGCAACGCTTCGGATCGGTTCGATCCACTGATCAGCACGGCACTGGTCTGGGGCTTCACCTTCTCACCTCAATTGCGCGCTCTCACGGTGGCGAAGTGCTCTTTGCCAAGAGTCGATTGGGGGGTCTGTGCGTGACGATTCGACTACCAGAAACCGCCCTGGCCACCGCCTAACGCCCTGGCTATCGTCGGTGGCGACGACAGCCTGCAACCGATTCGGCTATGCCCTTGAGGTGAACGAGGCGCTCGTTAGGGCTTACTACTCCGCGGTTCCGTTGCATTGCTTCTCGTAGTCGCGCATGGCTGCGCCGAGTGCGTGAGCGAGGTCGCTTGGGATATAGGAGTCCTCCCCCACTTCGCGTGACAACATGTCGGCAGCCCGCCCATGGAGCCACGTTCCGGCAACGGCCGCTTCGTGAGCGTCCATGCCCCGTGCATTCAATGCGCCGATAATTCCACTCAGTACATCCC
>Ga0222713_10003969_pt1 | contig 15015 bp, 18 predicted proteins | sample C33_649DmetaG_FD_165061 | JGI IMG/M metagenome (GOLD analysis project Ga0222713, IMG submission 165061) | Estuarine water microbial communities from San Francisco Bay, California, United States - C33_649D | ecosystem: Environmental > Aquatic > Marine > Unclassified | place: USA: California...
TGCACTTTTTGGCTTAGGAATAGAAGAGAAATTTTAGTTTTTTCAAGGATAAATTGAGATTTATCCTTGAAAAAGTTTTTACAAAAGAATAATGTATTGATATTTTTTTACGAATAATTTAATTAATCGTTTTTATCATTAGATTTTTTTGATGTTTTTGAAGATTGTGCATACATCATAGGACCAAAGATAAATACTCCAAACAATAACGATACAATTAAAGATAGGACGATTAAATCTAAATATTCCATATTATTTTTGGTTTCTTCTTAAATTTAAATAAATTAATAATCCAATCATTGTTGGTGGCCATAAACCTATAAACATAGCCCTATCATGATCTTTAAGCACAACATAATAATATTCAGATAAAAAAATAATTGCGATGGTAGCAATTACAATAGCCAGTTCTATAAAACTATTTTTTTTAAACATTTTATTTTTTTTTTAAATTTAATATTAAATTTTAAAATTTTTGAATCTAATATTTTTCAGCAAATAATTAAAAACATGCTGAATATGATTTTGCATTATTTGGATTAGTAATTGAGGAGCACTTTCAGAACACAAATATTTAATCAGAACTATACTTAATTACTTGTACTTATTTCTATTCTTTATCATCGCTCTTAATAGCTAGCTCATTATCTACTTTTTTATTTCTTATTCGAAGTTTCGGGAATCGTATCGTATTTTTAATCAGGTTTTCATCCCCCAATAATATCCCCCAGGGTTTAAAAGTTTTTGAACGGTCGAATATTATTTTAAAAACAGCCACCATAGGCAATGCAAGGAACATTCCCGAGATTCCTGCCAGACTTCCACAAATAAATACCCCAAGTATTGCAGCAAAGGCGTTGATCCTAACTTTGGAGCCTACAATTCTAGGCATTAAAATATTATTGTCAAGAAACTGAACAATACCAATTACTCCTAATACTGTAAAAATGGGTAATAATTCTTGTGAGGAAGTTAAGGTTAACATCACTCCGAGCAAATTGCCTATTAAAGCTCCAACATAGGGTATCAGATTTAAAAGGGCAAAGATCACACCTATCAGAAGGGCATGTTTAATGCCAAGAAGTAATAAAATTCCACCAAGTAAAACAGTAATATAAGCTATCTGAATTAATAACCCAATGAGGTAGCTCTTGATAATTACTTCAATTTCTTTCATTACCTCATTTACTTTTTTATGTTGATCGGGTTCAAACCAAACAAACACAAAACGCAATAAAAGATTCTTGTAGGATAAAAATAAATAAATATAGATCGGTACTAATCCTATAAAGATGAAAGCAGACGTGATGGATCCGGCTGCCCCTCCAATTATATTGCCTGCGTTAATAAGTAGTTTATTACTCTGTTCATTTAAAAATTTGATCTGTTCCTGAGTAGAAAAATCGGTTTTATAATTAATCCAATCACTTAAATTGTTCAAATGGTAATTAATATTTTTCTGAATCTGTGGAAAATCATTAGCCAGAATACTTATTTGAACAGAAAAAAACCAAACTACTCCTCCAATAAAGACTGCACCAAGAAGAATTGGTAATAATATCGACAGAACTTCCGGAAACTTCCAGGCTCTTAAAAGTCTGTAAATCGGTAAAAGAACAATACTTAAAAAAAATGCCATTAATACAGGCATTATGATGTCATTTCCGATAGATATTAAAGCACCTAAAAGACAAATCCCAATTAACTCTATTGACCTTCTTACTGTTAGCGGTAGTTCTTTCATATGACGCTTAATTATGACTTAAATTTCCAATACATCTATTTCAATACTATGCTTTTTTGAAAATAGTGTTTATCAATAATACTGTTTAAAAATATGTTATTTACAATATACCTGACTGAAATAAAACTATAGAATTTATTGACTTAAAAATTCTTCTTAATATTCAACAATTAATTTTAATGATAATAATTATCAAATATTGTTAATAACATTTATTAGGACTCTTATGTGTTTATTATAAGTTTGTAATGCAATAGGTTCTCGATTTCATTATCGTGATTAAAAGGGAACCGGGTTAGAATCCCGGACAGTCCCGCTGCTGTGTTCTCTATATACAGTTATTTAAATTTTTGTCACTGTGCTGGTCTTAAACGGCATGGGAAGGCAGGATAACTGGGAGTAAGTCAGAAGACCTGCCTTTGCCTTAATAATTCATAGCTTTCGGGGATTGAAGCTTGGAGATGATAGTTCTAATAGGACTATCTGTTTCTAGTATTCCTTCATTATCTGTTTGCTGTGGGGTAAAAAACTCACAACAAAATGAAAACAAAAAATTTTTACGTTGCTGCTTGCCTAGGGCTTGCACAAATGACATTGCTAGATAGTAAGGCCCTCGCACAGCAAAGGCCTGTAGCAGATCTTGATGAGGTAGTTGTAACTGCCAGTCGCTCACCAAAAAAAATATCTGAAATTGGTAAAGTTGTAAGAGTCATCTCAGCAGAAACTCTTGCTAAAAGCCAAGGGAGGACTTTGCCTGAGGTTTTAAACAATATTGCGGGTATTACTATTGGTGGAAATGGTAGTAATCCAGCGGATGTAAAAGCAGTTTATATGAGAGGAGCAAGTGCTGCTAATACCCTTATACTAATTGATGGTATTCCTGTGAATGATGCTTCAGAAATATCAGGCGAATACAATATTTCGGCTATTCCAATAGATATCATTGAAAGGGTTGAAATTTTAAAGGGAGGGAATTCAACTTTATATGGTTCAGACGCGGTTGCAGGGGTCATTAATATTATTACTAAAAAAGGAACAGGTGTATTGTCGGCTAATGTTTTAGCAACTGCTGGATCTTATGACACCTATAAGCAGGTTCTTGGTTTAACGGGTCAAATACAAAACACTTCTGTAACACTTAATGCTACCAATTCTGATTCTGAAAACTTTTCTTCTGCAGCCCCTGCCCAAGGTGTTACAAATTTTGATAAAGATGGCTTCCACCAAAAGTCTGTTTTGCTGAACATTGGTCAGCAAGTAAATACCAGATTTTCAATAAAGGGCAATTTTCAAGTAAATAATAATTTAGCAGATCTTGATGCTGGGGCATTTTCAGATGCTTTAGAATATACCTATAGTAAATCTTCTTTTCTGGCTGGAATAGGAGGGAGTCTGGTTCTGAATAAAGGAAAACTTTAATTTAAGTCAAAATAATGTTAAGAATAGATACAATAACAAGGGTTCTGTAACCAATAATACCGGAAATATAACTCATCTTGAAACCAATTTAAACTATAATTTTAGTAGATCAATTGATCTTGCAGGCGGTGTCTCTTATAGAAAATTAAGTACAGAACAGTATAATCCTTATAGTTCTGCACTATTTGCAAATAATACTATATCAAGTGCTTTTACCTCTCTTTTTTTTAAAACAAATACTGGTTTTCAGGCAGAATTAGGAGGACGCCTTAATAATCATAGTGATTATGGAACCAATTTTACGTATACTATCAATCCATCATATCTTTTTGCAGAGCGTTATAAGCTTTTTGTAAATTTATCATCTGCATATCGTGTTCCATCTTTGTACCAATTATTTTCGGACTATGGAAATCTTGCACTTGAACCGGAAACGACAACGAGTTTTGAGACTGGTTTTGATTTGAATTTTACCCAAAATATCAACCTTTCACTTTCGTATTTTAAAAGAGATATAGAAAATGTCATTGATTTTGGCCAGATCGCTACAAATAAGTTTGGTTATATCAATCAAAACAGGCAAAAAGACAATGGATTTGAAATTGAATTAGGGCTAAAGCCATCATCAATGATCAGTTTGAATGCCTATTATGCATACGTTACCGGCGAAGTAACTACTCCTGTAAATACAGCTTTTAACTTATTTCGTAGACCAAAAAACTCGTATGGATTGAATGCGGGTATTGAATTAAATGAAAAAGTGAGTTTGAATTTGATTTATAAACATACTGGAGATAGAATAGACAGATATTATGATGGAAAAACTTTTAAAACTGTTCAAGCTGATCTAGGGTCATTTAATGTGGTTGATGTCTATATTCAATACAAACCGACATCAAAACTAACTTTGTTCTCTGATGTTAAAAATATTTTGAATGAAGATTATATAGAATTTGCAGGCTACCAGACAAAAGGTTTGAATTTTAATGCAGGTTTTAGATTGGGAATAAACTAAACAAAATCAATGCATTATTAAATAGCGATGGATCAAATTCATCGCTATTTTTATTTTAAAAGCAAATAAATGAAAAAAGTTGTCCTGTTTTGGAGTGCTGGGAAAGATTCAGCAATGGCCTTGCATAACATTCTAAACGATAAGAGTTTTGAGCTAGTGGCGCTTGTTACCACATTAAACCAGGACTATAAGCGTATCTCTATGCATGGAATTCCTGAACAAATACTTGATTTACAATGTGAAGCTGTAGGTTTACCAGTAATTAAAATGTGGGTTCCTAATTTGCCGGATAATAATTCATACGAATATTGTTTCCTTGAATTATGTAAAGATTTAAAAGAAAAAGGGGTTGAATTTCTTGCTTTTGGTGATATTCATTTGGAAGATCTTCGAAAATATAGAGAAGATCTGGTAAATCAGGGAGGTTTAAAAGCATGTTTTCCACTTTGGAATGTACCAACTTTAAAACTCATGAACAATTTTATTGCCAATGAATTTAAAGCTATAACCTGTTGTATTAATACCAAAATACTTTCTGCTGATTGGCTTGGAAGGCAATTAGATGCTGATTTCGTTGCAGAGCTTCCAAATGAAGTTGATTTATGTGGTGAAAATGGAGAATATCATACCTTCTGCTTTGCCGGGCCAATTTTCATGAATTCAATACCTTATCAAACCGGAGAAAGGGTCTTTAAGCCATTAAAGATTAACAGTAAAGAAGGTGAGTCTGAAAGTGGATTCTTATTTTTAGATATAATTTAGTAAATCAATGAAAAACATTGATTTTTTAGGATAACAAGGATATCAGCTGAGTTAACTTGGAAATTTTCTTGAAGCAATAGGTAATAGATTCTCTGAATTTTTGGGCAATTCTTGAATGTATACCATAAAAAAACCTGATTGAAATTTCAATCAGGTTTTTTTATGAAAGCCAAATTGTTATTTAGCTAATACTGGATAACGCTTAGATAAAAGGTAGAAACTGCTAAATAAAACTGCAGAAAATACCATATTTCCAATTAACATATTTCTAAAGAATGGTAAACCAGCTGTATAGGATGTAAGAATACCAGAGATATTATGCTGGTATAAAGTTGCCGGATAAAAGAATGCAAAATTTGTGATCAGAAAAAATACACTTGCACTGATAAAAGAAGCAAGAACTACATTGGTAACATTAACCCTGCTTCGGACAAGGAATCCGCAAGCTACCATCGCTGTAAAACCAAAGTAAACTAATAGACTAAATCCATTTCCGATTACTATATCAGAAATTGCCATTGCTAGTAGTGGCAATATAAAGGCTAGGCCTCGGTTTGAAAATTGCGCCCCTGAAAAAATAGCCAGTGCTCCTATAGCTGTAAAGTTCCAGATATGAGGAATCAAATAGGGGAGTGCGCGCGTTAAGGCAGCTACAATTACTAAAAGGCTTAATACTATAAAACGAGGTGTTAGGAGATCTTTCATGATTCAAAAATATAAAAAATATTCAATGCTTTTTAATTGAAGTGAAATATGTAAAAAAGTATAAACTTTGCATTAATTTGGCAATTATAAGGGTCGATATTATATTTTGTTTATTATTATAATTATTTAATTATCAGTATTTTATAGTATTAAATATAAAGCTTAAAGTAATGTAATGATTAAAAAATATACCTAAAATGGTCAGTTTAGCAGAATTTAATTCTGTTTATTTAAATAAAATACTATTAATCAATGAGTTATGTTTTAAATATTATCATAATCTTGATATGCATTATTAAAATCTATCCTCATTTGATTGAAACGTTCAGCTGCTGATTTTATAAAATTATCGTTTAAAATCTTAAATACTCCATCTACCCCTTCGGGTACATCAAGCTCTGATATTTTGTAAATCTGTTCAAAAACTCCCTTTTCAAGTTTGATGATATACTTCTGGTTCATTGAAAATATACTGATCTTACAATCTGGATGTGGCAGCTCTGCAATGACTCTCATTTGTAGTTTTTGTTTTAAATATATTATTTAAGTTCTGATAATGGATCAACACCATTTAAAGTACCGGATCCTGATATTATTTTGAATCTGGCAAAAAGCTCTTCACTATACCAGTCTTCCTTTCTCGTTTTTTTAATTACTTCAGCATGTTCTTTAGAGCCATAAGCAAAGGCTTTCATATTCTCCATGTTATCCCAAATAGAAATGGTTGCCTGTCTGAAAAAAGGAGCTTCACCAATTCCTACAGAAGTTAAGTATCCTTTTGCCTCAGTCATAATCTGTGCAATCGGATCAACATGCGTCCAAAATCTTTTTAATTTGCTGAATCTTATGGTTGCTCTTGTCAATACTGCTACAGCTCCAGTATGATTTTGGTCATAATCAATCATTTTAAAGGGATCTTTACCATCCCATTTACCGTGGCTTGCTAATGGAACGCTGAGTAATGTCCATTTTTCTAGTGTGAATGTTTTCCACCACCAGGAAATGAAAGAATTATTATTAAAATCATTAAAATCATCTTCCGATTCCCAGACTGCCATTAATGACCACTGTTGCCAGTCAGGTTGCAGGTCAAATGTTCCATTTCTACCGCATCCCATTAGTTTCCAGAACCTGCATTTAGTACTAAATAAAAGAGGTAAGCGGTGAATAGCCATAGCTATAAAAGCTAATGGGATAAACAAACGACGGTAGCGAATAAAGCTGAATGATACGATCATGTTAGACCTAAGATTTCAAATTGAAACCATAAAGGTAATTCATCCAAATGATTTTTTAAGGTCATATATTTTGATCAAAACCATATTGAATTTTTATGTTTATCTTTTCAATTCATGAAAAATATGAATCAAAAAGCCAGTTTGACCTGAATTACTTAAAAGTTCAAATCTATTTTAAATTGCTTGTCCCAGATTTAATGCAAATGATTAAATAATCAAGTTAAATTGAATATGTTATATTTATTTAGGAGGATTATTAATTCAATGCTAATTTTGCATCATGGCAGAAGATCTGAATATTGTACTAGGGGCTAAGAATGATCAATACAGGTCTTTGATTCCTCAAATTTCCGCGTTACTTTCTGGTGAAACAGATGAAATAGCAAATATGGCTAATGTATGCGCAGCATTAAAAGAACAATTTAATTTCTTTTGGGTCGGTTTTTATATGGTTAAGCATGATGAACTGGTGCTAGGTCCATTTCAGGGGCCAGTAGCTTGTTCTAGGATTCAAAAAGGAAAAGGAGTTTGTGGCTCATCTTGGAATCAGGAAAAAATATTGATTGTTCCAGATGTTGATGCATTTCCCGGACATATTGCCTGCAGTTCTGCATCGAAATCGGAAATTGTAATACCAATTATCAGGAATGGTCTGGTTATTGGCGTTCTTGATGTTGATAGCGATGAATTGAATAGTTTTGATCAATCAGATGCTGTTAATTTATCGACGATTATTGAACTTATCACATTTAAATCTTGAAATAAAAAATTCTTTACAATTAATTCGATGTGATTGTAATAAGCCTAATATGTAATCATTCAAATAAATTAGTTTAATGTTAACTATGAAAACAAAATTTTTTGCTGTTCTAAATCTATTAGCCTTTTCCTTTCACTTGATCCTGTCATATTTGGTTCAAATGAACTATTTTTCGGTTATGGATGTGGGTCAGGTTTCTGCTCGATATGAAACCGTATTTGCTCCTGCAGGAATTACTTTTGCAATTTGGGGAGTAATTTATTTGGCCTTATTTGCTTTTTGTTTATTTCATTTATTTGCAGCATTCACCAAGTCAGATATTCAACATACTAATCTGGACACTCAAAATATTGGCTGGAATTTGATAATTAATAATTTTGCAACTGGTTTATGGTTAGTAGCCTGGGTAAATGAATATCTTTTTGCATCTGTAATTTTGATACTAATCCAGTTGGTAACACTTGCTATTATTAGTATTAAGGCTGATATATCGAATCCAGATCAACCAGTTTTAACAAAAATTTTTACTCATTTTCCTTTAAGTATTTATTTTGCTTGGATATGTATTGCTACCATTGCTAATATAAGTGCATTTCTTAAATCGATAAACTGGTCTGCTGCAGGTATATCTGAAAGTTATTGGGTGATTATTATGATTGGGACTGCTACATTGATCTCATTCTTTATTATTCTGGTTAGGCGAAATATTCCCTTTGGACTGGTAGTACTTTGGGCTCTATATGGGATAGTACTAAAACGCCAACAAGTTAATCCAATTGATTTTCAAATTGTTATCCAGGCTGCATATGTTGCGTTTATATTCATTCTGCTTGCTTTGATTATCCGCATAGCCAGTGCATTTAGAAATAATAAACAGCTCACTCGCTCTTAATCATCTAGTGTTTTATATTGCTTTTGATCCAGTTTATATTCTTCCTTTACCAGAAGGGCATCGGTTTCCGATGATTAAATATGAGCTCATTCCTGAACAACTTATATATGAGGGGCTTATCTCTGAAAAGAATCTCTTTTCTCCTTCTGAGGTTTCAGAAAATATTATCTTATTGAGCCATGAAAAAGCCTACTGGGAACGATTAAAGAATCTTCAATTAAGTGAGGCAGAAATCAGACGATCAGGTTTTCCATTGTCTGCGGGTTTGCTAGAACGGGAGTTAAGAATTGCACAGGGGACAATAAATTGCTGTTTATATGCCCTAGAACACAAGATTGCTTTTAATGTTGCCGGAGGGACTCACCATGCAGGGTCAAACTGGGCAGAAGGTTTTTGTTTGTTAAATGATCAGGCTATAGCAGCTAACTATTTGCTTTCAAAGGGCTTATCAAGCAGGATATTGATTATTGATCTTGATGTTCATCAGGGAAATGGAACTGCAGAAATATTTAGCAATGAAGAAAGAGTTTTCACCTTCTCTATGCATGCTGATAAGAATTTTCCATTTCGAAAGGAACATTCAAATTTGGATATAGGACTTCCTGATGGTACTTCTGATAAAGAATATCTTACTATATTGTTAAATCACCTGAATGTTCTCTTCACCAAACATGAACCTGATTTTGTTTTTTATTTGGCAGGGGTGGATATACTAATTACAGATAAGCTTGGTAAACTGAATATTTCGACAAAAGCTTGTAAAGAAAGAGATGAAATGGTGCTTGGGTTCTGTAAGAAACTGAACATTCCTGTTCAAGTTAGTATGGGCGGAGGTTACTCACCCAAAGTGTCGGATATCGTTGATGCTCACTGTAATACCTTTCGTGTAGCAGATGACCTATATTTTTAAATTTAATTTACACTTTTGAATTTTACGTAAAATGCTGATTTTCAATAAATTTAGTGTAAATTTGCAAAATGGAAAAGCAACATTTTACGCGTTACAGATTTATTGATACACGGACAGGTGATTTAATCAGATACATGAACATCAATGACCGTCTGGATGATCATACCGACAGATTGAAAAAAATGCAGTCACAGATCTATAATGAGATCAAAATTCCAGTTTCTGCTATACTTTACGAGCTAGCTGAACCAGCTTCTTAGAAAAGAAATGGAATCTGGTAAAGAGTAATCCTGCAGATACTAGTAATCCGAGGGTTAATCCATACCAGATTCCATTTGCTCCCCATCCCAAATAAATTCCTAAAAAGTACCCCATTGGTATTCCAATGATCCAATAAGCAATAAATGTGATTAAGGTGGGAATATTCACATCTCCTAAACCCCTCAGTATTCCTAAACCCACAACCTGGGTGCCATCAAATAACTGAAAGAAACCTGCAATTATAAGTAATTGAGCAGCAATTGAAATTACGGCTTTATCTGAAGTATAAATCCAAGGTAAATATTGATTAAATCCGGCAAATAAAACTGCTGTAATGGTCATGAATACCAATATAATGTGGTAGCTTGAAATAGCTGAAAGTCTTAAGTTTAGAAAATCTTCCTTACCAAAATTATTCCCTGTTTTTATGGTTGCTGCTGCAGATACCCCACTAGCCATCATATAGGTCATAGATGCTAGATTGATAGCTACCTGATGTGCTGCCTGCTCAATAGCGCCTATTGTTCCAATCAGAATAGCTGCACCACTGAAGGCACTCACTTCAAAGGTATATTGCATGGCTACTGGTGTTCCAATCTTTAGAATTTTAAATGCGCGTATTTTACTGATAGACCGGAGAGCAAATGATTTCAAATAGATTCTGAAATGATTGGATCTGATCACATATATGGCCATAACAATAGCCATTATTGATCTATCTATGAGCGTACTCCAGCCAACACCGTTAATCCCCATGGGTTCAATTCCAAATAAGCCTTTAACAAATATGATCCCAAGACAAATATTAAGTGCATTACCCCATAATGAAATCATCATGGCTTGCTTAGTGAATCCTAATCCTTCGGCAAACTGTTTAAATGTCATGAATACCATTAAAGGAACTATTGAAAATCCAAGTAAACCTAAATATGGTTTAGCTTGTTCAACAACTTCTTGGGCTTGTCCCATTTCGTCTATGACTAGTAGAGAACCATAATAGATCAATAAAAACAAAACTATCCCAGTTAATGCATTGATGAGTAAACTATTTGCCAATAACCTCCCACATTCCTTGAAATTTTTTCTGCCGCTTTCCTGAGCAATTAGTGGAGTTAAACCATAGGAAAGTCCTATTCCAATGACTAGTATTACAATAAAAATGCTATTTACCAATGAAACGGCAGCTAATGGAATAGTTCCTGCAAAATGCCCTACAATAACACTGTCTGCTGTATGCACAAGAGTATGGCCTAGTTGTGAAATAACAACAGGTATAGCCAAGGTAAGATTAGTTTGGTAATGGAATTTATATTTATTATAGATGCGCTTCACGCTAATTTGAGTAAAATTTATGATGCAAAGGATGTAAATAAATTAGATATAAATCAGGAAGCGGTATAATATTCTTCCTTTTCAGTAGTATGTAGTCTAATAACACCGGATAGCACCAGATTAATTAGAATACGGTAGGTAGTTCGTCTTGATAAGTTCAACATGAGGCTGTATTCCTTAGAGGTAATTCGTTCATTTTTGTCTAGGTATTCTAATAATGCTTTTTCTTTTGATGAATATTCTAAAAAGATACCATGTTCATTGTTTTCCTTTTTTAGGACATCAACAACGATTTTACTTGCAAGAACGCTTTTATCATTGATTCGGATATATACCCACCATTTTTTATCTTCACCTAATGCATAATGAGGTTTTATTTCACTTTTTTTGATTTCTACAACTAGAACAACTTTATCATCAATATAAATTTCTTCAAAAACAGGTTCTAGTGCCGGCTTACAGAAAAAATGAGCTGCACGGGTGATCATGTATTTTTCTTCTTCTTCTGATTTAAGTCCGCTTATTGTTCCATCATCAGAAATGCCTACCAATAAGCGCCCTCCCTTGTTATTAGCAAAAGAAACCATGGTTTTAGCGATTTTTTCACAGCTGGCTATTCTTTTTTTAAAATCCTGAGTAACACCTTCTCCTTCCAGAATTAACTTTCTGATATTCATTCTAATCAATTGTTAATAAGCAATAGTATGTTCTTCATCTTTAAACAGGTTTCGAACATATACTTCATTGATCACAGTAACACAAAGTTCACCCTTTGAGTTGTACATATTTATTGGATAGGCTTTTATAAATTTGCCAACCGTCCTTAATGCGGTCTCTGCTTCAAAAATTTCTTCCTCAGTTAGCGTTATACTAAATACTAAACTTGTTCTTCCGGGTTTTAAATAATTGATACTTGCACTTTTAAGCCAGACACGACATTTGATGTTTTTTCTTTGTAAGATTTGGTCGAAAAGAATGGCATAGAACGGATCTGAACCACTAAATATAGTACCACCAAATATAGAGTTGTTATAATTGATGTTTAAAAAGCTTTTAAAAATTTTTACGTGCACACCAGAAAAATTCTTGTCAAACTTTTTAACCCAAATCCGTTGAAAAAACAGGGGAGGATAAAATCGCATTACCCACTTTAGCATATTTTCTGATAAAATCATCTCTGTAAATATCAGGAAAATGCCTTAAACTTTAAAACTATCATTTATTTAGACAAGATGAATCAACTTTCTTTCCTTTATTTTTGTTTTTCATTTTTTTTGTAGATTGTACACTTAAATAATTGATATGGATCAAATTGCCGCAAATAAAAAAAATGTAAAATTAATTATCCTCGTTGCTGCTTTAGGCTATTTTGTAGATATATACGATTTAATTCTTTTTTCGGTCATTCGAATAAAAAGTCTGAAAGGCTTAGGTGTTCCCGATAGTGATTTACTGGATGTTGGTACTATGTTAATCAATAGTCAGATGTTTGGAATGCTACTTGGTGGTATCTTATGGGGAGTGTTAGGTGATAAAAAAGGACGTATAAGTGTTCTTTTTGGCTCTATTTTACTCTATTCTATAGCAAATCTTGCGAATGGTTTTGTGACTTCTGTACCTGCTTATGCAGTAATTCGTTTTATTGCAGGAATAGGGCTTGCAGGAGAGCTAGGTGCTGGTATAACATTGGTTACTGAAACTATGAGTAAAGAAAATCGAGGTTACGGAACTATGATTGTTGCTGGTGTCGGATTAATGGGAGCGGTGGCAGCTGCTATAATTGGTGAAAATTATACCTGGGAAATATCTTATATTATAGGTGGTGTGATGGGATTACTTCTTTTAGGGATGCGAGTTGGGTTGGTTGAATCAGGCATGTTCAAAAACCAAAAAAGTGATGATATAAGTCGAGGTAATATATTTATGTTATTCTCGGATGGCAAACGATTTAAAAAATATTTAAGCTGTATTTTAATTGGAATTCCATTGTGGTTTGTTGTTGGTGTTTTGGTTACATTCTCACCTGAATTTGGTAAGGAGTTAAATTCAATAAATCCTCTTTCTGCAGGTACAGGTATTATGTATTGTTACATAGGTATTGCAATTGGTGATATTGTTGCAGGTTTTATGAGTCAGATGTGGCGTTCCCGTAAAAAAGTTATGCTAATTTTTCTACTTCTTACTGGAGTGAGTATTGTTGTATTTCTTAATGCTGAAGGAATGTCATCCCAGCAATTTATATGGCTAACTTTATTCCTGGGATTCTCTTCAGGATATTGGGCAACTTTTGTTACGATTGCTTCAGAGCAATTTGGAACAAATTTAAGAGCAACCGTAACTACAACAGTTCCAAATTTTGTTAGAGGTTCTTTAGTGCTTGCAACTTTATCATTTACAACATTAAAGGGAAGCATTGGAATTATCAATAGTGCTTTAGTGGTGGGGTTTGTTTCACTGATTATTGCACTTATTGCTCTTTATCAGCTTAAAGAAACTTTTGGCAAAGATCTTGATTACCTTGAAATAAGTTAATCTTTATAATGGGAATGTTGAGAATTAATTCGTGTTATAGGCTAAAATACTCACTTTTGACCCATGATTACTAAGGAGCAAATAGCTGAACAATATCAGCAAATTCAGAATGAAATATGTGCCGGTTTAGAATTAGTAGATGGCGAAGGTAAATTTCAGGAAGAAATTTGGAATAGAGATGGTGGAGGAGGTGGTCGCACACGCATTATACAGAATGGAAGTGTACTTGAAAAGGCAGGAGTAAATTTTTCGGCTGTTCATGGAAAACTACCTGATAGTATAAAAAAAGCATTTGGTGTAAGTGAAGATGATTTTTTTGCTACTGGAGTTTCAATTGTAATTCATCCAAATAGCCCATGGATACCCATTATTCACATGAATATAAGGTATTTTGAAATGCTAGGTGAAACCGGAAAGGAAATGCGTTGGTTTGGCGGTGGAATAGATCTTACCCCACATTTTGTTATAGAAGAAGATGCTCGATTCTTTCATCGTTCACTCAAACACACCTGCGATAAATTTCATTCAGATTTCTATTCTAAATTCAAGAATTGGGCAGATGATTATTTTTTTATTAAACATCGTCAGGAAACCAGAGGCATTGGTGGAATATTCTATGATCGGTTAAATCCACAATCAACCGGTCTTGAATGGTCAGATATTTTTGAATTTTCAAAAGCTGTTGGTAGAACCTTTTTACCAGTTTATGTCGAATTGATTAGCAGAAATAAAGACAAATTAGTCAAGGAAGAGGAAAAACTTTGGCAATATCAGCGCAGGAGTCGTTATGCGGAATTCAATCTGGTATATGATGCAGGCACTAAATTCGGACTTGACACCAATGGAAGAATTGAATCTATTCTGATGAGTTTACCCCCTCAAGCCAATTGGGTATATAATTTTAATGCAAAACCAGGCTCAGAAGAAGAAAAAACACTTGGGCTTTTAAAAAAGGGTATTAACTGGATCTAGACTCAATTAAATGAAAAGTATATTAAAATTAACGACTATTTTATTTTGTATTATTTTGATCTCATCCTGTACCAAGAACCCAATTATCGGAACCTGGCAATATGATGGTGGTTTGTATAATGGAAGAGAACAAAAGGCATCAATTGATTTTTTAATGCAAAGAACATATACTGGAAATACGTTTGAGGCTTTTTTAATAGAAGGAACAGCTAAACCTGAATTGTATAGTTCTGGCATCTATGTAATAAAAAGCGATACCTTATTGATCACCAGTAAATTTAGCAGTAGGCCTTCTCAAAACACTGATCTGACAATCAGTTATAACTATGTAATTGATCAAAATAATTTAACGATTAAAGGTGTGCTCCCTAATGGTATGATTGTAGAGGAATATTGGAAAAAGGTGAAACAATAGTTTTGCTTTTAATGAATTTACTTTAACATTTTCTTTTTTTTTTCTTTGATAATTTCTA
>Ga0222713_10003970_pt1 | contig 15013 bp, 15 predicted proteins | sample C33_649DmetaG_FD_165061 | JGI IMG/M metagenome (GOLD analysis project Ga0222713, IMG submission 165061) | Estuarine water microbial communities from San Francisco Bay, California, United States - C33_649D | ecosystem: Environmental > Aquatic > Marine > Unclassified | place: USA: California...
TCGTCGTGGTATCCTTCATCAGCCACGTAACTGCCACTCTTTTCCACGAATGTTGAAAATTCATGAATGGTGTCGGCATCAAATATATTTAGTTTTTTCTCTTCCAGTAAACTCTTGATGGCGAAACACCCTTGACGTTTCACAGTCTTGGTGGTTCTGACACCCAGAGTGGTGGACTTGGAGAACCCTGGACTGATGTAGGTTTGGTTGTTCTCTTTCACAGTGCTCAGGATGTTTTCATACTCCAGTTCTGAATACAAGATGTCAGCAATCTGTCCTCCAATGTCATTGGTTTCCACCAGCACCATGGCATTGTTGTAATCTTTGGCTGTCTTGCGTATCACTTCTGGAAACAACATGGGAGCAATGGTGTTGTTCTTGAATCTCCCCACCATTTTGTAAGGCATATCCGTGACATCCACAATGGTGAATGCTGAATAGTCACCTCCAACACCTCGAGACACGTCCACAGTGATGACATAGGTGTGTTCTCGGTTGGGTTCTTCATACAACAACAATCCCATCTCATTCTGATACACTGGATCCATGCTGCTCATCTGAGCCAACGTTCTGCCATTAATCAAGGTGTTGCTGGATCCCAGAAACTCACACAACACTTCCTGATTGAACTTCACTTCTCCTAGTGTGCGAAGCTGTTCTTCAGCCCAGGCATCATCTCTCCCAGGAATCTCCCAGTAAGGGATGAAATGTGAAATGAAACCATTCTTGCCCTTTTCTGCTTCATTCCAGAACTTCCAGAAATGATTGTATCCCAGAGGAGTGGATGTCAGCAGAATCTTCGTGGTGGTACCGGCAGAAATTGTGGGGTACACAGAAGCAAAGAACTGTTCTGCCACGTTGTTGGGGATGATGGCAGCTTCGTCGATGTACAACCAGTTCACAGACTTACCACGAATACCTGAAGCTGTTGTGGCTGCTGTGAACACCTTGCTGCCATTCTCCAGTTCCACGTTACCCTTGTTCCAGGTTCTTACACCCTGTTGCATCCAGATGGGTAGGTGTTCATACATGATTTGGTAACGATCCAACACTTCACGAGCGGCACTGCCTTTGTTGGCAAGAATAGCCACGGTCTTGCTTTCTTGAAACAAAGTGTACCAAAGAATACAGGCAGCAGATGTGATGGTTTTGCCTTGCTGACGACCTTCCATCAACACCACTTTTCTGTTGTTCAGAATGATGTTCACTTTGTTTTTCTGACAATCATACAACTTGAACTTCACCAACCCTCTGTCCAATGACACAATGTGACAATAGTTCTCAATGAAATACACTGGGTCTTGCTGACACTTCACAATTTCTTGAATTTCTTCTGGAGTGAACTGATGCTGATACCCGATGGATTTTAAATTGGGATTGCCATGATAAGAGTTGTTATCCAGCATTTGGATCTTCAATGGTTACAGGCTCTTGTGCCTGTTTCATTGCCTTCAACAATTCATGTGTGGAGCCCACAAACAAATTGTTCTGTGTTTGTATTTTTGGCTTGTCTTCTTTTTCCAAGTCTTTCTTGCGTTTCTGCACTTCCAGCAAATCCTTGGCTGTATCAGACACAGTTTTGATAAGTTGTCCTGCCACTTCATAGGCACGCGGATGGTCACTGTTTTTGGCGATGTGTAGAATGCCATCAATGGCTTCATTGCCTTTGTCAATCAATGTTCGAAGTGTTTCTCTAGCGTGAGCTGCATCATCTTCCAATGCCACAGGCACCACAGCGTTCACTTCTTCCTCAGTTTTCATCACATTGAACTTATCATTTAAATTATCAAATGTCATTATTCACCTGTAAAGATATCATCAAAATCTTGAATGTAACCGTAATTGTCTGTGGGAAGAGCTGTGGTGGGGTCTGGTTCTGTGGTGATTCTGGTGCCCACCTGAGTGTTGCCTGGCAAACGTCCTTCCAACAATGTAGGATCGGCATAGATGTTCTGAATGACCTTCTTGATGAGGTTGGCATCTCGAACATAACCATACATATTCAACTTCACTGTGAAGTTCAAATCCCAGATGACACTCAAACGTTTGTTAAAACTACCTTCCCAGTCATCCTGGTATGATACACTATCTAGTACAATTTGCAAGTCATTTTTCACACCCAGTTCAGGAATGGTGTTGATGGTGACGTTGAAATCTGGATTGAAATAGGGAAGAATCTGTTCAATGATTTGCAATCCATCATCTTGATTTTTGACAAATGCACTCATGCTGATGCCCATGTTGTAGGGTGTGGACACAAATGAATACCGAACACCTGTGGGTGAATTGTCGGATTCATCCACTGCTCTCACATTCTGTCTGACTGCTAGTTTTCTGGATGGGTCATAGTTGAAGTTGGTGATTTCAAAACCAATACGTGGCAATGTGATGGCGAATGTGGCACGACCTGTTTCCAGTTCTGGCGCTTCACGGATACGGTCAATGAATTTCTGTTTGGGAGCATAACTCAATGGCACAAACAAACTTTGCACAGTTTCATCAGTGTCATTGGTTCTACGAATTTGTATGTTGTTGAACAACGTTCCAAAGGCAATGATGGCCCTTCGAATATGTTGGTGATAGAAATATTGACCCTTGAACATTAGTATTCACCAAAGGGATTGATGTCACTGAAATCCAGGATGTCTTGCCCTTCAGTTTCTATGGAGGCATTGTCGCTGAATGGCACCAAGGCACGTGTGCCGAATGCCTCTTGCACGATGCTGAATCCAGATTGCAACAACAACAAATCTCCTGATTCCTTCAAGATGTTGTACTCAAACACATCTTGTGAATTGTTTGTTTCTGCTGCATCAATTTCATCTACGCCGGTGTCAAACTTCTCTGAACTGTATTGATACAATTCGCAACTCATGCTGTAGATGTAGAACTTGTTCAGTTGATAGAAAGGATTCAAGTGTTGCACAAACTTGATTTCAAACATGGCATTGGTGCGAGGAAAATAAATCAAATCTCCTTCAGCAGGACGACTAGGGATTTGCAACAGTTCATCAGGTGCACTACCCACAGCATCTTCCCAACGACGCTTGGACACCACGAATGTGGCTTGGTCTGTGACTTGAATGCCAAACTTGGTGAACAATTCACCATCACCTTCCCACCCTTGAATGTTGGTGAGATACATTTCAATGGGATAGGCATTTTCAAAATGACTCAACACATCTTCACCTAGAATTTCATCTTGCTTCACTGAGGTGCGTGGAAGATAATACACATCATGACCATATATCTTGATGCTTTCAATGATGAGGTCTTCCAGAAGCCGTTGTTCGTTTGTGGTTCCTTGTGAACTGCCACTTTGAAAATAGAAATTGGTGGCCATGTTAGCCTACCATGAAGTCAACGGGCAACTCGTAACGAGTTTGCATTTCTCGTTCCAGCTCATTGATTTCAGTGAGTGCTTCATCAAAGATGACTTGACCATTCAGAGTGACACCACCAGGCAGTTGCATGCCACCAAACTTCTTCATGTTCTCACCCCATTGACGCTTGATGAGAGCTGTCACATAGCGGCGAAGAAACATATCATTGTAGATTTCTGTGTAGGTTTCTGGGTCCAAGGCACGATACACTTCAAACACCACGAAATCTTCCTCTGCAAATGTAGTGTCCATGTCCACATCCAGATGGATGACATCCTTCTTTCTGTTGAAGGTGAAAGTGCGAGACCCCGCAAACATATCATCCAACAATTGCAGATGTTGTTTCACTTGTTGATAGTAGATGACATCTGAGGACAACAAGTTGTACATATCATTCAAACGGAACTGATACACCACGTCAAAGATGTTGGTGCTGGCACGGCTGCTACCTGCGTCACCAAAAGGCAACACACGAATCACACCTGTGACAGCATCTGTGACAGCAAAATCACCTGAGGTCCAGCTCTTTTCAGTGTAGGCTAAAGAGTTGTGCAACGTGGTGGAAAATCCTGATGTGCCACCTGTGATGGTTTCTCCGTTCACAAAGGTGCCTCGAACTGTGCGAACCTTTAAGATGCTGCTGGTTTTCACAGCATACACCTTGGCAGTGGCACCTGACGTGGCTCCTGTGATGGTTTCATCCAGGGTGAACTGACTGGCAAAAATGGTGGACAACCGAACTTCCGAGGCTTCCACTTGTGCCTTCAGATAGACACGTTCCACGCCATCAAAGTGATACTCATTCCAGTAGTCGATGGCGTCTTGTACTCTGTCTTCCACCTGGTCATCATCCACGTTGATTTCAATCACGGGGTAGCCTAAACGACGGAGACAGTAATCTTTCAATTCTTGACGGGTGGTGATAGCCATGGTTCCTCACCTAAAAAGTGTTTCTAACTATTTATCTAAATTCCAAATTTGTCACGTGTGGCGTTGAAATTTTGTGTGACTTGTGCTGCGGTTAGAGCTGCATTATAGTTTCTAACTGTGGCAACGTTACCAAGAATAGGACCACTAAATGTTGTTCCAGATATTTGTCTGGCGTACACACTATAAGAAATAGACGTACTGTTATATTGCGCAGACTGCACACCGTTCACATACATTCTGGCTGTACTTCCGTCAAATGTTGCACACAAGTATGTCCACCCACCTACCGTAGCAGTAAGATTCCATGTTGTACTTAATTGTGAAGAACCGTTCCACCAAGTAAAGTATGGGTATAATGCACCACTACCTTCACCAACTTCTACCGCCCATCCTGTCCAATTGACAACAACAATATGTCTATCTCCTCGTAACGAAAGTTTTACCCATGCTTCTATAGTAAAGTTCTGCGTTGTAGTTAATGATGATGCAGGAAGTGTAATGTTGTCATTACTACCGTCAAACACGATACTTCCACCATTAGAACTATTGAATGTCGGACCATTAATTAATTCACCACTTCTACTTATATTATTAATATCTCCCCAAAACGAACCTACTTCAAATGTACCTGATGTAGTAAACGTATGAATGGTGTATCCACCGGATGTGGTAACAGTTCCACCCTTTGCTTTTTGTGGACCAGGATATCTGACGATGACGATACCGGAACCACCTGCCCCTGATACTCCACCTTCACCACTATAAAATCCACCACCACCTCCACCACCACCGGTGTTGGCAGTACCGTTAGTAGGAGTACCAAATGCAATCTGACCTGCGGAATATCCTCCGGCACCTCCACGACCACCACCACCTAATCCACCAGATGCGTTTGTATATGAGTTTCTGTATTGATGTCCTCCTCCTCCTCCGCCGTAATATGTACCTGTACCCGATATACTAGAAAATACACCAATACCGCCGTTACTTGGTGCTGCGGTTGCAGGATTACCAGTTGCACTGACCGGGGTACCTGTTGTACCTTGCCCTCCTGCTCCACCACCACCACCTGCATTATATCCGTTGTCCGATGACCACCCCGATGGAAGGTTACTACTGATACCGCCTGAGTTATTATTTCTACCTGCGGTTCCTTGACCCGTAGTACCTGCTCCACCCGCAGAGCCCGCACCACCACCACCGCCAGAACCACCACTTGCGCCATTTACATAAGCACTTCCATTATATGCACCACCGCCACCACCACCGGTGGCAGTTAAACTAAACGCAGAACTATTTCCTCCGTTATAACCAACACCTCCGTTTTCTCCTTGGGAGCTCATACTAGACCCACCAGCACCTACCGTAATGGAATATGAAGTACGACTTACTGTTGTTGTCCCAGTAAGTACACCACCTCCACCACCACCGCCGCCGAGACGCAATCCACCCGCTCCACCACCAGCGACAATTAGATATTCAACGTCTATTGTATCAACAATAAACGATTGTACGTTTGCTGCATCTAATGTCATCACCAATCCATTGGTTACAATATCTGGACCCCCTTCTACTGACATATATTACACTCCGTATCTGGCACGGGTGGCATTGAAATTCTCTGTGATTTCTGTAGCGGTTAATTCGCGGTTATAGAAACGCATCACACCTAGATTACCAGAGAAAGCTTGACCTGCGTCAAACGATCCCCCCACAGCATCTTGCTCTTGTCCTAACACCAAGGTACCACCTGAGGCAATGGTGCCGGTGACACCCGTGACCGAGGTTACCAAAGAACCATTTTTATAAGTTTTTATTGAACCTGATCCTTGTGTTCTTGTGATACAGATGTGTGTCCATACGTTATCGTTACACGTTATTCCACTACTATACGCTGACCCATTAATATACACATCCAGTGGAGCTGTGTTGAACAACAAGAAAGCGTTATCACTCACAGAGTTGGCGTATGAAATGATTCCGCATGATGTATCTGTGGTCTTCACCCAGAATTCACAGCTTACAGCATCAGATGGAAAAGAGAAATTAGTTTTCACAACTGCATGAGAGGTGTTTCCTCCTGCAAATGCCAAACTACCTCCTCCTGCACTATCTTTGGTTACAGAACCGCTGATGGAGCCCACGATGTTGTTTTTCAAATCCACTAGACCTGAGGTTCTTCCTTCCAGCATGTCTCGAATACTGGGTTGGGTGCCATCACACTTATCAATACGTGGACACCACAACTGTAATCGGGTAGTACTGTCTGCGCAATAGTAGTGATACACTCTGTGCAGTGTACTGGTGGTTTGTGCTAACCACCGTGGGTCATTACCAATGTTACATCCACCAATATTCATTACTTTTGTTGTTCCACCTGCAATAGTAAAATAACCTGTGTCTGGGTGACGAATAGAGGTTGACTGTGTGTATGGATAACAATGTCCTGTTACAAGATACCATTGATTTTGTGTTAATGCGCTAGTACCTACACATTCCCAATAAGAATTGTTTTCGTTAGCACCATTATCGGTACGTTCTACACCAAATACACTTCCGTTTCCATACAAACCAAAATAAAAGGTTCCGCCTGAGGAAGAGGAAGTTCTTCTGACCCAAACAGAAAATCTATACAGTGCCGTATTATCAATATTGTAGTATCCGTTATTCCACCCACCGTCTGCTTGGTTGTCACCCGATGCTCTGGTTTCCCATACCAACGAAGTGTTGCCAAATGGGTCTGTGGCATATACTCGTTCATTTTCTCCTGTGTTACCATTTTGACTGAAGTTTCCCACACCACCTGAACCTAAAGTCCAGGAGGTGCTGTCAATCAGTGGAGAATACAATCCATAGGATCTGGTGTTGGCAGGATCCCAAGTTAGTACTAAATTGGAGGTGATGGCTTTGGGACTATGAAAAAATGCCATTAGACACCAAACCTTGCACGGGTTGCTTCAAAGTTTTGTTGTACTTCTGTTGCTGATAGTGCTTTTGTGTATATTTTACTTGCTCCAACATTACAGTTTAGTAAGGAATATACCAGTTCCCCACCTCCGTCTACCTGTGCTTTATTAAATCCTATATTACCCGCAGTGGGAGTCAATCCAGAATTATATTCTTGTGTTGCACCTGCGACAGAACTATGTAATACTCCATTCACATATAATTTTAGTGTAGTATCTGACCGACTATTAACAAACATAAAATGAGTCCACGTATTTGTGGACATAGAATATCCTGCTGTTACTCTATACGCATCTGCGCCACGAAGGTAACCATATATGGTACATGCCGTTCCAGAAGCATTTCCATACCAATACAACGCACATCCAGAATAATATGCAGCACCAAGAAGAACACCTGCTCGGGTAGTGTTATTGTATCCATTCGGAGAAGCAGCAGTTGGGAACGAAGGAATAGAAACCCAACATTCCATGGTCCAACTAGATAGTGCGGCCAGTGTAGATAGTGTTACTGGTGTAGTAACTGTATCATTTGTTCCATCAAATACAATATTACCTCCATTGGAACTATTATATGTGGGACCATTTACCAATTCACCGTGATTACTATTTCCACTTAAATCAACCCACCCACCACCAGTTGCGTTAGTAGTACCTCTGGTTCCATCTACGAATGGTGTAGCAACGGTACCCAACTCCAGTTGCATATTTTTTACTTGAGGATATACACCAGAACCATAACCAGTGTATGTTGCTAGCATGGCGCGGTTGTCACCTGGAGTATTGGCTTGCCAGGCAGCAGTAGGTCCAGATGGGGTAACATTTTCAATCGTAAACCGTTGCCATTTTGTTGTTGCCGACCGATTGTGTCCCACGAAAGCATATTTTGTATAGGAACCATTTTGCATATACCAATATACATCGCCTGGCTTATCTGCCCGCATATCAAAACTTAAACTATACGGAACTAATCCATTGGTTTCAAAGATGGCACGCAAATCATAATACTGTTGAAACTCTGATGAGTTGAATGTTTGTGTGGGGCTGCTCAAATAATTTGTGGTGGGAGCACCACGAAAACTTCTGATGTTGGCGCCATCATAGGATAGCACCAACCCAGAATTCACAATATTTGGGCCGGCCTCCACACCCATTATTCTAGTCCTGCCACCATGGGAGGGTTCCATTCCTCTGCGGACAAAGCATCCAACATTTCTTGATGCGTTAGATACTCACCTTTGGTGGTGAGTTGTTGCACACAGGCAGGAGCCTCTCCTTCCCATTTCACAAATGTCTTGGTGCCATCCACGGTGGTCCGTAAGGTGTTTTCAGCTGATTCCATGACTTCTGAAAAATTGATGAGAGAAACTTCTGAGGTGTGAAAAATAACGTATTGACGATTTTCAAACATGGTTACACTCCAAATCGCCCACGAAGGGCAGTGAAATTTTGTTGATATTGTGCCAGTGTGAATCCGTAATCATAGATGGAGAAGTAGGCAATTTTTCCATCCCAGTTGTACCCTTCATCCACTGGATTGATTTGTATACCAGTGCTGCTCACATTGATGTCTGCTGCTGCCGTGGATGTGGAAGCAGCTTCACTTCCTTGGAGGAATATTTTTCTAGTGGCTACAGTGGATGTCAATGCCATGATGACCCAGGTGTTGTAGGCAGGTAATGCTGCCGTTAATCGTTGACTATCCGCACAACAGCCTCCCTGGTCAAAATAAATTGTACCTACTGTCCAACTAGGATGACAAAAGATGCCACGACTATAACCACCACTTCCATACACCTTGAACAAAGCATTTGTGGTGCCTGTGTTGGTTTGAAACACAGTAAATATAGTATATCCTGTATAGTTGCTCAGATTGATGCTATTGGATGCTGGTCCTGTCGCGGTATATCCAGAGGTGTTGAAGTAGCCTGCACTGTTCCAACTTGGCCCACTACCCCAAGTGAAATGTTTCCCTTTCCCTGATACATCATACCATGAGGTACCACTGCCAGGATAAGAGCGGGTACTGCCCGCATCCAGACATAACTGTAAACCTTCCGTGATGATATTGGGACTCCAGATGTTAGCCATTACACTCCAAACCGTGTTCGTAGAGAGTTGAAATTTTGTGCAATTTCTGTGGATGTTAGCACTTTGTTGTAAGCTTTCACCACGTAAATATGTCCAGTCAAAGCTTCTGCTCCGCCGTTCACATCTGCTCCAATTCTCCAGTTTATACCACTAGGAATACTAGAACTTAAAACTCCAGTACCTACCTGAACTCCATCACGATACAACACAACATTACCAGAACCATCTCGGGTCACAGCTGAATGATGCACGCCTGCCATGGAGTTGGCATAGTCTGAATGATACACGGCGCCTTGTATGTATAGCCCTGCAGTGGCCCACCATAAACCATTGCCATAACCTGTGCCATAGTTTCCCAGAATAGCTCCATAGGACCCAGATGTTTTGTTGGTCCAACTTTCTATGGTAAAAGGATTGGTTCCTGTGATGAATGAACTGGAGTTGGAAATGTCAATCCAATCATTCACACCATCCAACACAACACCTCCACCGTTACTGCTGGTGAATGTTGGCCCGTTTGCCAACGTACCAGACTTTCCATTACTGCTTAAATCCGTGATGCTGGTTCCAGACCCTGGATATGAGCGCACATTGGCAGCATCATAACAAAGAATCAATCCATCTGTAATCATTCTGGGACTATAAAAGGTAGCCATAATCTTTCTCCATGTTTTTGTTCACTGGCGGTAAAGGAATATCGCCAACATATTGCTCAGGTGTGTGTTTGGTATACAATCGTACTCGATAAGGAACCCAGGCTGTATAGAAACGTTGTTTCCATACAGGTTGATACATGGGTTCCATGTATTCATTCCCCAGTCCATGAACAGCATCCTTCCCGTAATCTATAATACTTATGATGGCTACAAATTGTTGTTCCTGTTGTTCATTCAACGTGACCATTTTTCTGTCAATGTAGTTCCAGAACTCCTGCAGATTTTTGTCTTTTCTGTTCAGTGACCGTTTCATATGCTGAGGTGCAGCTACCGTGGCACCTACATGATATTTGCCATCATGTTTCACCACCACTTTACCATATGGTATGTGATGTAAATCATAGGGAAATTCATCCTCGAACTGATGATATCCTTCAGTGGTGAGTATGGTGACTAGTGCCATGTTAAACTCCGAATCTGTCTCGTATTGCGTTGAAATTTTGAAGAACTTCTGAGGCAGATAACGCTCTGTTCCAAATATAGTATGCTGCGCCATTCCCCGCAAAATTATATGTTCCTGCCCATCTACCAATTAATATATTAGTTGTTCCGATAAAAGAAGATATAGTTCCACTTCCTTGTGATTCACCATTCTTGTAAATGGTCGCAGTACCAGAAGATTTTACATAGGTATACGTGATATTATACCAATTATTTATTGCTACAGTACCCGCTCCGAAATCCGACGAATAATGTCCTTGATAAATTCCTCCACTACGAAATACTAAATGTAATCCGGTTCTAAGTGATGTTTGGTCTGTACCAAATATAGTTTTGTCGCTAGTTAAATTTGTGGGATATACCCATGCGGAAAATGTATAATCTGCATCATACACACCCAATTGACTAGCAGTTTTACCAGTATCTATATAATCGTCACTACCATCAAGAGATAATGAATTATTTGCACTAGGTGAGGGTACATAAGTGGAATATGCTTCTGCTGGTATTGTTGAATATCCAGCATCACCTGGTTTTTGCCAAGCAACTGAAACGCCGTCACCACCGCCTTGCTCTTCCATACGTACGGTAAATCTATACCATCCTTTATAAAATGTTTTTGTGGTACCCGTTGCTCCACTACCAAACCCGTGTCCACCATACCAATAAGAACACAATTCATTATTGATAAAGAAATCACATGCATCGTCACCGTCAATTAAAAAATTATAACTTCCGTCGGTTGGAATGTATATATACCCTTCTGCCATCCATCCATAGTTATCAGCACGAGTGTGATATGACGGATACCCACCTGCCGTCCCTCCCCATCGTAATGATTGACCTTGTCCTGCCCAAGACACTATTCCTGTATGTAATCCTGTAGCTCTATTTGTACCGTTAGTAAAAAAATCAGTTAGTCCTTGTGTAGTGGATGGATGTCCACTGGAATTATCAACCATAGTATAAAATAATTTACCATCTCCCGTAGTAGGTAAAGAATAAGATATCCCATTTGTTAAAGTTCCACTACCTCCACTACTAACTAAACTATATATTGTTCTTGTACCTGGGAACGACCGGATTCCTGCCGCATCATACGACAGTACCAACCCACTGGTCACTACATTAGGACTATATCTTCCACCCATGTTATACTCCGAACCGTGCGCGTGTGGCGTTGAAGTTTTGCAACACCTCTGCGTCTGTTAACTGTGTGTTGTACACTCGTACAGCATATACATTAGCATTCAAGGGAGATACGTAGTTGGGTGTGTCAAAATTGATTCCAATGTGTATTGGCTTGCTGCTAGAAGCCAGTGTATTGATGTGACTACCATACAAATAATTGTTATATGTCACTGAAGATCCATTCACATACAATTTCATGGTGGTGTATCCTCCAGTTCCTTTGCTATACACTAAATGATATATGTTGCCAGCAACCAAAGGATTACTGTTGCCCTCCGCTCCTTCCAGACATGCTCCATAATTTTCAGAAGAATAGTAACCATGTAAATTTGTTCCTATTCTAGTCATCTCAAAGATGGGCCAGAAATCGTTGGAAGTGTTTTTCTTCAAGATGGTGCCATTTCCCGATGTGGAATTGATTTTCACCCAAGCCTCAATTGTGAAGGCATTGGTTGTGATGTTGAAACTAGATGCTTGAATGTAATCGTTGCTTCCATCAAATACTATACTACCGCCATTACTACTGTCATACGTAGGACCATTAGTTAACGTACCAGTATATCCACCTATAGTGTCAGTCCAGTTACCAGAATTTGTAGAATTATACGCAGTGATGTGTTTTACATCTGGGACGGTACTACCTGCCACCAGAGATGCTCTGTCCACATACACTCTGTCCCAAGTAGCATATTGATAGTAAAACAAATAGAGTACCATGGTATTGGTACTGGGTTGGGTCGTGAATTGTCCCCAAGCATAATACCACCCATCACCTAGATGTATACGATTACTATCATTGTGAACGCCTCCTTCGGTTACATATGTACTGGAATTCACGTATTCGTAACGGTACATGAAATTTGGGTGCGTATATCCTGTGGTGGTTTTGTAAATCAGTGAATACGTGTAGGTTGTGCTTCCTGAAACACTAATCCATCCATCATGATAGTAAAACAAGTTGGGACAACATTGTCCTGACCCGCCGCCGTAATCGTTCCAGTGGTCCACATATTTCACTGTGCGTTTTCCCACTTGAGGAATATCTACTACTTCTGTCCCTTGTGTGTATTTGTAGGTGGATGTGTTGGTGTTAGCTGCAGAAAATCCCACTCCTCGAGCCAGGTTGGTTCTTGCCACACCTTGAAAGCTTCGAATGCTACTGGCATCAAAATTCATCACCAACCCAGTGTTCACAATGTTAGGTCCAGTTTCTGTCGCCATGATTACACTCCAAAACGTGAACGTAAACTGTTGTACACTTGTGTAACTTGGGTAGCGTTCAATTTATTATTGTACAACCCCACCCATCCTATGTATCCAAAAGGTTGACTGCCTGCAGCTCCACCTGTGGTTTTATGATAGTTTCCTGCGGCACTTCTGGCAGCAGTTCCCACTTGTGTGCTGTTGATGTAGAACGTGGTGCCAGATGTGGCATCTCCCACAATGCTCCACAACGCCCACACATTGTTCCATGAACTGATGTCATATCCTGAACTGTTGAAACCAGATCCATTGTTATCAAACATTCCCAATGTGGTTCCACCTGATTGAATCAACAAAGGATGGTCATCAGGTGTGGTACGGAATAATGTTCTCCATTCACCGTTGGATGATATCATTCTGGCCCAGGCCATGTAGGTGAATCCAGAAAAGGGTAGTTGCACCGTGCTCACATCACATTCCAAATAATATCCAGACACAGAACAATTCACCGCTGTGACACCATTTATTGAAGTCACAGAGGCACCGCCGGACAAGGTATGAGCCACATTGCTTATCAAGTCATACACCTTGGTACCAGATCCAGAATATGAACGAACGTTAGTGGGGTCCATGCAAAGAATCATGCCATTGTTAGGAATAGTGGAGTTGGCAATCAATGCCATGTTATATCCCGAACCTGGCGCGAAGCGCACCGAAATTGCTGGTGACTTCTGCATCTGTCAATGCTGTATTGTACACACGAACCACAGCAATTCCACCAGAAAATTGTCTACTACTACCTTCTCTACCAACAATCATATTGGTGCCAGGTGATGCGTTACCTGATGTGGTGGCGAATGTTTTCACACCATTCACCCATTGATACAATTTTCCATCTGCATTGTTCCATACAGAACACCAATGAGTCCAGGCACTTCTGCTGGATGGCCCATTGGTTTCATGATAACCTTCTGGTGCATGTGAATACCAGTAGTTGGACAGATATCGGTTGTCTTTGTTCCAGCTCATGTAGATGCTGGAAGCACCATGAATCAGAATCACAGTGCCTCTGTCTCCCGCAGTGACTTCTGAGGCACCTGGATAGATCCAGGCTTCTAATGTGGCGTTGGTGGTGGGCATGGTGCCTGACAACGACCCCGAGAAATATTTTCCATCCGCGTTCAGATTGAATGCCGTGGCGCCACCCATGGTTGTGGTGGTGGCGCTGCCTTGAATTGTCAGGTTGTTGCCCAACCCACTCAGGTCATTCCAGGTGCTGCCGGATCCTGAATATGACCGAGTGGCGGCTGCATCATATGAGGCTATCAGCCCTGTAGTGGCAACCTTAGGGGAGAAATGAATTCCCATCTGTTGCTCACTTGCTTAATTGTTCAATCTTCTGTTCCAGTTGCTTGATGGCTTCAATCAACACAGGCACCAACTTAGCGTAATCCACAGTCAAATAGTTGTCACCTGTGCGAGATACATGCTCACCTGTTTCTGTGACACTCAAATCAAACGGAGCAATCTTCACGATTTCAGGAAGAACAGCTTGCACTTGTTGTGCACTCAAACCCACTTGCACATCTTGACTGTGATATCCAAATGATGCAGCCTTTTCATTACTTACATATTTGAATCCTTCAAGAGAACGCACAATGGCAAGTGCATCATCAAACGTACCCACCTTGGTCTTCAAACGTTCATCTGAGTAGTAGGCAGTGATTTCTGATGTGGCACGAATTTCACCTGTCACAGCCACCACGTTGGTGGCAGCTGCGGTACATTCCAGAATTGGGATACCTGAGATGTCGTTCACAGACATCACCACGCCTGTCAAACTGTCGGTGACAGAGAACAACTGGCCTGAAGTGCCTCGAATGTCAAATGGTGCCACAGGTGAGGTGGTGCCGATACCCACACGATTGTTGGTGGCATCCACGAACAAGGTGTTGGTGTCCACGGTGACGTTGCCTGACACAGTGAGTGAAGTCAATGTACCCACAGAAGTTAAACTGGATGCTGTCACACCTGAAGCCAATGTGCCACCTGTCAACGTACCTGCAGCTGCTGTCACTGTGATGTCAGCAGA
>Ga0222713_10003971_pt1 | contig 15012 bp, 22 predicted proteins | sample C33_649DmetaG_FD_165061 | JGI IMG/M metagenome (GOLD analysis project Ga0222713, IMG submission 165061) | Estuarine water microbial communities from San Francisco Bay, California, United States - C33_649D | ecosystem: Environmental > Aquatic > Marine > Unclassified | place: USA: California...
CTCCATCTCTACCAACTTTGTCCATGGCAGTGGAAATCAACTCACCTACTTCGGTGTCGTTATTAGCTGAGATGGTAGCAACCTGTTTAAGCTGCTCTTCGTCCGTGATTTCTTTAGAGTAGTTTTCTGACAAGTATTCAACAACTGCTGCTACTGCCTTATCAACTCCTCTTTTAATTTCTACTACATTATCTGAATCGTCAATTGGTGAATTAGCAATTGAGTATGCTAATAAGGTAGATGTTGTAGTACCATCACCTGCTTCTTCAGCTGTTTTAATTGACGCTTGTTTTACTAATTGTGCTCCAATATTTGGAACTCTTTCTTCTAATTCAATTGCTTTAGCTACTGTAACACCATCTTTAGTAGAAACAGGGTTACCCATCTCTTGTTCAATGATTACATTTCGACCCGATGGTCCTAATGTTGCTACAACTGCATCTGCTAATTGCTTAACTCCTGATAATAGCTCTTCTCGAGCTTCTTTTGAGTATGATACTTTCTTTTCCATTATGCTTCTGATTCTTTTACGGTTGCTAAAATTTCTCTGTCTTGTGTGATATAGTACTCAGTACCTTCGAATTCAATACGAATTGTTCCGATTTTAGGAACTAACACAATATCTCCTACTTTAGCATTTACTCGGATATACTGTCCAAATTCCGATTGACGGCCAGGTCCTACAGCGATTACTTCTCCCATTTCAGGACGTTCTTTACCCATATCCGGGATTACGATATTACCGTACATTTGCTCATCTTCCTCGATAGGTTTAATAAGCACACGGTCATTTTGAGGTTCTAATAATTTCATGATTGTTATATCTTGTTTAATAAATTTAATATACGAACTAAAGCTATGAATTCAAACTTTCTACTAAAAATTTTTTAATTAGTTCCAGAAAACTTGAACTCCTATAATTGCGCAAGCTAATAATAAGCATACAAAGGTCTTTGTTGTTACTGGTTCGTTAAAAAGAGTGTAACTCATAATATAGAAAACTATAATACCTATTCCAAATCCAATTAACCTACTTGGCCATATCTCTCCATTAAAAGCAGTTACAAACTTCTCCACTGATTTGATAAACAGTATAGAGATGGGTATAGATGCTAATAAGACTAAGACTGGAAATCTTGCATACCAGTTCCACTTTATATTTCCTTGGAGTTGTAGGAACGTTATAATTTGAGCCAACGTTCCGTACAATGCTCCTTCTGCTAATAATTTATACATATTAATTTTAGTGCCCATCTCTCCAGTTATTAGAAATCTCTGGTGGTGCTTTTAAGGTTACACCTGGAAGAACTGTAGTAGTCTCCATGATGTTTCGGACTATAGGAGCAAACATTTCTGCATCCTTCTCCGATACGTTTATAATTAACTGGTCATGTACTTGAGCTTGTACTTTAGCATCAATACCCAGTTCTTTTGCTTTACGGTTAATCACTACAGCTGCACGGTTAACCACAGCGGCTGCTAATGACTGTAATTGGAAGTTCAAACAGTTATTTAATCCGTTACGGTAATCTCTATAAAGAGCCATAACATCATCTTTACCGTATTGAGCTGCTAGTTCGTTTCTAAACTTCCAGTCCATAATACGTTCTCCGTATCTATCGTAGATTCGTTTTACTTTAGGTAAGTGACGAATACGTCCTACATAGTTAGTAATAAAGCCATGCTCTTTAATCTGCTTACGAGAGTTTTCTCTCCATGACTTTAATTCAGGGAAACCGTCTAAATAACCTTGTACAAGTTTCTCTGCTTCTTTCTGAGGGATACCTAACGTCATACCTAATGCATAAGCTTCCATACCGTAGGCAATACCTAATGAGTAAGCCTTAGCTTGGTTACGTTTAACCGGGTCTAGTTTTTTAAGATAGTTGGGAGCTTTCTTATCCGGAGATACACCTTCTAGTTTCTCAGTCTGAATAGCAACAGTAGAGTAGAAATCCCAACCATTATTAAAGATCTCTTGAAGTTTAATATCACCTGCTACAGAAGCAAAACAGTGAGGTTCTAGAGACTCATAATCGGCATCAATTACTTTACGTCCTTCTCCTGCAATTAAGAATGCACGAACAATATTGGTATACTTAACGATGATAGGGGCATCTTCTCCTTCTTCTTTAGGTTTAGGTAATTGTTGAGCATCTGAACCATAACGTCCAGATACAGTACCATTCTGCTTAAAGTAAAAATAGTAACGACCATCTTCTGAACCGTCAATAAAACGATCGATATAAGTAGACTTAATCTTAAGTAATTTATTGTAGATACGTAAGTTCTCTGCCCAGGTATACTCTTTAGATAAGTCCTCTAACATCTCCATATCAAATTGATCGGTTCCTTTAGTAGTCTTAGACTTGGCTTTAATACCCATATACTTAAATACGATTTCACCTAAGTGCTTTTTAGATTGTATATTGATATACTCTCCGTCATTAGTCTCCTTCCACATAGCCATTGAAATACGAGCTACCTCTAAAGGATCTAGTAATGAAACTTCTCCGGTTAATAGAAATTCTTTATAGATAGAATCTTCTAATTCGCTAACCGTTTTAGCTGTAATAGAATACTTACCAGTCTTTTCAGATCTAGGTAAAGGTAGAGAATATCTCTTACAAAGCTCTTGAGCCCAGTTACCCTTATTTGTAGGTGGGTAGTTACTGAAAGCTGTATCCATAACCCAGTTCTTACCTGCGTCAGTATCTAATAGACTTTTCATTACGATCTTCTTATTCTCTGCGAGATCTTCCATAATCTCTGCATGAGTCTTTTTAAGTAAGTCCATGTCTAAATCTACTCCGTACTCTTCCATTGGAATAGTTACTTCGCGGTAGATAGGCATAACTTCTTCTTCAAAGAAGAATCTCTCTAAATTCTCTTCTCTTAGCTTAGGTAAGTATAGATTACATATACGAAGAGTTAAGTCGGTATCGGCAGCAGCGTACTTAGAAAGAACTTCCATATCTGCTTTATAAATCTCATAGTTATCCTTCGTAACTGAGCCTCCGTTTGCTTTAATAGATTCTTTAAGCTCTAACTGTTCTTTATTGGCAGCTTCTTCTACGTCTAATCCTAATGCTTTCTGGTTCATAATAGCAATAGATTTCAAACCAAAAGGATTACCAAATCCAAATGCGCCTTCTTCTTGAACTGTATGAACAAGTAGTGCAGTATCTACCCAAAGATCTTCTAATAAGTCGATTCCGTAATAATTCTTTACGAAGCGAGTATCGAAAGATGCATTATGCATTACAAGCTTCTTACCTTTTAACATAGGTAGTAACTTCTTAGTAATTGTATGAGCTCCTTTACCGCCAATTAGACATTCCTCTAACTGCTGAGTTTCGTTATTCCACTTTTGAGTAGGTAGGTAGAATCCCATACCTTCATCGCCTGATACAGACCATCCAACAATACTACCTTTTCTCATATTAAGAGAGTCGGTCTCGGTATCGAATGCTATCGTATCTGATGCATTAATATGTTCGATTAGTAGGTTTACTAACTCTACCGAATCTACGGTGTAATATTTTTTTTCTATATTCATTATGCTAGTTTTTCGATTAAAGGATTTTTTTCTACAGGCAACCATACTCCGATACAGCCGTCTTTTAAGTGAGATGTTTTAATACTACGATCTTTTAATCGTTTATCAATGTAACCTCTCATCTCATTTACACTATAAAAATAGATACTCTTCGTATATACACTGTAGCAAAATATCCAGTCAGACTTGGTAGTATTAAACCAGCCTAATTTACCGGTGCCTTTATAAAGCTCCATAAACGTAAGTCCGTTGGGCTGTATATTAGCTTTTGCATCTCCTCTATCCCAGGTATTCGTCTTTCGGTTAAGGAATTCGAAATCTAATCCTTTCTGTTGATAACCTTTAAATACAGTGTAATCGGTTAAGTCTTTTACTTCTGTAATTTTACCTAGAGCTTCAAGAACTGCGAACTCGCCTACTCTACCTTTCTCTAACTTTAATTGAAAATCTTCTTTCGCTTGCGCCATAGTATAACCTTTATTATTAATATACCTTAAGATATGAAAAAAAAAGGGAAGTTCCAACTACTTCCCTGTTTTTCTAGTACTCTCCGTAAAGATCAAATTTCTCTGGTTCCGGAGGTGTGATTGTGATTTCCTGCTCACGAATTGCATAAAGCTTTCCGGCAAGTGGGTCTAATCTGTATGCTCCCTTAAATTTAGTCTTACGTAGATAGGTTGTTAATGTTGGAACCAACCCTTCTATAACAACTCCTAAATCTATGTTCAGCTCCCAGTTATCACCAGGAGGAACACGGGTAGCAATATGTTCTGTAAATTCTTGTTTGATTACTTCTGTTGACATTATTGACGTAACGTTTTAGCGATAGTGTATTTTGGATCTGTAAAGAAGTCTGGGATATAACTCTGATGAGTAGCTCTAATAGGGTTAATATCAAGACCTCCTCTACGAGTATACAAACATGCTACCATTAACTGTTCTGGTTTATAAGCATCAGTTAAGTGCTTGAATACCATTTCACAAATCTCTTCATGGAAGTGAGATACAGTTCTATGAGATACGATATATTTTGCTAAAGACTCGGCAGAAGGGATATTCTTACCCTGCATACGAATATAAACATCACCCCAGTCTGGCTGGTTTGTTACTCTACAGTTTGAACGTAGTAAGTTAGACTTAACTCGTACTTCTGTTGATTCTTCCGAAACTGCCATTACTTCTAACTGACTTGCATCAGATTTAAAAGAGGTAAAGTCTACTTGATCTAAATCAGCTGCTTCAGCTAAATCGACATATCCTTCAAATGTAACTGGATTAGCTTCTTCGATACTAGAGTAAAAACTTACAGTAGTGTCTGTGTTTAATAACTCATCTAAATCTCGCTTCACTCTAGCTTCAATACCTGAAATACAGTCTGCTGCTGTATCTCCAATACGAGTCATATTAAAGGAGTTTAAGTACAACTTAATAGACTTAGATTCAACGTGGAACTCTGATGATGCAGGGCATACAATCTTCAACATACCTGCTACAGGCTGTCCTTTAGTTGTAATAGCTGATACTTCATATGCATTCCATGTATCTACTCCTGTAAATTCTTTACCTGTTAGCTCGTAAGCTTCTCGGTTTAAGTAACGTGGAATCTTAACTAACAATTCCGGTGCGTAGGTATCTTTATAACCGTCGCCACCAACTTTACCTAAATGCTTACCGGCAATGGCTACTACTGCTTCTTGATTTTTTTCTTGTGACATATTATTTTATAAAATTTAAAATTTGATCTACTCTCTGCATAGGAGAACCAGTTACGGTTAGGTAAGGCTGTCTTACCTCCTCTAGTTCTGATCTGAATCGCTCATCTATCTTCTTTCTCCAATCTTCATTAACGCTACGTACTCCATCGTCTACTGATTCGAACTCAATAGGGAAGTAAATGTAATGTGTGTACTCTCCTTTAATTCTATTCCAAGTATCGTAGATAAATTGATACGTTCCCATATCTAATCCGTCCATAAAACAGGTATAAACTAATACGTCCATATAACACCTATCTAGTACAAGGTTATACGGTTGCAATAAAGCTTCTAAGTGAAAAGAACTAATAGCTAATTGAGTAGCATCTGTTCCGTTCTCATTTATAGGAAATCCGTACTTTGCTACAGTCCTAGTAGACTCATTTACAAACTCGTACTTAGGTAATTTATTTTTTAGTAACTCGTACACAGTAGTTTTACCTGTACTACTTGCTCCTACTAATGCTATTCTCTTTATCATGATAAAACTACTTTTAAAAACTTATACCACATATACAATGCTTTGTCTCTTAATGTAAGATAAAAAGCTCGTTCATCCAACCCTTCTTGAAGAAATTCTTCATAATCTATAACCTCTCCTTCGTCTACTCCAGCAGTTACTTTATGTAAAACTGCTCCTGCAGTCTCATACTGATGGAAAGATCTTTCTTGTGGATCTTTACCTTTTAGTTCCGGATACTTGGTAATAAGGCCTGGATGTCCGTTAAAGATTTTATACTTCTCACAGATCTCAGGAGGCATTACTCTTAACCACCCGTGTAAAGTTACTACTAACTTTTCTGGAGGTGCTAGATGAGCAAATAACTTCTCATAATCCTCTAATGTAGGTTTATTCGGCATTACAAATAAGAAAGGTAGCTGCGTTATTCTAGGATCTACTTGACGTAGATGTGCAGGTCTTTCGTTTGTAACAATTAGGTTAGGCCATCTTCCTAGCTTCTCTGATAGAGCTGCTACTTCAGAACCTGTCTGAGAGAAGAAAGCTACCCACTGGTTATGCGGATTTGGTTGTTCCGTTTGCAAATTGTCTAAATCTTTGAATGTTAAATAAAACTGTACTTGTATCTTCTACCTCTGCATTAATCATCTCAAATAATTTTTGAGATTCTTTATTCCATAAACCTTCTTCTTTATACTCGATTCCCTTAATTCCATGAACTACAGGATTAGATGTATCTAAAGAATAGATCCAATCGTACTTAGCATGTTTATAGAATGCAAACTCTTGAGGTAATCCACAACCTAAAAGGTGATGTGGCTTATCTGTGTTAATAATACCGTCTTTAAGTAGATCTCCAAGTAACTTCACACGTCCTAGCATCCAGCTAACGTATTTATTAGGATGCGGAACTGTCTGTGTATAGTACGAGTAGTCAAAGGAAATAGCTATCATATCAACGTTAGCTTTTTTATCCATATGCTGATAGCATTCCACAATCTGCTTATACGTTCTACCCTGTACTACTCCTATCTTTTTGCTAGGTACATCAAAGTACTTACTATTCCACATATCCATAGAAGCCATAGTTTTTACACTATCTTCTAATACATCTGGAACTATATACCAAGTTGGTTGCAATTCATCAACCCAATAAGCAAACTTACCTGGATCAAATGCATTACCTAATTCAAAGATGGAATTATCTAAAATAATCTCTCTACCGCTTTTCTTAGCTTCTTTGAATAACTTATAATACTCAATATCTTCCTCAAATAAGTGGACTAATGCATAATCGTAATCAGTAAACCGTTGTACGGTTTTGAAAATACTTTTAGGTGATTCGTGAGCAATTTTAATCATTGAATGTTATTGTATTTAATGTTTTTCTTACGTCTTCTAATTGAGAGTCTAATCTATCAATAAGTTCGTTTGTCTGATTTACTAAATCAACATCGTTAATAGCGGTAAGCACTACTGAAAGAGGTACCATCTCCATTTGATGAGATTCTACGTAAACAGCATGTTGTTTAATTTGTTCCGCTAGCGTCATTGAAGAATTGTTTTAAGTTAGGTTTAAAATAGTTAATAGATTTCATAACCTTTCTATCTCGAGTTCTATAGACAATATAGTAATCTCCTACTTTCTCGTAATGACAATCTTCTCCTTGCTGTTCAGATCGAACCTTAGCGGTTTCAATTGCTTCTTCTTCTGATTTACATGCTTTGGACATATTAGAAGCTTGTACTTCTGCATAAGCAGGATTAAATTGCTCTTTTAGTCCATGTAACATTACTCCATTACCTAGAGATACGTAAGTGATATCACATAGAGCATCTAATACTTCTACGATATCTCCTTTTTCACAAGCTTCTTTATATTCTTGTAATTCCTCTAAGATAAAGTTATAAACAAACTCCCATTCTTTACGCTCAGGTATTACTGGGGTATAATTATTTGGTTTACCGAAAGTAGCGTTAAATATCTCTACTTCGTCCACAAAAGGTACGTTATTATTTTTCATATACTTAATTTACGAAATTTATTACAGAATCGCAACTTATTAGTTACGACATTTTCCAGCTAACTCTATATTCTTATAGAACTCAGCTCTACATGAATCTTCTTTTAAGAATGCTCCTGAAAGTTTAGCAGTTTGCATTGATGCTCCTTGGTGTTTAGTTCCTCGACAAGACACACAGTTATGTGTTGCATCTACCATTACAGCTACTCCTTCATTACCTTCGCAGATCTTATCAATAGCGTGGTGGATAGCTACGGTTAATTGCTCTTGGATTGCTCCACGACGTCCGAAGTACTCTACGATTCGGTTTAATTTAGATAAACCGATTACCTTTCCGTCTTTACCTGGGATATAAGCAACGCTTACTCGTCCTTGAATAGTCTGGTGGTGGTGAGAACACATCGAAGTTAGTGGGATGTTACTCTCTTGAACTAACCCGTCATAACCGTCGGATGGGAATGCTGTAATTTCTGGTGGTGCGCTAAAACGTCCTGCCCATAAGTCATTTACGTAAGCTTTTGCTACACGTCGTGGGGTGTCTGATGAGTTTGGATCATTTCTCCAATCACATCCTAATGCATCTAGAAACTTACCGAATGCATCTGCTGCATTTGAAATAATTTCGTACTTTTCTGAATCAGTTAGATGAATATCTAACATTTCACTTCTCTTCTGCTTCTCAGCTAATTGTAAGGATAAACCATTTGCGTAACCTGCTTCGGTTACTTCTAACGAATACTTTTTCTTCATGTTTATATGTGTTTTTAAAGTGGTGCTACGACACTACTATAACTTAATTTACGAAAACTTATTTTAAGATCCAAATTATTTTAAGTAATCTTGGATCGAATCACTATCTTTATTTTCCCAAGGGAATACTAACCATCTTGTGTCTTCAATAAGCTCACAGTAGTGGTCCGGAACGTATCTACCGTTTTCTCTATATGCTAAAGATAGGGTCAGAAAATCGTAATCATTAATTTCTACAAAAGTAATACCCGTATCACAAATATCGTCTACTACCAATGTCTTACGTCTTAATCGTTCCGGTAGTAATTTTGCATCTTCAATACTAATATACTTTATACCGTATTTATGTGAAATTAATATTGCTGGGATTAGTCCTCCTCTTGGTAATCCTGTAACATATAATATAGGTTCTTGGCAATTTATCCACATTCCTACTTTTTCTACTTGCTCTTCTACCCACTCCCAGGTAAGTGCTCTTTTTAACGTAACTTGCTTCATCTCTACTACTTAGTTGTATACGTCCAAGAACTTCCTGATGGATATCCTAATGTTGTGCTTGTAGTAAGCCCTGTCCCAATACTAATTGAACTTATTCCCGGTGTTGTTGTAATAACGCCGGTAGCCCCACCTGTTCCATTTGGCATAAACGGTTGAGTAATACCCGGTACATCCCCTACATAAAATGGATTTACTTTATGAGGTTCTTGCCATCTTGGGTTTTCAGGGTATGTCTTGAATGTATTCTGATCCGATATTATACCTCCTAGCGGTATTTCACTATCGTCTACTTCTTCTAGAACTTCTTTTAAGTAGTCCCACTGTTTTGGAGTAATATTAAATTCATGTACTCCTTTTGTAAAGCCTTTCAGCCAAATTACGAATTCTTTTGATGTCATGATAACTGGTTTATATATTCTTGTAATCTATCTTTAGGTTCCCATACTAGTTTTTCTAAAGCGTAATTATTTTCACGTAATGTTTCTCTATAGTTTCCTTTCTGGTCTGCCATATAAACTTTTACGCATTTAAACTTCTCAATAAACATATCTGCTACTTCATTTATAGAATAGTTTTTACCTGTTCCTAATTCCCAAGCATCATCTTGTTTATGGTACGTTAACCCTATCTTGTAAAGACCTTCTACTATGTCGTCTACGTGGGTAAAGTCTCTTCTTTGCTTTCCATCACCTATAATTGTAATTGGGTGATTTTTCTTAATCTGCCCTCTCCATTTACCAATTACTGCTGACCAGTCTCCTTCGACAATTTCTCCTGGACCGTAAACGTTATAGAATCTAACTACCTCGACATTTAAGCTATAGACTTCTCTATACATTTTACAAATTTCTTCTCCAATGTACTTATAGCATGCGTAAGGTGATTTATGTGGATTATGCCATCTAGAAGAAGATCCGGCATAGACTACCTTAGCTCCTATTTGCTTTGCAAAATCACAAACAGCTTGAGTTCCTGTTGCATTTACTCTATATGTTTCTGAAGGATTTTCAAAAGAAGGCTGTATTCTACTTAGTGCTGCTAAATGGTAGATTAGTTTAAAATCTTTGTCCATTAAGTTGATAGTTTCTATATCCCCTGACCAGTAGTGGCAACCTTCTTTTTCGTTTTCCTTACATCCACTATCGTAGTTATCTAACGATACTACTGTATGTCCTTCTTTAAGTAACCTTTCTATTAAATTTGAACCAATAAATCCGGCTCCTCCTGTAACTAATATTTTCATTTATTTACTACATTGTATTTGATATTCTTTATAAGTACCTTTCTTAGGTGCTTCATTTGGAAAGTAGTAACATGCTTTTCCAGATGCATAACGAATATGTTTATAAAATCCTTTTGGTATTGATGCGCCGCCAGGTACTTTCTTTGGCTCTTTATCAAACTCCACCTCAATTTCAACTTCTACTTTTTCTTTTTTAGCTATCTCTCTTTCGTGTATTTCTAAGTGCTTCCAAATACCTCTATTAAGGCTTTGATGCTGTAAAGCAGAATTCAAATATGTAAAAGTCTTGTATAGCATTTCCTTATCACAGTTAAAATCTGCTGCAGGTGCCATATGTCCTTTATCCCATTCGTTATTAATGTAATCGTTGTTGTCTGCTGTATGTATCTTTTTATCAGTATAGAATTCCATACCTGTTCTTGAAGCAGTTCCGTTTGGACACAGTACTATGTAAGTTACCTTAACCGGATTTTCTAACTTTTCTGAATAAGTTACTTTATAGATACCTAAGTCAACTTGCTTTAAGTCCTGTCCAAAAGACAGTGTTGTAATTGCTAATAATACTAATAAAAGCAGATTCGATTTTCTTCCCATTTGTAGTCGTTTAATTGTTTATAATCAGTTTCTGAAAGTACTGTAAGATTGTTGAGATCTACAGGCTGTTCGTCTAGATAGTTTATTAACTCTAGAAACGTAATAGGACCGAATTCAATAGTATCGTAATCTTCTGTTATTAGATGTAGATTACCGTTTTGAACTTTATAGTCCCAAACAATTAAACCATTAACGAGGATCTCGACTTCATTTAAGTTTTCGATTCCTACTTCGTATCTGATAATATCTTCTAAATTCATAGCTATTATAAATAGTAACTACACTGCTCTTTTAGTATCAAAAGCAATAATATGCTCTCGACCTGTAAAGCGATATGCATTTTGAGTACACCATTCAATAACCAAAGGATATACTCTAATTAACTCTTGTCGATTATCCCCTGGAGGCATAATAATCACTTTATTCTTAGGAATCTCCATCTCATCTAACCATGCTCTAGTCTCTAACCATTCATCTGGTCTTTCAACTGGATTAGCTACAATCTTAACGTGGTAGTCTTTATGGTACCCTAACGTCTGTTTAATCGCTTCTTTATTAAGTCGATGCCTGTTGTGCGTATCGATAAGCTTCTGATCTGTAACTGCACCTTGAGGAGTGAGTACACCCAGTACAGGAACGCTATTGGTGAACTTAGGACTAAGACTAATAAGATCAATAGGATAGTCGGTAGGGAGGAAATGACTACCTTCTGTTTCAATCGTAATGATAATTCCTCTTTCATGAGCAAAATGTGTTAATTCGTTTACTAAAGCTGGATGCATGGTTGGAGCTCCTCCTGTTAACATCATTTCTTTCACCTCTGGATTCTCATCGTATATTTTAACAATATCGTTGAAGTTATAAATACCTTTTTCTGGGTGAATACTAGTATACCATGAATCACACCATCCACCTTCTCCAAAGTAACAACGGTGGGTACATCCTGTAGTACGAATTGCTACAGTTGGGTATCCAGCTCTTGAACCTTCTGACTGTACGCAAGTGTATAGTTCTACAATTGGTAACTTTTTACTATAATCTGTAATTCTTCCTAAACTCATTATTTTTTATTTTATGCTTGATAAGATGCAGAATTTCTTTCGTGTTCGTAAACTTCAACTTTTACTGCTTTTACTCTACCTTCGGTTTCTAGTTCTAAAAACTCGTTAATAACTTTATGTAAGTATTCTGCGAATCGCTCACATCCTGTGCTTTCTAAGATTCGTAACTGAATAATACCATCTACGTGCATTTTTTGAAAGCTCTCTAAATAAGGATCGTCTTTAGCTACAATTGTTGTATGGTCTAATAAGTAATCAAAGTATGCTTTTGGAGACATTCCTTGGATATTATTTTTTGCACGTTTCATTCCACCAAAGTCCCATACCCAGTTACGTTCGTCTAATTCTCCTTCAAACCATACTCGGAATGAAACAGCATAGCCGTGTAGGAATTTACAATGGGTTCCTTCTGCTTTCCATTGACGAAAACAAGTAGAGTACCCGTCAAATAATTTTGTTGATTGAAATTTCATAACTCTTTTTTTATAATTTATACTAATTCTTCGTAAATTCCAACTAATTCGGAAACAATTAACAATACAGCTGCAACCTCTATTGAAAAGAATAGAGCTACATATCCTGCAATCCTAATTCCGGATTTAAGAAAGCTTACTAGTTGGTGTTTTTTTGGATCAGGTAATTTTTGACCTTTAACAAAAACATCGGCGTAAAAGTCGGCTGATAACGGTGGTTTTTGCTTCTTGGAAGTCTTTTTTGATGCCTTAAATACATCATGCGGATTTGTCATGGGTGTGTTTTTAAAGTGGTGCTACGACACTATTGTCTAAAACTAATGTACGAATAAATACTCGAAGGAGCAACTTTTGTTAGAAGTTTTTATAAATAAAAGGATCTTTCGCTTTTAACTTTTTTATCTTCTTCTTATACAATCTATTTCTATTCCAAGTATCGTATAAATCTCTAAGCCAATTAATTAATCTCATTTTTTTAAAATTATGTAGTTTTCTATTACTAAGTAGTCCATTTTACTATTCAAAAATCTATCTACTGCTTGAGAAGGTGTTAATGTAATAGTCTGGTCTTTAAAGTTGAAAGAAGTATTTAAGCAAATAGGGTATCCTGAGATTCTCTTAAGTGCTTGAAGAAGTAACCAGTATCTTCTATTTTGGTACTCGTTAACTGTCTGTACTCTAGCAGTTCCGTCTACATGCGTTATAGAAGGTAACCTATGTTGCGGTTTTACCTTTACTATTTGATTCATATAGGGAATTGGCTCTTTAATATCAAAAAACATATCAGCATCTGCTTCTATACAGGAAGGTGCAAAAGGTCTGAAGCCTTCTCTCTTCTTAATAACTCTGTTGATCTTATCTTTAATACCATCTTTTAAAGGTGATGCTAATATTGAACGATTACCTAAAGCTCTTGCGCCGAATTCCATATTACCCTGAAACCAACCTACTATGTTTCCGGAATGAATTAAGTTAGCTACTTTCTCAATTAGTCTTTCTTCTGTTGGGTATCTAAAGAAAAAGATCTTACCTTCGTACTTGTCTAAATGAGTACGAACAGTAACATCTGTAAAGGAAGGACCTTTGTATGGTACGCTATTATCCTTTCTATCACCCTTGTATTCAGCTAGACAAGCACCAATAGCAGAACCTGCATCCGATGGTGCGTAGGGTATGTGAAGGGACTTGTAATACTTATATGCTAGTGAATTTGCCAATCCATTGTAGGCACATCCTCCTGAAAGGCATAGGTTTTCGGACTTAACTAAGCTTTTAGCTTTCTCTACAAACTTAAGAAACTCTCTTTCATATACAAACTGTACTGCTGCTGCTAAATCTTCATCGTCCTGTGTGATTTTCTCTTCTGGTAATCTTGGGGAGCGTTCTAATACTTTACACAATGATGAGTTAAACATTACCTTATCTGAGTATTCCCATGTGAAGTACTTTTGCTTTAGGGTTAACTCTGGTGCTTCTAGATTAAAAAGTTTATCAAGAAGAGGTATGTACTTCTTAGGGTTACCGTAGCCAGCTAACCCCATTACTTTGTATTCTCCTTCATTTGGTTTAAATCCTAAAAAAGCAGTTAAAGTAGAGTAATACATTCCTAACGAATTAGGGAAGTTTAAAGAATAGAGCTTTTCGATTGTCTGATTAGCACCTTTAGAAATAGTAACTGTTTCAAACTCACCTACACCATCAATAGTAAGTATAGCTGCGTCTTTATAGGGGCTTGTATAGTAAGAAAAAGCTGCGTGGGATAGATGGTGATCTACATATTTGATTTCACCTTCATATCCTAGCAAGTCTTTTAAATCTTGTTTTGGATTTTCTTGGGACTTAAGGTAATTAAACCTAGTAACGAGAGTCTTGAATGGATGTTTATTAAACATTCCAATAACTCGCTTCTTTTTTGTCTCTGGGTTTTCGTACCAACATACTTCGTCTATGTCTTTAATGGACATTCTGGAAGCTTTTAATACCCATTTAATAGCATCTACTGGAAAGCTATTATCATGTTTTATTCCTGTAAACCTCTCTTGCTCAGCTGCATATAGAACCTTACCGTCTCTTACAAGGCAGGCTGCTGAATCATGATAATATGCTGATATTCCTAGTTGTACCATACCCTTATAAATAGAATTAGATTAATTTTTAGGAACGTGGACCAGCCTGGGCTCGAACCAGGGACCTACTGATTATGAGTCAGGCGCTCTAACCAACTGAGCTACAAGTCCAAAATAAGGCCCGATACCGTTTTCCATCTCACTCGAGCCGACATGAGCATTCACGGATTGCTGTAGAGGAAGGAATCGAACCTTCACGGGGCAATTAGGTAAAGGACAGTAGTGCTTGCAAGCTGGTGGTCTACCCCGATATCCTTACTTTATTTCGTGATCCCCACCCCCGAGACAGGAGGGCGTGTCTGCCGTGATGTACATCTTTCACCACTCTACATTGTACAAAAAAAAACGTACTCTATTTTAAAGAAGTACGTTAAGTAAGCCTGAGACTACAGCTTTAACGCTAGAACTTTTGAGGCATTATTTTAATTCTCCTCTTGTCCAGAGACTTTTGATCTCTACCCTAGCAATGC
>Ga0222713_10003973_pt1 | contig 15009 bp, 13 predicted proteins | sample C33_649DmetaG_FD_165061 | JGI IMG/M metagenome (GOLD analysis project Ga0222713, IMG submission 165061) | Estuarine water microbial communities from San Francisco Bay, California, United States - C33_649D | ecosystem: Environmental > Aquatic > Marine > Unclassified | place: USA: California...
GCAGATGCAAGAAAAGCACATGAAGATTTAGCTGCTAGAATTCTTACAGGACCTTCTGTTTTAATTCCTTAATTTGGAAAGCTTAATAGCGCAGAAGTAGCAAATAATCACAAAACCTATTTTATTAAATAGATCACCTAAATTATAAATTAACTCTCTCATCAAAGCTGTTTCTAAAGATGGATCGTAAAAAGAGATGACTAAACCAATCGGATAAATTAACCAACTAAAAGTAACAATCTTCGCTAATGATCCGAGGCAGTGCTGCAAATATTTTTGTTGCTTTGATTTAACCTTTTTTAAATATGAAGGAAGTACCACATTATAAATATAAACTATTCCTAGCCATGCAGAAAATCCGATAGCAAACATGATAATAGTAAAATCAAAACTAGCTAAATTTCGAGAAAAAGATATTTCTGAAAAAAAACCAGCTACAATCATTGTAAAATTTAAAAGCAAAGTGATAATTGCCGTTTTTTTATAAATGGTATTGAACCCTGATAAAACAAAAAAAGTATAAAGCATTAAAGGTGTTGAAATTACCCATGTCAAATACCTATATTCGGTTGGAAAATTAGCATCACTTGAGTTTAAATTTTGCACATCAAAATAATCTCTCATTCCTAGGTACTCAATGATAGCAAGAGCTACAGTCAAAAAAGCTAAGGTTGATACTCTTTTGTACTTATCTGAAAGCCTGTATCGCTCTAATAGAAAATACAAACTAGCTGCAATCATGCAAATTAAAGTAAGTTCAAAACTATAAGAAGTCGTTACTGCTAGAATATTCATAAGTTATTTATCCCTTTCATCATCACCAAAAATATCGATATTACTAAAAATAGTAACTACGCCACTTAAAACCATTAAAAAAACTAATATTGCTGTAAAAATATCTTTTGGCAAAACAATAGCTGCAATCGCTAATATTAAAAAACCAATGGGTGCCAATGTTTTAAAGTTCATTATTTATTCTTATATTGTAAAAAATCAAAATCACAACCTTCATCTGCTTGTAAAACAGAGTCATAATACAGCTTTAAATATCCTCTTGTTATCTTCGGCTGCTTACTAACCAGTTTGCTCATTCTACTTTCTAACTCTTTATTGGAAACAAGAAGATCCAAAGTTTTATTTTTAACACTTAGTTTTATCTTATCTCCAGTTTGCACAGCTGCAAAAGGTCCATTCACGGAGGCTTCCGGTGCCATATGTAAAATAATAGTTCCAAAGGCAGTACCACTCATTCTTCCATCGGATATTCGGATCATGTCTTTAACACCTTGCTTCAATAACTTTTTAGGGATGGGTAAATACCCTGCTTCTGGCATACCATAGACTGTTTTTGGACCAATATTTTTAAGAACTAAAAAATCATCTTTTGAAATATTTAATTTTGGATTATCAATTTGTTCTGACATTACTTTAATATCATCGAACACATAAGCTTTGCCAGTAGTTTCAAATAAAGACTTATCCGCTGCAGATCTTTTTAAAATTGCTCCATTAGGGCAAATATTTCCAAACAAAGCTACCAAACCTCCCTTTTTTTCAAATGGAATTTTTCTGGTTCTAATAACGTTGGTGTCGTGAAAAGAATTGGAATTTTCTTTAATAAGATTAGCCATTGATTTGCCTTCAATATTAAAAGTATTTGTTTTTAAAAATGGATTCATTTCTTTTAAAAAAGCATTCATGCCTCCGGCATAATAAAAATCTTCCATATAATTTGCCCCTGTTGGCTTTAAGTTTACCAACACAGGAACTTTTTCACTTATTTGATTAAATTTTTTCAAATCAACTTTAATATTAGCTCTACCAGCAATGGCAGTTAAATGAATAATAGCATTCGTAGATCCTCCAAGTCCTAACAGAGTAACTAATGCATTATAGATATCGCTTTCAGTAACTTTTTTAATTTTCTTAATCTTTTTCAGAGCTATTTTTGATGCTACATTACCTGTCTCTTCTGCAAGTTTTAATCTCTCCGAAAATACAGCTGGAACACAAGATGCATTAGGCAAGCACAAACCCATGGCTTCAACCATGCAGGCTATAGTGCTTGCAGTTCCCATTACTGCGCAAGTTCCAGCACTAGAAGCTAATTTATTTTCAATTTCTCCAATTTTTGACTCAGAAACCTCCCCAGATCTAAATTTAGACCAATATCTCCTGCAGTCAGTGCATGCTCCCAATCTCTCATTTTCAAATTTATTGGTGATCATCGGACCAGCTGGCATAACCAAAAATGGTTTTCCTGCTGAAATCGCTCCCATAATCATAGCGGGTAAAGTTTTATCGCAACCACCCAAAAGAATAACTACATCAACCGGTTGAGCTCTGATCATTTCTTCCACATCCATTGACATTAAATTTCTAAACATCATGCTTGTTGGTGAAAGATTAATTTCTCCTAAAGAAATAACTGGAAAATCAACAGCCATACAACCTTCAGACTCTATACCTCGTTTAAGAGCCACTATCATTTCTGGAAAATGTCGATGACAACTATTAAGACCACTGGTAGTATTTACAATTCCAACAATAGGTTTTTTTAAAGTTTTGTTTGTGTACCCCATGGATTTGGCAAATGATCTTCTCAAATAAGAAGAAAATTCTGGATCACCGTAATTAGTCAACCCTCTATTCAAACCTATTTCTTTTATTTTCTTTTTTTTCATTAGTTAATAAATTTTAAACTTTGTATATTTAGGAACTAAATAATCCAATATTCCTAAGGACCCACCTTCTCTACCAAATCCAGATTCTTTTATACCACCAAATGGAATTTCTGCAGATGCTAATAACATATCATTAACACCTACCATTCCAACTTCTAATTTTTCAGAGGCAAGATGTGCATTTTTTAATGAAGTAGTAAATACATATCCAGCTAAACCAAAATTAGTATTATTTGCTTTTGCAAATCCCTCTTCTAAATCATGAAATTTTACAATCGGTGCAACTGGTCCAAATGGTTCTACTTGCATTATATCAGCATTGTCAGGGACATCATTCATGACTGTTGGCTCGTAAAAATATCCTTTATTAAAATCTTTACTACGTTTACCACCCGTTAAAAGATTGGCTCCTTTTGTAGTAGCATCTTGCACTAATTGATCAACATGTTCCAAGCCTCTCAAATTTGCCATAGGTCCAATATTTACTCCCTCCTCTAAACCGTTTCCTAATTTTAATTTTTTGGTATTTTTTACAAATTCATCACAATATTGATCATAAATTTTATCTTGCACAATAAATCTAGTTGGAGAAATACAAACCTGACCCGCATTTCTAAATTTTGTATTTGATGAAGTAATAGCAGCAGTACTTACATCAGCGTCATTTAATACCAAAACTGGTGCATGACCTCCCAATTCCATCGAAACTTTTTTTATTCCATCTGCAGCTAACTTTAAAATTTCTTTTCCAACTTCAACCGAACCAGTTAAAGAAACTTTTTTTACTATCGGAGATGCAATTAAATACTTTGAAATAAATGATGATTTTCCTGTAACAAAATTGACCACACCATTTGGAACACCAGCATCTTTACATGCCTGTATCATGTGCATACATGTTCCAGGTGTTTCACTCGCAGGTTTTAAAATAATAGAGCAACCTGCAGCAATAGAAGCTGCAACTTTTCTTGCAGGTAATAAAATAGGAAAATTCCATGCACTAAAAGCAGCAACCACTCCTACTGGTTCATATCGAACCTGCAACCTAACATCTTGGGTTCTTGGCTGAATAATTTGACCATATATTCTTTTGGTTTCTTCTGAATACCATTCAAACTGATCTGCAGATGCCATGGTTTCACCTTTTGCCTCAACTAATGGCTTTCCAGTTTCTAAGGTCATTGTTTTTGCAATTTCATCTGCTCTTTCCCTGATTAAATTGGCAATTTGTTTAATGATTTTAGAACGATCCCATGGTGAAGTTTCTTTCCAAGACTGCATAGATTTACTCGCAGCCTCTAAAGCAGCATCCAAATCTTTTTCGGTTGAAACTGGTATTTGCCCCAACACCTCTTCATTAAAAGGATTAATAACATCAATTGTTTCTTTAGAATTGTTACTCCAAGAACCGTTTATAAAATTACCCATGTTGCTATACATTATTTCTCCTTAAATTTTTTGTTTAAAATATTTGTTTTGAACATCTTCACACCAGTTACCTACATTCCAAGAGCCGTATGCTCCCATCCCACCTAATTCATGGGTTCCGCTATAAACCGGGACATGGATTACAGACAAACCTTTGTATTGATAAGCTTCTGTTAAAGCTTTGTTAAAATCATTTTTTGTATACCCAGCAAAAAAACCTTTAACACCACTAACAGAATTAGCCATTGAAACATAATCAACTGCAATTCCATCGTTTGTTTTGAACTCTTTGTTATACTGAGCATACTGTAACCCCGTAATAGCTGCCATTCTCCTATTATCAAATATAATCACCATACCTTTTAATCCAAAATAAACGGCATCCACTAATACTTGTGGGTTCATCATAAAAGAACCATCTCCAACAAAACTTATAGGATAAGTAGGTTTATCTGCAATGGCCGACGCAAGAATAGCACTAGGAGAAAATCCCATATATGAAGCACCTGTTTCGGTAAAGGTTTGATAAGGAGCGTCATCTTCTGCAATTTGAAAACCGTTGGCCTGAACATCTCCAGCATCAAAAAATTTAATACAATGATTAGATTTTGCAAAATCACAAGCAATTTTAATAGCAACAGGTTGTGTTAATACTTCTTTATTAAATGAATCATCCTTTAATTTTTCATTATCATAAATTTTTTGTTTAAAAGATGCCCAAACTTTTTTTTGTTTAGTGCATTCTTCTAACCACTTATCTTTTTCAGATCTATTACTGATTAATTCATTGGATAAAGAATTGTTTAGCTGATTTAATATGACCCCAATATCGCCATTTAAACCAAGTGTATTATTATAATGCAACATGTCAGCAAGATCTGCATTTATATTTATTACATTTTTTGCATTAGGATAGCCAATTCCAGAACAATCAGATTGACAAACTGACCTTGAACCAATTGATATTAATAATTCAGCATGAGACATTGCAAAATTTCCTGAGATTGATCCTTTGCTTCCACCAACGTGCATATTGTTTGGGTGATCATCTCTTAAAACTCCTAAACTTCCCGGGGAAAGTACTACTGGAGCAGATAATTGTTCTGATAATTTAGAAATTTGCTTAGAAAAATTTCTTCCTCCTCCTCCAACCTTAATGACAATTTTATCTGTTGATAAAATTAATGTACGAAAATTTTTTATATTTTTTTCATTTAATTCATTGGTTAAAGTAAATTTATTACTTGATGGAAGAGTAACTAAATTCAGTCCTTTAATAATTTTTGGCTGAGTATTGATAGGCAACAAACAATAAAAAGGACCGGCCTTATTAGGATGTTTGGTTTTTAAATAACCTCTTCTCATGCCTTCCCTTAATGATTCAGGTGTATGAAAAACATAAGACTCGGACATTAAAGACGTTATTTTACCATATAAATCCTGCTCATTTTTAGGAATTTGCTGCATATTAAAACCCTCACCATATGTCGTTTCATCCCCATAAATATGATAAACGCCAATACCATTGGAACTAGCGGCCAATGACCCGGCCATAGCTTGCAAAGCTCCAGGGCCAATGGAAGTTACCACTGCAGGGATTTCATTGTATTGCCAGCTCAAGGCTGTAGCTGCATGTGCCATTTCAATTTCATTTTTAAAATTAAAAGTTTTAGTAACACCATACTCTTCATAAATTCTTAACACTTCTGCGAAATCAGTAGATCCATGACCAAAAATTGCAAAATATTTTCTCACGCCTTGCTTCAATAAAGCAAGGATCAAACCCTCAGACAAGCTAACATCAACATTATTTGGAAGTTTGTTCTTAGATAAACATTCTTCAATACTATTATTATTTTCTGATAAAATTTTTGCTCTTTGCGCTACTTCTTTATTGTTCATGACTCTCCTTTTTGTGCTAATTTTTTTTGTTTTTTAATATCTAAAACTCTTGTTTTAACTTGCAAAGCAATTGTCAGAACAATAAGTGAAAAGAATAAAAGTGTAGTCACTGAACTAAAAAATATTCCTATATCACCAGATGATAAAGACATGGCAGTTCTATAATTTGACTCAAGTGTGTCTCCTAAAACCAAGCCAAGTACAATGGGTGTGATAGGTATTTGAATACGATTAAAAAAATATCCAATCAAACCCATGATAATCATTATATTAACATCTAAAAAAGAATTTCTAATTACATAAGATCCAACAACTACCATAACCAATATTCCACATGCTAAATGATGAGGTTTTACTTTTAAAATTTTAACAATATATTTTATAAAATTTACCTGCATAAAAAAAACTGCGATATAAGAAAAAACAATAGCTATATATATTGAGTAAACTGCTGGAGCATTTTCAATAAAAAGCATTGGGCCAGGAATAATTCCATGAATTAATAATCCTCCTAATATAATTGCAGTTGCAGGGTCCCCAGGTATGCCTAAGGATAATAAGGGAACCATCGCTCCACCTGTGACAGCATTGTTGGCTGTTTCTGGAGCAACCACACCTGCAATATTACCTTTGCCAAAAGTAGCTTTCTCCTTTTCATTTCGTTCAGAATTTTTTGCATGCGCATACGCTAAAAAAGCTGCGATGGGACCTCCTGAACCAGGAATAGCTCCTATAGAAGTTCCAAGCCCTGTGCATCGTAACATTAAGTTAAAATATTTTTTAATAAAAGAAAAACCTGGCAATGTGGTTTTTACCTCTCCGATATTAAAATTTTCTTTATCTTCGTTGTTTAATTTTTGGTGAAATACTTCTAAAATATGAGGAACTGCAAATAGACCTATCATTGCTACTAATAAATTAACTCCTTGCAACATTTGCACATTTCCAAAAGTTAATCTTGATGTACCCTCAAGCTCATCTAATCCTATGGTCATTAGCATAAGACCCAAAATACCAGCCACCAATCCTCTAAATAAAGATCTTTCTGCAAGTCCACAAATGGTTGAAAAGCCAAATAAAACCAACATAAAAATCTCGGCTGGTCCAAATTTAATTGCAAACTTAGATATAAAATCAACCAGCAAAATCATTGCGATTAAACTAAGCAAACCACCAATTGTTGAAACTATCACTGCAGCCCCTAAAGCAAGACTAGCCTCGCCCTTTTTAGCCATTGCATAACCATCAGCAACTGTTGCTGCAGCAGATGGAGTGCCAGGAATTCCAATTAAAATTGCCGAAATAGATCCACCTGTCATTCCTCCAATGTAAGTTGCAAGAAGCAAAGATATTCCAGTTGCAGGTTCCATAGAAAAAGTAAAAGGCAACATTAAAGCAAGTGCCATAGAATATGTTAAGCCAGGAATGGCTCCAAAGATAATTCCAACAAAAGAACCAATGATAATTGCAATAAAAACCTCAAGAGTAGTTGTGAGTTGCAACGCTGCTGTTAAAGATTCAATCATGAAATTTTTAGAAAAAAGTGCCCCTAGGCAATGTTGAGTGTAGCAGTGTTATAAATATAAAATAAATTGATCCGGTAATAATTATTGGGAACAAAATATTAAATTTCCAATTTTTTTCTTTTAGAACAAATCTACTTAATAAAAGTAAAATAATAGGAGTTGAAATTAAAAAACCTAAATATTCTAGTAAAAGCGAATAAGCTAAAAAAATTACAACACAAATAAAAATATTTTTAAATTCATTATTTTTTATTCCTTCGATAGAAATTTTTGGTCTGTACCCTAAATAATACTGATAAAGAAAAATAGCTCCTAAAACTACCATGCAACAACCAAGAAAAAAAGGTATGGTTCTAGGTGTATTTCCAGGTGATCCGACGTTTCCATCAATTTGAGTAAAAACTAGAAATAACCAAATAAATGAGAAAGCAAGAACACCCAATCCTAAGAATAAGTAGAACTTGCTTTCTCTAATCATTGTTTCAATCTTAGTTTCTAATTATTTATTTAAACCAAGATCTTTCATTAATTTTCCAATTTGTTTGTCATCATCTGCAATTTTTTTAGCAAATGCTTTTGAATCTAAATAATTAATTTCAAAACCAATTTTTTTAGATGCAGCGACAAACGATGGACTAGTAGCAACTTTAGCAGCTGCAGCTTCGATCGCTTGAATTTGATCTTTAGGTGTTCCTTTTTTAGCAGCAATACCTCTCCACATAGTTACATCAACATTTTTGTAACCAAGTTCTTGCATTGTTGGAACATTTGGATCAGATGCAATTCTTTTTGGGCTAGTTGCAGCTAATACTTTTAACTGACCAGCTTTATCAAAAGATCTAAATTGTCCTGGCCACTGAACGGCAGCATCAATTCTACCTGCTAATAATTCAGTTGGAGCCTTTCCACTTCCATAAGAAATGTAATTAACTTTAACGCCGAGTGCATCAAAGATAATGGCAGAAGTTAAATGAGTAAAAGACCCTTTTCCGCTAATACCCACTTTTAATTTGCCAGGATTTTTCTTAGCATAATCAGCCAAAGCTTTAACATCTTTAAAAGTACCAGCTTTTACTGCTAATACTGGGACCTCAACGCTTAATGCCGCGATTGGATCAAATGCTTTATGATCAAATGGAACCTTTCCACCGTGATAAGTTGTACTTACAGAATTTGAATTCCACACAATATCATATCCAGATGCTGCTTTCGATTGAATGTACTTGTATCCAACAGCTCCTCCACCACCTGGTCTTGATACTGGAACGACAGGAGTTGCAAGATTAGATTCTAATCCTTGCGCAACTAATTGTCCTACTGTTTTTGCTGTTCCCCCAAAAAGCACTGTCATTTCGATAGGCTTAGATGGAAACTTTTCTGCAGCCAAAGACTGCGACCCCAACAATAGCGATAAAGCCGCTAAAGCCGAAGTTATTGTTTTTATTATTTTCATGTTTTCCCCCATTTTTGTTTTAGTTATATGAAAAAACTAATTAATAGATTTTCCATTAGACTTTCTTTTTTTTTCATCCAAAGCCCTTAAAATTTTTTCAGGTGTTGCAGGTAGAGATTGTATCCTAACACCTACAGCATCATAAATTGCATTCATGATTGCTGGAGCGGTAGGAACCATTGCTGGCTCACCTATACCTTTTGCGCCTAAGGGACTTAATGGATCTGGATCTTCTACAATCTTCGATGTAACTTTAGGAACATCTAAAGAAGTAGGTAGAATATATTTTGCAAAACTTCCTGTGGTAGTATGACCATCAACTTGCTGATAATCTTCCATCAAAGCTTGACCAACAGCTTGAACTACACCACCTTCGATTTGACCTTCAACACCTTTTGGATTTATGGCTTTTCCAACATCATGACAAGCCCATATTCCTAAAATTTGAACCTCACCTGTTGCAGTATCAACTTCTACTTCTGCTACTTGACCTCCAAATACATAAGCTTGCCAAGGTCTGCCGGACCCATCAACCGGATCTAATCCTGTGTGATGAGAAGTATAGTTACCACTTCCTACAGGAACTACTCCATATTTTTTTTTACAAATTTTTACTGCATCAGACATTGGCATTTTATAATTGGTTCCATTTGCCCATATCTCTCCATCATGTGCTTGTAAAATTTCTTTTTCTACATTCCACTCTTTTGCAATTTCTGAAAAAAGTCTATCTCTTGCATCTCTGCAAGCCATAGCGACAGCATTTCCAATCATATAAGTTTGCCTGGTAGCGCCGGCATGAGCAGCTTCAGGACTTCTTGAGGTATCATTATCGCCAATGGTAACTTGCTCTGGTTTAATACCTAACTCATCTGCTGCAACTTGAGCCAAAACAGTTAAAATACCCTCTCCAATTTCAGTAACACCCGTTAATACTTTTGCTGTGCCACCATCATCGATTTCTGCCCAAGCACCAGCTTGATCCATTGCGGCTGTTCTTGCTATTCCGTACCAGGCAGCAGCCATTCCCCGACCGCGTTTTTTCGTTAAACTCATTATTTAACCCCTCCAGATAATCTAGATTTTTCGCTTAATCTTGCTCCTAAAAAGCAAGATTCTCTATTATCTTTGCTATTTAAATCTTTTCTAATTTGACCTCTAGAATTTGGAGCACCTTTTTCCCAATTTGCTAAAGATTCTAACTCATTTAAAACCGTTCCTATACTTGCAGAATTTAATTTTTGCTTTGTATGAGTTAAGTCTCCAGCCACAAACATATTTTTTCTTCTCAATTCAAAAGGATCCATGTTTAATTTTTCTGCACAAATATCCAAGATTGATTCAGTAGCGAATTCAGTTTGCAATGCCCCAAAACTTCTAAATGCACCACTTGGCGTATTGTTAGTATAAACTCCCATGGTATCCATTTGTAAATTGTCGATTTTATAAGGACCAGCTCCCAAAATTGCTGCTTTTCTCATCACACCTTCTGTTGAACATCCGTAAGCTCCTCCATCTGCAATCATTTTAATTTGAACTGCAGTTATTTTTCCTTCTTTTGTTAATCCAATTTTATAGGTAGTTCTACTTGGATGTCTTTTTGCGGTGGAAATTATATCTTCTTCTCTAGTCATAACATACTTGACTGGCAATCTTGTTTTCATTGCGCATAGCGCCAACATACCTTGATAGATCATATCTTCTTTTCCACCAAAGCCGCCTCCAACTGGTGACATGATAAATCTAACTTTGTGAATTGGTAAATTCATAATTTTTGCCATCATGTGTCTATGATGAGTAATGTTTTGACTTGGAGAAACAATCACCAAAGTTCCATCAGAATCAACATATCCCACTCCAGCCATTGGCTCTAAGTACGCATGCTCAACAGCTTGGGTAGAAAATTTTTCCTCTACAATTAAATCTGCTTTTGCAAAACCTTCTTCGACATTTCCTTTTCTTATGGGTATGTGCTTAACTAAATTAGTTTTGTAATGCTCGTGAATTAAAATTTTATCTTTTAGTGCCTCTTCAGCATCAAAAAGAGCTGGTAAATCTTCATATTCAATTTCAATTTTGGAAATAGCTTCTTTGGCAGCTTCTAATGTGTCTGCTGCTACAGCTGCTATGGCTTCACCAACATAACGAACTTTATCTCTCGCAAGAACTGGCTGGTCTTCAATAAATACTCCAAAATTATCTACCCCTGGGATATCCTCACAGGTAACAATAGTCTCAACTCCTAAAACTTTTTTTGCTTTACTTAAATCCAGTTTTTTAATTTTAGCGTGTGGTCTTGTACTTCTAAATACTTGCATGTGGAGCATATTTGGCATCTTCATATCTGCAGCGTATTTTAATCGACCAGTGACTTTGCTTGGAGCATCTATTCTTTTTACATTAGCACCTAGATAAGATTCTTTTGGCTTGGAATACTGCTCTAATGACTTGGGATCTAACTTTCCTGAAATCACATCTCTTGCTAATTCAACTGCATCAAAAATTTTTTGATATCCTGTGCAACGACAAATATTGCCTCCCATTTCTTCTTTAATTTCCTCAATATCTGCATTGGGATTATTTCGTAAAGTAGAAGTAGCAGCCATAACCATTCCAGGAATACAAAAACCACACTGACTTGCGCCTGTAAGGTAAAATGCTTTTTGAAGAGTAGATAATTTATCCGGGGTTCCTTGATGTTCAATAGTTTCAATTTTCTTTCCCGAAGCTTTAGCAACTGGCATCAAACAACTCTTAACTAGTTTACCATCAACGAAAACAGAGCATGTACCACACTCTCCCGCTCCGCATCCTTCTTTAGATCCTGTTAAATCTAAATCCTCTCTCAAAAAATCTAATAATCGATAATGAGAATTAACCTCTTTATTTATTTTTCTACCATTAACTTCTAGATTGATTGTTAATTTATGCACTAACGCCCTCCAGTTGTTTTTCTTTTGTTAAATCAAAAAAATTTTCTTGAATTGCAATTCTATCAGAAACAGATTTAATAATAGCTCTAATAATAAAATTTTGTAAAACTTCTTTTCTATATTCTTTTCTACTTCTAGAATTAATCACATCCAGTTCTAAGAGTGATGCTGCTAGAATATTATTTTCATTAATATCTTTTCCTTTAAGAAACAATTCGGTCTTAGTAAGTCTGCATGGAATTTCTCGCACGCCAGCAACTGCAATTCTAATATCTTCAAATACTTTTCCCAAAGCATCTGTTTTAGCTACGCAACTTACACAAACTGTGGATATTACCAAGGATCTTCTGTGACCAACTTTTTCAAAACTAGCTCCGTAGCCGCTAGTATTATCCATTTCTAAAGCAGCTAAAATCTCATTTCCTTGAAGATCAACTTTATTTCTTCCTAGTATAAATTTATCTAATGAAACTTTTCTTTCATAAATTTGCTTTTCTTTTCTTCCCTTAATAATTGCTATGGCATTTAGAGTTAAAAATGCTGGGGCACCATCAGCTGCCGGGGAGGCATTTACTATATTGCCCCCAATAGTTGCCTGTTCTCTAATTTGATCATCAGCAAACCAAACAGATACTTGCGGTAGAATTTTAATGTCTTTTCTAATTTCAGGATCAGTGAATAATTTTTGAAATGTGGTAGTCGCGCTAATAGTTATCTTTTCCTTCTTAATATCAAATAGGTCCAATTCTTTAATATTTGTAATATCAATAATATTTTCTATATGAACATCGCCAGCCCTACCTTCTCTAGCCCAGGGTAAAATATCCGTGCAACCTGCAACAATACGATAGTTTTTTATCTCCTGTAGCATATCAAAATACTCTGCTAAACTTTTGGGAATAAAATAATTATCGTATTGAAGCATAAATATATTAGATTAACCTTTCATCATTTCGAACCACGACCTTGATAGCATCTTCAATTCGTTCTCTGGTATATTTTAATCCAGTTTGCAAATCTTTCATGGCAAAGGTGTGGGTATGAATTAATTTAGCATCAAATCGTTTCTGTGCCATTAAAGCCATAGCTCTATGACATGCAGATTTTCCTTCTCCTCTAGTTGCGTAAATATATGCATTATTTCTTACTAAATTAGCAATATCAACTTCAACCGGTTTTGACGGGAAAGCAGCTAAGCCAATCTTTCCTCCTCTTCTAATCATGGAAGAAGCATCATTAACAGCGTTTGGAGCGCCAGAACAATCTAACACATAGTGTGCCCCAATTCCTCCGGTTAGATCTCTTACCACTTTAATTGGATCTTCATTTTTGACATTGATAACATGAGACGCTCCTAATTTTTTTCCAATATCTAATCGATTGTCTCTTGTTCCAGTTAAAATTACTTCTGCACCTAAAGCAGAAGCAACACCTACCGCACAAAGACCAATTGGACCAGGACCCATAACGACCATAGTCTGTCCGGCAAACAATCCTCCCATAACATCTAAGGTGTACATACTGGTTCCAGCCGTGACTGCCAAAGTTGCTTCCTCATCAGACATTTCATCTGGAACTCGAACTAAAGTTCTGGTTCGGTTGGTCATATATTCTGCAAAAGCACCGTCTGTGGTAAATCCATTTGCTTTATGTCCTTTAGAAGCAAATCCGTAATTTAAACAAGAGGTATACCAACCTTTAACGCACATCTCGCATCTTCCACAGCCAGCATGAATTTCAACAGCAACACGATCACCAATTTTAAAATCATCTACTGCTGCACCCAATTTAACAACGCGACCCATAGCTTCATGGCCTGGTGTATAATTTTTATTAAATGGCATCTGACCCTCTATTTGAGCAGGTTTACCATGACTAATAATTTCTAAATCAGTTGCACAAATTGCAACTGCATCAATTTTTAACAAAACTTCATCTTCTTTTGGTTCTGGAACTGGTTTTTTTTTAATTTCAATATTATCAGGGTCATTCAATACCCAAGCTCCCATTTCTTTTGGAATTTCCAAATTATGTCCCATCATATTATTTTCTTTAGGCGGCATGCTGTCTATCTCCTTTTGTTGTTTTGATTATTTTTTTTGGTTTAAAATACTTACCAATTTCTAGTGCGGCATGGTGAGTAGAATTTTTAATTTTTTCTAAATATTTTTTATCATTTAAAATTTTATATTTAGGGGAAGAACAGCTAACTGAACCTATTGGTTCATGATATTGATTAAAAATAGGATAACCAACACAATAAACTCCTTCTTGAAACTCTTCGTCATCAACTGCAAAACCATTTTTTTTAATTTTTGCAAGTTCTGTTAATAAAACAGACTGATTAATAATTGTATTTTTTGTAAATTGAACTCTATTTTTTTTAAAAATTTTATCCTGATTTGGTTTGCTCATATGAGCTAAAATTGCTTTACCTGAAGCAGTAGCATGAAACGCATGATCTTTGTTTAAAAAACCGTGATCTACTCTAACGGGATGAGTAGACTCGATCATTTTAAGAGTTATTAGACGCGTGCCCTCAAATCCGGCTAAATGAACAGCTTCGCCAGTAATTTGATTAATTTTTTTAATATGCTCAAATGCAAAATCTATAAAATCAGTATCACCACCTAAAACTAGCTGACTAAATTGCTTAATTTTTGATCCTAAAAAATATCTTTTTGATTTTAAATCTTGATATAAATATCCTTTTGAACAAATAGTCGCCAACATATGATGAGCTGCTGATTTTTTAAAACCTAAATGTGCACATATATCTTTTAAAGCAAGACCGTCTACGGACTTAGAATTAATAAAATAATCCAAGGTAGCTAAAGTTTTTTCTATTGATTTTACTGACATGCGTGATGAAAAATATGCAAATAAATATATTTGTCAATGATAAATGAATGTTCATAATTGATAAACTTAATAATTTTTGATTTATCACCCTATTGCTAAATAATTTAGAAAAATTCAAAAAAATGTTAATAAAAAAAATTAATTTAAAATTTAAAAATTAAAATTTTAAATATTCAAAAAAAGATCTAATAGCAATTAAGAGTAAAAATACCCCAAATATT
>Ga0222713_10003975_pt1 | contig 15003 bp, 10 predicted proteins | sample C33_649DmetaG_FD_165061 | JGI IMG/M metagenome (GOLD analysis project Ga0222713, IMG submission 165061) | Estuarine water microbial communities from San Francisco Bay, California, United States - C33_649D | ecosystem: Environmental > Aquatic > Marine > Unclassified | place: USA: California...
CGCATCATGAACATGGTGGATGGTTGTCTTTTATTAATTGATGCATTAGAAGGACCGATGCCACAAACGCGATTTGTTTTAAAGAAAGCGTTAGAAGCGAATGTTAAACCAATTGTTGTCATCAATAAAGTTGATCGTCCCAATATTAATTTGACAAAAGTAGTCAACGATGTTTTATCTTTGTTTATTGAACTCAATGCTCCTGAAGCATTCCTCGATTTTAAAGTTGTTTATGCATCTGGCTTACAAGGTACTTGCAGTTTTGAACCAGCGTTATCGACTCAGAAAAAAGGTTTTGGACCGGTCTTTGAATTGATTATTTCTGAAATACCATCTCCTCGCGTTTTCCCCACGGGTACACTTCAATTTCAACCTAGTTTAATTGACTATAACGACTTCGTCGGCCGTATTGGGATCGGTATTGTTAAATCTGGAACTTTAAAAATTCAAGAAGGTTATACCTTATCGCGCTTAGATGGTAGTTTAAAACCAGTTAAAGTGTTAAAGATGTTTACCTTTGTTGGTCTTGATCGACAAGAACGGGATATTGCTCAAGCGGGTGATATTGTTGGCATTGCCGGTATTGCGGATATTAACGTCGGGGAAACCTTATGTCAAAACGATGATGTTCGTCCCTTACCACCCATCGCCATTTCTGAACCAACCTTACAAATGACCTTTGCCCCTAACTCATCCCCTTTTGTTGGTAAATCCGGTAAATTTGTAACCTATCGTCAAATCCAACAACGCTTGTTGAAAGAAGCACAACGTGATGTGGCGCTACGTGTGGAAAACATTTTGAATGAAGATGCTTTATTGGTTTCGGGTCGCGGCGAATTACATTTAGGAATTCTCATAGAAAATATGCGACGAGAAGGTTTTGAACTTGAAGTGAGTAAACCTCGCGTCATCATCAAAGAAATCAACGGCACCTTATGTGAACCTTACGAAGAACTCGTCATGGATATCCCTCATGAATATTTGGGTAGCATTATGGATTATGTCTCACCACGACAAGGTCAACTCCTTCATATGGAACAAGGGGAAGTGACCACCCGTTTAACCTATGATATTCCAACTGCAGGCTTAATTGGGATGAACACAGACTTCATGACCTTAACCAAAGGCTTCGGTATTTTATCCCACGTTTATAAAGATCATCGTCCAAAAACAAATTATACGAACAAAGGCCACCACCAAGGCGTGTTAATCGCCTCTGAAACCGGTATGGCAACAACTTACTCGATTGAAAATCTTGAAGATCGAGGTGTAATGTTTATCACGCCAGGTACAGATGTCTATGAAGGGATGATTGTCGGGGAAAATAAATATCCTCGAGATCTAGTTATTAACGTTGTCAAAGCCAAAGCCTTAACGAATATGCGGATGGCGAATAAAGAATTAAAAGTGGTGTTAAAAGCGCCTCGTAAAATGTCTTTAGAAACATGTTTAGCGTATATGAACGAAGATGAACTTGTGGAAATTACGCCTGAAGCATTCCGTTTAAGAAAGAAATATTTAAAAGAAAACGAACGTAAGCGCGCGAATTATCAAGAAACTGAATCGGATCAAGCTGGCGAATAAGTTGACCAGACGCCGGTAGATTTTGTGCCTTTATCAAGGCAATCGCCGCAATATTCTTGGCTTGACCAAGACGTAATCGTTAATAAAGCATCATCGCCTGGGTAGCTATAATCAATTGTCATATTCCAAATCACGGTTTGATCTGCTGACCGTCTTTGAAATAATAAGTTTGTCGGTTGGTAATCCATAAAAGCATAGTGATAGATGCCATTACCTAAACTCGTTAAAGAAGGTAATTGATTCCAATCTGAATTTTGCCCATTGCCCCAATAATGAAGTTTAAACGTCGCATTACCTTGACTCCAATCGGCACTTGGATCATTCACTTTTAAGTACACATCAAATTGAAGTGGAAGCACACTGCTCGTTGTTGATGAACTTGAAACTTGTTCAGAACTGATAACAGACGTTGTTTCACTTGAAGCATTCGAACTTGAAACGATTGGCGAACTTGATTCACTTGAAATCACCGTGTTTGAACTTGATGAAATAGAGGTATTTGAAGAACTCACCACTTCTGAGGAAGTGATGACATTACTACTGGTGGTGATTGAAGACGATGAAGCTGAAGATGAGGATATGGTTGTGGCTAAACTACCATCGCCTTGCCAGTAAGCATAATAAGTCGCTCCACTCGTCCTTGGCATTTTATTAACCCTAACAAGTGCGGATGATTGCGCATAAACCCAACTAACAAATGTCGTGCCAGGTTTCGTCGGTGTCGGTAAGGTAGAATCTGCGGCAGCGGTATAGGTGACCACATTGCGGTGATAAATCGTTTCATCATTTACACCTTGATATCCAGGAAGAGTTGCTTGTTCACCAAGGACTAATTTCACGGAGATTTGATTATTCGCGAAAGGTGAAATGGTTTGCGTGGATGCTTGAAAAAGTGCACTGAAGGCCATCAAGGAACTCAAAGCAAGACATTTGAGGGTTGATTTCATCATGCAGTCCTCGTCACTAAAATAGAAAAACTAGGTTGAGATTGTAAGGTGGCATTTTCACTTGCAAATACGATCGTGCCAGTGGCATTCACCGAAGCAGGAGAAGTTCCAAAGTTGAGGTAAATGTTAAAGGTGTCATTATTCAAGGATCTTCGAAATGCCATCACATTCGTGTTGCCTGTCGAAATCGCTTGGAATGAACCACGGATGAGGGCAGGTTCTTGATGTTTTAAGGCTGTTAAAGCTTGCATGATTTGGAACATCGAACCCTCTTGTAGCATTTGTTGATTTGCACCTGGAACAAGAGAATCAATCGTGTTAATGCCGTCCCATCCAACTTGATAACCTTCAAAGGTATAGCCGGTATGTGCAGGATCACTATCCAAGTTATCCCACTTCATCGGTTGCCGGTAATATCGGTCTTTATGGAAATCGGTGCCGTTAGGATTTAATTGCCAATTACCCGTCATCCCTAATTCATCGCCATAATAAATCCAGGATGTTCCAGGCATCAGTAAGGTTGCAGCATTAAATACTTTGGCGCGTCTTAATGCATCTGCATATTCACCGGTGTTGATGGTTTGTTTTGAAATCACATCGTTACCAGAGCGCGTTCCTTTGACCCAATTGAGAACCCGAGCAACGTCGTGGTTTGACGTAAATGCACCGTTGATAAATTGTGAACGAACAGGTCTAAAGTGGGTATTAAACTTAGTCGCAAAAACATTCGCTTGGGCTTGTGGGTTCGCACTTTCAGCAATCCCATGCATCATGTTCATTAAGTGATAATAGTTTTGGAAATCCAGTTGGGAGTCCATCCCTTGATAATAAGGCGCAATGCGGGCATCCCATCCATCAAAGTTTTCTCCGATAACAAAGGCATTGGGATAAACGGATTTCAATCGATAATTAAATTCTTTAAAGAAATTAATATTCTTGGTGCGATTGGCAGCATAGGTTGTTCCGGCTTCGGTGATGCTATCATTGGCGCTCGCCGTCACTTCATCATTCATATAAATGTGTTTAACCGCATCAATTCTAAAACCAGCAACGCCAAAGGCCGCCCAGTATTTTGCCACATCAATGATCGCGTCACGGGTGCCTTGATAATCGTAATTTAATTCCGGCATCCCGGAAGCGAATTTACCATAATAGTAATAATTGGTTTCACCAAAGCGGTGCCATGGTGCTACTAATGGAGTAAGCGAATATTTCCAATGATAGAAACTTCGGTAGTCGATTGGTTGACCAGCGCTATTGGTTCCTTTTCTTAAATTGATGGAATTTTGGAACCACGCATTTTGGGTTGAGGTATGATTGACGACAAGATCCATAATAACGCGCATATCTTTTTCTTTTGCTTTATAAATGAGTTCAGCATAATCCAAGGTTGTACCTAAGGAAGGATTGATGCGATAGAAATCACTAACATCATATCCGTGATAGGTTTCTGAAGCGTGCACGGGTGTCAACCACAAGGCTTTAACACCCAGTGCTTCCAAGTAATCGAGTTTGTTGATGATACCGCGAATATCCCCTTCACCATCATTGTTTGAATCAGAAAAAGATCTAACAAAAATTTGATAACCCACCCCGACATTGTTGTAAAAATCTTGTGAGGTAATCGCTTGAGAAAAACTATTGAGGTTAGAAGAATTCACATTGGTAACAGAGACAAATGCACCATTATCATTCGCATAAGGGTCTTCGCCAACGCCACCCGAATATGCAAAGGTATAATCTGCCACTTGGCCACTTAAAGCAAAAATATGCATCGTATTATCTTCGCGAATTTGGGTATTAAAGTCGTTGATATACATATCCGTGCCACCATCACTGGTCCACATACCAACAACATTCGCCATACTTGGTTTGTTCACAATTAAAAATCCTACACGGGTAATATCTTCCCAGGTTTGGTCGTTGGTGATTAATTTACCGATATTAGAAGTGGTGACTTTCGAAAAATCAATTTCTGCAATCGCACCTGATTCATCATAATAAGACCAATCGATTAAGACACCAGGTAAATCTAAAGGTGCTTTTTGCCAAATCCAAATACCCCAATTAGCATAATCGGCCGGAGCAGCTTGTTGATTTTCTTTGCTGCGATTGTAATGGATATAAAGATGTTCAGGCTTTGCCCATGTCATTGTAGATTCGTAATTTGGGTTAATGCTAATCGGTGGTAAAGATGAACTTACAATGCTGGATGAAGAGGCATTATTACCACCACAAGCTGTGAGGATAATCAAAAAGGAAATGAGGGAAGGAAAGAGTGCTTTTTTCATATAAATTCATTATACAAAAAATCATTCATTTCCAAAGGTAAAGTTTTCATTAACATTGAGTAATGCGTGTGCTTTAGGTAAGATGATTAAGATGAAAAAAACAAGATTGCAATTAGGAATTACCACCTTTGCTGAAACCTTACCCAACCCTAAAACCGGCAAGGTAATATCACAAGATTTACGGTTACAACAACTTATTGAAGAAGTTAAACTCGCAGAAAAAGTTGGTTTAGATTATTACGGCGTGGGTGAGCATCACCGTAAAGAATTTGCTGCCAGTGCACCTGCCGTCATATTAGCGGCCGCTGCTTCTGTCACTAAAACGATTAAATTAGGCAGTGCGGTGACCGTATTAAGTAGTGATGATCCAGTAAGAATTTATCAACAATTTGCCACCTTAAATGCTCTTTCTCATGGTCGTGCTGAAATCACCGCGGGAAGAGGTAGCTTTATCGAATCCTATCCATTATTTGGTTATGACTTAAATGATTACGATGAGTTATTTGAAGAAAAATTAAATCTTTTATTAAAAATTCGTGATCAAGAAATTGTTTCTCACCAAGGTAAGCATCGTCCTTCCATGGATCAATTAGGTGTGTATCCTCGAACCCAATATCCTTTGATGATTGCTCGTGGTGTTGGTGGTAGTCCGGAATCGGTTGTGAATGCAGCGATTGCCGGTATTCCTTTATTCCTCGCGATCATTGGTGGTCAACCCATTCGATTCAAACCATATGTGGATTTATATTTGCAACGTTGGAAACATCAACATGCCCCGTTTATCGCTGTTCACTCGCATGGTTTTATTAGCGAAGATGTGTCGCATTTAGAACATGAATTATTTGATTCCATGGCCAGTGTGATGAATCAAATTGGTAAAGAACGAGGCTGGGCTCCTTACACCAAAGCAAGTTTAAAAGCATCCTTACAACCGGATGGAGCGTTATATGCAGGGACACCTGAAGTTGTGGCGAAAAAAATTATTACATTCTCAAAAGCGATGGGCATTGATCGCTTTACTTTACATGTACCGGTTGGGTTTATGGAACATCATTTAGTGATGGAAACGATTCGATTGTTTGGCGAAAAAGTTAAACCGTTGATTGATCAAGCTTATCGAGAATAGTTTAATTACTTAATTGTGGTAATCGATCGGATGGGAAAACGTAAGGTTGGTTTTGCGTCTTTTGCTTTTTTACCGATGGAAATTAAGACGACGGGTTTATAACGATTGGCATCAATTTCAAGCACTTTCATAAAGTTATCGCGATCAAAACCACCCATTGGGCACGTATCATAACCATACGCACGGGCAACAATCATCAGGTTTTGAGAGACAATACCACAATCAAGTAAACCTTCACGATCAAGGGATTCTTTGGTGCGGGTTGCTCTGGCTTGTTCTGCTTTTTGATTTCGGACTTTGTAGTGTTCTTCGGTAATCATCCCTGCATCCAATTCCATTTTATTCATCATTGGAAACATCGCATAACGATCTAAATCGTTGAGGATTAAAATTAAGGCGGCAGCGGTATCAATTTGGGGAGTATTAAACATCATAAATGGACGAAGTTTTGATTTCATCTCTGGAGAATGAATCAAGACAAATCGCCAAGGTTGTAAATTCCAACTGCTAGGCGCAGAAGTGGATTCTTCTAAAATTTTTAATAATGTTGCTTCATCAATTTTAACAGTGGGATCATATTCTCTAATGGATGTTCGGGATAAAACGGCTTTCAGTGCTTCCATAATGTTTCCTCTATCACATGGATTATAACGAATTCAAAAATAAGAATGTTAGTATAATACTTACCAACCACAAATCGGTTAAAATAAAAATATGCCAAATAAAAAATCTGCGATTCTTGTCGGTGTTAAACTTCCTGGTTTTCACGATTTTGCCCAAGCCTTTGAAGAACTGGATAATTTAGCGCTTGCATGTGATTATTACGTGCTTAAAAAAGTCACTCAAAATCTAGACGCACCAACAAATAATTACTATTTGGGCGCTGGTAAAGTGTTTGAAATCAAAGCCATCCTTGAAGAATGCGGTGCGGAGACTGCCATCTTTGATGCCGAGTTATCCCCGGTGCATATTCGAAATTTAGAAAAAGCCCTCGAAGTTAAGATCGTTGATCGAACGATGTTAATTCTCCAAATCTTTGAAACTCGAGCAAAAACCAAAGAAGCGAAATTACAAGTGGCAGTCGCTAAAGCGACGTATATGTTACCTCGACTCATTGACCATGAGGCTAATTATGACCGTCAACGCTCAGGTGGAAAAGCTAATAAGGGAACTGGTGAAACCAAACTTGAAAGAGATAAAAGAGCGCTTCGCAATAGCGTCATCAAGTATCGCAAAGAACTCGCAACGCTAACTGAAAAAAGAAGAGTGCAAAGATTACAAAGAAAAGACCAACACATCTTTACCATTGCAATTGTTGGATACACCAATGCTGGTAAATCTGCATTAATGAATCAATTTCTCACCCTAGCTCATCGTTCTCAAAGTAAAAAAGTCTTAGAAAAAGATATGGTGTTTGCAACGTTAGAAACGTCATCAAGATTAATTAGCCTACCGAATTTAATTAAGTTTATTGCCATTGACACAGTTGGTTTTGTTCGCCGATTACCTCATCATCTCATCGAAGCATTTAAGTCAACATTAGAAGAAGTGAAAGAGGCCGATTTAATTCTGCATGTTGTCGATATCTCTGATCCAGAATTTTTGACCTTAATGAATGTTGCCGATGATGTTTTAGAATCCCTTGGTGTGAAGAATATTCCTGTCTTATATGTATTAAATAAAATTGATATCATTCGCAAACCCCAAGGGGATTTACCTTTGAATCATGTGAAAATCTCAGCTTTAAGGGGTTTAGGGATGCCGCAACTGATGATGAAGATTTCAGAATATATCTTGCACGATTACCATCCTTTAGAATTAAAGATTCCATACGTGAATCAAGATTTATTAGACCAATTAAGAAAAGATGGCATCTTATTAGAAACCGCATATGAAGATGATGCAATTTATGTTTCCGTAGCCTTACCAGAACATCGAATTGCCACGTATGAATCCTATATCAATCATCGAGATTTAAATTAAGCGACCAATACTTCATTGACCGGTACATCAAACGCTGTGGTGATAATCATAGTTTGGATTTGAAAAGGGTAGGCAACACCGATCACATATGTCGATTTTTGTGAAGATAAGAATCGATCAAAGTAACCTTTTCCAAATCCGATGCGATTACCTTTTAAATCAAAAGCTATGCCAGGAATAATAATGAGATTCAGTAGGTTACTTTCATCTTTCATCCCTTTGGGTTCTAAGATACTTAATTCGCTTTTAACGAGTAATTCTTTTGGATTGTATCGAACATAGATGAGATTATCTCCATCAACTTTTGGTAGTAAGAATATTTTATTATCTTTGAATAAAGGAGATAAATCAGGTTCATTTTTAATCGCAGAAAATAATCCAACCACCTTTGCTTTTTGATACAAAGGATGTTGTTGGATTTTTTGGATTAATGATCGTGAAAAGGTTTTGACTTCGATGGGTTGTAAAGCAAGCCTTTTATCCAAAAGCGTTTGTCTAAGATTGTCCTTCATAGCGTTAGTTTAGCATAAACCTTGTCTTAGCTTTGCTTCAAAGATTATAGTAATGTTATGGTTATTTCTATCCTATTCTTAAGTTTAGCTCTCTTTGTACTGGTTCTCATTTTGCAAGTCGTATATGGATTTTTATTTAAGGAAGGAAAAAACACTCGTATGATTAAGGCTGTCATTGGCAGTGCCTATTTTGCCAGAACCAATGAGTTTAAAATTTATAATCGCCATGCCAAACCTGGTGGGGTGGTTTTTGTTGGTGATTCCTTAACGCAGCGGTATCCATTAAGTGATTTTTATCCTGGCGTCCACTTGTATAACCGTGGCATCGATGGCGATACCACAGAAGGATTAAGTAAACGCTTAAACCTTTCTATATTTGATTTAAAACCAAAAGTCTTGGTGTTACAAATTGGGACTAATGATCTACAGGTTCTTGGTTTAGCAAAAGAAAAAACAGTTGCGAACATCACGCACCTGATTGAAACCATTCATCAAGAGATGCCTAAAATAAAAATACTTTTAGTTTCTTTATATCCAGTGAATGAAACTACAGATAAACTCGTCAACAAAATGATTGTCGGTCCTCGTAAAAACCAAGATATCGAATGGATGAATGAACGTATTCGGCAAATAGCAGGTGTTCAATTCGTTGATGTTTTTTCTGCACTTCTTGATGAAGAAGGTCAATTAAAAATGCAATATTCCAAAGAAGGCTTACATTTATCCTTGGCAGGTTATGCAGTTGTAACGGATGTACTTAAACCAATTTTAGAAACGTTACTTTAATTGTTGATTGGCAAAGGCAGTGGCAGCAGCAAAGGGATCAAGATGCTCTTTTTTCGCCATTTGATAAATCCTGGTTAAACGCTTACCGATGCGCTTAATTTCTTCTTTGACTTCTGATTCTTTGTAATCGGAATGGTGTTCGTGATATACATTAATTAAACCACCCGCGTTAATGATGAAATCTGGGGCAATAAGGATACCTTTTTCCATCGCTTTTGGACCGTGGATTTTATCATCTAATAAAATATTGTTGGCGCTACCTGCGACAATCTTTGCTTTCATTTGATCAAGGGAAGCATCGTTAATAATGCCACCTAAAGCACAAGGACTAAACACGTCCACAGGTAAACTCATAATCAATTCTTGACTGACGACTTTAAGCTGAGGATACTTCTTTGTAATGAGTTCAACATTGGTAGGGTTAATATCGGCGATAGTGATGTTGCCAACGCCAGCTTCAATCAGTAAATCAATTAAAAAAGTACCAGTTTGTCCAACGCCTTGAATCGCAAAGGATAAATCTTGTAATTTTTTCTTAGGTAAGGCAAACTCTACAGAAGCTTGAATGCCATAAAACACACCCAATGCGGTAAAGGGGGAAGGATTGCCTGATTTACCCACACGACCGACAACGTGGGGAGTTTGTTTGGCAATATGCATCATATCTGCAGATGTGGTATTCACATCTTCGGCCGTAATATATTGGCCTTTCAATAAGTGGACATAATGACCATAAGTTTCAAAGTAAGCAGGAGATTTGATTGATTTTGCATCACCGATTAAAACAGCTTTACCACCACCTAAGGATAAATCTGCACCTGCAGCTTTAAAGGTCATGCCTTTTGCCAAACGTAAAACATCGGTTAAAGCCGATTCGCGATGATCATATTTCCAAATACGTGTGCCCCCTAATGCTGGTCCACGTTTGGTGCTGTGCACGGCAATAAAGCCATGTAATTTAACGGAAGGTTCGATAAACTCCATCACGATTTCATAACCGGGAACGGAGTGAAAGATAGGTTTTGGGTAAACTTTCATCACACTCATTATAAAGTAAAACCGCTGGGTTGAAACCAGCGGTTGAAATCATCGTGATAATGGTTTATTTCGGAGGTATTTTGTAATTAATCGTCACTTGTGGGAATGGAATATCAATTTTATTTTGATCACAAAAGATTTTAAATTCACGATTTAATAAGCGAATGACTTTTGGCCGGTTAAGTTCATTGACTTTGGCGGCAAATCTTAAATTAACCGAAGAGTCAGCAAGCGCAGTGACCCCGCCATAGGTTACTTCCCCTTCAAGGACAGCTTGATATTTTTTTGTAAAATTAGGAATGAAAGTTTTTGCAATTAAATCTTCAAGTTTTTCTAAATCTGTTTCATACGAAACACCTACTTCTGTTACCGCAGTAGAAGTATTGATTGAAGCGTTGATGACATTTTTAACTTGTGAATTGTTGACAATTTTTAAATCAGCATTTGCTAAATCCAAAAATTTAGTGGTTCTTAATCCAATTTCTAAAACCTTACCTCGGAAACCATCAATAATGATGATATCTCCGACAGAGAATTGCTTTTCAATAATAAGGAATAACCCAGAAATGATATCTTCGACAATACTTTGTGCACCAAAAGATACGACCAAACCAATTAAACCGATGGATGCTAATAAGGTAACCGAATCCACGCCCCATGCAGTTAAGATAAAAAGTAATCCCATGAAATTTGTTCCATATCGTACAGCACTCTTTAATAGCAACATCGTCGTTCCAACTTGGGCTTTCTTAGGAACAAAGATGCTAACAGAAGCATCATATAAACGTTGCACAATCCAAACAAATAAAAGAATGGTAAACGTTTCTAAGATTCTTAAATAGTTATTGGTAATTAAAGAACCTATATCAAAGAATTTTCCTAAGGTCCGATTGATAATCTCTCCAAATTCACTATCACCAAATAATAAATTTGAGAAGACAGCAAGGAAAATGGCCGCAACGATAATCAACCCTTGGAAAGAAATGCCAATCCATTTTTGAATGGTTTGCTTTCTTAATTTAAGCTGTTCCTTTGTCAAAGGAACTTTAGGCAACTTTGGATCATTCTTTTTCATTGTGATATACCTCCTTGAAAGTTGAATGAATAAAACGTAATCGGATAGTCATATGGTGACGCTTGCACGAGTGTGAGTGCGAGCGATGAACCTAAAGGTAGACCAGTCTGCAAAACTAATTCGTAATATCGAGCAACCTCATTTTGTGAAACTAGGGTAAATAATGGTGCAGTAGAAGGATCAAATGATCCAAAGGATAAATAGAGAGATTCAATGGATAAAAGGCGATCCATCGTTAGTTCAAATTTAATACCTACATCTAACGGTTTCATACTCATTACAAAATACGGTTGGCTGATTGGCATCAGCGATTGTTCAAAGACGATAAAAGTTCTTTGGTCTTCGGTGGTGTAAATCCATTGCAGTTGATAAAGCTGATTTTCAATCAAGTTTTCAAACAACAAGGTTTCGTTCGTAAAGGAGAATGTTGAAACATTGTTGTTGTCATCAGACAATCTTATTGCATGGATGCCATTCGTAGATAGATGATTGAAAAGAGGACGAATGGAAAGATTCGTTCTTGTGATAAATCGAAGATCAATGGAACCGTCAATAAATGGTGTCGTCTTTTGGATTCTCTCTGTGATTAATCTTCTTTCATTGTTGATGGTGGCAAAGATTTTCATTTGGACATCTGCATTTTGATGCGATAGGTCTTGCCAAGTTAATGTTTCTTGACCAACCTCGAGTGTGCTTGTGGTTGTGACATCCCCATAGTTGAATTCAACTTCCCATTTTTCTGCTGCAGTGAAACCATCTTGGGTAATCACCTGTGCTTGAAAACTTGTCAATGAAGATAATGGAGTCGTTGTTTCATTGATGCTAGTAATGACTGCATTGGTTTTGGGACGAGTTGAAAATGTATACGTGTCGAGGGTGCGCCATCCTAAGGTATCTTCAAGTTCGATGGTTAAAGTGTAATTTTGATTCGAACGCAGAGATTCAATCACCCCTTGGTTGAAACCATAGAATAATGCAATCACATAATTATCCCACTGACTTTCAACACGAAGCTGAACGGCAGCTGGATCAGGGTTGACTAGTTCACTACTTGCTAAAGAAGTAGAACCATCGACAGTCAGTGTTTCAATCACTTCTAATTCGTAAAATGCTCGATCTTCTAAAACATCCACTTTGAGAAATCTTGCTTCCATGGAGACCGTAATCGAAGCCACAGCAGTCACAACGGCTACAGAAGCCGAGGCACCAATAAAATTTGACATCAAACGTTTAACTTTAGATTGATTTGTCATAGCGTTTTCCATTCTTTATAGTTGCGGTAATAAAAAATACGAGTCCAAACGAAATGGTTAAGATAAAACTTAAGAATTCGGTAAAGATTGATGTTTGCGTTTGATGCGATGGTTGAATAGTTGGGTTCATCACATTAGGTGTATCATTCATGACCCAAATAGGATATAAGTTTAGGGTTTCACTATTGGGAACAACAAATTGGCTATCAATGATTTGTGTGGCATCGAGAGGCACTAAAGACCAACCAAGGAAACGATATTGCTCTGGAAGGATTAACGTTGGTAAATTTGAAATCGTTTCTCCACTTGTGGATTCAATCGTGATTGTTCCTTCGGGAACAAAAAAGGAAATGATGGTGGTGTTGCCTTCATAAATTGCAGTTAAGGTGACATTCTCACTCGGCACAGAGAAGGTTTCATCATAGAAGGTTCCTTGATAAGACCAACCTAAAAAAGTGTAACCTGGTTTGAGGTCATCACTGATCATAGGTAAAGTTATATTAGATTGATAATCAGAGGTGATCGATTCCTGATACCCATCTCCAATGAACGTAATGTGATATTGATTGATCATCCAACCGGCAAAGAGTTCAATATCACCCGTTCGTCCAGTGGGAATTGTCATAATTGTGCTACCGTTTAGTTCAGCATTTTCAAACCATCCTAAAAATGTATATCCTTCACGTTGGGGTTCGGGCAAGATTATTTCTGAGGATTCTATGGTGTAGGTCGTAGGAAGTTGTGATGCAGTGCCTTGATTGAGATGGAGGGTAATATCATAAATATTAACGGACCATTTTGCATAAAGCGTAAAATCAAACGCTGGCATTGTTAGGATTGACATTGCGTTTGTGAGAGCATCATCTTCTTGCCATCCTGCAAAGGTGTAACCCAATCGAGTTGGTGTAGGTAGTAAAGGTAATATGGTCCCATAATTGTAAGTTAAGGAATCCATATCTAAGGCAAAGTTAGTTTGAAAATGAATCTGATATTGATTGATGATCCATTTCGCGTACAGTTCCACATCTCCAAAACTTCCAGTTTCAATCGCAGATATAAGACTGCCTGTAAAAGATGGATTGTTATACCAACCGGCAAATGTGTGGCCAACGCGAGTAGGTTCTGGTAATTGAATCGTTTGTGTTTCGATCGTGTATTCATCAACCGTGGGTTCAAACGTACCCCCATTTAGTACAAATTCGATACCATAAATATTTAAATTCCATTTTGCATATAAGATAAGGTTTTCCGCTGGCATTGTCGTAGATTCAAATGGTTGTAAGAATGCTTCATCGCGATACCAACCCACAAAGGCATAACCTTCTCTCGAAGGATGATTGGTCAAATTGATAGCACCCTCATAAGGCAATGTCACGGCGTTGATGAGACTACCGCCCATCGTTTCGAATTGCAAGGTGTATTGATTCACTCGCCATTTCGCGTAAAGATTAATGGATGAAAAAGGAAGAGAGAGACCATCTAGAGGTGAGGTGAATGACTCATCATAAAACCATCCTTCAAAGCTGTATCCAACTCTTGACGGGTTTGGAATCACAACGGTTTCACCTGTTGCAAAGTTGGATGGTGCGATTTGATCAAACATACCTTCGTTTAAATCGTACGTAATTGAATAAATATTTGCGGTTGGTTTTCCATAAAGCGTGATGGATTGAGATTGTGGTGTAAGTGTTTGTAAGGGCTGACCAGAGAATTGAGCATTATCAAACCATTGTGAATAGGTATAGCCATTGATATCAAAAGACTGGTTAATGGGGTAATCATCTTCAAGACTTGTGCGGAGGACGGATGTGTATTCTAAATTATTAATAAAGAATCTAATTTGGTAGATATATAAATTCGTGACACTTGAAAAATTACCCGCTTCATCAAAGGCTCTTGCCTTGTAATGACCGATATTACTTGTTGAAAATGTTTCTTGATAAGCGGTCCAAGTTTGATTGTTGAATTGCCATTGGTAACCCACCACCGAGGATTGGTCATCTATCGAACCACCAATACTTAAGCGATATGCCCCAGAAGTTTCTTCGACATCAAATGTAGGCGCGGAAGGTCCTTCGTTATCGACGATGTTGTTTTCAGAGTTTGGATCAATGCCACCCTCAATATATCGATTAGATAAATACCATGATTTAACCGCCATTTGTTGAGCTAATCCACCAGTTGCGGCGGTAAAACCTGCATAAAAGAAATCACTAATTTGGGTTAAATTTGTAACTCGAGAAATTAATGCATTAACAGGTCGAGCAGGTGTAGGAGCACTTTCAACGTCAGCTAATGCCACGCGTAATTCTAATCTTGTGTTCGTGTGATCGTATTCTATCCAGGTGTGAAAGGCTCTCACCAATTGACCTGCACTTTTGGTATTCCATTGGTTGATGTAATTTGGA
>Ga0222713_10003978_pt1 | contig 14997 bp, 10 predicted proteins | sample C33_649DmetaG_FD_165061 | JGI IMG/M metagenome (GOLD analysis project Ga0222713, IMG submission 165061) | Estuarine water microbial communities from San Francisco Bay, California, United States - C33_649D | ecosystem: Environmental > Aquatic > Marine > Unclassified | place: USA: California...
GTCTATTATGGCGAATAGAAAAAACCTATTCAGACCTGAAGTTGAAAAACCGAAAATAAGTATTAAATTTGCAAGATACGATAACTCTGGAACAAACAGTCAAATAATAAAATAATGGATAGTAAGCCATCTATAATAATCAACACAAATCCGTTTCCTTCTGATGACATGGAAAAATCGTCAAAGGAATTTGGTTTGTTGACAGGTAAGGCTATTGAGGGAGAATGGTTTAGACGTTCTGGAATCAGTTGTCGATTTTACGATAAATACGGTTACTTTAATAATTTGAGATTGTATGCTCGTGGAGAACAGTCTATTGCAAAATACAAGGCTGCATTAGCTCACGAGGGAGATTTGTCTTATCTTAATATCAATTGGGATAACGTGCCTATTGCTGCAAAATTTGTTGACATTGTTGTTAACGGTATGCAGGACAGAATGTATGAAATAAAAGCTCAAGCTCAGGACATCATGTCTGCTGACGAAAAGAATATATTTCAAGAGATGGTCCAAGCGGACATGGTAGCGAAAGATGTATTATTAGCAACTAAAGATGAATTGGGTATTGATATGTTCAATGTACAGCCTGATGATTTGCCTGATAATAATGAGGAGCTATCTTTATATATGCAGCTTAAATATAAGCCAAGCATTGAGATTGCTGAGGAGGTTGCTATCAATACTATTTTTGAGAATAATGACTACATAAATGTAAAGCGTCAAATTGACTATGACCAAACAGTTTTAGGTCTAGCTGTAGCTAAGCATAGCTTTTATCCGAACGCAGGATTGAAGGTTGAGTACGTTGACCCTGCTAACTTTATCTTCAGTTATACAGAGATGCCTGACTTCTCAGACTGCTATTACTTTGGAGAGATAAAGCAAGTGCATTATAGTGAGCTTATTAAAATCAAGCCTGACTTAACGGACGAAGAAATAACAGAGATTAAGGATAGCGGTAGTGCGTGGTATAATTACTATCCGATTACTAGAACATATTATGACAATGCTTTTACGAAAGACCTTGTTACATTGCTTTTTTTCAACTATAAAGCTACAAAGAAATACAAATACAAAAAGAAATATTTAAACAACGGTGGAGAGAGAATTATCAAAAAAGATGAGTCTTTTAATGTTGAGGCAAACGATATGTTTGAGGTTGTTGATATGCCTAAGACTGTTTGGTATGAAGGTGTATTAGTTGCAGGGACAAACATTATGTTGAAGTGGGAGTTAGCTGAGAACATGGTTCGTCCAAAATCAGCAGCTCAAGATGCTTTCCCAATGTATGTTTGCTATGCACCAAGAATGTATAATGGTAGATTTGATTCTATTGTAAAAAGAATGATTCCTTTCATTGATAACATTCAGTTGGTCCATTTGAAATTACAACAGATTCAAGCTAGAGTTGTGCCTGATGGGGTATTTATTGATGCCGATGGTATTAACGAGGTCGACTTAGGTACAGGACAAGCATACAATCCAGAGGACGCATTGAAGTTATATTTTCAGACGGGTTCTGTTATTGGTCGTTCGTACACTGGCGATGGCGAGTTTAATAACGCTAGAGTGCCTATCCAGGAGTTAACTAAATCATCAGGTCAAGATAAAATCAGTTCGTTAGTGTATTCTTATAATCACTATTTGAATATGATTCGTGATGTGACGGGTCTTAATGAAGCACGAGATGGTTCAACGCCAAGTGCTGACGCATTAGTTGGAGTACAGAAGTTAGCTGCACTTAATAGTAATACGGCTACACGTCACATTCTTGATGCAGGTCTATCGATGACTAAGAAGTTGGCAGAATGTGTATCTATTAGAATATCTGATATATTAGAGTTCTCTCCTTATAGAGAGCAGTTTGCTATGCAGATTGGTAAATACAACTTGGCTATCTTAGATGATATTAAAGAATTGTACTTGCGTGATTTCGGTATTTTTATTGAATTGATGCCTGATGAAGAGGAAAAACAAATGCTTGAGGAAAACATTAAGATTGCCTTACAGACTGGTCAGATATTTTTAGATGATGCGATTGATATTAGAAACGTTAAAAATATCAAACTAGCGAACGAGCTATTGAAAGTTAAGCGTAAAAAACGTGAGGTATTAGTTCAAGAGCAGAAGCAACAAGAAATGCAGATGCAAGCTCAAATGAACCAACAGTCGGCTATGGCTGCATCTCAAGGTAGACTACAAGAGGCTGAGATGGGTGCTCAATATAAAGCTCAGTTGAAAGAGATTGAGACTGCTATGGAGATTAAGAAAATGCAATTTGAAGTTAATGCTAAGAAAGAATTAATGGAAATTGAGTTTAATTACAATATGCAACTTAAAGGCATTGAGGTAGATGGGATGAAGAAAGTAAATGACGAGAAGGAGCAAGCTAAAGATAAGCGAGTGGACTTACAAGCGTCAAGACAGTCAGAATTAATCGAGCAACGTCAAAAAGAACTACCTGCAAAGAACTTTGAATCAACGAATGATTCATTAGGAGATTTTGATTTAGAATCGTTTGCACCGAGGTAGAAAATTTAAGTGAAAAATAATGTATAATTTTGTAACAAATTAAATAAAATATAATGGCTGAATTTACTGTAAAATCGGTTGAGTTCGAGGAACAAAAATCGGTTGCTGAAATTGAGGAACAATTAATCAATGAGCACGAACAAAAATTAAACGGTGGTGCTCCTGCAATTGTTGAGGCGAATTTCGTTGAGAATGAGATTGTAGAAGAACCAGAATTAGACGATAATATCGTTCTTTCACATATTAACAAAAAGTTCGGAAGAGATTACTCTTCTTTAGATGAATACTCTAAAGAGCCTGAGAAAATTGTTGAGAAAGAAGATTTACCTGAAGATGTAAATGCTTTCTTACAGTTTAAAAAAGAAACAGGAAGAGGTCTTGAGGACTTTTTAAAGGTTAACAAAAACTTTGATGACGTTGATTCAAAGTCACTATTGAAGGATTACTTGAAAGAGCAAAATCCTGAGCTAACAAAAGAAGAAATTGATTTCGAGTTTAGAAAGCGTTTCGACTTTGACGAGGATTTAGATGACGAGGATGAGATTAATTCTAAAAAAATAGATTTCAAAAAAGAGCTTAGTAGAGCAAAAGGTTTTTTTGAAGAACAAAAAGCAAAGTATAAAATCCCTCTTGAGTCAAGAATGGAGAAAACTTTGACGGCTGAACAACAAAAACAACTAGATGATTTACGAACTCAAATGGAGTCTTCTGAGAAAATAGCTCAGGAAAATGAAAAGCGTTCACAGTTTTTTGCTGAAAAAACAGAAGAACTTTTCTCTAAGGAGTTTGAAGGTTTCAAATTTAAAGCAGGGGAAAAAGAAATTGTTTACAAACCAGCAGAGGCTGAAAAACTAAAGGAGCAACAATCAGGTCTATCGACATTCGTATCAAAATTCTTGAATGAAGATGGTTACTTAAAAGACGCTGCTGAATTTCATCGTTCTATCGCTATTGCATCAGACCCAAATGCTTTTGCCAAATTCTTCTACGAGAAAGGGCAAGCTGACATGGCAACTGACCATTCAAGAGATTCAAAAAATATTAATATGAATCGAGGTTCAGTGATACCACAGCCAGCTTCAGGATTTCAAGTAAAAGTTATTGATGATAATCAAGGCAGAAGCTATGGAATCAAAAGCAAATTTAAAAACTAAAAATTAAAAAAAATGGCAGGTTCATTACAAAGCACACCAGGTTTCGATTTACAACCGAGTGCTAAAAAAGCAACATTACCTACTAACTACATCACTAACTTTGACTTCTTGAATCAGTATCTTCCTGATACTTACGAAGCTGAGTTTGAGCGTTACGGTAATCGTACAATTAACTCTTTCTTACGTCAAGTAGGTGCAGAGATTCCATCTAACTCAGATTTGATTAAATGGACAGAAACAGGACGTTTACATACTAAATATGCTAGCGTAACAACAGCCGCTTCAACGAGTGCAGATACAGCGGTAATGACAGTTGCTGATTCAGGAATTACAGAGTGTAACTTCCGTGTTGGTCAAGTAGTGTTTTTATCAAACAACGCATCTAGCCAATCAGCTAAAGCGATTATCACAGCAGTATCAGGATTGACTTTCACAGTTGCTTTCTATGCAGCAGGTGGTCAGCCTTCTTCTTTCTCAGGAGCTACATTAACGGCTTTCGTTTATGGTTCTGAATTTAGAAAAGGTGCAAACGGATTGCAAGGTTCTTTGGAAGCACAACCGTTGATTTTTGAAGTATCTCCTGTTATCATCAAAAACAAGTATGCAGTTTCAGGTTCTGATATGGCTCAAATTGGTTGGGTTGAAGTTACTACTGAAAACGGAGCAACTGGTTACTTATGGTACTTGAAATCAGAGCACGAAGAAAGACTTCGTTTTGACGATTACTTGGAAATGATGATGGTTGAGCACGTTCAGGCTGAGACTGGTTCAGGTGCAATAGCTACAACTGGTGATATCGGTAACAAAGGAACTGAAGGTTTGTTTGACGCTGTTGAAACAAGAGGTAACGTTTGGTCAGGTGGTGTTCCATCTACATTGAGTGATTTCGATACAATCGTTGGTCGTTTGGACAAACAAGGAGCTATTGCTGAAAACGCATTGTTCTTGAATCGTGATTTCTCTTTCAGCATTGACGATATGTTAGCTGCTCAAAACTCTTACGGAGTTGGTGGTACGTCTTACGGATTGTTCGACAATGATGAAAAAATGGCTATCAACTTAGGTTTCACAGGTTTCCGTAGAGGGTACGATTTCTACAAAACTGACTGGAAATACTTGAATGATGCAACTCTTCGTGGAGGTATCGTTGGTGGTGTTGTAAATGGTGTTTTAGTTCCAGCGGGGACAATGAACGTTTATGACCAAGTAATGGGTAAAAACGCAAAACGTCCATTCTTGCACGTACGTTACAGAGCTTCTGAAGCTGAGAACAGACGTTACAAAACTTGGATTACTGGTTCTGCTGGTGGTGCAATGACAAGTGACTTAGATGCAATGGAGGTTAACTTCTTGTCTGAAAGAGCACTTTGTACGTTAGGAGCTAATAACTTCTTCATCTTCAAATAAGAATAAAAACAACAGAGTGTCATTAGTGATGCTCTGTTGTTATTTTAATTAAAATCTAAATCAAATAAAATGGAAACAAAAGTTAAAGCAAAAGAGAAAAGGTACATCCTAGAGGGAAGAGCACCATTAAGTTTTTTATTACAGGCTAGAGATATGCCTACATCAAGATTGTTATATTTTGATGAAAAGAAAGGTAAAAATCGAAGTCTTAGATATTCAAAGAATCAACAGTCGCCATTTGTCGATGAGCAAGATGAGAATGTTGTTTTAGAGCCAATCGTTTTTGAAGACGGTATATTAACAGTTCCTGCTAACAACCCAGTGTTACAAAAGTTCTTAGAGATACATCCATTGAACGGTGACGTGTTTAAAGAGTGGGACCCAGCAGCTGAGGCTGAGGCTTATGTTAAGTATGAGAACTTAGTACTTGACGCACAAATTAAAGCAAGAGAAATTTCTGTTGAGAAAAAGATTTCAATTATCAATATCTTTCTAGGTAAAGATGCTTCTACATGGGAAAAATCTGAGATTACTAGAGCGATTATGAATATTGCTAAATCTCAGCCTGATGATTTCTTGGACGCATTAGATAATCCTGACACTGATATTGAGGATTTAGCTATTCGTTCTATGAAAGACGGTTACGTTTCTCAAAGAAACAACGGAAGAGATTTCCATTACAACTTGAAAGACAACAAGAAACGTATGTTCTCTGTACCTTTTGAAGATGACCCAGTGAAATGTTATGTTTCTTGGTTGAAGTCTCCTGAAGGATATGAGTTCTACCAATATCTTGATAAGCATATTGAGGAGTAATATTATCAATACTACTAATGATGAAAAGCACTCGTAATTGGGTGCTTTTTTTTGTTACCTTTGCACTTTATTAATCCAAAAAACAAAATAACGATGGAGAAATTTTTAAGAATCCCCGTAACAGGCGAGAATTTTCAATTAGTATCTGCAACAGGTATCGTATTGATTGAGCAAAACTCAACAACAACAGTTCACGTTCACTACAAAGGTGGGAGTACTGCAACAGACGTTGTAACAATTACACACGCAACAGCACCTTCAAATGACGAGTCTATGCGTGATGCAATCCAAGATGCGGTTATTGCTGCATTAGGAACAGCTTGGACAAGCCCTGCTTTCACAGTGTCAGGTTTGCCATTCGCAGTTTCAGGTATTGCTGTTGCTTAATAGATTGAGCATTATTTTGAAAGGGCACTTTAACGAGTGCCCTTTTTTATTATCTTTGTATTAAAATGTAAAGCAATGATAAATACAGTTAGAAACGCAGTATTGACTATCTTATCTAAAGACAATAGAGGCTACGTAACTCCTGAAGAATTTAACTTAATGGCAAAGCAGGCTCAAGTTGACCTTTTTGAGCAAATGTTTTATAGTTATAGCTCAGCAATAGTTAAGCGTAACGCACGTATTTATAATACTGGTCATGCGAATATTCCTGAGACAATGGAGATAGATATTGATGGATTTATCGTTAATGATACATTGCAATACAACGCACCTACTGAAACTTTCTTTTTGCCAGGAACTAACCCTGCCAATCCAACGCAACCGACATTGTATAAGATTACAGATATGTTATACAATAATAATATTGAGGTAGAGAAAGTTAACTACACAAAGCTAAACAGTTTGTTGAACTCAAACTTCATGGCTCCAAATGTAACAAGACCTATTTATAGTTTAAATAATGATGGGATTAAAGTTTACCCTGATATTATAGTGAGCGGTATGACTATCAATTATATCAGAAATCCTAAAGACCCTAAATGGACTTACTCAGTTCTATCGAACGGTGAGCCGTTATTTAATCAGTCTGCTTCTGACTACCAAGATTTTGAGTTACCTGAAAGTGATTTCCCTAAGATTGTAGCAAAAATTTTACAATATGCAGGATTGTCTATTAGAGAGAATGATGTTGTACAGTTGGTAAATCAGGAGGAAATGCAAAATAACCAACAAAAACAATAACAAATGGAATACATAAGTAACTATCAATATTACACAAATAATGGTAATATCCCTGAAGATACAAATTGGGGAAGCTATCAATATCTTTCTTTGAAGGACGTTGTTAATAATTTCATGTTATTTGATGTTGGTGCTGACAAGCTGGTTGACAATGTGCCAAGATATGAGGTGATTTACCATGCAAAGAGAGCTATACAAGAACTTAATTACGATGCACTAAAGAATATAAAGGTAGTAGACATGGAGGTCGGTGATAACCTTAAATTCATTTTGCCTGCTGACTATGTGAATTACGTTCGTATGTCCATTCTTACGGACGGTTGTTTGACCGTTATTAATGAAAACCGTCAGGCAAATTCATCGAACGCTTATTTGCAAGATAATAATAACGATTTCTTGTTTGACTTAGATGGTCAAATTATAACAGGTCAGTCAGCCTTAGATATTAAAAGACTTGAGCAAAGTCAATATTTCGGTCCAGGCGATTACTGCGGTAGTTATGGTTGGCTATATGACGACAGTTGGTACTTTAGATATCAATTGATTGGATTCCGTGATGACGACAAAGATGGTCCGACATTCAGAATTAACAACGGTGTGATTGACTTTACATCAGGAGCGAGAAACCGTACTATCGTACTAGAGTATATCTCGGATGGTATGGAGAATGGTGATGAGTCATTAATGACGGTCAATAAAATGGCAGAAGAATTTATCTACGCATATATCAGTTATTCCATCTTATCAAGAAAAGTCGGTATTCCTGAGTATCAGGTCAAACGATTGAGAGATAAAAAGACTGCTATGTGGCGTAATGCTAAAATTAGAATGTCTAACTTGCATCCTGCTAGAATTGCAATGAGAATGAATAATAGATTCCAAAATAGATAAAATATGATGAAAGACCAAACTAAAAATTTCTCTAGTGGAACAATGAATAAGGATTTTGACGAAAGGCTTGTGCCTAACGGTCAATATCGTGATGCGTTGAACTTTAGAGTTGGTACTTCAGATGGGTCTGACGTTGGAGCAGGTCAAAATATTGCAGGTAACGTAAATGTTGCTGATATTGAGGAGCTATCAGGTCTTGATAGTAGCGGAGCAAGAACTATTGGTGCTGTTGAGTATGGTGCTCGAAGCGTCATTTATTGGTTCGTTGCTGCTGACCTTTTTGATGGTATCTATGAATATAGCGAAACAACTGGTATTTCAACAAGAGTTCTTCAATGTAATAAAGATAATATCAATACACCTAGTTTATTGAATTTCAGTAAAGACAATATTATAACTGGTGTAAATTATATTGCGATTAATGCACAGAATGGATTTTTATTTTGGACGGACAATCTAAATCAGCCACGCAAAGTAAATATTGAGAGAGCAAAATCATACAGTGTAGACGACCCTAGGATTGAGAAAGATATACCAGTTATACTGACACCTCCTTTGTATTCTCCTCACATCGAGTTAATTAATGACGCATCAACTCCTCAGTCGGACAATATGTCTGAGAAGTTTTTGTACTTCTCTTATAGATACAAATATATTGACGGTCAGTATAGTAGTATGTCTCCATTCTCCGCTGTATCGTTCGGAGCTAAAAACTTCGTGTACGATTTTGGAGAAGGGTTCAATAAAGCAATGGTCAATAAGTTTAATTCTGTTATAGTTTCTTTTGAGACTGGTGATGAGTTTGTTGAGGCTATTCAAGTATTAGTTCGTGATACAAGCAATATTAACGTAAGTATTGTTGACACATATTCAAAGTCAGAGCTATTTATAGGTGATAATACAAGTTCAAGTATTACATTTACTAACAATAAGATTTACTCTGTACTTCCTGACGAGCAGGTATTAAGATTGTTCGACAACGTACCATTACTTGCGAAAGCACAAAGTACTGTTGGTAACAGATTGGCATATGGGAATTACGTTCAATTTAGAGATATAGTAGACTGCTTTAATAATCCTATTAATATAAATTATTCTTTAGATTTAAAGACTGAGGCTGTTTCCGTCAATTCGGCTGCACAAACGTTCAGAAGTGATAGAGATTATGAGGTTGTCATGTTCTACACTGATGATAAAGGTAGAATGACCACTGCGTTAACTACTGAGAATAATACATTGTATATTCCGCCTCAAAACTCCGTGACGGCAAACAGTATAATGGTCAGTATTAACCATACTCCGCCATGTTGGGCGACCAACTATCGTTTTGGTATTAAGCAATCTAAGAATTTATACTACAATATCTTCCCTGTTTTATTTTATGCGGACGGACTATATAGATATTTCTTGATTAATCAATCGGACATTGACAAGTTTAAGGTTGGCGAGTATCTTATTTTTAAATCAGATGGTGATGGTCCAACTTTCATTAATAAAAAATACAAGGTTTTAGAGCTTGAAAATAAACCTGCTGGATTCATTACAGGTAATGCAACAACAGAGTTGCCAGGTCTTTACTTTAAGATTAAAGTAAATACTGTTTCTGAGTTTAATCCTAACTCATTGGTTACGTTTAATGATGAACAACAAGGGAACAACAATTTATATCAATCTCAAGTTCTAATAAATGCACCTGTAACACAGAGTTTTCCTTCTGTTTGTGAACAACCTATTTATTATGGAAGTTCAAACCCAAACGGTTTACAATTATTTAATAACGTATTTACTGGGGATAGTGATTTAAGAGTAACTATTGAAGTTCAAACTCCTACAACATTTAGATACACAATTGACATAACAGCAACGGGAGGTTGGGTAGAAAATATTCCTGTAACTACATCATCAACAGGTATAAATATTTTTGGTCAAGACGTTTTTTTTATTCTTTGGAATATCCCATCTGTTATTAACACAGGCTTAGTGCCTGGGGATAGATGGAAAATAAATTGTAGAAAGACTGGGGATTTAAGCGGAAATTATTTTGGAGGTGTAGGAATACCAGATGCAGGAGGTACTTTAACTCAAAGTGAGTGGGGAGGAGCTGCTGTATTAGGTGCTTCTCCACAAATTGAATCAGGTGCAATAATTCAAATAGAGGTTATTCAAGATTCATTAAATGCTTCTCAACAAGCAGGTGTTCAGCAATTCCCTCCGTCTCCACAGTTTTTTGAGAACATTGAAGAATGGTTTATCGAGTCGGCAGCATGGCAACAATTCGTTCAGTATGACGATTCGGGAAATAACATTGGAGCAACAGGAATAACATTTAGAAGAGGGGATGCGAATCAAGTATTTTCATCAGGAATAAAAACAATATCTCAGAATACTACTGGTGATATTTATATGATTATTCAAGGATTTGGATTTCAAAGTGGTTCAGGCTCAAACAATAATACAATCAGAGCAAAACTATCTATCCAACAAACGAGCAACAAGGTATTCTGTGAATCTGAAGCGATAGAGACCGATATTGATATTTTCCATGAGACAACACGAACGTACCCAATTGTTGATGGCAAACATAAAGTTCTTTGGGGTTACGATGACTTTCAGTTTGCAAGTGGTTTAACAAGACTTACGCAATTAGATTACAGATACCCGCACTATTTCACAGTAGGCGATATGGTAGATGTATCTTCACAAAATATTAACGGCTCGTATGAAGTTGTTGGTATTGAGAATAGATACTCTGTGATTATAAATTTAACTTTCCCTGGCTCTGGTCCTGAAATCCCTGGTAACATAAGAATAACAGGAACTAACGAAGCAGACCAAACGGGATTAGCCAATGCTATCGTTCAGTTAAACATACCTAGCAGTGCGAATAGCGATTACAATGGATATTGTTTTGGTAACGGATTAGAGTCGAACAGAATAAAGGACGATTTCAATGCCACTACTTTAGATTATAGCCTTAGAGCAAGCACTACAGTTGACGAGTATCAGCAAGTAAGAGCTGACTCATCAGTTTGTTATAGTGGTGTATTTAAAGAAAAATCATCAACAAATAGATTGAACGAGTTTAATTTAGGTATATCTAACTTTAAATATCTCGACCGAGATTTCGGACCCATACAGCATTTGTACCCAAGAGACACAAACTTGTTGATAATGCAAGAGAACAAGATATCAAAAGTTCTTTACGGAAAGAACATTTTATTTGACGCTGTTGGTGGTGGTCAGGTGGTATCAATCCCTGAAGTTCTTGGTAATCAGATAGCGTTGAACGGTGAATTTGGTATCTCAAGAAACCCTGAGTCATTTAGTGTTTATGGAAAAGATACATTCTTTACGGACACTAGACGTGGTGCTATTCTGCAATTGCAGGAGGACACGATTGTCGATATCTCAACTATTTACATGGAAGAGTATTTTAGAGAGATAATGACTGAAGGATTAGACACTCAGAAATTAGGAGCGTTTGACCCTTATTTGAATCTATATACTTTGTCAGTGAACGACAGAACAGTAAATAAATGTTTCTTAGACCTTAGCGGACGAACTAAAACAATTGAGTCAAATACGGCAGGAGGTTCTTACTATATGTTCTCAATTACATCAAACAGTAGCTGGGAGATTATAGTAGAGCCATTTGGATTTGGTACTGATTGGATAGACTTGCCTGTAACAAGTGGTTACGGAAATACTGATATTTTTGCGTTAGTTGATTCTAATACAAGTAATGTTAATAGAAAAGTTTTAATTACTGTTCTTTTTTGCGGAAACAAAAGACAAGGATTTACATTAAATCAAGCAAGAGGACCAAAAGGAAGTGTAGTGGTAGTTGTACTTAATAACGAAACAAAAAAATAATGATTTTAAATCAAAAATATTCATACAATGAGGGAGATGAGTTTGATATTAGTCAAATTCAGTTCAACGAAAGTGGTATAGCTCTGTTTAATACTCAGACAGGATTTGGCGGAGTAGGTTATATACCTAACGATGGCGATGAAGTTGTTGTTATTGCTAGTAATTCTACTGGTGTTAATCAGCAAAAGTATAATTTTGTGCCGACAATGAATAACAAGTTTTTCTATCTTGTTTCAAACCAAGTATTCACAAGTAATGACAGAGACGCTATGATTAATGCAGCGTCTGAAATAACTTTAACCTGGAAGGGCGATAGATATGAGGGAGTATTTACCTATGAAAATCCTGATGGACTAGAGTATTTGTATTTGATTTGGGATTATGCGGATAATTTAGATGATGGCGATATTTTTTTTGAAGGAGGCGGAGATAATACTGTGAGGTTTATTGATATGAATTTTGGCGATAATCTAGGGTCGGCAGGATTAAATATTGAGACACCATCAGGTGTAGCGAGATATGTTTTTTCTTATGCAGGCATAACAATACTTGATACGGGATATATAGGACTAAATTCATCAAGTAATTATGATGACCTTATAGAAGCAGGTATTGCACCTGAAGATATTAAGTTGCAAGAACCTTATGACGGAACGGTAAACAATGGTGAATTACTGCCGTTTACTTTTAAGAAATACTTAACAGACGGAGCTGCACAACTTGTAGTTTACATGCCTTTGTCAAATACTGAGATTACAGCTGAAAAAATTCCGACTTACTTGACAGAATTTTACATAGATACAGATGACGGAAACTTGAGCAATGTTTGTTCTCAAGTGCCAAACACTAGAGTTTATCACAACGGAAGTAATGATTTGCCGATTGTTGGTGATACTATCTTTACAGATATGGCAGGGCTAAATGTTTATGGCCCCACTCCAGGAAGTTTACATTTGATTAGTGAAACATTATTGATTGTTCCTCCACCAACGGGTGGTATATTTTTGTCAATTTTGCCTAATGGGCTCGTTGATTCTCAAGGAGGGTGTGATTGTGATGAATCATCAGAGCCTGATATAACTCAAGGAGACATTCAAGTAGTTATAGGTAGTAACGTGAATATCAGAGTACAAGCAGACAATAACCCTACATCTTGGGAGATTGTAACAGACTGTGATGAATATACATTAGAAGGTGGTGAAAAGGGCTCATACTTTACTTATACTGAATGTGACGGATGTGATGGCAAGATACTTGTCAATTACAACACAACAGCGAGAGTATGCTCAACCACTATGCCGACATTAGTAACGGGAGACGGTAGTGCTACTTTGTCAGGCGTTTGTCAAGACAGCTCAATTATCGGAGGTTTATTGTTCAACACAGCAACGGGTTCTATCGAGGGAACGCCAACTGAAGGGGGCTCAAGAGATATTACTCTTAAAGCTACAAACTGTTTTGGTACAAGTACAGAGTACACATTTACAATTACATCAGTACCAGCGATGACCATGAAGCCATTCTTAATAGACAGAATAAACTTCCAAACAGATGGAGCATCAGCTTGCTCGGTAGCGACACCTGAGCTAGTGATAATGTACCATAGCGGATGCGGTGAATTGCCTGATGTTGGTGACACAGTATTTATTGATGGACGAGGTTTAGAATATTTCACGGGTGGAAATAGATTCTACAATGTATCTCCATCAACATACAGTTATCAAATAAATCAATTCGGTCAAGTGATTGATAAATATTCTTGCTAAATTTGCAATATGGAAATTACAACATTAACATACTCACCAACAGATAAGGGGTGGACGAGCAGATGGTCGTATATCCCTGACTGGATGCTTGGATTAAATAATAATTTCTATACTTGGAACGGAGGGAGTTTATATAGACATTGGGTAAATGAAACACACAACGAGTTTTACGGGACGGTATATCCGACTGAGGTCACAACTATTTTTAACGAAGATTACGCCAATGTTGACGTTTTTAGTGCGTTAGCAATCTACGGGACGGACGCTTGGGATGTAGAGGTAACGACCGACATAAATGATGGTCAAATATCTGCTGATTATTTCAAAAATAAGGAAGGTCGTTGGTATTCATACATCAGAAGAAATGAAGATGATTTTGACGCTAAGTCATTATCTGTTCAGGGATTAGGTCAACTACTGTCTATTGCAACAAACACTCTTACGTTCGCTTTTAAGATTGATAGCATTATCGCTGTTGGTGACTTGTTATTGTTTGATGACGGAACAGATTTATTGAATATTGGTACTATCGTATCACATACTCCAACAACTGTAACGGTCAATGCTGTGGCAAACATCCCTACTATCGGTGATTTCGTTCTATTCTCAAAAAACCCTGTCGCTGAGTCATACGGTTGCAGAGGATATTATATGGAGGTGAAGTTAACACTACCTCTTGAGCAGTCAGTTACACTGTCCGAAATATTCTCCGTAAGTGCAACATTATTTAAGTCATACTATTAGTTTGATAGTTAATTTTAATTAATTATCTTTGTTGTTATAAATACGACAATTATGATTGGAGCAATAATAGCAGGTGCAGGTGCACTTGTTTCAGCTGGAATGGCTATAAAGAATAATCAAAATTCTAGGGCGGCTTCTGAGGCAGCAGCTGTATATGCAAATCAACTTAAAGGAATGAAGGAAACCAATCTAATGGCTGCCCTTCAATCTCCTGATATAATGAAACTTTTAAATCAGCAAACCGCTCAACAAGCGGCATCTGCTACTCAAGCTATTCAAGGTGGTGGTCCTGAAGCGGCTGCTCAAATTGCAGCACTCAATAAAGGTGTTTTAGATTCTAACGCAGAGGCAGCTATCATGCAGTCTAAACAGAACTATCAACGTGACGCTGCCGTTCTGACGAACGCTCAAGAGGTTGAGAATAGAAACATCACAGAGCAAAGAAAATTAGTCAATAGTCAGTTAGCAGGTTCGCAAAAAGCTGCCGCTAACTATGCAGATATGGCAAGCAAAAATATTGAGGGAGCGATTAGTGGATTAGGTACAGTGGCAGCAGGATTAGACCCTGATATATTGGCGTATCTTAATACTAAAAAAGCAAATCAAACAACTAATACACCAACAGC
>Ga0222713_10003981_pt1 | contig 14994 bp, 12 predicted proteins | sample C33_649DmetaG_FD_165061 | JGI IMG/M metagenome (GOLD analysis project Ga0222713, IMG submission 165061) | Estuarine water microbial communities from San Francisco Bay, California, United States - C33_649D | ecosystem: Environmental > Aquatic > Marine > Unclassified | place: USA: California...
AATCCAGGGTAAGGGTTTCGGGTATCACATTGTTGGCACCGGTACCGGCGTTGATATTGGAGATCTGAAAGCTGGTAGCCGGAAATGCAGCATTGCCGTTGTCCCAGACTTCGGTACTGAGTGCTGCAAGGGCCGGTAGGGCCTTGTGGATGGGATTATCCGCAAGGTGCGGATAGGCGACATGACCCTGGATGCCTTTTACACGCATGCGACCGCTGAGCGAACCACGCCGCCCGATCTTGATGGTGTCACCAACAGCCTGCGAACTGCTGGGCTCACCCACGAGGCAATAGTCGATGTGTTCGCCACGACGCTGTAATTCAGCCATCACCCGTCGCGTACCATCCACAGCACTGCCTTCCTCATCGCTCGTAATCAGAAAGCCGATGCGCGCATGGGGTTGATGGGCGCCTAGGAACGCGGAAGTGGCGGTCAGCATGGCGGCGAGGCTGCCTTTCATATCTGCCGCCCCGCGTCCAAATAAATAACCATCGCGTTCGCATGGCTCGAACGGATCGCTGCGCCAATCGGCGGTATTGCCTGGGGGAACTACATCGGTGTGGCCGGCAAAAACGAAAAGTGGCCCACGCTCACCCCAGACAGCCCACAGATTCGTAACCTCGCCGAATTGCAGTGTCTCGACTCTGAATCCCAATTCAGACAAGGTGGCGCCGAGCAACGCCTGGCATCCTGCGTCCTCGGGTGTAATCGAGGGCAGGGCGATGAGGCGTCGTGTGAGTTCGAGTGTAGCGCTCATAGCAAATCCCGGATTGGTGGTAAGCGGTGGCTAGTTGTGGCTGTGCAGTTCTTCGTTCAGGCTGATATTGTGTTTGAGCGGCACACACTCGACGGCACCGGTCATCGAGTTGCGGCGAAAGAGTATGTTCTCGGTTTTCGAAAGTTCCTTTGCTTTCACGGCCTTCACTGTCTGACCTGACTGATTGAGCACGCTGACCTTGGTCCCTGCGGTCACATAGAGTCCGGCTTCGACAATGCAGCCATCAGCCAGCGGGAATCCGATTCCGGCATTGGCACCAATCAGGCAATTCTTTCCAACCGAGATGATTTCGGTGCCGCCCCCAGACAATGTTCCCATAGTGCTGCAACCACCACCGAGATCACTGTTTTCACCCACTACTACGCCGGCAGAGATGCGACCCTCGATCATCGCCGCACCCAGGGTGCCGGCATTAAAATTCACGAAGCCTTCGTGCATGATGGTGGTGCCAGCACCGAGGTAGGCCCCGAGGCGGACGCGCGCGGTATGTGCGATGCGTACACCGGCAGGGACGACGTAGTTACTCATTTTCGGGAACTTGTCTACTGACATGACTTCAAGTACGCGTCCTTGAGAGCGCGCTTGCAGTTGTCGTCCGGGCAGATCGGGCAAGTCGATGGCACCTTCGTTGGTCCACGCCACATTGCGCAAAACGCCAAACATGCCGGTCAGGTTCAGTGAGTGGGGCAGTGTCAATCGATGGGAGAGCAGATGCAGCTTGAGATAAGCCTCTGGAATGGAGCGCAAAGGCGCATCTTTGCCGATGAGGCACAGCACGACCAGCCGTTTGCTGGCGAGGAGAGCCTTCAACTCTTCCGCGAGTGCAGACTGTCCCACTGTAGCCAATGACTGCGCCAGCGTTGCAGCGAGCTCAGCTGAGACCGTGACATCGGCGTTGGTGCCGGCTTGCACGTTACAAGCTTTGAGCAGCCCGGATGCGAGAGCAGGGTCCGGATGCAGGCAAGGTGAGGGATAGTAGACTTCGATAATTTCCCCGGCAGAATTTGTGGTTGCAAGCCCGAAAGCAAAGCTGTGGAGACCGGTATCGCTCATGCGCATGTTTCCTCTGGTGTATTCAATTGCGGTGCAGCACACCGCGCAATTCTGCTTCGTTAAACCCGGCGAGCCAGACGCCGTCGGCATCAATGATCGGGCGGCGAATCAGCGACGGGTGTTCGCTCATCAGGTTGGCTGCGGTTGCGGGAGAAACGGTATTGCGTACCGATTCCGGCAAGTTGCGCCAAGTAGTGCCACGGGTATTGATGAGTTGCTCGCTGCCCAATGCTTGCAGAAACCGACGAGCCAACGCGGGCGGACAGCCTGCCTTCTTGTAATCGTGAAACGCATACTCAACGCCGTTTGCTTCGAGCCAGCGACGCGTTTTCTTGATCGTGTCGCAATTTGGTATGCCGTAGATTGTGAGCATGAGTCCCTTGCTGTGAATCAGGCTGCCAGTCGTTCCTGGAGCTGCGACTTGATCTCGGATTGCAGTTTTTCGATGCGCGCCGGGTCGTTGATGACTTGTCCGCGACGATCGGTGACGAAGAACAGGTCTTCTACACGCTCACCCAGCGTTGTGATGCGGGCATCGCGTAGACTGATGTCATTATCAGCAAATATCTTGCCGACACAAGCCAGAATTCCGGGCTGGTCTGGGCAATTGATTTCCAGCGTCGAATAGGGCTTGCCTGGTGTATTCACCCAGTTGGTTTCGACGCGGTGGGCGAAGTACTTTTCCTTGCGACTCTGTCGGAAGTGCAACGGTGCGACAGGTTTATTGCCCTGGCTCAGGTACTCGGTGACTACCTTGCAGATCTCATTCAGACGCCGCGGGTTGTTGCCGACAGGTCGCCCGGAGTCTTCCAGCAATGTATAGGTGTCCATGCAGTAGTCATTGGCCGAGGTAAAGATGCGAGCACCCTGGATGTTGAGATTCAATTTCTCGAACGCAGCGGTGCTATTGGCAAACAAGAAATCAGTGTTCGTCGTGTAGATGAAAACCTGGGTTGCCGCGGCGGTGTGTTTGTCGGCGTACTCATTAATCGAAACGAGAGGTCCCTCGCCGGTGAAGGTGGCGATTGCTTCCGTGTGCCAGACGATATTTGCCGCCGACTCACGCAGAAAATATTCGTCTGCCGCCGTTTCCCAGACTCTGCGAATCTGGCTCTCGGAGAGGCCGCGATCCAACAGTTTCGTCAGGGCATTCTGTTTCTTGTCGGCGATACGCTCCTCGCGATCCACCGGATTTTCCAGACCGAGTCGCAGGGCACGTTTCGTATTCAGATAGAGTTGTTTCATGAGCGCAGCGCGCCAGGTATTCCATAATTCAGGATTTGTCGCACGGATATCGGCAACCGTCATCGCATACAGATAATCCAGATGCAGCTTGTCGCCCATCGCCGTGGCGAATTCATGAATGACATCGGGATCGCTGATGTCCTTGCGCTGGGCGGTCATCGACATGAACAGGTGCTTGTCGACGAGCCAGGCTACCAGATTGGCATCCCAGGTGCTGAGGCGATGGCGCTGACAAAAATTTATGGCGTCAATTTTACCAAGACTGGAGTGATCGCCGCCGCGACCCTTGGCGATGTCATGATAGAGGCCGGCGATGTACAGCAATTCGACCTTTGGCAAATTGTGGGCGATGTGCGCCGCCACCGGATAATCTGCTTCGGCACCCGGGTAGAGAAATTTGCGCATATTCTCCACCACCTGCAGCGTATGTGCATCCACGGTATAGATATGGAACAGATCGTGCTGCATCTGACCCATGATCTGCCCAAACTCGGGCAGGTAGCGTCCAAGTATGCCGTAGCGTGCCATGCGTCGAAGTTGCAGCGTCATCTTGTGGGGCGAGCGCAGCAGTTCCATGAACAGTGTGACGTTACGGATATCGAATCGGAATTCTTCGTCAATCAGGCGACGGTTCTCACGCAGCAATCGAATCGTGGCAGCGCGTATTCCCTCAATTTGCGGGTTCTGCGCCATCAGCACAAACAATTCGAGGAGGGCAGAGGGATAACGCTTGAAAACGTCGGCAGAAATAACCTCGATATACCCGTTATGAATCTGGAAACGGTTATTCAGTGGTGTAATGCGGGTACGTTCGTCCGCGCGCAGAATAGCCTCATCGAGATGTTGCAGCAGCATATCATTCAGCTCCCGCAGGTTGGCGACGACACGGTAATACTGCTTCATCAATTTCTCGACGCCGAGACTCTTCGGGTCATCCTCATAACCGAACAACTTTGCGAGTTCCCGTTGCTTGTCGAACAGCAGCCGGTCTTCGCGCCGCCCTTCGAGCAGATGCAGGCCATAGCGTAATTTCCAGAGGAATTGCAGGCCCTTGTTGATCATTATCTCTTCGGAGTCTTTCAGAAAGCCGAGCTTGACGAGATCCTTGAAAGTGCTGGCGCCGTAATGCCGCTTAGCTACCCAGGCGATCGTCTGGATGTCCCGCAAGCCACCGGGGGAGGTCTTGACATTGGGTTCCAGGGCGTAATCGATGTCGTGATACTTGTTATGCCGGGCCTGTTGCTCCTCAACTTTCGCGCTGAGGAATTTCTTGATTGGCCACACACGCTTGCCGTTGGTGAGCGCCAGCATCTCTGCCTGCAGTTCTGGCGGACCGATCAGGGTACGTGACTCCATGAGCGCCGTAGCGACTGTGATATCGTTACTGGCTTCCTGTTTGCACTGCTTGATCGAGCGCACACTCTGGCCGATCTCGAGGCCGATGTCCCACAGAAACGTCAGGAACCGGCTGATGACATCTTTATATTGCCGGTTTCGGTTCTTGCGCGTCAGGATCAGGATGTCGATGTCAGAATGCGGGAGCAACTCCCCCCGGCCGTAACCACCAACAGCCACAAGACTGATGTCCTTGCTGTCGGGCCAGTTTTGTTGCTGCCAGGCCAGACGCAGAATCTGGTCGATAACCCAGGCGCGACCAGTGACGATGTCAGTGATGTTCTGATTGGCCTTGTAGCGAGCGTCGAGAAGGGCGCTGCTGTCCGCGATGGCTTTCTTCACCAGGGGAATCTTGAAAGTGGCCGTCGCGAGCGAGGCCTCCAGAGCGGCAACGTCGAGCAGGGTACTGTCAGGCTTGATCTCGGCAGTAGAGTAGGTGCCTTCTATAGAGAGGGTATCTTCGATCACAAGGCTTCGTCGGAGCGCTTCGTCAATACTTCACAGCCATCTTCGGTCACCGCCAGCGTATGCTCCCACTGTGCGGAGAGGCGATGGTCTTTCGTAGTTACCGTCCAGCCGTCCTTTTTCGACAGTTTGGTCAAGCGCGAGCCGGCATTGAGCATGGGCTCGATCGTGAAGGTCATGCCTGCCACCAGGCGTAATCCCATGCCGGGCTGCCCATAGTGCAGAACCTGGGGCTCTTCATGGAAGATACGGCCAATTCCATGACCGCAATATTCGCGTACGATCGAATAATTTTGAGCCTCGCCATGTTGCTGAATGACGTGGCCGATATCACCCAAGGTTGTGCCGGGTTTTACAATCGCGATCGCCTTGTACAGGCATTCCTGGCTGGTGCGTATCAAGCGCTTGGCGTGATCGGCTACCTCGCCGACACAAAACATCTTGCTGGTATCGCCATGGAAGCCGTCCTTCAGCACAGTAACATCGACGTTGATGATGTCACCGGACTTCAGGATTTTGCCGTCGCTCGGAATACCGTGGCAGATAACGTGATTCACCGACGTGCAGATGGACTTGGGGAAGCCGTTGTAGTTCAGAGGCGCCGGAATCGCCTTTTGAGTGTTGACGATATAGTCATGGCAGATACGGTCGAGCTCGCCGGTGCTGATACCCGGCTGAACGTGGGGTCCGATCATCTCCAGGACTTCGGCGGCAAGTCTGCCGACCACGCGCATTTTGTCGATGTCGGCGGCTGATTTCAGGTGAATCGTCATAGTTAAATCTGGCTGCTACCGCAGGAATTTCGGGGTGTGGCAAAAGCAGGGTATTGTAAAGCAGGACCCGGCTCAGGAACAGGGTCGGGCAGTGAGCTCAGGGGATTCAGGGAGAGTTGGGGAGGGATCGGAGTGTCAATGCCCGCTATTCCTGGGGAGAAGCAGGGGCTTGGGGGCGCGAAGCGGGGTAAAACCGGGGAATTGCAGGGATTTTGGTGGCGAGTTCTTTCAGTGGCGCCCGGATTGTGGTATAAAGCGGCGCGCTCTGGAAGCGGAAGATTTGCGCAGCCCGGAGCCACTTAAACTTAACACTTAACCGTCACACATACACCGGCACATGTGGTCTGGGTGCCCTCGCCTCAACTTCTCACGAAGGTGTCGCCAGGGTTGATCCATGGGGTGTATGGAGGCCTAACCCGCACTGAAGGATTGAACATGAACGTAAGCATGAAAGAAATGCTCCGCGCAGGAGTGCATTTCGGGCACCAGTGTCGCTACTGGAATCCAAAAATGGAGCCTTATATTTTCGGGGCTCGCAACAAAATCCACATTATCAACCTCGAACACACTGTTCCGGCCATGAATTCCGCACTGGAAGAAGTGGCGAGTCTCGCGGACAGGAAAAAGAAAATTCTGTTCGTTGGCACCAAGCGAGCGGCGTCGAAGATCATTCGCCAGGAAGCTGAGCGTGCCGGCATGCCTTTCGTCAACCACCGCTGGCTCGGCGGAATGCTGACCAACTACAAGACCATCCGTGGTTCGATCAAGCGTCTGAAAGAACTTGAAACGAAAGAAGCAGATGGCACCTTCAAGCGTCTGACCAAGAAAGAAGCGCTCATGTTGACGCGGCAGAAAGAGAAGCTCGAGCGCAGCATCGGTGGTATCAAGGAAATGGGTGGTCTGCCCGATGCGCTGTTTGTCATCGACGTCGATCACGAACGTATTGCAGTCAGTGAAGCGAACAACCTGAAGATTCCGGTTATCGGTGTCGTCGACACTAACAGTGATCCCGATGGCGTGAACTACATCATTCCGGGCAATGACGACGCGATTCGTGCAATTCAGTTGTACGCTGCTGCTGTTGCCGATGCCTGTCTGGAAGGCCGTGCTCGCAGTGGTCCCGCTGGTGGCAGCAATGAATTCATCGAGATCGAAGACACCGATGAAGTCGTGGCTGAAGTTAAAGCACCCGCCGCCAAAGCCGCCGCACCGAAGGCTCCTGCTCCGGTAGCAGAAGCATCAGCTGACTCTGCTGAAGCGGAAGCAAAACCCGCTGCCAAGGCAGCGCCGGCTGCTCCGGCCAAGGCCAAGGTAGCTGCCAAGAAGGCTCCGGCGAAGAAGAAAGTTGCCGTGAAGAAAGCGCCTGCCAAGAAAAAGGCGGACGCTGAATCCTGAGCAACTGGCGAGCGACTTTACGCCAAACCCCTTTCTATTGGGCTAAATAGGACTTAATCAAAAAGGGGGCGAGTAGCCCCCTTTTTTTAAAATGAATTAGTCGAAGTGCAGCGCGCTTCGTAATGTATGGTACAGAGGCAATTCAGATGGCAAATATTACTGCAAACATGGTCAAGGAATTACGCGAAAGAACCGGCCTTGGCATGATGGACTGCAAGAAAGCGTTGGCGGGTGCCGACGGTGACATGGAGAAGGCAATCGATGATCTTCGCAAGGCCAGCGGTCTGAAAGCCGAGAAGAAGGCTAGCCGGGTTGCGCGTGAAGGAGTCGTAATGACTCGCATCGCCGAAGAAGGTAACTACGGTGTATTGATCGAAGTGAACAGCGAAACCGATTTTGCGGCACGCGATGAGAATTTCCTGAATTTTGCCAAGCTCGTGCTGGATCAGGCCTACGCCAATAAAGATGCCGATGTTGAAGCGTTGCTATCCGCAGGCATGGAAGACGCCCGCCAGGCTCTCGTGCAGAAGATCGGAGAGAACATCAATCTGCGCCGCGTCAGCCGCCTGCAGGTGGATAATGCCAGCAACGGCATCATCGACGGCTATGTCCACAGCAACAACAAGATTGCCGTGCTGGTCTCACTGAAAGGTGGTGATGAATCACTGGCTCGTGATATCGCCATGCATATCGCCGCCGTCAATCCGATGGTGGTTCGTGCCGAGGATGTGCCGGAAGAAGTGCTCGCGAAGGAATCCGAGATTTATTCAGCCCAGGCACGCGAGAGTGGCAAACCGGAAGAGATCATCGAGAAAATGATCAGCGGTCGTCTGCGCAAGTTTGTCGCCGAAGTCAGCCTGCTGGATCAGGAGTTCGTCAAGAATCCTGAGCAGAAGATTTCTGAGCTGCTGAAAGACGCCGGCGCCGATGTTGTCAGCTTTGTGCGTTTTGAAGTTGGCGAAGGCATTGAGAAGGAAGAGGTAGACTTCGCAGCCGAAGTCGCCGCGCAAGCACGAGGCTAAACTTCAACCAGAGATCTCAACATGCCGAAACAGGAACGCAAGTACAATCGGATTCTGCTTAAACTCAGTGGTGAAGCTCTCACTGGCGATGCGGATTTCGGGATTGACCCCAAGGTGCTGGATCGTATGGCGGTCGAGGTCGGTCAGTTGATTGGGCTTGGTGTTCAGGTAGGTATGGTCATCGGCGGTGGCAATCTGTTCCGTGGTGCGGCTCTGCATGAAGCAGGCATGGAACGTGTCACCGGCGATCACATGGGAATGCTCGCCACCGTGATGAACGCGCTCGCGATGCGAGATGCGCTCGAACGTGCTAATATCTCGACGCGGGTGATGTCCGCAATCCCCATGAGCGGTGTTGTGGAGCACTACGATCGCCGCACCGCGATTCGCCATCTGAAATCAAACGATGTCGTTATTTTTTCAGCCGGAACCGGAAATCCGTTTTTCACAACGGATTCGGCGGCTTGTCTGCGCGGCATTGAGATCGATGCCGATCTGATTCTGAAGGCAACCAAGGTAGATGGTGTCTACTCGGCTGACCCGAACAAGGATCCGACCGCGGTAAAATTCGACACACTCACATACGATGAGGTGATTGAGAAGAAGCTGGGGGTAATGGATTTAACGGCCATCTGCCTGAGTCGGGATCACGAGATACCCATCAAGGTATTTAATATGAACAGACCCGGTGCGCTGCTGGACAATGTGCTGGGCAAGCAGGATGGCACTCTGATTCAATAAGCTATCGCAGTGCCGGTCCGACTTCATACTGAGGGAATAGATTATGATGAAAGAAATCATTGCTGACGCGGATGAGCGCATGCAAAAGAGTGTCGCGTCACTGGACGAGGCATTCAAGCGGATCCGGACCGGTCGCGCCCATCCCAGTATCCTCGACAGTGTCATGGTGCCTTATTACGGCTCGGATACTCCCCTGAATCAGTTGGCTAACATCAATGTCGAGGAAGGCCGCTCGTTGCTGATCTCCCCCTGGGAAAAGAAATTGATCTCCGACATCGAGAAAGCAATTATGCGCTCAGACCTCGGTCTGAACCCTTCCAATAACGGCGATACCATCCGCGTACCGATGCCCGCCCTCACCGAGGAAACGCGCAAGGAATACACGAAACAGGCGAAGAACGAGGCTGAAAATGCCCGCGTTGCCATTCGCAATATTCGTCGCGACGCGAATTCTGATCTGAAAGAACTGGAAAAAGCCAAGGAAATCAGTGAGGACGATCACCGTCGGGCGGAGGACCAAATTCAGAAGCTGACGGATAAATACATTGCTGCTGTCGAAGCGGCGTATCAGGTCAAAGAATCCGATTTGCTCTCCATCTAGCCTGTGCCCCCTGAGAGCTACAGGTAGTCCCGGCGATGCGGATACAATAAGTCATGACCTCTGAATCCAGCGCACAACTTCCGCGGCATGTCGCGATCATCATGGATGGCAATAATCGCTGGGCGAAGGCGCGGAATTTGCCATCCAAATCCGGACATCGCTACGGGGCGCAAGTCGCGCGCGAAATTGTCAATTCTTGTGTCAGCCGCAACATCAAATACCTCACCCTGTTTGCCTTCAGCAGCGAGAACTGGCTGCGTCCGGCCAAAGAAGTGAAGGGCCTCATGGCGCTCTTTCTATCAGTCTTAAAGCGCAATGAAATCAATCAGTTACACAGAAATAATGTGCGCCTGCGCTTCATTGGCAATCGCCACAGTTTCTCCCAGAAACTGCAGGACAATATGCGCGAGGTGGAACTGTTGACTGAAGCCAATACCGGCACCACGGTGATCGTGGCCGCGGACTACGGCGGGCGCTGGGATATCACCAATGCGGCGCGTAGCCTCGCCGGAGCTGTCGAGAAGGGCGAACTGAAGAGCGCCGAAATCGACACCGAATTACTCCACCGTTACACCAGTCTCAGCGGCTACCCTGACCCCGATCTCTGCATCCGCACCGGCGGCGAACATCGCATCAGCAACTTCCTGTTATGGCAATTTGCCTATACCGAATTGTACTTTACCGATTGTTACTGGCCGGATTTCGACGATCGCGAATTCGCGCTTGCCCTGGAGGATTTCGCTTCACGCCAACGCCGCTTTGGCGGTCACGAAGCTGACAATCATTCGGATGAATCGCGTGCTTAAGCAGCGCATCATTACTGCAATCCTGTTGGCGCTCGCCCTCATTGCTGCCACTACGCTCCTGCAGCCTTTTTATTTTGCGCTGGTCCTGATGCCTGTTGTATTGCTTGCCGCTTGGGAATGGGGCGGGCTCATCGGGCTGGTCGGCTGGCGATCCAGACTCACTTATTGCGCCACGATCGCGATGATGTTGGCGGGCCTGTTTCCCTTGCTTGGGATCAGCCGCGATGCCGTAACGCTGGATACGCTGCGTGTATCGATGATTCTGATTTTGGGGCTGGTGTTCTGGTGTCTGTCGCTGTTCGTATTGCGTGGCTATCCCGGAAACAAGAGTCTGTGGAATGATGCATCCAGAATCGCGAGCATGGGTATTTTTTCGTTGATCCCGACCTGGGTTGGGCTTGTGCAACTGAAATACATGCAGACTGAAGGATATTTTCTATTGGCGCTGGTCGTGCTCGTCGCCGCCGTGGATATTGGTGCTTTTTTCGCCGGCACCAATTTCGGACGGCACAAGCTCGCTCCAGCGCTCAGTCCCAAGAAATCCTGGGAAGGTGTGTGGGGTGGGCTGATCGCCTGTGCCATCGTTGGTAGCGGCCTCATCTGGTTATTGCACTCGCAACTGAAAGCGCTGCTGATGCTGCAAATTCTGGCTTTGTTGTTGATGACGACGCTCGTCACCGTACTCAGTGTCGTCGGTGATTTGTTGGAGAGCATGCTCAAGCGTAATCAATCCATCAAGGACAGCGGCAAAATGCTACCAGGTCATGGCGGTATTCTCGATCGCATCGATGGTTTGATGGCGGCCACTCCCATCTACGTGCTACTGCTGATGCTGCTATTGGCACAGGGTTGGACGCAATGACGAAGACCGCAATCACAATTCTGGGCTCCACCGGTTCGATAGGGCGGAGCACTCTGGCGGTACTCGATCTGAATCCGCATCTGCACGTCTTTGCACTGAGTGCGCAGCGCAATATCGATTTGCTGTTCGATCAATGTCTGCGCTATCAGCCACGTTATGTCGTCGTGACTGATGCCCAGGCTGCCGAGGCGATGTCGCTCAAACTCGCCGACGCCGATACCGATACCCAACTGCTGAGTGGTGCCGATGCGTTATGTACTGTTGCCAGTGACGATCGGGTGCAAATTGTCATGGCGGCGATCGTCGGTGCAGCCGGACTGGAATCAACGCTCGCCGCCGTGCGAGCGGGCAAGCGATTACTGCTGGCGAACAAGGAAGCCCTCGTTATGACAGGTGAGTTGCTTATGCAGGCTGCGACTGAATCCGGTGCTCCCATTATTCCCATCGACAGCGAACACAATGCCATCTTCCAGTGTCTGCCGCTCGCCACCGCGGGACTTGATGCGGCGCAGATGCGCAGCGTCACCAAGCTGGTGCTCACCGCTTCGGGAGGGCCGTTTCTGCATCGAGACAGTACTGACTTCGAAGCCATCACCCCGGCCGAGGCCTGCCAGCACCCTAAATGGAGCATGGGGCGCAAGATATCGGTGGATTCGGCGACACTCATGAATAAGGGGCTCGAATTCATCGAAGCCTGTTATCTGTTCGGGCTACAGCCGCAGCAAATCGAGGTCGTGGTGCATCCGCAGAGTGTTATTCACTCCATGGTGCATTTTAACGACGGGTCAGTGTTGGCTCAGCTCGGTAATCCCGATATGCGAATTCCGATCTCTTTCGGCCTCGGCTGGCCGGAACGGCTACCCTCCGGAGCGCCGCCGCTGGATCTGGTGCAGGTGCAGAAACTCGAGTTTGTGGCGCCGGATACGGCGAAGTTTCCGTGTCTGTCATTGGGGATGGAGGCGGCACACCAGAAGGGCACGGCACCGGCGGTATTGAATGCCGCAAACGAGGAGGCGGTTGCCGCCTTCCTCGACGGCAAAATCGGCTTTCCCCAGATTCCACGGCTTATTGCCGCCGTCATGGCGAAAATACCTTGTGAATCAACGCCAAGTCTGGCTATTATTCGGGACATCGACACGCACGCAAGAAATATAGCTAACGAACTGATAACAAAGGAATTTTGCCGCTAAACCCCGCTAGACTGGGGGCAGCGGTGCACTCGCCATGATCCTTGAAATTCTAACCAGTGTTCTGGCTCTTGTTGTTACCCTCGGCATTCTGGTGACGATTCACGAATTCGGCCATTTCTGGGTGGCACGGCGTTGTGGTGTCAAAGTCCTGCGCTTCTCGATTGGCTTCGGCAAGGCAGCTAAGACCTGGATTGGCAGGGACGGTGTGGAATACGTGATAGCCCCGATTCCGCTCGGTGGCTATGTCAAGATGCTGGGCCAGGAAGACACGAGCGTTGCCGATAGTGGCGATATCGATCCCGGGCAGCGTCATCTTTCTTTCGCCTACAAGCCCTTGTGGCAGCGCATGGCCATCGTCGCCGCTGGCCCCATCGCCAATTTCCTGCTCGCTATACTCGTCTTCTGGATAATCAATATCGGGTACGGCGTCAGCGGTATTGCGCCTGTGATAAACAGTGTCGTGGAAGATTCGCCGGCCTGGCAGGCGGGTCTGCGGTCGGGTGATGAGATACTCGCCGTGGATAATGAGCCGACCATCATCTGGCAACAGGTCACGCTGCAGATGCTGGGGCGTCTTGGAGAAACCGGCAACGTGCAGTTGAGCGTCAAACCGGCAAACCGCGCCGGGACACGTGACGTGATGATTCCAATCGTCGACTGGATGGGCGATTCCACAGAGCCGAATCCCGTAGCTGATCTCGGCATTATCCAGTTTGAAATTCCCGCGTTGATCGCCGGTGTCACCTCCGATGGACGTGCCGAGGCCGGAGGGCTGCAGGCAGGGGATCGCGTAGTGTCCGTGAAAGGAAAAACAATTCGTGGCTGGAGCCATTGGGTTGAAGTGATTCGCGCAAATCCGGAACTCCCGCTGGATGTCGCTGTCGAACGGGGAGGATTGATTGTCAATCTCGTGCTCCAACCCGCGCGGACCGAAGCCGAAGATGGCTCATCCATCGGATCCATAGGGGCCTATGTCGCGGAAACCAGTCTGGCAGATATCATTCCTGCGGAGATGCGCCGGGAGATACGCTACAATCCGCTGACAGCGATTCAGCCAGCCTTGCTGGAGACGTGGAACAAGTCGGTATTCGTTCTAGACTCCGTCAAGAAGATGGTGATTGGCCTGATTTCGGTCAAGAACATCAATGGCCCGATTACAATTGCGCAGGTAGCCGGAGAGACAGCCACTTACGGCTTGGATGTCTATCTCGGGTTTCTGGCTCTGCTGAGCATCTCGCTAGGGGTTCTCAATCTGTTGCCGATACCTGTACTCGATGGAGGGCACCTGTTGTATTACGCGATAGAAGCCGTTATTCGACGCCCTGTCCCGGAACGCATACAGGCCTGGGGACTGCAACTCGGTTTACTGTTGATCTCGGGCATCATGGTGCTGGCGATCTTCAACGATGTAACACGCATTTTATAAAAATAGAATTCATTCCAAGCCCGCCGCCAAAGCAGAAAAAATTAGAGATACCGTGACAAAATGAAGAAAGCAGTTTTTTGTTTGCTGGTTGGCATCGTATTTTCCAGCTCAGTCAATGCGCAGAATTTCACAATTGCCGACATAATCATCGACGGCTATCAGCGCATTTCGCCTGGCATAATCTATAACCTCCTGCCTGTCGGCATCGGCGATGAAGTCACACGCGAAACGCCGGCCCTCATAATTCGGGAATTGTCTGCGTCAGAATATTTTGACGAAATTGAAGTTTCTCGCGATGGCAATGTATTGGTGGTCACCGTGCTGGAGCGGCCATCGGTCGCCGAAATTACGATCGAGGGTAACAAGGTCCTCAAGACGGAAGATATCATCGAGAATATGGGCAAGGCAGACATTGCCGAAGGCCAGATTTTCACTCGAGCCGCGCTGGAAGCTATCCGGCAGGGCATTCAGGATGTGTATTCATCACGTGGACGCTATGGTGCGTCAGTGGAAATCGATGTAGAGGAGCTACCGCGTAATCGCGTCGCTATCAGTCTCGATATCAACGAGGGTGAAGAATCGAGAATTCGCAATATCAACATCGTTGGTAATAACGCCTTCTCCGACGAAGAGCTGCTCGACCTGTTCGAACTGGGCACCAAGCCCTGGTATCTGTTTCTTAGCCGACGCGATCGCTATTCCCGGGAGCAGTTTTCAGGCGACCTCGAGCGCCTCGAGTCATATTACCTCGATAATGGCTATGTGCAATTCAATGTTGATTCCACTCCGATTTCCATTACCCCGGATCGCAAGGACGTTTACATCACCATCAATGTCAATGAGGGAGCGCTATACACTGTCGAGAACGTCGATCTGGCCGGTGATCTCGTCGATGCCGAGGCCTTGCTGCGTGCCGCGATCTTTGTGCGGCCGGGTCAAATCTATTCCCAGGGGCTGGTCACGGGTACCGAAGAGGTCATGGTGCAATTTCTCGGCAATCTCGGCTATGCCTTTGCGGAAGCCACCGGGGTTCCCGAAGTCAATGAAGATGACCAGACAGTCGATGTGACGTTCTTCATCGAACCGGGTAATCGCACCTACGTTAACCGCATTAATTTTAACGGCAATCTTTCCACCGCAGACGATGTACTTCGACGCGAGATGCGACAATTGGAGGCGGCGCCGGCTTCGAGCCTGCAGATCGAACAATCGAAAGTGCGCCTCGAGCGCCTGGGTTATTTC
>Ga0222713_10003986_pt1 | contig 14986 bp, 14 predicted proteins | sample C33_649DmetaG_FD_165061 | JGI IMG/M metagenome (GOLD analysis project Ga0222713, IMG submission 165061) | Estuarine water microbial communities from San Francisco Bay, California, United States - C33_649D | ecosystem: Environmental > Aquatic > Marine > Unclassified | place: USA: California...
TTGCCGCCCACGCGTCGCAGTTCTACCAAGAGGGTGCCGACGGACCCGAAACCGTGATTTCATCAAAGTGGTTTTGGGAATCGCTCACCGCCCGTACCGCCGAATGGGGTCGTGTGATGGGCGTGGCTCACGCCGAAAGCTTTATTGCTCCGCGCCGACTGGGTGTGGATTCGCTCTTCGATTTGCGCTAGCTAGCCCTTGGCCCCTGCGCGGCGGTAAAGGGCAAGAAACTGTTCAGCTACGGCCTTTGGGCGCATTTCGTCCAGTGTCCACGGTGCGACCTCACCAGACGGAACCGGGAGCTGCGACAGCGCAGTGGCCAAGTCTGGCACGTCGTCGCTGCCGCCGTGGCGGTAGGTGATTCCGCCCTCAGACGGGTACACCGACTCAGGCCCTCCGCAGAACGTGCTCAGCACGTGAAGCCCGCGTTCGCGGGCCTGGCCGATGACCATAGAGAACGTTTCGCGGGGTGAATTCACGACGAGGATGTCGTGGCGACCCATTTCTGATTCGAGTTCCTCGGGCGTCATGCGGCCCAACCAACGGCAGTTGGTCGTTTGCTGTGCCAGGGGTTCAAGAAATGCCCGGTCGCTTCCGTCGCCCACCAACGTGAGTTGGTCCAGGGGATTTAGGGCAGAATGAATGCCCCATGCGGCCAAAAGTGGGCTAATTCCCTTGGTAGCGTCGACCCAATCCCCGACGTGCAGCACGCGGCGCCCGCCCGAATGAGGTTGGCGAATCTGTTCCGGGTTTGGGGCGTCCCAGCAGTTGGGCACCGTGGCAACAGGAGCAATCTGCGCAAAACGCTCTGCCAAAAAAGGCGAGACGGCCGTTCGGGCATTGGCCAAGCGGTGGGTCCAGGTTACCCCGGCGGGCAAGGTTCCGCTACCAAAGTACTGGTGCTCGCTGACCACTCGCGGAACGCGCTGGCCCCACTGCATGACGCTGCGCACAAAGAGGTAGGCGCTGTCGCCGCCGGAACCGTGCACATGAAGCACGTCGGGACGACCGAGCGACAGGACGCTTCGGACTTTGGCGTTCCAGCCCTTGGGTCCGGGGACTACGGACGGACCCGCCGCCACCTGAACACCGTCGAGAGGCAGGGGGGCATCGCTTCGCCCAGACCAGACGACCACCCGCTGCCTAATGCCCGCATCACGCAGGGCCGCGATGTGGCTGCGCACAAAGCTTCCGAGTTGGGGGTCGCCCTCGTTGGGCCACATGCGAACTATGTGGGTTACGGTCATGCGGCAAAGATCGGTCGCGGCCGTGTCCTGAGGAATTCGTGACCTAAGTCACTTCAAAGGTTGATAAAAATCATGGTTTAGGTGCTTCTTAGTCAGGAAGTTTGACATGAAAATTCTTCAAAACAACCCCCTATGAAACTCGAACAGATTTACACCGGATGTTTGGCCCACGGCGCCTACTACATTGTGTCCAACGGCGAGGCCGCCATTGTGGACCCCCTTCGCGAAATCAAGCCCTACTTGGACCGCGCTGCAGCCGACGGGGTAAAGATTACCCACATTTTTGAAACCCACTTTCACGCCGACTTTGTGTCGGGCCATTTGGATTTAGCCAAGGCAACTGGAGCCCCGATCGTGTACGGACCCACGGCGAAGCCCGGTTTTGATGCAATCACTGCCGAGGACGGCCAGCGCTTCAAAGTGGGCGACGTCGAAATCGAGGTGATCCACACTCCGGGCCACACTATGGAATCGACGTGTTTTCTGCTGTACGACGAGCAGGGAAAACCGGCCTCAATTTTTACGGGAGACACACTGTTCATTGGTGACGTCGGTCGCCCGGACTTGGCGCAGCACGTGATTTCGGACCTTACCCAAGAAAAATTGGCATCGCACATGTACGACTCGCTTCGGAACAAAATCCTACCGCTGCCCGACGACCTGATCGTGTACCCGGGGCACGGTGCGGGTTCCGCCTGCGGAAAAAACATGTCCGACGAAACCACCGACACACTAGGCCACCAAAAGGCAACCAACTACGCCCTGCAACCTATGGATCGCGAAACGTTCATCGCGGCGCTGCTCGACGGCCTCACCCCGCCGCCCAGTTACTTTCCGCAAAACGTCCTGATGAACATCAAGGGCTATGCGTCGATTGGCGGAATCCTGGAACAAGGAACCAAGGCCTACGGTCCGCGCGAATTCGAGCAAATCGTCAATCAGCATGATGCCCTGGTCATCGACACCCGTAAGGCCGACGACTTTGCGGCTGGCCATGTTCCGAATTCGGTACATATTGGCATTGACGGACAGTTTGCGAATTGGGTGGGTACGCTGGTGCTCGACATTCAGCAGCCCATTTTACTGGTCACGGACACCGGTCGCGAAGAAGAGGCCGTGACGCGCCTGGCTCGTGTCGGCTACGACCGCACCTTAGGCACCCTTGAGGGCGGATTTGCGTCGTGGGTGGCCGCCGGCAAAGAAGTCGACTACGTCGAAACCGTAACCGCCAATGAGCTCGAGGTCCTACTCAAGGCAAACCCCGATACACCGGTGCTCGACGTCCGCCGGGCGTCTGAATACGCCAGTCAGCACCTGCCGAATGCGGTGAATGCGCCACTGGACTACATCAACGAAAGCGTGAAGAAGGTAGATCCCGCGGTGTCCTACTACGTACACTGTGCAGGAGGCTATCGCTCAATGGTGTTTATTTCGGTACTTAAGGCGCGTGGATTTCACAAATTGATTAACGTAAACGGCGGATTTTCAGCCATCAAGGATCAAACGGAATTGGCCACGACCGACTACATCGCTCCTACGACGATGTTGTGATGTTGCGGGCGGAACCGCTTGCAAAACCAATCCGTAACGCTATATTTGCCGCCCCAAACATGGTGATTGTAGCTCAGCTGGTTAGAGCGCCGGATTGTGGTTCCGGAGGTCGCGGGTTCGAACCCCGTCTTTCACCCTAAACGAGAAGAAAGCCGAACGCCTAAAGTGTTCGGCTTTTTCTTTGTTCGCGGACGCCATCGCACCCCGGTTTTTGCAAAAATTGCTTGTGCAGCTCATGACTTGTGTAAAAAACGTGTGTACAGCATTACACTTTTTGTAGGTTATTTGGCAGGATGAACCATAGGGATCGTGACCACCTGCGCATTGTGTCCATTGATGGTGGCGGAATCAAGGGGCTGTACTCTGCTTCGGTACTCGCGGAGTTCGAAGCGCAACTCGGGCAGCGCTGGAGTGTCTACGTTGATTGGATTTTTGGAACTTCCTCTGGCGGAATCCTTGCGCTCGGACTTGCCGCGGGGATTTCTTCTGCGGAACTCGCCCACTTTCTGCGTGCCAAAGGACCTTCGATTTTTCCGAATCCTACTCAGGGAATAGGACGGCACATTCAGCAGGTACAGCACGTTCTGAGGCAGCTTCGACTTCAAGGAAAGTATACCCCGGGTGCACTTCGAGATGGCCTCGACGACCTTTTTGGTGGGCTTCGCATGTCCGAACTTAAAACCAATGTGAGTATAGCTTCGGTGAACCTGAGCAACGGTTCGCTTGTCGTGTTTACGCGCCAGTCCCATCCGGATCTTTTGGTTCGCGACGTGGCTCTTGCAACTTCAGCGACTCCGGGTTACTTACCCGCCCATGAAATCCAAGGTCAGCTTTATGCCGATGGCGGATTGTGGGCAAACTCACCCGCGTTGAGTGGCTTGGTTCACGCCGAACAGCACATTCAAGGTGCTCGCCGCATCGACTTGCTTTCCATAGGAACCGTTGAGCAGCCTGAAGGCTATGATTCAACGGGCGCTCCACGAAACCTGCCGCAATGGATTCAGCGCATGTTTCATGCTTCTACCTACGGTCAGGCGGAACTTACCCATCAAGCCGTTGCGGCGTTTTTACCCAAACTGGCACCTGAAACGGCGTACCTCCGCATTCCGCCACCGATAATTCCCCTCGATCAAATTGGCGCTGTGCGCATGGATACGACGCACCCTGCTGCACTCGAAGCCTTGGCGAATTGTGGCCGCACCGAAGGGAAAAATCAGCTGAGCAACCCTGATATCCGTAAATTTCTTCAACCTGACGCTAATGGTTGAGTTGCTTGTGTGGAACCTTCAATGGGTACTGCTTCCAACTGCGGTGGCTGGGGTGCTTCACATGCTCGTGGTTCGCGGTGGGATCCTGAGTCGCCTCGCGCAGCCCATTTGGATCAGAGGTTTTGGTCCCAACAAAACGTGGCGCGGAGTACTTGTTATGACCACGTTAGCCTCACTATCAATGTGGGTTCAAGGACTTATGTGGCAGCCCACCTTGCCCGTGCACCCCTTTGCATGGGGTGCCGGATTGGGACTATTGTACGTGCTTGCTGAATTACCTAATTCGTTTGTAAAACGCCGACTCGGTATCGCCTCCGGAACCCAGAGTGCACGATTCCCATGGTTGAGCGCGGCTTTTGATAAGTTGGATTCCGCGCTGCTCGGAGCGCTTGTCCTCGCTACATGGATCCCAGGTCATGAATCTGAATTCGGGCTTAGCCAGACCTATGGTTTTTGGACGGTAGCATTCGCAAGTCTTTTAGCCAACAGCGGAATTCATGCGCTTTTGTCGTGGATTCTTGTCGCCCTTCACATTAAACATCGTTTTTAAATGCTTCGACACATTCCCAACGCATTAAGCGTGTACCGAATCATCATGTTTCCGGTACTCCTTTATTTGGTTTTCTCTCGCAACGAATTATTATTCAGCTGGTTGATATGCATCAACTTACTTACAGACATTGCCGACGGCTGGATTGCCCGTCGCTTTAACCTCCAAACCGAGCTGGGCGCCCAGTTAGATTCGATTGCAGACTACGGAACCTATGCCGCAGCCTTTTATGGCCTCTACGTCTTCAAAAAGGTGACTATTGGGCCCTGGTTTGTACTCGTTTGGGTGTTTGTGGCATTCATTGTCAGTTTTTTGATTCTATCTTTTTTGAAGTTTGGCACCAGCCCACGGCTTCACCTGTATTCGACCAAAGTGGGCGGCTACCTGCAAGGATTTTTGTTTTTCTCGCTCTTTTCGTTCGGATTTTGGCCGCCCTACTTTGCGTTTGCGCTGATTTGGGGCGTGGTTTCGTTTACTGAAGGCATGTTCATTCTCGCACTTCTCCCTGAAATGCGGTCCAATCAAAAGGGTTTGTACTGGGTACTTCGGAACCGAACCTAGTCCTGAATCGTCCGTTGCTCGGTCTGAGCAGGTTCGGTACCTTTGGAGTCCATGCGAAGCTCTTTAGTGGTACTTTTTGGTCTCATCGCCACTTCGCTGTGGGCGCAGGACAGCCTTCGCTACCAACCCATTTTTATGAATCCGGCAAAGCTTCGTGCTGCCCAATCCGCGTTTCAGTCCGCTTCGCCCCGCTTGGGGCCATTTGGACTGAGCCAACCCGCTGCGGCGCGCTTTGGTTGGGATCGTGTGCAGCGCGACTCGGCATATGCCTTTGCTGCCGCACAAACACTTTGGTTGGACTACTTGTGCCTTTTTGAAGACAGTCTTTGTGCGGACCTCGCACTGATACGCTCACCGCGGTCGGTGTGGTCCGAGGTAGGGATTCCTGAGCGTTTTAGGGGTGAACGGGATGTTGCGGTTCCACCATTTTTGGCTGCACCGGGAAGCGCCGAGCCAAAGCCGCCAGTGGTGCCCAAGGCCCCTTCTGCGGATTTTGCCACTCCGTTGCGCATCACAGTGCGCCCTGGCGATAGTTTTTACCGAATTCTCAGCCGCTACCCAGGGGTTAAGCTCGAGCAACTCTATGCGGCGAATAAGGGTTCTGACCGCATTTATCCCGGACAAATACTCGTGATTCCGTGATGCGGCACAGTCCATGGTTCACGTTTGCCTTCGTTGCGGGTGGGCTGCTGCTGCTCGGGTCAGTTGCCGCCATTCCCGAGTCGCTGCGACCGGCGGGGCTAAAGCTTCCGACGGTCGACCTCAGTATGTGGGCATCCGAAGATGCGGGGCTTCAGGTGGTTCCGGAATCAGATACGCTTGCTGACGCCGTTGAGGTTGCAGAACTTCCAAAGGCAGCTCGTCAGGGTGCGGGGCTGCTCGAGTTTCCTGAAGGCGACAGTTTGGGATTCCAAAAGTTTGCGCGTGCCCTTGACGAATCCCATTCACGTGTGGTTCGCGTCCTTCACTACGGTGATTCCCAAATTGAGGGTGACCGGCTCTCGGCCGACATTCGTGGGATGCTTCAAAACCGCTTCGGCGGTATGGGCCCTGGCTTACAGGGCATGGATCCGTTTGTTCCCATGGCCAGTGTCGACCACCGTGCAAGCGGAAACTGGCGCCGCTACGCCTGCTTCGGGCGCCCCAGCGACCGTGAGCCACGAAGTCTGTATGGTGTTCGCGGAATCGCGCACCGCTACGAGGGCAACTCGGCGAGTATGGAGTTCCGCAACCGAAACTACGGCTACGAACGGGTGCGCCAGGGGCAAAAGCTGACGCTCTACCTCGGGCCCTACGAGGGGCCTGCAGAAATCAAGGTGTTTTACGAGGACAGCTTGGCCCACATTCGCTACTACGCCCAAGGGGATCCGGGCCTGATGGAATTCAAGGCTCCGCGCCCCATGAGCCGCGTTCGGGTTGAGTTCAAGGGTGAGAGTCCGCTGTGCTACGGTGCAGCTTGGGACGGCCTCAACGGCGTGGCCGTAGACAACGTGTCGATGCGGGGCGCCGACGGACTCGGGTTTAAGCGCATTGACGCCAGCCACTATAGCGCGTCGCTTGTGCAGGCGAATCCTGGCTTGGTCATTTTGCAGTATGGCGGAAACGCGGTTCCGTACTTCAAATCCGCCGCCGAAGTCGAGCGTTATGGCCGCGCCTTTGCGCGCCAGATTGCCGTGATTCAAAAGGCACTCCCTGAGGCAGATGTGCTCGTCATTGGGCCGAGCGATATGGCCCATAAGGTTGGAACCGAATGGGAATCCTACCCCTATGTCGACGAGGTCCGTGACGCGCTTCGGTCGGCGGCGCACGTGCAGGGAGCGGCGTTTTTTGACGTCTACGGATTCATGGGCGGAGCAGGTAGTATGACCGACTGGGTGGCACGAAATCCACCGCTGGCGGGCTCGGACCACATTCACTTTACGCCCAACGGAGCCCAAAAAGTCGGCAAGGCCTTGGCCTCGGCACTCGAACACGAACTCGCACGCCATGCGAACTAGCGCCTTCGTCGTCGCCGTGCTGCTCGGGGCCGCGTCGCTTCGGGCACAGATTGCTCCGGTGGGCACGCCTGAATTGCTGTTTCCCGCGGGTGATTCCGCATTTCAGCGCGTGTGGAGCCGCCTTGATACGCTTGTGTACGAGGGTAGGGGCAGCCTCAACATTATTCATATCGGTGGATCGCACGTGCAGGCGGGTATGCTGACCGACGCGGTGCGCCGCGGTTTGCATGCTATGAGCCCTGACCTTCACGGTTCGGTGGGCTGGCTGTACCCTTTTGCGGTGGCTGGCACGAACAATCCGCGTAGCTACACGGTGACTAAGTACGGAACCTGGACGGGGCAGCGCTGTTCGGTTCCGCAGCACCGCGGACCCTGGGGCTTTGCAGGCATTCGTGCCTTCACGGGCGATTCGTCAGGGTTCAGCATGCATCACAAAGAGTTGCCGCTTCAGGCGACGTCGGTACTGCTCTTTTATCCGAATTCCGACAGCATTAATCCACCATCGATTAAAGGGCCGGTGGCCGAGGTGCTGCGCCGCTCTGACGGAATCGAAGTGCGCTTTGACCGCCCCATCGATACGCTGCGGGTGGATTGGGTTCCGCGCAAAGGGCGCCGCGACACGCTTAGCCTCGAGGGCGTACTGTTTCGCCCCGCGGACCCCAACGGAGTGCGCTACCATTCAGTAGGCGTCAACGGTGCGGCAACCCATAGCTACCTCAAGGCGGTGCGCTTTGAGTCGCAGCTGCGGGAGCTTCCGCCCAATTTAGTGGTGTTCGGCCTCGGAATCAACGACGCCCACAAGTCCCGCGGCGAGTTTGATACGCTCGCATACGAACTGCGCTACGACAGCTTGGTGGCTGCGGTGCGCCGGGTCAACCCGAACGCGCAGTTTATTTGGCTGACCAACAACGACGCGCTCTACAAGGGCGCCAACAACCCGCACGGAATCCTCGTTCAGCGCGCCATGCTTCGCCTGGCTGCCAAGCACCACGGGGCGGTATTTGACTTTTTTGCCCTAATGGGCGGCTACACGTCAGTGCGTCGCTGGATGGCCAACGACTGGGCGCGCCCGGACGGGATCCACCTGAGTCAAGCAGGCTATCAAGCCCACGCGGACTGGTTCGCCATCGCGTTCACCAAGGCCTACCTTCGTCACCAAGAAACGACAGCATGGTAGACGCGCTAAAATCCCTGCTCTACGCCGAGGCGAGCCGCCCCTGGACGTTTCTGGAACTGGGGTTCTGGATCTTCTTTGCGGTAGTGCTCATGGGGTTTGCAGGCCTCGAGCGCCGCTTGGCCCTACGCAACGCCTATCTGATGCTGGCGAGCTGGTTTTTTTACTACCACACCAGCCAGTGGTATGTGGTGCTGCTCATTTTTACGACCGCCGTCGACTACGGGGTGGGGCATGCGCTGCATCGGACGCAGCGGAGCGTTCTGCGCAAGCTGCTGCTCGCGGTCAGTATTGTGAGCAATTTGGGCGTCCTCTTCTTTTTTAAGTACGCCTACTTTGCGGCAGAGGTGTGGAACGACCTCACGGGCATGTCCTGGACGCCCACGCCGTTTTGGGCGGGCTGGGCCAACGGCCAGCTGGGTACCAACTTCGTTGAGGACGTCATTCTGCTCCCTGTGGGCATATCGTTTTACACCTTTCAGTGCCTGAGCTACACCATAGATATTTACCGGCGGAACCTCGAGCCCGTGCGGCGCTTCACGGATTTCGCGTTTTACGTGAGTTTTTTTCCGCAGCTTGTGGCTGGACCCATCGTTCGGGCCAGCGAGTTCGTACCGCAGCTCTACCAGCCCTATACCGTGACCCGAAGCCAGTTCGGCCTCGGTATGTTTTGGGTCCTGAACGGATTCCTCAAAAAAGTGATTTTGGCAGACTTTCTTGCGGTACACCTCGCTGACCGCATTTTTAGCCAGCCGACCCTGTATACGGGCTGGGAGAACGCCCTCGGTCTGCTCGCCTACACCATGCAGGTCTATGCGGACTTCAGCGGCTACACCGACATTGCCATTGGAATCGCCCTTTGGATGGGCTTCACGCTCACCAAGAACTTCAATTCGCCCTACAAGGCCCAGAGCGTGGCTGAATTCTGGAAGCGTTGGCACATGTCCCTTTCAAGTTGGCTCAAGGACTACCTGTACATTCCGTTGGGCGGAAACCGCAGCGGTTCCGTCGCGAGCTACATTCTCATTTTTGCCGGCTTGTTCGGCCTCGCATGGTGGGCACCCACGTCGGTTGTTTCGTACAGCCTAGCCGCGACGGTGCTGGTGTTTTTGCTTTTGTATCAGTTTATTCCGGCGTTTCGCCGCGGGTTTAACACCAACGTCAACCTCTTGCTTACCATGCTTCTTGGAGGCCTGTGGCACGGGGCCTCGTGGAATTTTGTCGTGTGGGGCGGTCTCAATGGACTTGGGCTGGTGGCGTACAAGCAGTGGTCTAGAATTCGTCCGTACTCGGTGGGCACATGGCCCCTCAAGGTCCTCGGCGTATTGGTGACCTTGCTATTCATCACATTCACCCGCATTTGGTTCCGTGCTCCGGACTGGGACACGGCTATGGCCATGCTGGACCAGCTGACCACGGGTTGGTCGGTTCCGCCATCGCTGGCAATGCTTGTGGCATGGTGGCGTCCCGCACTGGTGCTGCTGCTCGGATTCGGTATTCACTGGATTCCCGAGCACCTCAAAGAGCGCTACCGGACCGCTTTTTCGGCGCTGCACCCCGCGTGGATGCTTGCGGCGGCGGTGGTTGGGGTCTTGGTGGGCTACCAGTTTATGGCGGCCGAAAGCCAGCCGTTTATTTACTTTCAGTTTTAGAAGCGGGGTTCGGCGTGGCCGCTTGGGCTGCCTGACGCAGTGCGCCCAAGTACCCTTGGTACTGTCTGCTCAGGTAGGCCGTCTTTCGGGCGTAGTGCGACCCTGGTCCTCGGGCAATCTGGTCGACGTTTCCGAACCAAATCAACGGGTCGTATCCCTCTTTGGCCGCCTTTTTTTGTGCACGTTCTACAGGCGAGGGCCCCGTATTGTACGAAGCCATGACAAACGGCAGCCGTTCCTCAAGCGGAACCCCTCGGTCGTGCCAAAACAAGTCCAGGTAGCGCAGGTAGCGCAAGCCCACTCTGATGTTTTGTGCGGGGTCTGTTAGGTCCACCGGTCCGCGGTTCATGCGCTCTGCGGTGGACGGAATAAGCTGCATGAGGCCCGTGGCCCCGGCCGGTGAGACAATGCCCGTGTTGAATCGGCTTTCAGTAAAAATCAGCGCGGTGAGCGTGGCCCGATTCCAGCCGTCGTGGCCCGTGAGCTGGGCATCAAATCGGGACAGCGAGGTATCGCGGCGGGACGCGGACTGCCGCGACCATGCGCCGATGGTGCGTTTTACTTTTCGGCTTCTCAGGTGGCTGTTGAGCTCGGCGGTCAGCAAGCTGTCTCCGGGGCGCACGGCCCAGTGCATGCTGCCCTTGGCGATGGGGATTCCCCGCTGGCCAAAGCTCTCAGCCGCGTACTTTGGCATTAACCAGCCGACAGATTCGGGTTCCGCAAAGCGAAACATGGGGCTCTGTGCTACTTGGAGTGCCAGGCTGTCGGCTTGAAGCATCCAAAGGGGTTTCGGGTAGCCATTGGGAACCAAAGTGGCACCTTCAGGGCCGACCCGTACCCACGTAAACCGCCGTACCGCGGCGGTGGGTTGTAAATCTCCCAGTGCGTCGGGCGGAATCGGTCCCAGTGCCACATCCGCTTGGCCACTGCGCACGGCCTCAAGGGCTTCTGCTACACTCGCCGCGTAGGTCCAATGAATGGGGTGTCCGGTGGAACGCGACCACATCTCCAGGATCTGCACGTCGTAGCCCTCAATTTTGCCATCGCGCACATGCATCACGCCATAGTCGGGAACCACCACCGCCCGCACGGGACCCTCCATCCAGACCTCATTCCAGTCTGCGGTACGCTCGAGTTCGACGGCAGGGTTGGGTGATCCCACCACTAGGGTCACGACCACAAGGGTAATCCACCACCTCCAGTGCTTGATCATGGCCCGAAGATCGGTCTTCTCGGGCGTACTTTTGCGCTTGATTATGCTAGGGCTGAAACTTCCAACTGATCCGCGCTGGGCCTCTGCCGCTGAAATGCACCTCAGCGACATCTTGACCGATCATGCATACTGTGAGCAGAAGGCCGCTTCCACCGCGATTTCGCTCATGATTACCTACCCAGAGCTGAGCGACCTCGTTACCGAGATGGCTGCGCTTGCCCGCGAAGAAATGAGCCATTTTGAAATGGTGCACAAGCGCATTTTGGAGCGCGGAATGACGCTGGGTCGCGAGCGCAAAGACGAGTACGTCGCGGCAATCACGAAGTTTTTTGCACCCCATGGAGACCGCATGAAACGCTTGGTGCATCGACTGCTCATTGCGGCCCTCATCGAAGCCCGAAGCTGCGAGCGCTTTCGCGTGCTTAGTGAATCGGTGCAGGACGCCGAATTGGCCACCTTTTACAGCCGACTAATGGCCTCTGAGGCCAACCACTACACGATGTTTTTGAAGTTTGCGCGCCAGTACGGTGACCGCGCCGAGGTAGACCGCCTCTGGAAGGAACTTCTTGCCTACGAGGCGAGCGTCGTTGCCACCTTTACCAACCCTCAATACGTGCACGGCTAACCCGCTCCGCACCAACTTTCTATGGAACAGCTCAAAAAGACCCCCTTGTACGACCAGCACGTTGCGCTTGGCGCGAAAATGGTTCCGTTCGCCGGATACGAAATGCCCGTGCAGTACGCCGGCGTGAGCCACGAGCACCACGTCGTGCGCCAAAAAGTCGGAATGTTTGACGTTTCGCACATGGGCGAATTTTGGGTCGAAGGGGCAGATGCCACCGCGTTTTTGAATTCCGTGACCAGCAACGACGTTGCCAAGCTCACGCCAGGTAAGGTGCAGTACAGCTGCCTTCCAAACGCTACTGGCGGAATCGTGGACGATCTGCTCGTCTACTGCGTGAACGACACCAAGTACATGCTGGTCGTCAACGCCAGCAACATGGCCAAGGACTGGGCGTGGTTGCAGCAGTTTGCGGGCAATTTTGACGTTCGCATGACCGACGTTTCTGAGGGCACCGCACTCTTGGCTGTTCAGGGCCCCTTGGCGGCCCAAGCGCTGCAGTCCCTAACGGATCTTGACCTCGGAGCCATGACCTACTACACGTTCGGTATTGGAACGTTTGCAGGAGTTTCGGACGTTGTGGTAAGCGCTACTGGCTACACTGGGGCTGGAGGATTTGAAATCTACATCCCCAATGCCCACGCCGCGGCGGCCTGGGATGCGATCATCGCCGCAGGAGCACCCTTTGGTCTCGAGCCCATCGGCCTCGGAGCCCGCGACACCCTTCGCCTTGAAATGGGATTCTGCCTCTATGGCAACGACATCGACGACACGACCTCGCCGATTGAGGCGGGCCTCGGGTGGATCACCAAGTTCACCAAGGAGTTCACTAATTCTGCGGCCCTCAAGGCCCAAAAAGAAGCTGGAGTTGCGCGCAAACTCGTGGGTATTAAGCTGCTCGAGCGCGGTGTTCCGCGCCACGGGTACCCCATTGTAGACGCCGACGGCAATGCGGTGGGCGAGGTGACGAGCGGAACCATGGCTCCATCACTCAACGAGGCCATCGGAATGGCCTATGTTCCGACCGCCTCGGCGGCTCCGGGCAGCATTGTGCTGGTTGAAATTCGCGGCAAGGCCCTCAAGGCTGAGGTGGTATCGCTTCCGTTTTACAAGGCTTAATTGATTCCGATGAAACTCGATAACGTCGACCGCGAAATCCTTCGCCACCTTCTCGAAGATGCTCGCAAAACCTACACGGATATTGCCAAGGAGCTCAGTGTCAGCCCTGGAACCATTCACGTTCGCGTGAAAAAGCTCGAAAAGGCCGGAATCATCAAGGGGGCCAGCCTTCAGGTGGACTACGACCAGCTCGGCTACGGATTTATCGCCTTTGTCGGCGTCTACTTGAGCAAGACCTCAGCCACGCACGAGGTGATTGATGCGCTTATGGCAATTCCAGAAGTTACCGTCGCCCACATCGCTACGGGTCGCTTCGGAATCTTTGCGAAAATTCGCTGTCAAGACACCAAGCACGCCAAAGACATCATCTTTAAGATCAGCGACATTCCAGGTGTTTCGAACACCGAAACCATGATCGCCCTTGAAGAGCCCATCAACAGCTCTAAGGCCCTACTGACGCAGATTTTACATCTAAACGACTAAAAGCTAGCAACTAGTTACTTGCCATCAGTTTACGGACGGCAAAGCTCGCCGCATGGATGCCAAACGAGGCGGGAATCCATGCGCTGGTTCCGTAGAACGACTTTTTGAAGTTGCTCCCGTCGGTCAGTCGTACGCTTTCGGGGTTGGCGGTTTCAGTGCTGAATACGACGTGAAACCCCTTTCGAATGCGGTATTCTCCGGCCAAACGCTTGCGGATGTGCCGCGCAAACGGGCAGTTGTAGCTTTTTTCGAGCTTGGCAATTTGAATCTTGCTGGGGTCCAAGCGTCCACCCGCTCCCATGGAGCTGATGAACGGAATCTTTTCACCTAAGGCGGTTACAATGAAGTTGAGCTTAGGCTGCACGCTGTCGATGCAGTCGAGTGCAAAATCCACTTGAGCGCTACGCAGCAGGTTGCGCATGGCTTCGGGGTCGAGAAACGAATCGATGGCATCCACCTGGCATTCGGGGTTGATGTCAAGAATGCGGTCGCGCATGAGCCACGCCTTTTTTTGCCCGTGGGTACTGCTCAGTGCCTGAAGCTGGCGGTTGCGGTTGGTCGGGTCCACTACGTCTCCGTCGACAATGGTAAGGCGTCCCACTCCTGATCGGGCGAGGAATTCGGCGGCGAAGCTTCCGACACCCCCCAAGCCAACCACAAGCACGTGGGCCTTTTGAAGGCGTTCAAGGGCGTCGGAGCCCACCAAAAGTTCAGTACGTTCGAGCCAAGTTGGAAGCATGGCGGCAAAAGTACGTGTGTACCACTTTTGGTTTCTTGTTTCTAGCTACTGGCTTCTGGTTTTTGGTTCCTGGTTTTTGGTTTCTGGTTAATCGGCGCAGCACCAATTTCCGTCAGATGCCCATAGCCATGAACTTCGTGCGTCGTTGTATTGGATTCCGTTGAACAAGAAACCAGAAACCAGTAGTTCGAGGCTACCGACTAGTAGTACGTTTTGCGGCGAACCCCCGCAATGTGCTTAGCGAGGCGCATCACCTGGCGGGTGTATCCGTACTCGTTGTCGTACCACACGTAGAGTACGGCATTGTGGCCGTCGGCGTGCATCAAGGTAGCTTCGCTGTCGACAATCGAACAGCATGAGTCCCCGACGATGTCGCTCGACACCAACTCGGGGCTGGTCGAGTACTTGATTTGTTCGACGAGTGGACCTCGGTAGGCGGCGGACTTCAGCGCGGAATTCAGCGCATTTCGGTCCGTTGCCCGGCTTAAATTCAACTTTAGGATGGCCAGTGAACCGTTTGGAACCGGTACTCGGATTGCATTGCTGGTGAATTTGGCTCCGAGGCCCGGGATGGCCTTGTCGATGGCGCTGCCTGCTCCGGTCTCGGTAATGACCATGTTGAGCGCTGCGGCGCGGCCACGGCGGTACTTCGAATGCATGTTGTCGACCAGGTTTTGGTCGTTGGTGTAGGCGTGGATTGTTTCGATGTGGCCTTGCTCGATTCCGAACTGGTCCTGCATCACGTTGAGCACGGGAACGATCGCGTTTGTGGTGCACGATGCCGCTGAGAAGATGGTTTCGGCGCCCCAA
>Ga0222713_10003989_pt1 | contig 14978 bp, 16 predicted proteins | sample C33_649DmetaG_FD_165061 | JGI IMG/M metagenome (GOLD analysis project Ga0222713, IMG submission 165061) | Estuarine water microbial communities from San Francisco Bay, California, United States - C33_649D | ecosystem: Environmental > Aquatic > Marine > Unclassified | place: USA: California...
CCATTACCCAGCCGGGTCAGCAGCCAGCCCGCAATCAGCGCAGAGACCAGCAACGCCGCCCCGACAGGCACCGAATACCGCCAGGTCAGGTCCGACAATTGGGTAGGCAGCGGCTGGTGCCAGAGCGCATTGGCCCATCCGACTATCTTGAACCATGCGACCGCGACCAGAGCGACCAACGCTCCAATAAACAGTGAAATCAGGATGGCAGTGAGCCTGGTGGCCAACTGGCGCATGCCCCGCTCGAGGTCCAGATCCGGGTGCTTATGCATGGTCCAACCCTCGCTCTCCTGTCCGTCGGCCAGACATCGGTACAGCCGTGATTCACAACGGCCCCAATAAGTACTGGCTGATTAGATAACGGCTCTCACGTTGGCAGCGTCACGTTACAACTGGCCGGCAGCACGAACCTGGGCACTTCACGCTGGTAGTCGATCGCACCACCGCCGTGGGTTTCCGGATACGGGTCACGGTAGCGGTACATCTCATCGATGATCTGCGCCATCTGCTGCGGGCATTTCTTGACCTCGGCCACCGCCTGGTCGACCAGGTCGTCATCGATCCAGGCCTCTTCGCCTTCACGAGTGCACACCCCAAACCGCCAACAATAAATTTCGTAGAGCTTGTCTTCGATCGTGAATGGCTTGTCGAGCTTCCAGAAATTGCCGAAATGCCCGCGGCCTAGGTACAGCACAAACGACCCTTCATAACCGGCGACATCGCCAGAGACCGGCTCTGGATTCCTGAACCAGACCCGGTCGCCCGGCACGTACCAGCGCTTGGGCAACGGTCGCTCAGCCGTCCCGAGCGGCGATAGAAATGCCGCCTCAAAGCGGGCCGCCATCAGCGGGCCTTGCAGCCACTGCGCTTCGATCCCCTCGTAAAGCGCCGGGTTCGAGCGTTCCGCCTCGGCGGCCAGGCCAAGCAGCACGACATATTCGGATGCCCGGTAGCAGGAAAAGGCGTACCGCTTTTCCGGCGTTTCCGGATGCAGCGCAAGCCTTAGGCCTTCGAGCAGCGACTTGCCGGCGTTGAGCCGAAAGCCGACATCTTCGATGTAGGTCCAGTGCGACACCGGTCGGTTGACCGCATGTGCGTGAAAGTCCACCAAGGTCCGCGAGGCGGCATCGACGATCGCGCATCGAATCCGGAACTGCGCGAACAGTTCTGCAAACGACGGAAACTCCAGCAATCCCGGACTCACCAGCCAGGCCAACCAGATTTCTGCTTCGACCGAGGTTCGCCCGTCGGCGTTCGCATTCGCCAGTTCGCGGGTCAGAGCGGCAGTATCAAGCTCAGATGTCAGCTCTTGCGAAACGCCCGCCAGATCGAGGAAAAACCGGTGACGCGCGCCCTGCGGAGCTTTCTCTTGCCGGCGCCGGACGCGAGTCTGCAGCCCCCAACGAGTCAAGTGCGCATTCAGTTCCTGAATTGCCGCCTGATCATCGCCCGCCGTGCCAACTGGTACCGAAAAACCCGCGCATGCGCGCACGTGTGCGTCGGCCCTGACGACCGACACATCTGGTGTCTCTTGAATCATGGTTATTCAACTGGTTGTGTCCCCGCCCCACAGCCAGGATTGCAGGCTGGGCTTTCGCGCAAGTCTTGATGCCGCGCTGCTGAAAGCCAGTCCCCTGACTGCGTCCGTCGCCAGTAGAGCGCGGCTAACGGAACGCGTCAAGAACCTTTGAACAAATCCAGTTCAGAACATGGCAAGAACGCCACGCCCGCACCGCTACTTCATGGCGCCGGGCAGCCACATCGCCAGTTGCGGCCAGGCGATCAGCAGGGCGATCAGGATGGCCATCGCCGCCAGGAAAGGCAGGCAGCCGACGATGACATCGAAGATGCTGACCTTCTCGCCGCCGATACCCTGGATCACAAACAGGTTGAGCCCGACCGGGGGAGTCAGAACAGCGATCTCCATCGTGATCGTGAAAATCACACCGAACCAGACCAGATCGAAGCCCGCCGCGTGGACCAGCGGGTAGATGGTGGGCAGCGTGATGAAGGTCATCGACACCGGCTCCAGAAACATGCCGAGCACCACATAGAACGCAATGACGATCGCCAGCACCATGTACGGCGACATCTGCATCGCGAGAAACACCTCGGTGAACTGTTGCGGAACCCGGTAATAGGTCAGCACGAAGCCAAACAGCACCCCGGCTGAGAGCAGCAGGCCGAGATAGCCCATTGTCTTCATCGTCGCGAGCAAGGCGTCGATGCAATCGCGCATACGTAAGCCGCCGACCCAGAACGCCAGGCCAAGGGTCAGCAAAGCGGCAACGCCGCCCGCCTCGGTCGGGGTCGCAATACCGGTATAGATCGACACCGTGATCACCGCACCGATCAGCAGAATCGGACCGAAGGTTTCCAGCATCAGGCGCGCGGACCAGCGCTCGGTACGCTCGGCCTGCGGAATATGACTCGGATACAGACGACCCCAGACCAGCACAACAATCATGAACAGACTGACCAGGATCACACCAGGGATCACGCCGGCGATGAACAATTCACCGATCGACTGATCGGTGACGATGCCGTAGAACAGCAGGATCAGGCTGGGCGGAATCAGGACGCTCAAGGTTCCGCCAGCGGCGAGCACACCACTGGCAAGTCGACGGTCATAGCCGAGCTTGATCATTTCCGGCAGCGCCACCCCACCGATGGTCAAGGCTCCGACCATCGAGGATCCGCACACCGCCCCGAATCCGGCGCAGGCGCCGATGCTTCCATACGCGGCCGAGCCATGCACCCGGAAACCCTGATGCAGCAGTCGGTACAAATTCGGCCCGATGCTCGAGCGCCCGATCAGTTCCCCCATGAATACAAACAAGGGAACCGCCAGAAGAATGTAGTCGATCCAGACTCCCCAGAGCTTGAGTTCAGTACTGACCAGCGCGGTAGACCATCCCTGGATCTGAAGCAGGAAGGGCATCGCGGCAGCAGCCAGCGCAAACGGAATCGGAATGCCAAGGGTGATGAATACCACCAGCAAGGTGAGAAGGCCGATGCCAACGAAATACCATTCCATTTACAGGCATCCCTTCAGTTCATCGTCGGATCGGTTCCAGAGCGTGATCAGCCGCATGACCGCACAGGCACTGAAAAGCACAATGGCAGCCGCGCTCGGCGCCCAGAACAAATATCGGGGCCAGAGCAGGATTTCAGACGCCGCTCCGGAGTGGAACGATTTGATCGTCGCATCGACGCTGGCGATCGAAAAGAACACGCCAACCGCGATGATCACGAGGTAGTTCAGGGTCAAAAGCAGGCGGCGCCCCCTGGGCGCCAGGGCGTCGAGAAGAAAGGTCACGCGGGGATAGGCGTCTTCGCGCAATGCGTACGCAAGGCCGACGAACGCGACCGGAAACAGCAACAGCGCAGTGGCCTCGGTGACGATCGCATCCGGGTTCGAGAACACATAGCGCATCATCACGCCATACGAAGTCCATGCCACCTGGACAAAGACCATCGCACAGCCCAGATAGGCAAAGAAGAGCGCAGCCCGGTTGAGCTGCGCAAGCACACGTTCCGCAATCTGGCCCATTTCACCCCCTGCGGATGAAGTGCGGGAAATGCGCCACCTGAGCCTCGAGAATCCGGAATCCAGGCGGCGCGCTCCGACTTACTGGTGCTTGGCAAACACGGACCGGATCTTGCCGGCCAGATCGGCGCCGCAAGCCTTGTCGACTTCTGCGTCCCATTTTCCGCGCACGCTATTGATCAGCGCAACACGCTGCTGCTTGGGCAGGCTGACCGCCGCTCCGCCGCCCTTCATCACCGCATTGCCAACTCGCTCATCGACCCAGGCCTCATAGCGGGGCTTGAGCCACTGCTCCGACTCTTTTGCCGCAGCCATCAACCCGTCCTGATCCGCCTTGGACAGCGCGTCGAACTTGGACTTGCTGATCATGTACTGGATGTTGCCGTAGAACAGCGACGCGTTAACCATGTACGGCATGACCGACCAGAGTTTCCAGGAACTGTAGGTGGCCACACCCATATTGATGCCATCGACGACGCCCCGCTCAGCCGACTGGAACACTTCTTTGGGCGCGATGAACACCGGTTTGCCGCCCCAGGTCTCGATCATCATCGAGACCAGCGGCCCGATCGAACGGACCAGCTTGCCGTCGAGCTTGCTCAGATCGGCAACGCGATCCTTGAACCACCACTCCTGATCGTAGGAGTAGTTCGAGTTGATCAGCGGAACCAGACCCGTCTTGGCTGCCTCCGGTCGAATCAGGTCGGCATACGCGGCATCCAGGGCAATCTGACCCTCGAGATTGATCAGCGTCGGATACAGGGAAGTGACGCGGTAGCAGGGCAAGCGCTTGTCAGCCGGCACCCAGCTGATGTCGGAAACACCGCCCAGCATGGCATCGACCCCCTCGCTCCAGCCGTGCAGCGTGGACGACGGAAAAATCTGGACCTTCACCCGACCGTTCGTCTTGGCCTCGGCAAGCTCCGCAAATTTTTTGAATCCCTCGTAGCGGACGTCGACTTCATTCACATAGGTCGAGAGCCGCAGCGTGGTGGCAGCTTGGGAGACACCGGCCGCGGCGAGCATCGCTGCGGACATTCCTGCGAACACGAGAGAGCGAATCATGGGCTTGAGTTTCATGTCCCTTCCTTTGTCATGATGAATATCGGCGCAATGCCGCTGCGGTGAGATCAAGCCTTGAGGCTCGGTTGCTCTTTATAGGGGAAGGCGTGGTTATAGCCAAACAACGCCACAGCCCCCCCGGTGTGTATGAACACGATGCGTTCATCTTTCCTGAATTCGCCTCGGCGAATCAAGTCGATCAGACCGGCCGCCCCCTTGCCCGAATAGACAGGGTCAAGCAGGATCCCCTCATGCCGGGCGAACAACTCGATGGCCTCGATCGCCTGCGCAGTCGGCTTTCCATAGCCTTCCCCGACGTAATTGCAGTTGGCCTTGATGTCCTCGCGCCGGATCTGCTCGGCGATCCCGAGTCGCTCGGCGGTTTTGACGGCCAGGTTAAATACATTGCGCTCCTGGACGTCCTGCGGCACCCGCACGCCGATCCCGAGCAACTCGACATCCAGGTTCAGCAGTTGAACGCCCACCGCAAGTCCGGCCTGAGTGCCTGCGCTGCCGGTCGCAACCACGATCCGATCGAATGCGATCTCCTTGTCGACCGACTGGCTGGCCAACTCCAACACGCAGTTGACATAGCCGAGCGCGCCTGTGGGGTTGGAGCCTCCGCCCGGAATCAGATAGACGTTCTTGCCTTCAGCACGGAAGCGGGCGGCCTCGACCTCAAGCTGCTTATTCATGTCCACACCGCTCGGAAACGACTGAACCGTAGCGCCATGCAGGTAGTCGAGAAACACGTTCGCGTTGCGGTAATACTCGTCATGCGCGCTGCCGACCCGATCCTCGAGAAGAATGTGGCACCCCATGCCAAGTCGGGCCGCGGCCGCCGCGGTCTGACGGGCATGATTTGATTGGGTCGCTCCCTGGGTCATGACCATGTCGGCCTTTTGCGCGAGCGCTTCGGCCATCAGGTATTCGAGCTTGCGCGTCTTGTTACCGCCCGTGGAAAGACCGGTGCAGTCATCCCGCTTGATCCACAGTTCCGGCCCGCCGAGCGCAGCCGACAGGCGAGGCATCGGTTCCAGCGGGGTCGGCAGGTGGGCGAGACGCACTCTTGGGATGCGGGACAACTGCATTCGGGACACTCCTTGGGCCGTAATCGTTTGCAGAGTAGGCAAGCGAACCGCATGTTGCAAATGCAAAATTTCAGACTTTTTATGCGTTTATTGCATAATCGTTCCCATTCAGTTTCGATAACCTGCTGTTTCATTGGCGTAATTGCGCAAAACCATCTCCTGGCACTCGCCCGGTACATGCGGGCCCGCTAAGTTATTGGCCAGTCGGCCGCGTTATGGAAGACTCTCGCGATGCGACTCGAGTGGATCGAAGATCTGCTTGCGGTGACCGAATACGGTTCCTTGCAAAAAGCCGCCGAGCATCGGTTCGTCACGCAGCCGGCGTTTTCGCGCCGCATTCAATCGATCGAACAGCACATCGGCGGCGAGCTGATCGACCGCACGCGCAAGCCTGCGCAGGTGCACGACCATGTGGCCGAGTTGCGCGAGCGCATGCAGGCCATGGCGGCCGAGCTGCGATCACTGGCTGTCGAGCTCAAGCGCACCAGGGATTCGAATGCGCGGACCGTGATGCTGGTCAGCCAACATTCGATCACCGCCAGCTTCGGCCCGGAACTCGTGGCGCGCGTGACCGCGACAGCAGACCTGCAAATCAACCTTCGCTCGGAAAACTTCGACGAGTGCATGAGCCTGCTGATTAAGCGCCAGGCTGACATCGCGATTACCTACCGCGCACTGGACGCTGCCCCAAGCTGGGATGATTCGATCATCGAAACCATCGTGATCGGCGAAGACGAGCTGATCCCGGTCTTTAGCGCACCGCACCTGGCCCATCTGCAGGCCCAGTATCAGGCAGGAGAGTTGCCTGCAATCGTCTACCCGCCAGACGTGTTCATGGGCGCGCTGATGCTGCGCAGGATCGCCCCCCGGATCCAGGCCGGCGTGGTGGTGCGCAGACGCACCGAGACCGCGCTGACGATCGCCGCGAAGCACCTTGCCCAGACCGGGATCGGAGTCGCCTGGATTCCTCGCTCGCTCGCCGAGCCCGACCTCACGTCGGGGGCGCTGGTGGATCTGGGCGACATGCTCCCAACAGTGCGACTCGAAACCCAGGCGATTCGGCTCAGACACGGCCATCGCGGGCAAGAGGGCGAGGCGTGGGAAGCAATCATCCGATCCCCGCTGCCGGCTGCCGGCTGACGCCCCGAAAAGCGCTGATGCGCCCGATTTGCCAGCACCGGGCTGCCGGCGGATCATTCGCGCTGAATTCACTTGTCACATCACCATGAAAATCCTGGAAATTCGCGAAAAAACCGTCCCAATCGCCAGCCCGATCCGCAACGCCTACATCGACTTCAGCAAGATGACGCTGAGCCTGGTCGCGGTGATCACCGACGTGATCCGCGATGGCAGGCCTGTTGTCGGCTACGGCTTCAACTCGAACGGCCGCTACGGTCAGGGCATGCTGATGCGCGAACGCTTCCTGCCCAGGCTCACCGAGGCGGCGCCGGATTCGCTACTCGACGCCAAGGGGGTACTCGATCCGCATCGGATCTGGGCCACGATGTTCAAGAACGAAAAGCCCGGCGGCCATGGCGAGCGTTCGGTCGCGATCGGCACGATTGACATGGCGATCTGGGATGCGGTGGCCAAAATCGAGAACAAGCCGCTGTTCCAGTTGCTCGCCGAGCGCTACGGCGACGCACAGCCCAACCGCAAGGTCTTTGTCTACGCAGCCGGTGGCTACTACTACCCGGGCAAGGACGACGCACAACTCAAGGACGAGATGCGCAGCTATCTGGACCGCGGCTATTCGGTCGTCAAAATGAAGATTGGCGGCGCCTCGCTCGACGAAGACCTGCGCCGCATCGATTCGGTGCTGTCGATCCTGCAGGACGGGCAGCGACTATGCGTCGACGCCAATGGCCGCTTCGACCTGGATGCCGCGATCGCCTATGCCAAAGCGTTGTCGCAGTACAACCTGTTCTGGTACGAGGAGCCCGGTGATCCGCTGGACTTCGAATTGCAGGCAACACTGCGCAACTACTATCCGAACCCGATGGCGACCGGCGAGAATCTTTTCTCGATGCAAGATGCCCGCAACCTGATCCGTTACGGCGGCATGCGCGCCGACCGTGACTGGCTGCAGTTCGACTGTGCGCTGAGCTACGGACTGGTGGAATATCTGCGCACGCTGGACATGCTGCGCGAGCATGGCTGGTCGCCGGCGCGCTGCGTGCCGCACGGCGGCCATCAGATGTCGCTGAACATTGCGGCCGGGCTCGGTCTCGGGGGCAACGAGTCGTATCCGGACCTGTTCCAGCCCTATGGCGGTTTCCCCGACGGCGTTCGGGTCGAGAACAGCACCATCACGATGCCGGAGTTGCCCGGCATCGGCTTCGAAGGCAAGTCGGACCTGATCCGCGAGATGCGCGCGCTGGCGGACTGACGCTTACCAGGCCAGGACACGCAGCGCTCGCGGGCATCGACCCGCAGCTGGCGTTCGAGCACACGGTGTTGCGCTAGCCCTTGGGGCTCCCAGCATTGGCTGGCAATGCGGAATCGCATTGTCAGCCATTCGGAAGCGCGCGTACGCTTGGTTTAAGAAGAAGAACAAGAGGACTGTGTCCCGGTCTTGAACAAGGAGACACGCGATGAAAGTCACTTGGAATTCTTGGAATCGATGGATTCGTTACGCGAGCGGGCTCGCCATCGCCTTCGTGTTGCTTCCCGCCGAGGCCCGTCGCGATCTTTCCCCGTACTGCGTTGGCACCGCTCCGCTCAAACAGATTGAGCTGATCGTCGGTCAGACCGAGTTCGAACCGCCGATCGTGACCGTCATGCAGGGAGACTGCGTGGAACTGCGGGTCGTCGCCAATGCCGGACCTGCGCACAACCTGATGATCGAAGACACGCCCATATCCAGCGCGGGCGCGCCAATTCTCAGCATGGACGGTCGCGTCCTCGGACGTGCAGTGCGTCGCCCCGCCCCGGACCGGAATTCACCGATCGCCGAACTGCCCGAAGGGTGGTTCGCACACCATGAACGCATCCAGATGCGCTTCCAGGCCAACGAACCCGGACGATATACGCTGCGCTGCAACGCGATGTCGATGCTGCATTCGCCAAGGCATGGCGCGATGCCGGGCGCAGGGTACGGCCCGACCGGCAGCGGTCCGATGCACGATGCCGGGATGCGTGCCACGATTCTGGTACGACCATTGCGGTAAACGGATCTCGAAAAGCCCGAAACGCAGCTGGCCCGCCTGCCGGCAAGCCGTGAACCGGATCGCGCAAGTGCCCCGATCACCCGGGGTTTGACGCCCAACTTCGTCGATTGGCGCCGATCGGCGATAATCGGGGCTGGCGGTATCGCCCCCTCGACGCAACAGGATCGCCCCGTAAGTAGCATGCAAGCGGACGGTGATCCAATCGACTTTCAAAATTCAACACACCATCTTCTCCAGAGAGGTTTCCTATGGGCACACGTGACGTAGTCGTGCTGGGCGCGGCGCGCTCGGCGGTTGGTTCCTTCGGCGGTTCGCTCTCCGATATTGAACCGGCCGAACTCGGCGGCACGGTGATGAAGGCCGCGGTCGAGCGCTCCGGCGTCGACCCGAAAGTGATCAATTACGTGACGGTTGGCAATACGATTCCCACCGAAAGCCGCTCGGCCTATGTGGCGCGGGTCGCGTCGATCCAGGCCGGGCTGCCGATGGACAGTGTCGCGATGGCCGTGAACCGCCTGTGTTCATCCGGCCTGCAGGGCATCGTCACCACGGCACAGAACATTCTGCTTGGCGATTGCGACTACGGGATCGGCGGCGGCGTCGAAGTCATGAGCCGTGGCGGCTATTTGTCGCCGGCGATGCGCACCGGCGCGCGAATGGGCGACACCAAGCTGATCGACACGATGGTCTCGACGCTGACCGACCCGTTCGGCGTCGGCCACATGGGCATTACCGCCGAGAACCTGGCCGCGAAATGGAACATCACCCGCGAGGACCAGGACGCCCTGGCGGCTGAATCCCAGCGACGGGCGGCCAATGCCATCTCCGAAGGCCGCTTCAAGAGCCAGATCGTTCCGATCGTCAAGCAGACCCGCAAGGGCGAAGTCGTGTTTGACACGGACGAGTATGTGAAGGCCGGCACCACGATGGAAACGCTCGCCAAGCTCAAACCAGCCTTCAAGAAAGATGGCACCGTCACCGCCGGCAATGCGTCCGGCATCAACGATGGCGCCGCATTTTTCGTGCTGGGCGACGCGAGCATTGCAAGCCGAGACGGCTACAAGCCGATCGCCCGCCTGGTCTCATACGCGGTGGCTGGCGTGCCCAACGAGATCATGGGCGAGGGCCCGATCCCGGCCTCCAAGCTCGCGCTGAAAAAAGGCGGAGTCACGCTCGATCAGATGGACGTCATCGAGTCCAACGAGGCCTTCGCGGCTCAGGCGATCGCGGTGGCACGCGGACTGAACCTGGACATGAGCAAGACCAACCCGAACGGCGGCGCCATTGCGCTTGGCCATCCGATCGGCTGCTCGGGCGCATTCATTGCGACCAAGGCCTTGTATGAGCTGCAGCGCATCAACGGACGCTATGCGCTGGTGACGATGTGCATCGGCGGCGGACAGGGCATCGCGGCAGTCTTCGAGCGCCTCTGATCAGTCTGACGCGCGGCCGCCCGCCGGCCGCGCTGGCGCGACACGAGCGCCGTCAGACCAGCATCCGTCATTGACGTCATAGCGCCCAGTGCGCTAGTTGTAGTCATGGGGATGCTAATGAACCACCACCAAACCCGGGCAGGGCTCGGCACGGTAGCAGCCGTGCTGGGCAGCGTCGTCGATGCGCGCTTCGACGACGCGCTGCCGCCAATGCAAACGCTGCTGCGTGCCGGCACGCGCGGTGCGGTGGCGCTTGAGGTACAGGCGCACGCAGCGCCCGGCACGGTGCGCTGCGTCGCGCTGAACGCCACCGCAGGGCTGGCGATCGGTGATCCGGTCGCCAATACCGGAACCGGATTGCGCGTCAAAGTCGGCCCGGCCCTGCTGGGGCGGATGATCGACGTGTTCGGCGAGCCGCTGGACGGTCTCGGCGAGATCCCCACCGACCAAATGCGGCTCGTCCATCAGTCGCCGCAACCCTTGTCGCGACTGTCGACCAGCAACGAAATCCTGCCGACCGGCATCAAGATCATCGACCTGCTCGCACCGCTCGAGCGTGGCGGCAAAGCGGGGTTGTTCGGCGGAGCTGGTGTCGGCAAGACCCTGCTGATCGCCGAGATGGTGCACAACATGGCGTCGCGTCATCACGGGGTCAGCCTGTTCTGCGGTATCGGCGAACGCTCACGCGAGGCCGAAGAGTTCTACCGCGAGATGGGCGAGGCCGGGGTGCGCGACAACACCGTGATGGTGTTCGGTCAGATGAATGAACCTCCGGGCGCCCGTCTGCGCGTCGGTCACACCGCATTGACCATCGCCGAGCACTTCCGGGATGTCGAACGCAAAGATGTTTTCCTGCTGATCGACAATATCTTTCGCTATGTCCAAGCCGGCTCCGAGGTGTCCGGCCTGATGGGGCGAATTCCGTCCAGCGTCGGATACCAGCCGACACTGGCGAGCGAACTGGCGCAACTCGAGGAGCGAATCTGCAGCACGAGTTCCGGCGCAATCACATCGGTGCAGGCGGTCTATGTGCCGGCTGACGATCTGACCGACCCCGCGGTGGCGCATACTTTCTCGCATCTGTCAGCCGCAGTCGTGCTGTCGCGTGAGCGGGCCGCCCAGGGCTTGTATCCGGCGATCGATCCGCTCGCATCATCCTCGCAAATGCTCGCACCGACCGTCACCGGCGAGCGCCACTACCGGATTGCGCGGCAAGTGCGCAGCATGCTGGCCGAGTACGAAGATCTGAAGGACATCATTGCGATGCTCGGTCTCGAAGAACTCTCCAAGGCCGATCGCGACACGGTCGGCATCGCGCGCCGGCTCGAGCGATTTCTGACCCAGCCATTCTTCACGACCGGACAGTTCACCGGCCATGCCGGGCGTGCCGTTGAACTGGAAGACACGCTGCAAGGCTGCGAGCGGATTCTTGCGGGCGAATTTGCGGAGTACCCGGAGCGAGCCCTGTACATGATCGGCCGGATCGACGAAGCAAGGGAGAAGCGGTGATGGCCATGGAGATCGCCCCAGACTCACGCATCGCGAGCGGTGTTCCGGCATCGGTGATGCAGTTGCGGCTTCTGACACCGAGCCATGCGCTCGTCGATGCACCCGCGGCAAAAATCGTCTGCGAAGCCGAGAACGGCTACTTCTGCCTGTTACCCCGACATGTCGACTTCGTCTCGGCGCTGACGCCGGGTGTCTTCACCTACTGGTCGCCCGATGCGCATGAACATCTACTCGCCATCGACGAGGGAACGCTGGTCAAGTGCGGCGCCGAGGTCATCGTGTCGGTTCGCAATGCAGTGCGCGGCACCAGCCTGGCGCGGTTGCGCGACCTCGCCGAGCATGAATTCAAGAGCCGCGATGAGCGCCAGCGCGTGGCCCATAGCGCGCTGGCTCGACTGGAGGCGGCTGCACTGCGCCGGATCGGGGCGCTGGAGGGCTGACATGACCGATCATGAGACGAACGACTATCTACGACGCGTGGCCAGCAAAGTCGAACGCAAGCAGCATGCGCGCCGTGCGCGACAACGCGACGTCTGGTCATGGATTGGTCTGTTTGGTGTCATCGGCTGGTCGGTCGCGATTCCGACGCTGGCTGGCGTCGCTGCCGGCATCTGGCTGGACGCACGCGTTGAGTCCCGCATTTCCTGGACGCTGACGCTGCTGCTGCTTGGTGTGCTGGTCGGCTGCCTGACCGCGTGGCGCTGGACCCGCGAGGAAAGCGGACCGGAGCAGGATCGATGAGCCCGCTCACGCTTGCCGCAGGCTTCGCAGCCGGCCTTGTGCTGGGCTGGGTGCAGTTTCACGGGCTGTGGACGACGCTGCAGCGCGTGTCGACGTCCCGGCATGCGGGCTCGCTGCTGCTGGCGAGCTACTTCATCCGTACGGCACTGACTCTGATCGGTTTGTGGCTTGCGACCCGGTTTGGCGGAGCGGCTGCGCTGATCGCCACCGCCACCGGCATGATCGCGGTGCGCACGGTGCTGCTACGCCGGCATCGCAGCAAGCCGCGCTCGCCGGATGCGGAGCCGCGATGATCCTGAATCCGGACACCCTCGTGCTGCTCGAGATCGGTCCATTGCGACTGAATGCGACGATCGCTGGTACCTGGCTGGTGATGCTGCTGCTGGCCGGTGGCTCCTGGCTAGTCACCCGACGACTGCAAACCGGCCCGCGCATCGCGCGCTGGCAGAACCTGCTCGAAGTGGTCGTGGTCACCTTGAGCAACAACATCCGCGAGATCGGCCAGCGTACGCCTGAGCGCTATCTGCCGTTGATCGGAACGCTGTTCCTGTTCATCGCGGCGGCAAACCTGCTGGCGATCGTGCCGGGCTTCGTGGCGCCAACCGCGTCGCTGTCGACGACCAGCGCTCTGGCGATCTGCGTGCTGGTTGCAGTCCCGGTCTACGGCATCACCGAAAAGGGCCTGGGTGCCTACCTGCTCGACTATCTGCGCCCGACCCCGCTGATGCTGCCGTTCAAGCTGATCGGCGAAATCTCGCGCACGATCGCGCTGGCGCTGCGGCTGTACGGAAACATCATGAGCGGTACCCTGATCGTAGGCAGCCTGCTGTCGGTAGCGCCTTTCCTGTTTCCGATCGTGATGCAGCTTCTCGGCCTGCTGACCGGCATGATCCAGGCTTATATCTTCGCGGTGCTGGCCATGGTCTATATCGCGTCCGCCGTATCGGCGCATGACCGAATTCACAAAAACGACAGTTCGGCAGACGAAGCTGCCAGCTGAAGATGAACAACAACACACTGGGAGCCTGGCGATGGACAGCATGACCTGGATAGCCATCATCTCGATTCTGACCGCCGGTCTGACGATCGCGATCGGATCGATCGGACCGGCCTTGGGCGAAGCCCGCGCAGTGGTGCAGGCGCTTGCGTCGATCGCCCAGCAGCCCGATGAATCCGCGACCATTACGCGCACGCTGTTCGTTGGCCTGGCAATGATCGAATCGACGGCGATCTACTGCTTCGTGGTGGCGATGATCCTGGTGTTCGCCAATCCGTTCTGGGACCGCGTCGCCGCAGGCTGATCGACATGCAGATCGACGCACTCACCGTCGTCGCGCAGATCATCAATTTTCTGATTCTGCTGTGGCTGCTCAAGCGGCTGCTTTACGGCCGGATCGTTGATGCGATGAACCGGCGCGAGCAATCCATTCGCGAGAGCATCGAGTCAGCCAGCGAACGCGAAGAGCTCGCCCGTCAGGAGGCCGAGCGCTACCAGCAATTGCACGAGTCGCTGGAGGCAACGCGCCAGGAAACGCTCGAGAGGGCGCGCCGCGAGGCGGACCAGATTCGCCTGCAACTGCGCGAACAGGCGCGAGACGAGGTTGGCGAGCAGCGTCAACGCTGGCTCGATGAACTCGCGCAGGAGCGCGAGCAACTGCTCGGCGAGCTGCGGCGGCGCATCGCGCTTGAGGTCGCGCACGGCATCTCACGCGCACTGCACGCGCTTGCGAACGAGACACTCGAAAAGGCGATGGTCGACACCTTGCTGGCCAGACTGAACGCCCTGGACGACACCGAACGGGCCCGCATCGCACACGAGCTCGGCTCGGGAGCGATACGGGTCGTGACGCAAGGCGAGTTGCCCGCCGCGCTGCGCACACGGATCGAGACTCAGATCCAGCGCGTATTCGGCGAGCGCGAGGTCGAGTTCAACCATGCTGACGATGCCGGATTCGGCGTCGAGATCGTGGCGGCGGGGCGACGCATCGGATGGAGCATCGAAGACTATCTGACCGATCTCGAACGAGACCTCGAACGCGCGATGCGCCCTGGTGGTGAGGCGGTCTGATGAAAATCCCGATGGATGCCCGGACGTCCGACCGAGGTCTGCAACCCGGGCTCACCGCCAGCCTCGATGCGATGCGCCGGGCTCTGGATGCCCGCAGCGTGACGCTGCATCCACGCGACGCTGGCACGGTTGTGCGCGTCGGACAGGGCATTGCGATGGTGCGCGGGCTGCCATCGCTGAGATCCGAAGAGCTCGTCGAGTTCGCTGACGGCACGCTCGGTATCGCCCTGGATCTGCGCCCGGATGCGATCGGCGTGATTCTGCTCGGAGGCGACACGCGCCTGCTGGCCGGCGGCAAAGTGCGTGCCACCGGCAGGATCGCCGACGTCCCGGTCGGCGAGAGGCTGCTCGGGC
>Ga0222713_10003990_pt1 | contig 14977 bp, 15 predicted proteins | sample C33_649DmetaG_FD_165061 | JGI IMG/M metagenome (GOLD analysis project Ga0222713, IMG submission 165061) | Estuarine water microbial communities from San Francisco Bay, California, United States - C33_649D | ecosystem: Environmental > Aquatic > Marine > Unclassified | place: USA: California...
AAGAAAGAATTAAATCACCATCAATACCTTCAACATCTAAATGCATCCAATCATATTCTTTTTCAGACATTATTTTGTTAATTGCTACACTACTTCTTGATGTTTTTGTAATTTCATTACTGTCAACCCATGACTCAATAAGTTCTTTTACCACAGTATCAGTGTATCCCTCACCTCCTTGGTACCATTCAACGTCTAAACCATCTGTAGTTACAATTAAATTTTTTGTCTCAACAAATGGATTATTTTGATAGTTTTTAACCAAATTTAGATATTGTTCGTCACTACCATCAATTAAAGTCGCTTTTGATAATCCATGTTTTATAGAATAAATCCAATGACCGTTTCTACCGTCGTGAGTACCAATAACTAATCCGTTAGACGATAAATTATTATTTTGTCTATTTTTCAGATATAACCATAAACTTTTTTCAATTTCATCACCATCTCTAATGATGTCCCATTTGTGTTCATAAACTAACTGATTTTTATTGTTGTAAAATAAAACATCTGTTATTAATTCCGCCCCACACCAAGTACACCAAGTATTAATACCTAAAATTGGTTCATAGTGTATTTCGTTTGTAATTATGTTCTTAAAAACTACTTTTAATTTACCTTCTTCACTAATTAAAGAGGTATCTCCAAGTAACACTTTAGTGGTGTTTGTTCTCCTATCGTATGTAATATTAATCATGACCTGTGGTTGTAATAAATTTGGTTAAACATTATGTTTTTATATTTTTCTGTAAAATTAATTCTTTTGTTATGGTATGTGAATATTAATTCATAGATACTTTGTGAGTTGATTGGGAATTCTATTATTTCCCAAGCTTTGGGTGTTTCAAAATAATCAACTCCGTTTATTGTAATTACAATTTCATCCACATTTTCAAAACCATAAAACACAATTCTTAAATTTTCAGTAAGTATTGTATCGTAAACAGGGTCTGAACCCAACCAAATAGTTGTTGGTTCATTCTTACTCAAAAACATTTTGAATTCATCAAAAGGTGAATAATTAAAAAAATCAAAATTTTCCCAATAGTAAATCTTGTCTTTTACAGGGTGACTTGATATTGGTATATCAAATTTATTTTTCCATTTCATCACTTCATTTTCGGCAACTCCATTTGTTCTCAAATATTCGTTTAATGTAATTTCGTTTTCTATCTTTAACATCAATTCTTTATTGAAAACCATAAAATGTAGTGTCGTGTCCCAATATTCATTGGGGTTTTTTGGATTTATTCGAGGATGTAAAATATTTAATTTGTTAGTTTTAAATTCAGTTTCAACCACATCGTCAATCTCCAAATCATAAATTAAATGATAGTAAATGTCATAATCAAATGTTAATGCAATTTGTGATAATTTCTTGACTTGGTACAATCCAGCCCATCCATAATCACCAAGACCTCTTTGTAGTGTTGTTATTCTACCATCGCTGATTGGCATCTCATACCAATGTGTATACATTCTTACGGGCCACGTTAAAATCGGATTTTCCTTTGTAAAGAAAAAATAGTCACATAGATTAATAATGTTTTGAGGTATTTCAATTGGTGTCAGGACCATAACGTCGACTCCCATTTTTTTTATTTTTAGTATATTTTCTCTAAGAATATCTAATTTTTCATTAGTATCACAAAAGGTACTAATCAATGCAATTTTTTTAATTTTTGACATATTTTTTCACACTTTTTTACGATAACTAACTTTTTTGAATTCATCTCTACATTTTTCAAAGTCAAAAATATTTCGTACTTTATCATTTAATAGAATTATTAAATTTTTTGCGTTGTTGTAGTCGTCAATATCTCTCAGTACCCAATGTTTTGGTTTTATAATACCAAAATCAATAACATCTTTATTATTATAAATTAATTTTACGGTTATATCCTTTTCAATTTCTTCTGAATTCCAAATAACAAATCCTAACTTTTCTGTTAACTCATCAAAATATGGTAAACACCAAGCAGTGTTTTGATTGGATAGTTCACTATGACTTAAACCGAATTTATTTCCGTTTGAATCTAATATGGATTTGTTTTTAATAAAAACATTGTTATTGTGATTCAATAGGTCAAATAACATTTGTTCTGCGGATTTATGTGAAGAATTTAAAATATTTTCTTTAATTTTTTGTTCATCTAAAACATACAAGTCTTCGTTGAGTTTATCCAATCGATATGATTGATAGGTGCCAAATAATATTGGGTCTACGGTTGACACTTCTTTACTGTATGTAATTGCGTCATACTGATTTAAAAGTACACTGTTGTTTTTTAATTCTGTGAAATCTTCAATTATACAATCATATTCTATGTGATGGACCTTTTTGTAACCGCAATTTTTCGCGATTGAGTTACCTAAAATCAACATTCTCCATATTGCCAAGTGAATATTAGAAAACCCTGTAAAACATGACAAAATAGCTCGTTCATCTCCAGGATTAAACCATGGCGTTGACCTCATATTCCAATCAGTAAGAATTTCATTTTTTTCATCATAAAATGAAAAATTTGTTTTTTGTATAATATCAATAGGTATTGGTAGATGAGATATGACCATTAAATCAAAGAAATGTTTTTCTTTATTTATGTTGAATACAAGATTTCTCAGAGTATTTTCTTTCTCAATTGTATTACAGTAAGAAGTTATAATTATTAAATCTTTCATTTCCAATAAAAAAAATTATTTTCCACAAATGTTTTAATTGTGGTATCATTAAATTCTATTTTGTTTTTTATTTTACCATCAACAATCACTATTATTTTTGATAATTCATTGATATTTCCCAATGGAAAAAGTTTCCATTCTCCTTTTTCTTTTACTTTAACATTTACATGTCTGTCATCATAAATCACATCTAAATTATATTTCCCACCTTTTTCATTAAAAATTAAAAAATGAACAGTTTCAGTTCCTTTTTCCAAAATGGGTACACACCAATTTAATTCTTGGTTTCCATGTGAATCTTTTTTTTGTAACCAACCAGAACTATTAATGGATTTAGTCGTATGAAAATGAGTTGTGCGACCATTTATTGATAAGAATTTAGGTGTGTAATGTTCTGTCATTCTTGTATTAACCGTTTTTAATTCAGATAAAATAAAATTTTCATCATATTTAAAATAGTTTTCAGGAAAATTATTTGTATTAAACGCAAAATAGGTCCCATGAACCCAATCATCGTCAGACTTAAACATCACATTATTAAATTCATCTAATTTTTTAGAAACATTTTCGATTAAATCAATGTTTTCTATTTGTATATCATATTCAATACAATGTATTTTTTTGTAGTTTTTAAATGTAGAAAAATTTATTACATAGTGTATTAAACTGTATATTGAAAAATGAGTACTAAATGGGTATACTAGGCTAGAGTGGGCGTAAATTATATTTGTGTCAAACCAAAATTTGTTAGTATATCCACTATCATATAATAAATGATTATCTGATTCAATATATTGATAATCTGATAATTCATTAGTGAATAAAGGTAATTCAGAATGTGAAACAACAATTATATCATTTTTATCTCTAACTTTCTGTAGTTTTTGTAATAATTCAATTAATATAAGTTTTCTCTCGGCATCAGGACAATATGTAAAAATAGCAATTAAATCTTTCATCATTTTATCTTATAAGCGGGTGTACCAACATAAGTTCCAACTTCTGTAATGTTTTTAGTTACTCCAGCGTTCATTCCAATAATCACGTCATCACAAATAGTTAATTTTTGTTTTATACAAGAACGAGTACCAAAATAAACTCTGTTACCTATAGTCTCGTTTCCTGAAATTTGAACTCCTGGGGCTGTTGTAAAATAATCCCCAATCACACAGTCATGTCCAATTGTCGTTATTAAATTTAAATGGGCGTGTTTACCAATTACAACATTAGTTGTAATAATAGTACCTGCACAAATAATACTACCTTCACCTATTTTAACATCAGGACCATGAATTTGAGCGGTCGGATGTATGTGAGTAAAGTATTTTGTGTCCTTGGGTAGACTCTCCACGATTCTTTGTCTGTGATAAGAATCTGCAATAGCAATAACAACCTCATATTCATTTGGATTAAATTTAGACAGTGGTAATATTAATGGGTCCGTTCCATCGTAATAGTTATCATCAACAAAAAAAACAGTGTTTACTCTTTCATTAAGACTTAAACTCCAGTAAATTTCTTTACCAAAGCCACCTGCACCTATAATACCTTTTTTCATTGTTTATAAATTTCAAATTTTGATAAATCGGGATACGGTAATTCTAAATCTTCATTATGTTTTTTTGAGCCATCAAAATTATAAAACTGATTCATCATTAACAATCCACGAGCAGCTAATTCAGGCATCATATAAAAATTCCAACCTAACATGTCAAAATAGTCATCATGATATGAACACTCTCTTCTTCCACTATAACGAGCCCGTTTAAACCAATGATAGGCATCCAAACTATCGGTTAAAATTGCACCTCCTTTACTAAGTTTAAAGTGTTTGTACGGTCCAGTAAATGAAATACACATATGTGAATCAGGTATGTACATATCCGCAGTAAATCTTAATGCTGAGTCCCAAACATTACTCCCTCTAAGTTGATATGCACCTTTTATTGTATTACCCTCTACTTGGTCAAAAAGAACTTTAAGTCCATTATGAATAATTTCACAAGGAACCGATGGATACGTTCTTGATGGAATTGCAATTGTTCCTGTTATAATAGATTTTTTTATGTTTTTTTCATAATATAACGCCAAAAACAAAGCGTTTGATTGATTATCTACTGTAACAACATAAGGTGCACCTGTATAATCTGATAATGATTTCTCAAAATCTTCTGTTATTTTATAAACTCCGTTCGCCATATGTTGAAAATATAATCTTTTTTGGTATATTTTCAATATGAATAAACCAAAAATTTACGTACATGGTTCTTATATTGGAACTACGGGATACAACAATCATACAAGAGATTTTTTTAGAGAAGTTTCTAAACATGTGCAATTAAAAGTTAGAAATTTTACTGTTGGAAATTCTTGGTCGGGAAACAGTTTAACTCCACACGATGGTGAAACTTATTTAAATGATACCGATAAATCAATTTTATATAAACAAAGACTATGGGTTGAGGATGATAAAATGGATGATTTTACTATATACCCTTCTGACGAAAAAGAATTTTTTCCCGATTTTAACATAGTCTTAAATGAAACAAATCATCATTTATTTTATGAAAATTACGCAGGTCCTAAAATAGCATATAATGTATGGGAATCAACATTACAACCTGAGGTCTTTTTTAATAAATTAAAAGAATTTGATGAATTGTGGGTTCCATCAAAATGGCAAAAAGATTGTACAATCGCTCAAGGTTATGACGCAGATAAAATTAAAGTAGTCCCTGAAGGTGTTGATGTTAACACTTTTTATCCTGAAAAAGTAGAACTACTTGATGAATATAAAGATGGTAGATTTAAGTTTTTGTTAATGGGTCGTTGGGATTATCGTAAATCCACAAAAGAGATTATTGATACGTTTTTAAAAACATTTAGTCCTGAAGAACCTGTTGATTTGGTGGTATCAATCGACAACATGTGGGGTGAAGAAATGGATGGTCACAAAACAACTGAGGATAGGTTGAAAGCTTATGGTTTAACTGACCCAAGAATTAAAATAATTCATTTTCCATCTCGTGAAGACTATGTTAAATATCTGAAGACGGGTCACGTTTTTGTTTCATGTGCAAGGTCTGAAGGTTGGAATTTACCATTAATAGAGGCAATGGCTTGTGGAACCCCATCAATTTATTCTAATTGTTGTGCTCAACTTGAATTTGCCGAAGGTAAAGGATTTCCTGTTAATATTGTTGGTGAAAAACCTGCGAACGCAAATGATTATGGAAGATATGTCATGAGTGAATTACCAGGAAACTATTATGAACCTGATTTTAATCATTTATCTGAAGTAATGAGATACGTCTTTGAAAATTATGATAAGTGCAAAGAAAAGTCGGTTGAGGAGTCGATTGATTTACGTAAAAATTTTAATTGGGAAAAAATTGGTCTAATTGGTTATGAAACCATTATGAATTTTTACAACAAAATCAATTCCCCTGATTTTAATAAAAATAAAGAACCAAATAAATTCAAAGTATCGTATTTTGAAGGTCCAAAAGTTGAGATTATAGGTGATATATACAAACAGTATTTGGTCGAATTTTTGGATGAGTCAGAAAATGTTATTCATAGTTCAACGATTACAAATAACATGTGGACATCTTGTAGTAGAAAATATTATACAAAATGGAAAATTAGAGTTGATGGTGAAATTATTGATGAATTTGATTTAACAAATAAAAGAGTATTGGTTTCAATGGAGTCTAAATCAATTGGAGATACAATTGCTTGGGCACCTTATGTAGTAGAATTTGCTAAGAAACACAACTGTAAAGTAATATTTAGTACTTTTAATAATTCGTGGTTTGAAGGTCATGAAAATTATAAAGATATTGAGTTTATAAAACCAGGTGAATCAACACCATGTGATGTGGTATATAGAATTGGTTGGATGCGTTCAGATAATGGTAAATGGGATAAATTTGATTATTACCCTAACTACCCCAATACTCAGGAATTACAAAAAACAGCATCAGATATTTTGGGTTTAGAGTTTAAAGAATTAAACTTGGGGATAAATTTCAAACCAAAACACAAACCTTATAATGGTAAGTATATTGTACTAGCGCCTGAATCAACTGCAGGATGTAAAGAATGGACTTATGACAGTTGGGTATTATTATCAAAACTTTTAAAAGAATCAGGTTATGTTCCAATTTTATTAACGACAAAAAAATATAACATTAAAGGTGTTGCAAATGTGTATGGTAAAAAATTAGAAGAGGTTATGAATATTCTACATCACGCCGAATTTTTAATTGGGTTAAGTTCGGGTCTTTCATGGATAAATTGGGCACTAGGTAAACACACAGTTATGATAAGCGGATTTACACCAAAACACCATGAATATAAAACTAATATAACAAGAATTCAAAATGAAAACTCATGTAACTCATGTTGGTCAAACATTAACTTTAAATTTGACCCTGGTAATTGGAATTGGTGTCCGATTTGGGAAGGAACTGACAAACAACATATTTGTCAAAAATCAATTTCACCATTAACTGTTTTTAATTTATTACCAATATGATTAATTTAGATAATTTTAAATGGGGTTGGATGGATGAACTTGTATTCATCAACGATGGTAGTGGTAAATATTTAGTACACATTGATAAAAATGGTAACGAAATTCCAATAGGGACATTTCATAAAAATTCAATAATTCAAGAAATTTTTGTTGATAAATGTTATGAAAAATTTTTTGGTGTCGAACAGGATGATTTGGTTTTAGATATTGGTGCTAGTGTTGGTCCATTTACATATTCAATATTGGAAAAAAAACCTAAACATGTTTTTTGTTTTGAACCAAGTGAAAAGGAGTTCAAAACATTAGTTAATAACACTATGGGATATCCTGTAACCCCTATCAATAAAGGTATCTCAAATGTTAATTCAATTGTCGAGAATGACCACTTGTTTGGTGGTGAAGATAAAATGGAATCAATCACTTTTAAAAAATTTATTGACTTATATGGAATTGAAAAAATAGACTTCTTGAAGACTGATTGTGAGGGTGGGGAGTTTGATATTTTTACACCTGAAAATTTTGATTGGATAAAAAACAATGTTAAAAAAATTGTAGGTGAATGGCACCTTAAATTAGATGGTCATGATAATGTTGAAAAATTTAGAGCTTTTAGGGACACGTATTTAAAAGGGTTTCCAAATCACCAAGTTTATTCAGTGGATAATTTTGATATTAAATGGGATTTGTGGAATGAGCATTTTTTAAATTACTACAAACAAGTAATAATTCACATTGATAACAGATGAGCTAAGTTTTTAGCCTGAATAATGTTGTCTTCAATTGAGCAATAAGTCCAAGAACCATATCTACCTATAGAAAATAACCCGTTTGGGTTATTTTTTTTATTCCATGTCTTATATATGTCTTTTGATTGTTTTGTAATGTGAACATATGCTGGATTCATTACAATCATTTGATGTTCTATTAATTTTTGGTCAGCAATAACTCCTGACTTTTCCAAGTCTGTTATAATTTTACTGAGTAAAATTTGTTCATTAACTTGTTCATCTTTTTTCATACCAATTTCAACATACAAACTCATTTTGTTTGTTTTAAATATATTATTGTAAAAACCAACTCTATAAAATATTTCATCGCCAGGAAAATAAATCCAGTTGGATTCGATTTCCGTTTTTTTATCAAACCCTAAATTAAAAACAACAACTTTATTAGAACTCAAATTATTCGTATTTTCATTTGTAATTTTTAGTAACGAATCAAAAGGCATCGTATTAATTAATCTATTAAACTTGATATCTCCATTACTTGTTTTAGCTATTTTACCTTCAACATCAATATTAATAATTTCAGTATTCAATATAATATTGTCTTTATTAACTCTACTTGATATTGATTTTACAAACTCAATACTTCCACCTGTTGGATAAATAAATGTGTCGTTATAAGAATTAACTTTTGTATTGTTTTTCAATTGTTCCAACAAGTTATCAAACTTTGTTGGTTTTGGAAAAAACCTACCCATCGCATCGTGGTCTAAGTTGTTCAGGTCGCAAGCGTATAGTTTTTCATTATAGGGTATTATAAATTTTTCGCATATTGAATCTCCGAGATTACTTTTAACAAAATCAGTAAAGTTAAATATATTTTGGTCTTTTTTATTATATAAATCATACAAACATTCGATAAATTCATTTGTTGGTAATTGATGTATGTTATTCTGAAATGGAAAATCAATATACCTATCTTTATAATAAATGTGACTTTTTTTATTAACGGTGATAACATCACAATCCATTTTTTCTAAAACATAATCTTTAATCTCTTGATTATTAAAATGGAAGAAGTGACCTGAATAATCCCAAATAAATCCGTTACGTATTGTTGTTTTACAATACCCACCAACCTCAGAGTCTCTCTCAACAATAAGATAATTATCAGTATCTAAAAAAGACGCTAAAGAAAGTCCTGTAATTCCCGCACCAATAATCAAAATATCAACATGTTTATTCATTTGGTATTCCTAATCTATCATTAAAGTGTCTTTTGTTTTGTAAAAGTCTTTCTCTTTTGTATTCATATTTTTCATCATCGATTATTTGATTCAAATAATTAAGACCTTCTTGAAATCTATCTGTCCAAAAACAAGCAACTGATAATTCATCATATAGATTCTTACCATAAGCCTCTTCATCAACAAATAAAATGTATTTTTCTTTAATTTTATTAATGTCATTTGATAACGCTCTTGTAAGATATTTGTACGCTTCAACATGTCTACCTATTCTGTTACAAAATGAACCAATGTGGTATAGCGGTTCAGACCTATCAGGAAAAATATTAATCGCTTTTTCCATTTCTTCGATAATTCTATCGTGTGGATAATCTAATTTCATCATACAGACAGATATTCTCATTTGAGCTTCAAATTTTTCTTCAATCCAACCACCATTCATTTTCATATATAATGAATTCCACTTTAGTCCTTCTTCCGCCATGTCACTATCCATATAACTTTGAGCGGTATAAAAAACTGAACGTAGGTTTAATCCATCTGGGTCATCAACCAATGTATTCCAGAATTGTTTCTCCAATTTAACAGCATCGTAATAATATTTTTTAGGGTCAAAAGCTCTTGAACCAATTCCTTCTCCCGAAACATAAAAACCACGATTACTTAAGTCATAAGATGATACCATTGGTATTTCAAGACATTTAATTGTTGTATGTGCAACTCCACAGAATTTCCAAGTAACCCTATTATTGAAGATAATCCAAGCTTTCCATTCTGAAACTCCTCTCTTTACGGGAATATAATATGCATCATATGGAACATCTTCATTTGTAAATTTAAAGTCTCCAACCAATAAATCATCAGCATCTAAATGCATGACATAATCAGCCTTGTCTTTAGCTCTACTCATCATCAAGGTTTTATTTACGTCAAATCCTACCCATTCATCAACATGTAGTTCACCAGGAATTCCTTTTTCTTCAAAAAAGTTTTTAACAATTTCGCATGTTCTGTCTGTTGAGCCTGTGTCACAGACAACCCAATAATCAATATATTTGTATACTGATTCTAATGTATTTTGAATACAATGTTCTTCGTTTTTACACATTGTTGCAAAACAAAGTGTTGGTCTATTATTTGTCGTCATATATGTAATTTAATATTTGTTCTTCTTCGTTAAATTTTCTAATAAAAATATGATTTTGAAATTTTTGTGAACAATTTTCTTTTTCAACCCAACTCCAATCTATTTTACCCATATCAATTATTTTTTTATGTATTTGTTTATCGTAATAATCTCTTATTAATCTTGCTCTTCTGTTAATATCAATTGAATTATTATCGGTAGTTGAATTACGATTATTCCATTGTATATATAATATTTTTTTAATGTGAACCATTTTTGTATTTAAAAATGTTCTAACAATTAATTCAAAGTCATCGGCAACTGGTGTGTTTTTATTGTGTCCTCCTATTTTTTGATACAATTCTTTTTTCCATACTCTTACATGAGATGGCATACTAATATTGAATCTAATTGTGAGTGGATTAATATCAGGATAATGATGTGCTAAAAATTGTTTTCCGTCTTCAGTTACCCAAGAATGGCCTGCATATCCAAAGTCAAAAAAGTTATCTTCCCTACCATACCAATCCCCCGACCAATTATCATCATAATATTTTGGACTACCATCATCATATTGTTCGGTTACATCACTATACATAAATCCCGCGTCGGGAAATTTGTTAGACGCTTTATCCAAATATTCTAAGCATTTAGTTAATAATGTGTCATCATGGTCCAACTCAACTAACCACTCTCCATCACACAATGATGCAACTCTATTTTTTGCAAGTCCAACATTACCCCCTGTTTGTGGAATTAATTTGTATATTTTAACTCTAAAATCTTTTTTTGATAACTCAGTTAATATATCCCAAGTATCATTGTTTGATGAATCATCTAATACAACCCATTCCCAATCACCAAAAGTTTGATTTTTAACACTTTCATAAGTTCTTAATATTTTTTCACCAGTGTTATACGTTGGTGTAAATATTGAAAACTTTGGTCTTGGGTATTCACAATTGAAAAAAGTGGCTTGAACCACAATGTCATTTGCAAGTACAATTTCATCGATTAATTCAGGATAAAAAATGTATTTACGGGATAAAATTTTGTTATCAATATTTAATCTTGAACCGAAAGAAATTATTAAATCAGGATTATTCAAGGCAATATCATCCATCAAATAATCTGCGGTACTTATGGATATAACTTCAACATCATCATAAAGATGTTCTTCATGATATATTTCAGAACGAAGGGTAAATCTTCCGTGTTTATACCAATTGTAAATGAGTGCAACAGGTTTTTTTGTCTTCATAATCACCTCTCCGTGTCAAAGAAAAATGTTTGGAATAATCTTCCATCATTCATATCTTGACCAAAATAATCTAATGACATATGAAAAAAATCACCTCTATATAAAACTAATCTATTAAACTTATTTGCCAATCTATCGGTCAATTCCCACTTGGTCATATCTTGTGAATCTAAATTAATTTTATTTAATAATTCCATATTATATGAACCATCACTATTTCTTGGTGCACTTTCTAATCCTGTTGGAATGTGTCTATATAAACCAGTACCTGAACTTATCGGCGCATTTGGTGTTAAATAACAAACACCCGCCCATTTTGTTGTTTGGTCGGCGTGAATCCAACTTCGGTCTCTTGATGTTGTATATTGAAACGCTCCCGTATATTGGTCAAGGTCCCACCTTGTGATTTTACCACCTGCGTTATAAACCGCATTTTGAATAACATCAAAAACACTTTGGTTATAACTTGATTTTGTCCTTCTACCAGGATAATTACCAGGTACATCAAATTCTTGGTTTAATGCAAACTCTCTTGTCTCATAAGGGTCAACATAAAAATTGTCTATTATTATTGTTGAAATTTCCATATTATTTGTAATGGTCTCCTCCGACCCATAAAACTAAACTTTTTCTATTACCACCTGTTAATGGAACTACTCTATGTAATAAAAATGAAGGAAATATAACAACGTTTCCTTTTCCTCTTGGAACTGTTACGTGTTGAGCACCTGTCATTAATTGTAAATCACCCCCAATATATTCATCGGGGTCCGAAAGTTGGATAACAATTGAAATTTTTCTATGTGATATCGTACCTGGTCCTATATCCATATGCCAATCATAGTGTCCTCCATTACCGTCATATTCAGTATATTGTATATTATCAATAATTGATTTTAAATCAAAATTCCATATTGTGTTATTTGCTTCAGTAACTTGATTAATTATTTTATCAATAACCCACTCCCATTTTTTATCAAATGGTAACCACTTAATGTTACTTTTTCTGTAACCATCAGTATTTTGTTCATCAATTATTGTAGCTTTTTGAAATTCGTATTCTAATGAATCGTTAACGATTTTATCAACTTCAATTTGGGAAAATCCATTTTCAAACCAATAGTAATTAGTTTGATTTATTCCTTCTTTATATGGGAAAATAGGTTTTAAGTCCATATTGAAAATATAACTAATGAAGTTGAACAATAAAGCTTTTTAATTTGTATTATTTATATGGTGTTCCACCGACCCATAAAACCAAACTTTTTCTAATACCTTTAGTGATTGGTGTAACTCTGTGCATTAAACAACTTGGAAATATAACAATTGAGTTTTTAATTCTTGGCATAACTTTTATTTCTCCACCAGGCCAAATTTCTAAATCACCACCCTCATAATCTTCAGGGTCCGAAAGTAACATGGATATGGATATTTTTCTTTGTGAGGAAATTCCTGGTCCGTTATCGATGTGCCAAGTGTATTCACCTTCAGTACCATATTCTGTATATTGTATTGGTTCTCTACCCATGATTAAATCAAAATTCCAAGCGTTTGAATTTACAGAGTAAATTATCTTCATTAATTTTATAAATAACCATGAAGTTTCTTCGTTAGAATAAATCCATTTTATTTTACTTTTTCTTATGTCTGTGTTTATATCTCCGTTTTTTTCAGAACTTAATATTTTACCTTCTTCATAGTTTAAATTATCTAAAATAGATGATATTTTATCCAATTCTGTTTCGTTGAATTGGTTTTCTACAACAGCAACATTAGTTAAATCTATTTTTGGATTAATTGGAAAAAGAGGTATTGTTGACATACCCTAAATATACTTTAATATACCCTAACATAAAGCGTATTTCCGTTGGCGGGCATAGAAATATTTCCTGAAGTATAATTTCCTGCATTATTAAATGGACTACCAGGAAATGCTGTCCATCCCCCACCGTTATCATACTCAATATTAACGTTAGCGAATGGTGGTGGTGGTGGTGGAAATACTGGATTCAAACCTACCTGAATATCAACCTCGTACCAATGTGGTATATTACCACCTTGAGTACCATAAGGTATAGTAAAAAATTGTACGTTATTAACCAAGTTAGGCCCCGCCTGAGAATAGGAACCTAAAAATGTTGCGTCATTGAAAAAACAATCAATGTCATTAACCCAAGCTGGACTACCAGATGAAAAATTTATATCAATACCAGTGTCATCTTCAATATCGTAAAACATACCTACATTAGCATCCAAGGTACCAGCACCACCCGAAGGACTAGTTGATACGGGATAATATGTACCATAAAAAGTATAATCATTAACTATCCCATCATCATATTGATAGGTAATAATATCCTTTATTGCCACATCAACATTTGGTACATAATGCCCCAAATTTAGAATATCATCAAAACTTATCGGATTACCTGGTGTTGCAGGTCCTGGTGGTGTTGCCATGTCTTAACAATCTGTAGTGCTTCCAGCACCATAAATATTTTGTAGGTGCGTTCTTAGTTTAGAATAACCCGCAGTAAAAATATCTTCAGATTCATAAGCTACAAAGTTTGTTACCTTTTCAAACACAAAACTACCGATTTGTTTATTAGTAACCATATTGTCTCTGTTAGATTTATCACTCTCTTGGTTATAAATTTCTAAATTGAATCTAACAACAGAGTTGGATTTATCGATTAAATACGTCCCAATTCTTATGTAGGCTTGGTTAGTAATACCCCCACTTGTACCTACTTGTGTATTAAGTCTTATTGCCATTTTATTTATTTTCTAATTTTTTAATTTTATCATTCAATTCTTTTATTGATTGAATTAAGAATGGTACCAATCTTTCGTAAGACAATGTTTTATACATTTCTTCATTATCCTTAAAGATTAAATCTGTTTCATGAATCAATTCAGGAAGGATTTGTTCAACTTCTTGTGCAATCAATCCAAAATCATTTCCTCTTCCCATACCATCTTTCCAAGTGTAAGAAACAGGTCTCAACTGCTCGATTATACCCAAACCATTCTCAATGTTTTTAACATTTTCCTTCAATCTTTCGTCAGAAGGCATTGTTGCGAAACCGATAATATTAGCACTTGCATAGAAGTCTCCATAACCACCAGTCTCTTTCATTGCAAATCCATAGTTACCATTAACTGAGAATCCAATGTGTCCTGAACCAACTCTATACATACCTGTGTCAGTGTCCGCTGAGAACGAATATGATGGTGCCGCAGCTGAACCGTCACAAAGTTGTAATGGACACGCTAATGGACCTGGTGCTCCTTGAGAACCCGCAGCACCTTGTGCTCCTTGGTTACCTTGTGCTCCAGTACCCGTAGCACCTTGTGCTCCTTGGTTACCTTGGTTACCTGTAGCTCCTTGTTGAC
>Ga0222713_10003997_pt1 | contig 14957 bp, 12 predicted proteins | sample C33_649DmetaG_FD_165061 | JGI IMG/M metagenome (GOLD analysis project Ga0222713, IMG submission 165061) | Estuarine water microbial communities from San Francisco Bay, California, United States - C33_649D | ecosystem: Environmental > Aquatic > Marine > Unclassified | place: USA: California...
TACCGAAGCCTGCTCCGGTGGCGGCGAGAACGTATTCATCAGGAAGGGCTTGTACACCGAGACAAAATTCAGCAACAAAGTGACGATATTGAGTCCGGCCAACGCGATGGCAAGTGCCGCGAAGAGCAGAATCCCGGCAACCATCATCTCCAGGCGCAGGAAGCGGTGTATGCGTTTGGGCAAGCTGATTCGGGTATCGAAGAACAGGGCCGCCGGAGTCAACACCAGGTAGATGAGCGCCTCGGCGCGAAACAGGGTAGCACCGATAAGCGCCGCACAGAAACACGCCCCTGTGATGAGTGAAGCGGAGGTGGCATAGCGTAAATACTGCCAGAACGCTATCAGGGACAGTGCCCAGAAGCCCACATCCCGTAAGACGAGATAGCGGTATTCGTTGAACTGCGGGTAGACGAGTATCGTGATCGCTGCCCACAACAACAGATCCCGGGAGTCATCTATCTCACGAACGATACTGATGAAAGCGTAGACGATCAACGCATAGAAGAGGGCATTAATAAGAAAAGCCGAGGCGAACAGGGACAATCCCAGCTTGCTAATGAGGCCGACCAACACAGAAAAGCTTGCCCACGAGTAGTAGTCGAAGGCGGCGGTCAGCCCGTTACTGAGAAAGATGTCAGCCGTACGGATGTAGGTGTAGGAGTCGTCGTTGGGGGTGTCAGGCAATAGCAGCGTGAAAACCGACAACAGCAGGCTGACGACGACTGCGCCGAGCCTGATGTCGACTTGCTTGAGATTTATCTGTGTCACCCAGGTCGCTCTAGTAAGGCCGGGCTGCAATGCCTTCAGCCTGTGTCTTGAATCGCTTGTGGAGCCAGAGATACTGTTCCGGCTGCTGTCTTACCGCGGTCTCGATGAGAGCATTGATTCTGCGTGCATCTGCCTCATCATCATCCGAAGGGTAGTCGGCCAGTGGTTCACTGAAGTACAGATGATAACCCGAGTTATCTGCATTTCGATAATGGCTGTACATCACTACGGCCGAGTCATTGAAGCGGGCAAACCGACTCGTTGCGGTGATTGTTGCAGCCGGTACACCGAAGAATGGCACAAAGACCGAGTGGCGGGCGCCGTAATCCTGATCCGGTGCATACCAGAGAATTCGGCCTTCCTTCAGGCTGCGCATGGCACCGCGTACATCACTGCGTTCGAGAACATGTGGATAGTAGCGCTGACGCCCCTTCAGCATTGCGGCCTGAAACAAACGATTATTGTTAGGACGATAGGTTACATCCATTGTGCCGAGCAGGTTAAACAGGAATCCACCAAACTCCAGCGTGGAGAAGTGCGCGCCGACAAGCAGTACACCCTTGCCCTTCGCCATTGCTCTCTCTACATGTTCGAAGCCGGTCACTGTTACCCGATGGCGAAAATCCTCGACATCCCGGTACCAGGAGATTGCGATTTCAATGAAACCAATGCCATTGGCGATAAACGTGTCCCTCACAAGCTTTCGATGTTGCACTTCGTTCAGTTCGGGAAAACACAGCCGTAAATTTACCTCACAGATGTGGCGGCGCTCACGCGCAAAATGATAGCTCAGTATCCCGAGTTGTCGGCCCAACGCCATTTGCAGGGTGAAGGGCAATTGAGCTGCGCTCCACATGCCGAACAGTAGTAACCAGGTAGGCCAGTAGCGAGGCCAGAGATAGGCATAACGGAACTTTGTGTGTTGAGTAGGTTTTGACACGGGTCTCGCCGTTGGCATCAGACCCGCCATCGGGTCATTCGGGTTCAATGCTTGCTGCGTCCGGGATTGTAGCAGAACCACCGGGCATTCTCAGCGCTGGAAGGCCTGATCTACACGGCAAAAGCACTATGATATGATCTTGCGCCTGAGACAAGCGCAGTCAGCACGGGGACGAGCACATGAAACTGGATATGCCTCCATTTCAACAAGCCAGGGTATTGGTGGTCGGCGACGTCATGCTGGACCGATACTGGCATGGAGACGCCCTGCGGGTTTCCCCGGAGGCTCCGGTGCCTGTGGTTCATGTCGGCAATCGTGAGGGGCGGCCGGGTGGTGCAGGCAACGTGGCACTCAATATTGCCGCGCTCGGATCTGCAACCAGTCTGATCGGCGTCGTCGGCAACGACGACACCGGTGAAGAGCTGAAGTCCCGACTCAACGCCGCCGGCGTCTATTGTGATTTTCTGGTTTCTCCTGATAAACCCACGATTACCAAATTGCGCGTCATCAGTCGCCATCAGCAACTGATTCGCCTCGATTTCGAACAGCCCTTTGATGCGACTGACATCGCCGGATTGCCAGCGAGATTCGAGGCATTGCTGGAGAATGCGCAAACTATCGTGTTATCGGACTACGCCAAGGGCGGGCTGGGAGATGTGGCTTCCCTCATCGCGCTCGCCCGCAAGCGCAAGCTTCCGGTCATCGTCGATCCGAAAGGAACGAATTTCGAGAAATACCGAGGAGCCACCTTGCTGACACCTAACCTCGTGGAATTTGAGGCAGTGGTAGGTCGTTGTACAAGCGAAGAGGAATTCGTCAACAAAGGTCTGCAATTGCTGAAATCCCTGGAACTGCAGGCCTTGCTGATTACGCGCGGGGAGCACGGGATGACACTGATTCGGCCCGACTTGCCGGAGTTGCACTTGCCCGCCCGTGCGCAAGAAGTCTTCGACGTCACTGGCGCTGGCGATACCGTTATCTCGGTGCTGGCGGCGGCCATGGCGGCGGGACACGACATTGCCGACGCCGTAGGGCTCGCCAATATGGCGGCTGGTCTCGTCGTCGGCAAACTGGGTACGGCAGCCATCAGCGCACCGGAGCTACGACGCGCTGTACTGGCTGAACAGGGGGCTGGACGTGGAGTTATGACGGCCGAGCAACTGCAAATCGCGGTACAGGATGCCAAGGCTCACGGCGAGACGATTGTCTTTACCAATGGCTGTTTCGATATCATCCACGCGGGTCACGTTGGTTATCTGGCGCAAGCGCGCAAACTGGGGCGACGCCTGATTGTCGCCATCAACGACGATGATTCCGTGCGTCGCCTTAAGGGTGTGGGACGGCCAATTAATCCGGTGGAACGCCGCATGGCAGTTCTTGCCGGTCTCGAGGCCGTCGACTGGGTAGTGAGCTTCAGCGAAGACACACCAGAGACGCTGTTGCAGAATCTGCAACCCGATGTGCTGGTGAAGGGCGGTGACTATTCTATCGATCAGGTGGTCGGCGGCGACTACGTTCAATCCTACGGCGGGCAGGTGGCTGTGCTGGAGTTTCTGGACGATTGCTCAACCTCGGCAATCGTCGACAAAATGAAGGGTCTTGATGACAGGAAATGAGTAAGGTAATTGCGAGCGCAACACGGAGCATGATATCCAAAACGGCGTGAGACGGTTGCTGGTAGAAGACTCAAAAAATTACGATTGCGCTTGTTGCTCTAGAATTTCGCCTCGCGGTATTTGGTAATAATCTCAAGGAAGTCTTTAAGGTCGAATGGCTTCGCCAGCACAGACGAAAACCCGGCCAGCGTCGGGGGCTGTAACTCCACAGTAACGAGAACCTTGGTAACCGCATCGGAAATTCGCTGTGCAACTTTGTCTCCAGTGATTCCCTGTAATCGATAGTCAATAAACAGGATATCCGGTTCTGTGTCTGCACAAGCCGCAATTGCATTCTCATGATTGGTGAATGTCGAAACAGCAATGTTGGCAATTTCACCGTACTCTTCCACGATGTCACAGAGATCTTGCTCATCGTCCAGGTAGTAGATTTCGAATTTCTCCGTCATCAAATTACGCCTTGTTAAAGCTTAGCTTGAAACAGGTATGGCCGTTGTTGAGCAGGTAATCAATCTGCGCATCGTGCTCTTCCAGAATCCCAACAATAATTGACAGGCCGAGACCGGTACCCCTGTCGGCCGTCTTAGTGGTGAAAAAGGTTTCGAAGATTCTGTATTGTAGTTCACTGGCAATCCCCAGTCCGGAATCGGTAATTGAAACGCAATATTTATCCGGTTCCGCGATGGTTTCGATAGCGATCCACTTGTCATCGAGTCGGCTGACTGCATCGATTGAATTATTGATGAGGTTTAACAGCACTTGTTCAATCTCGATATGATTGCAGAAAATCTCGCCAATAACCGAATTTTGCAAACGCACTTCAACTGACTCGTTCTTCAGACGTGGACGCGCCAACTCAATGGCTTCTTCAATGACCAACTGCAGATTACAGTTTTCAAACTTTTTCTCGGAGTCTGTCCTGGAGTACTTCCGCAGGCTTTGCACGATGTGCTGAATGCGAGCACTTGCTTTCTTAATCGACTCGACCTTCTTCACATGTGAAGGTGCAACAGCATTGGTCTGGATAAGCAGATCTGCATAGCCAAGAATCACCCCCAGAGGGTTATTGATATCATGCGCCATGCTTGCTGCAAGCTCTCCGAGAGATACCATTTTTGCTGCATGCAGGCTCTTCTGACGTTCTTCCTCGTATTTGATTTCTGCGGTTTTTCGCGCCTGAATGTCCTGAATCGTGCCGGATAATGACACGATCTTCCCGTCAGCGTAGTTTGCCTTCCCGTTGGTATAGACCCACAAGACATTGCCTTTGGCAGTCCTTGCCTGAACCTCCAGCGCATAGGGCTCCCCCGTAGTCATCGCACGATTGACGGCTTCTTCAACGAGAGGAATGTGCTCAGGGATAAACAACTGTAATCCTTCGGGCAGCATTGGCTTCTGGCCATGCTGTTTTTCAACTTCGAGAATCTTGAATGTCTCGTCAGTCCAGGTGAGTTCACCGCTTGCCACATCCAGTTCCCAACCACCTACTTTGGCTATAGCACTCGTTTCATTCAGAATCTCAAGTGTCCGGGTGAATGCACCCTCATGCATCACACTGTTGGTCTGATCCTGGCAAACGCTTAGGTAGGAAGAAATCGTACCCATCATGTCGAACATCGGGATAATCAGGGTCTGTAGATAGAAATAATCTCCATTCTTTTTCTGGTTTCGTATCAGACCAGACCATACTTCTCCCGCGGAAACTTTTTGCCAGAGATCATCAAAAAATTGTTTTGGATGATAGGCAGAGTTAAGCAGACGATGATTCTTTCCTAGCAGTTCTTCTCTGCTATAGCCGCTAAGCCTGCAATATTCGTCATTAAGGAAAATGATGTCACCCCTCCTGTCAGTTTCGGAGATTATCTTGTCGGCAATCAGGGCGGTTTCGATCTGACCAAGCCGATCCTGTTCAACAACCTGATTGGTTATCTCGCGACCCATGGCAAAGATGAGATTGCTTTCTGAATCAGCGGAAGCCGACCATGAAATGATCCGGTAGCTGCGATCGGCGTGCCGACATCGGTTTTCGAAGTTCTTGGTCAAATGCCCGGACCCAAGATCGGTAAGTTCCCTCTCGCTTGCCTTTAAATCATCGGGGTGAATCAGGTCGAAGTATCGCATCGACAACAAGTCGTCGTGCGGGTATCCAAGACATTCGGTGAAGACGCCATTGACTCTTTCCAATCTTCCGTCAGGGGTGGCTATGCACATGATGTCGAGGGAGAGATCGAAGAACTTTTTATAATTTTCCATAACCTTCTGGTCACCAAATGCACCCCGGCCTGATAGAAGCTGGCTGGTGCAGATCAGGTCACTCCGAGGTACGGCTAGTTTATGCTGGGAGGGGCCGGTCAGTTTGAACTTATATCAGTTTATTCTTGCGCAGACAAAAAAATTGAGCCAGCTCAAGCCCTTAAGCTCGGGTGAGTGGCGAGATAAGCTCAGGAGATGAACCCACAGGCGTGTAAATCGAAAGCAGGCACTGTTGCCTCTCGCGCACGCCAGAGTTCAGGTAGTTCAGGGGTCGACCCATAGACTCCCTGCAATACCAGAAAGCCTGGCAGGTGCTGTGCCATGGCCGATGATTGGGAAGGGCAGGTCGGCGGAAGCGGATTACTTCGCCAGTGAGGCGAGTACTCGGCGCGTACCCTGAAATGGACGTCGCCCGTGCATGACCAGGAAATTGTCTACCAGTGCCACGTCACCCGTTTGCCAGGGAGTGTCGAAGACCAGCTCCTGACTGAGGCGCACTACCTGTTCCATAGCTGCCACTGGTATCTCTGAGCCATCGCCAAAGGTGATGGATTTACGGGCCACGTTGCGGGCATCCTGCCAGCCGCAGAAGGCAGCGATCAATTGATTGAAAAATACCTCGCGACCATCGGCGAGTGTGCGAACCACGGGCAGGGTGGCAGTGGTCACACGCAGACTGCCGTCGCGCAGCCATTCAAAGCTGTACCCGAGTGCACGTAGCCTGGCTTCGGCATCTTCGGCAGTCTCCACACTGAGGGTGTCTTGCCAACTGCGACCCTGGCCTGAGGCAATGTCCGCAGCGGCCGGCATCACATTTGTGTACCGGGCACCTAACCGACGACAGGCCGCGGTAAATTCGGGCAGCGCGGCATCCAGTCGTGACAGCAGCACATCGGATCGGCAAAGCGGAGTCGCGCCGCCGGAATCGGCGGCTTGCTCACAAAAGAACAACAATCGGGATGGGTAGATTGGTGTCTGCGCCATCTCGTGATGCAGAAAAATCTCGACTTCAGGTGGGGCCTCATTCGCCGTAAACACCCGCTCAGTTCGGTTCTTGCGCACCGCGTTTGATAGCGACTCGGCATACGTAAAATTCGCCAACTCAAAAGCTTTAACGACCGCATCGAAATCTTTATCGGAGCTGATCGGGAAATTGCGGAGCAGGACCGCGCCATGGATTCCCAGCAAATCCAGTAAATACTCACGGTTGTGGCGAATCCGCTCGACGGTGCTGGCGAGATCCGGAGTTGCAGAGCCGGGCTCCAGCACCACCGGGAACACGGTATCGAACTGTTTCTGCGAGGCGAGTGCTACCTGTCGAAAATCGGTGTGCGTCATGGTTACCAGTATCAGTCGTAGATAGGATAGAACGTGTTGAAGGCAAGCTCGCAGAACACGGCCGGGTCATTGTATCGACGATTGCTGTTCAGTGCCGAGATCGCCTGCATCTCCGCCTCGGTCAGTGAGAAATCGAATAGTGCAAGATTCTCGCGTAGACGCTCGGGCTTGCTGGTCTTCGGAATAATCGCGGTGCCGCGTTGAATGCCCCAGCGCAAAACCACCTGAGCCGGTGTGCGTCCGGTGCGGACAGCCGCCTGTTTGACAACGTTTTGTTCGAGCACGGATTCACTCGTTTCTGCCATATTCAATGGCACATAAGACAAGGCGCCCAGAGGAGAGAAAGCCGTTACGGGCAAGTTGTAATTCGCGGCCAGTCGTAGCAGACGTTCCTGGGTGAGATAGGGATGCGACTCGATCTGCAACATCGACGGCTTGATGCGGCTGTAGGCCATAAGGTCATGCAAGAGTGCACTGCTGTAATTGCAGACGCCGATGTTACGCACGAGATCGGCATCGACAAGCGTTTCCATTGCTGCCCAGGTTACGTGCAACGGTACCGGATCGATCTGCATCGCGGGGTGGTCCGCATCCGGATCATGGAACCATTCCGGCGGGTAGCGCGTGGCAAAATCCACGTACTTCAGTGCGATGGGAAAATGGATCAGATACAGATCAAGATAGTCCAGACCCAGATCAGCCAGGGATTTTTCACAGGCGGCACGGACATGTTCAGGACGGTGAAAGGTATTCCACAGCTTCGAGGTAACCCACAACTCCTCGCGGCGACAGAGTCCCCGTTCCAGGGCCTGACGAATGCCGGCACCCGCTTCTGCCTCATTGCCATAATCGGCAGCGCTGTCCAGATGGCGATAGCCAGTGGCGATGGCGTCGACGACGGTAGCCGCCGTCTGTGCCCGATCGATCTTCCAGAGACCCAGCCCGACTGTCGGCAGTTGCCCGGCTGCGAGCGGAAGTGAGGTTTGCTGTGTCATGCGGTTTCCTTGGTGGCGCGATGCAGCCTGTTAGCGATCAAAAAATCCGGAATGGAGACGGGTTCGCCACCGGCGATGGATGCCTGGGCGGCGCTGGCGACGATGATAGCCCATAATCCCTGCAAGGGTGTCGCCGCGTCTGTTGCCTTGCCTTCAAGTCGGTCGATAAACGCCTCGTGTTCAAAGAATGTGGCACCGTGATGACCGCTGCGCTCAATCACAGCAGGGTAGGTCACCACAGAGGGTTGGTAATAGGGGTGTCCGGTTACCTCCACCTGGATCGTCGCACGTGAGGCCTCCTCGCGCTTGAAGGTGGAGTGCTCGGTGGCAAGCAGCCTGCCGTGTTCGCCAGTAACGATCATTTCCTCGTAGAGCTCCTGGGCAAACATGTTCAGTGTAAAGCTGGCTCGTACGCCGTTGGCGTAGTCGATGATGACGAAGGCGTGGTCATCGATGTCGGAACGTTCGCCATCCTGCTCGAAATCCCGAAAATTGACCGCCTGGCCACCAGTGGCATAGACACGATGGGGTTCGGATTGTGCCATGAGATTGATCAGGTCGAAATAATGGCAACATTTTTCCACCAATGTGCCGCCTGAGAAGCGATTAAACTTGTTCCACTGACCGACCTTGTCAAGGAACGGAGGGCGGTACTCGCTCATGCTGATGGTCTTGATGTTGCCGAGTGCACCTTCGCGCGCAGCCTTAAAAGCCTCGACATACTGAGCCTTGAAGCGGTACTGCATGCCTAGCTGCAGGAAGCCGGTGTTACTGGCGGCGAGCTCCAGCAGATGGGCGGCGTCTGCCAGCGTGGTTGCCATGGGTTTCTCGACAAACAGGGGCTTGCCGCAGGGAAGCAGTTGAACTGCAAGATCGTGATGCGTGAAATTCGGAGTACAGACGAAAATGCCGTCCACTGCAGGGTCAGCACAGATCTCCTCGAGACTGGCATAGACGCGCGGCGGAGCGAGGCTAGTCGGAGCATAGGTGGCAAAGTCAGCGAGACTGCGCTGAACACTGGTCGGCTCGGTGTCATACAAACCGATGACCCGGGCCCGGCCTAGCAGCGTCGCGACGCGCAGGTGTTCACGCCCGATCATGCCAGCGCCGATGATGGCGAGCCCGAACTGCGGGTTCGGTCCGGGCAGTGCCATGGCCTCGACCCGAGCCCGTCGGGCGGCCGCAGATTCAGAATAAAAAGGAACGGCTGACATGCCTTACTCTCCGGGGTTTCCCTGCACTGGTGAATTGACTCCCGGTTGCCGCGCTGACCAGAGCCAGCCCAGCACATTACCGGTAATGAGCAGACCAATGAGCGGCCAGAAAGCCTTGCTTAATCCGCCGACCAGCCCCACCGGTGAGAATAGCAGGTAGACCGCGACTACGCAGGACAGGAGGCTGACTGCACAAGGGGCCGCATGTTTCCACGGGGTCAGGTCTACTTTTTCTTTTCGATGGTAGCTCCAGGCTTCCTGTCGAGGTCGAATTCTGCCAACAACCAGCATAATCCCCACCTCGATTACGAACAGAATAGCGTACAGATGCAAAAAGTGAATGTCGATGAATTCCCGCAAACCGAACTGTAACAGACCGTAGGCAATTACATGAAAGCCAACTGCGATCTTTGCACCCAGAGCAGGTACGTGGTGCGTGAACAGACCGATCAACACGATCGCAATGACCGGAATATTATAGAAACCGGTAAAGATGCGAATGATTTGCCACAAGCCCTCGGGCGCAAACTGCAGCAGAGGGGCGACGACAAAGGAGAATAATGCGATGGCGACACTGGCAAACTTTGCCACGCGTACCATGTGTGCGTCACTCACCGTTCGCCGTAAAAGCGGCTGGTATACATCGAGACAAAACAGGGTGGCCGCGCTGTTGATCAGTGAGTTGAAGGAACTGAATACCGCGCCCAGCAATACAGCCAGGAAGAAGCCGGTGGCATAAACAGGGAGCACATCGCGTATCAGTCGCGGGTAGGCGAGATCAATGCTTGCCAGACCTGGACCGTAGAGATGGTAGGCGATGATGCCCGGTATCATCATCAGGAAGGGGACAAGCACCTTGAAGAATCCCGAGAGCAATACGCCTTTCTGACCCTGGGCCAGATCGCGAGCGGCGAGCGTGCGTTGAATCACGTACTGGTTCGTACACCAATAGAACAGATTCGCCAACACCATGCCCGTGAACAGGGTCGCGAAAGGAGTAGGGTCGGCATCACCACCGATGGCATTCAGTTTTTCTGTATGCGTGGTACCGATGATCCTGAGTCCCGTACCGATACTGCCGTCGCCGAGTTGTGACAGACCCAGCAAGGGCACTGCAACCCCGACGATCAGCAAACCCAGTCCGTTGATGGTATCGGAGACGGCGACCGCCTTGAGACCCCCGAAGATCGCATACACAGAACCGATACAACCAATTGTAATAATTGTCAGAACCAGACTCTGGCTGTAGCTGAGGTCCAGCAGATTGGGGACATCAAAAAGTTGCAGTACGGCAATTGAACCGGAGTACAACACACCTGGTATGGTAACCAGACCATATCCAAGCATGAAAAGAATGACGGTCAGTCGCCTGACTCCATCGTCATAACGATCATTGAGAAACTGGGGCAGTGTGGAAAACGCGCCAGCCAGGTAGCGTGGCAGAAAGACGAACGCCATGCACACTGTCGCAACCGCCGCGGTCACCTCCCAGGCCATACTGGAGAGGTTATAACCATATGCCGAGCCATTCAGACCAATAAGCTGTTCAGCCGAAAGGTTTGTCAGCAACAGTGAACCGGCAATGAATACCGCGCCGAGCCCGCGACCGGCGAGGAAATAACCCTCGCCTGTGCTGGTTTCGCCCCGGGACTGTCGATAGGAAAACCAGGCGACGAGACCCATGAAGAAGATACAGCTCAGCAGGGTGACCAGCAGGTGATCAGTACTCAACGCACACGCTCAACAGGGCGCCGGTAGGGCGCCAGAAAATCGTACATTAACGGATGCTGTCATGGTTTCCTCGAGAGCACGCTGGGCAGAAAGTGTCTATCGCGACACTGCGAACATTATTTACACAGTAAAGAATCCGGGACGGGGTGTGTCCGTTCCCAGTGTGGTCCCTGCAATGGGTGCCCCGGCGGCCAGCAGAGCGGAACGATGTTCAGGCAGCGCTGTACGAATGCAGAGTTCTTCGTACTGACGTATTCGCATGAAGCCATCGGTTGCCAACACCCTCGACACGTAGCCGGCAGTACGCGGCCAACGTGTGGCATCAACCTCGAACCGAACGAAGGCCGCGTTGCGGAAAAATGAGGCGAGTGCGATGTCGGCGATTGAGAGTGACGCGAACAGAAAGCCGACTTCGGGCAAGACGCCCTCCAGATAATCGAGAATCTGGGGGATTTCCTCGCGCTGGGCTTTCTCGAGTACAGTGTGGTCGGGCGCGGCGCCCCAGACAAATTTCTTGATAACCAGTTGATTGAAGAAGTGCCAGACAAACACCTCACCCAGTCGGGAATCGGCGTATTCCTCGAACCAACGTGCCCGTGAACGCGCTTCCGGACTCTCGGGAAGCAGGGAAATCTGCGGGTATTTTTCATTCAGGTATTCACAGATTACCGTGGAGTCCGACAGCGCGGTTCCGCCATCGATCAGAACGGGTATGCGTCGTAGAGGGCTGAGTCTGGCAAATTCATCGTTACCAAAGAATGGCACAATAGGATCGATCTCATAGGCGATGCCTTTGATTTCGAGACAGGCGAGCACCTTGCGCACGTAAGGTGACAGATAGGATCCAATGACTCTGATTGTTACGGTCGGCATGTGGGTCGACTCTGAGGGCGACTTCAGATGCATCACAATCTAGCGCAAATACTTGAAAGATGTAAATGATCACGTGCTTAGCTGGGCCTGCGCCTGGCACGATAGCGAATGCCCTGGCCAGGGTATTTTCTTTGGGATATCGCACCAGCCTCGGGTCGAACGGGCTACCTGCCAGATGACTGGCTTTAACAGTTTATCTATGGGGAGACGCGCGGGAAGCGACTGCGACCTGCAATGATGCTGCGCGACTGCTGCTTCACAGCTGGTCGATCTACACCCGGTCGAATTACATCGAGACGATATAAATTCAGCCAGTAGTAATCTAGGCGGTATAAATGGTGTATGAGCCAATCAACAGAAAACCGACACCCGCGATATAATGCAGCACCTTCTCATTAATGGTTTCAGAGAGCAGGCTGCCTGCCAGCACACCCATGGCAGAGGCCACAATCAGTGCGGCGGAAGCCGCGAGAAACACCGTCGTTTTGCTTACTTCCTTGTCGGCAGCGAATAACATGGTGGCCAATTGTGTCTTGTCCCCTAATTCGGCGATGAAGACAGAGGCAAAAATCGTCAAAAATATTTTCCAGTCCATAACAGGCTCGCAGCTATGTGAAGATCACGAATTCAGGGTCGAGGGCGGTTCGGGTGAGCGTGGGTGATCCCCTCGATCGGGGCGCAGTTTATAGTTCGCCGTCGAAGTAGTCTACCGCCGCATCGAGCCGGGTAATGTGCCGCAGTTTTGACCCAGGCGCTTCACACCAGGCCAACACCTTGTCGGAATCCGGATGCTCACAGCTATCCGCCGCCTTGGTGGTGCTGAGACTCAATTAGGTCTAGTCCGACGTGCCGGTATTAATGATCTGGTGGTCCTCCGTTACGGTATTCCACTCGCCTTCACTGTACTGAAGCGACTGCCGCTGCATTCGCCGCGAGATGTGCCGCATTAATAGTACCGATGATCACGGTCGACACACCGGACTTCTGCAAGGCAAACTGCAGGCTGGCTGCGGCACTGTCACCACCGTTAGTGCAGGCATGGCCGCTGTTCAGCGCTTTCTTGATCAGGATGCCCTTGTTGTGTTCACGGGCACTGTCAATAACGATGCTGTCATCAAGCATGAGCTTGTTGTAGGTGGCCATGACGACATCGGTTTCCTGTACCGCACGCAGACCACCCGCCGGCGTTTTGGTGGACATGCCGATAGCGCGAATGAGTCCTTCCTGTTGCATCGCGCGCAAGGTTTGCAGGCAGTCCGTGGCATCGAGAATTTGTTCATCGCGCCCGTCGGAATGGATCAGGACGATGTCGAGGTAGTCGGTGTTGATGTTTCGCAGGCTGCGCTCGACACTGCGACGCGTGTGGGCGGCACTGAAATCAAAGAACGATTTGCCATTGGTAAATTCCTCGCCAACCTTGGTGGAAATTATCCATTCGTCTCGCTGCCGTAACAATCGGCCAAGGCGTTGTTCCGCGCTGCCATAGGCGGGCGCGGTATCGAGCAGATTAATGCCGAGATCCCTGGCTTGATCAAGCAGCGAGGCAACCTGGCGATCTTCAGGTAAGGCAAAGCTGGTGGGATACTTCACTTCGTGATTGCGGCCAAATTTTACGGTTCCCAATCCCAGGCAGGAGACTTCCATGCCAGTCTGTCCGAGTGGCCGCTTTCTGATCGTCATCGTCAATCCCAGTAACTCTTGGCGAGTCGCGGTGGATCCAGCGACCGGGTCAGCTTGTAAGGGTTGTTATGCACACGCGGCATAACCCCGTTTTTTTGTAGATGCGTTAAGAGTTTATCGGCCAGTGACGGGCTCAGTGTGAGTTTGGTAGGCCAGGCCACCACGACGTTCTTCTCTTCCAGCAGGTAGGCGTCGTCCGGTCGGAAATTATTGGCAATATCCGGTTCCGCCCGATTGATCATGAAGCAATGCCAGGCCGGGTTCTTGAGCTGCAGCCAGGGGAACTTCTGACGCAGAATTGTCTGTGCTGCTACAAGCTGCTCAGCGTCATCGCGCTTGACGCCGCTCTCGGCGAGTTCGCCACCCAGGTACCACACCGGAGTGCCCTCGGTATCGGAGTGCGATGTTACTGTCAGTTCCGGAGTCAGACTGAAATTGTCGCCAATACAATGCACGAAAACGCGAGGCAGGTCAGGGTCTTTCAGATAGACCATCTTCAACGGCCGTACCTGTGTCTTCGGGGTCAGCAACCCTGCCTTCTGGATCAGTAGCTGGTTGCCCTCCCCGGCACAGAACACGATGCGCTGACAGGTGATTGCAATGTTTTGGTCGTCACCGGCGATGGCGATCTCGTTGATTGCGCCGTTGCCGGCAGGTTTGAAGCGCACGCGCTTGCTCGCCACTTTAAAGATTGCCTTGGGGTAATTGTTGGCGAGCGTCGTCAACAGTGAAGAGGTGTTGATCACAAAGTCCGGGAGTCGGTACAAGCTGCCCTTGACCGTTGCGTCCCGAAAGAAACGCGGATAATTGGCAGCAGCGACTGCCTCTACCCGACCTTGGAGGCTCTTGCTCCCAAGAAAAGTTTTCAGTTTGGAGCGCAAGCCGGAATCTGACCACATATAATAGTGGTCATTGAGAATCTCGCAGTTCTTGAGATCGACATCACCTTTACCAACGAGACAGTCTCGCCAGCGTTGTGGCATAAGTGATGTCGCTGAGGCGGCACCCGCGAGTGATCCGCTGATCGCATATTTCAGTCCACCATGAATGATGCCCTGGGAGGCGATGGTCTGCCCGCCTCCGAGTGTCTTCGATTCGATCAGTATCGCGTCGTAGCCTTCATTGCGTAGCCGGTTCAACATCCACAGACCCGCAATGCCGCCGCCGAAGATCACGATGTCGGTTGAATAGGTCTGTGTCATTGGTTACCTTAGTCGCTTGTCTTGTTGACAGCCTGAACGCGACGACGAGCGTGTCAGTCTGTGCTACCTTGAATCCGTATTACGATGCAACGCTCTACTCTGATCAAAAGGTAACGCTAACAAAAGTATATCGGCTAGGAACCAGATTTCCCAACGCGGCATCAGGGCCATTGAGTAACCCACAACATCATGTATCGTCTGCTTTATAGCGCCCTGTTCTATGTCGCGGTGCCTTTCATCTGCCTGCGCGTCTTACTGCGCTCGCTGCGCGCTCCAGCCTATCGACGCCGTATGGGTGAGCGTTTCGCCCTGGCGCACACTCCCGCAGGATTTGACCGCTCACGCAT
>Ga0222713_10003998_pt1 | contig 14955 bp, 9 predicted proteins | sample C33_649DmetaG_FD_165061 | JGI IMG/M metagenome (GOLD analysis project Ga0222713, IMG submission 165061) | Estuarine water microbial communities from San Francisco Bay, California, United States - C33_649D | ecosystem: Environmental > Aquatic > Marine > Unclassified | place: USA: California...
TACGGCGCGACTATTGTTCGCATGGTGAGACGACGGATGTGTCGATTGTTTTATGCAGGCGCGCCCGGGCGCGGACATCGCGACGGGCGTGCGCAGGGCTCTGAAGCGATTTGAGTTTGGATACGCGGAGTTTGCATCATGTTACGCTATGTGTTTATGAACGCGTGCTCACATGCCACCGCCAGCAATCAGTCTAGGAAGAATCGCCGTCGCAACGCCGAGCGCGTAGTACGCCCAAACTGGGATGTTCCTCATATCCTCAACCGTTTCGCCCTTGGATTTTCCTTCCACCATCGCCTTCATCTTTTCGCCATCATCTTCGCTAGCGAGGACAGTTTCAATCTGTTTTGTGAGTTCGCCAACAGTACTCGCGTCGAAATCTAATGAGGTGGCATATCGGCGCTTGATCCTATCGAGTTCGTCCGCAATTTTACGGGAATCTTCGAGCACTTTGCGTTCCTCGCCATAAAGCTCCAAAAAGTCTGCAAGTTTCTTCTCCGTGGCGCCCAATTTCAAGCGCACACTAGTAAGTTCGCGTTGGCTCGTTGCGAGCTCAACCGTCATTGATGTAGATTTGGATATTTCCACTCTCGCCATAGAGAGCTCCACTTCGTAGCTCTTCGCTTGTTGCTCCGCACGTGACACGTCGGTCAGCGCTTGTCGGGCGAGATTCTCAATCTCCATTTGGTGCTTTTGTTGCATTTGAGAAAATGTAGCCTCAAAGCCAGCGTTCAACCGCGCAATTTCCGACGCTTTGGACGATTCGGCCACAGTAGTTGCGTTGCGGAGGCGACTTTGCAGCTCGGTAACCTTCTCCTTCAGAGATTCGACTTCGGCAGAACCTTGCGCAGCGGACGCCTTTGCCGCTTGCTCAGCCGCTGCGAGCTGTTCCTTTTGCGCCGTTAACTGCTTCTCGAGTGCATCAACACGTGCTTTCGCTCCGCTTTCAGCGACAGAAGTCGCGTTGCGTAGGCGAACTTCGAGCTCAGAGATCGTTTTCTTGAGGGTAACAACCTCACCATTCGCCGCCTCAGCCTTCGAGAGTTGAGCCTTCAAGCTTGCCAGTTCCTTCTCAAGCTCATCAATACGCTGCTTGGTTCCGGCGTCGCCCTTCGCTGCCACGGCTAAGGCATCCTTCTGAACCGAAAGCTGCCGTTCGAGCTCTTGGATACGCTCCTTGGCGGCAGATTCAGCCTTCAAAGCCAATGCAGAAGCAGCCACGGCAGATTCCTTCTGCTTGGCCATGGCATCTGTCAACTGCTTTTCAAGCGACAACTTTTCAGATTGCATCGCAGAAATCTTAGAAGCGCTATCGGAAGAACTGGACATCGCCTGTCGCAATTCGCTCTTATGTTGAGCGATGATTGCGCTCATTTCCGATGAGTGCTGCACTTTCAAATCTTCGACTGCTTTCTTCACGAGTTGCTCGTACGCGTCAACTTCTTTCTCAAACGCCGCCCTCGCCTTGGCAGATTCATCCTTGAACATCTTTTCGAGTTTCAGTCGTTGCTCTTCCGCTTGCTTGATGATCTGGGCGCGCGCACTCTCGATTGATTTCGCCGCATCCGCTTCGATTTGCGCACGAGCGGCCGCAGCATCAGCCAACGACTTTGCAAGCGCATCCTTCGCCTTCTTAAGCTCAGCTTCGAGCGCGCTTATCTTTCCTTCAAATCCCGACGAGGATTCCGTGCTGGCCTTCTGCAGAGCGACGACGTGCTCAGCCTGTAACGTCTTGGTGAACTCCGCGTGGCGCGTTTGAGCGGCAGCGATGGACGACTCGTACGTCGCCTTTGAAGCCGCCATAGCGCTTTCAAGTCGAGCAATCTCCTTCTGTAAACCCTCCATCGAGCCCGCCTTCGCCTTGGCATCCGCCAAGGCCTTATCAACCTTGGCGGACATGTCGCGTTCAAGCTCGCTGATCTTCTTTTTAAGAGTATCGACCTCCAACTGCGCCTTACTGGCCTTGTCCTTCAACTCATCCGTTTCCTTGGCTTGCTTGGCCTCTGCGGCTTTGGCATCCGTTTGAATCTTGGAAATCTTTTCAAGCAATATAGCATCAGCGCTTTGCGACGCGGCTTTTGCAGCTGCCAGTTGCTTCTCATGGGATGCGATCAATCCCGCTGCGTCCGCTTCAAACTTCTTCTTAGCATCCGCCAAAGCCTTTTGAGCGGTGGCGACTTCGGCATCGGCACGACGACGAAGCTCGTCAATCTGCTTGGCAAGTTTCTCCTCCGACTGCTTCATTTGTGCCTCCAGAGCTGCCTTATTCTTCGAATCGTCGAAAGATGTCGCCTCCTTTATTTTGCGCAACTCATCAGCGTGGGATTTTTCGAGAGAAGCAATGCGGACCTTAAGATCATCCCGCTCCTTCGCGATGACTCCGACGCTGCTCTTGGTAGATTCCTCAAGCTTCAATGAAAGCGCGTTCATCTTGCTGGCGTGAGCGCTCTCCAAATCCGCAAGTTTCTTCGCCGCATCTGACTGAGATTGTGCGAGCTGCGCTTCCAAGGTCTTAATCTTTTCATCCGATTGCTTGATCTTGCTTTCGAGCGTGGCAATCTGCTTGTTGTACGCCGTGCGCGCCGCGGCTTCGGTATCTGCCGCGTTTTGCACGGCAGACTTCAAGTTGTCTTCGAGAATTTTGGCAGATTTCTTATACTGACTTTCCATGGAAGTGTACTTGTCATTCAAAGCCTTCATTTCAGCAGCCTTGTTGTTCGATTTCTCAGCCTTCATGACGGCTTCCTCTAGCGCCTTGGCGTGCTTGGCCTTTTCATTCGCCAAGTCGCGGCTGTACTGCTCCTTAGCCTTGACGAGCTGCTCCTCCACAGACTTCATCTTAGCGGCAAAATCCTGTTCAGCTTTTGCGATAGCAGTCTTGATCTTCTCAGCCTGTATCTTCTCCGTGTCCTTGAGCTTTGACTCGAAATCACCGATCGTCTTGCTGTGCTCCGCCTTGAGTTGCTCCACGAGCATCTTGTGAGCGCTTTCAATTTCAGTCATCTTAGTCGTCCACTTCGAGTTGATCTGAGATTCTTTGGACGAAATAGCGGACTCTAACGTTGAATCAGCAGCTTTCTTCAAAGCAGCAATTTCAGACTCGAAAGATTGCGTCTTCAACTCCATCGCTGACTCCTTGGCTGTCAATACATCCATCAATGCATTCACCTTGGCAGATTCGCTCGACGCGAGCGCGTATAACGCTTGACGCTCAGCCTTTGCATCGCGGTACTGAGACACAAGCTTCTTTTCACTTTTCGCAAATTCATTCTCGTACAACGCCTTCAAGGAGCTGCGTTCGCCTTGGCTGGAACGCACTGAGGACGCGAGCTTAGCGGCGTATTCTTCTTCCTTCATATTCGCTTTGGTGATTTCGTTCTCGAGCAAATATTTCAAAGAATTACGTTCGCCTTGGCTGGAACGCACTGCTTCGTTCATGCGCTCCACCATTTTGGCGGCAGAACTGGAAGCTTCGTTATCAGACTTGGCCATTTCAGACGCGTAGAGAGCTTGAAGCGCGCGGCGTTCACCTTGGAATGAGCGCTTCGCGCTCTCAAATGCAGTGGCGTATTCCGCATCAGCCGCCGCGCGAGTAGCCTTCGTGGTGAAAGCGATTCGCGCTTGGAGCTCCTGCTTGGCGTCTTCTTTAACGTCGCGCAGCTTGTTCTTCGCTTCTTTTTCCAGCTTTTGAACCTTGACGGCATGCGTCGCCGCGAGACGCTCCATTTTGCCGCCCCAGAAGTCATTCAGTCTCGACTCTGTGGCTTCGATTTCCGCTTGCAGCGTCGCGAGGGTCACCTGAGATAACTTTCTAGACTCTGATTGAAGGAGCTCATACACCGCGCTTCGCTCGCTCTTAGCATTCGCTAGTTGCTTCTTAACTTCGGCGACGGCCGAGTCTCGTTCAGCCAATAATTTAGCCGTCATTTCAACCTCCTCTGCCTTCAACTGGGCGACGAGTTTGATCTTTTCGGCTTCTGCGATAGACATTTGCTCGGCGATGGCGTTGACGACTTCATTACGCGCAAGTTCAAGCGCGCGCTCGGTCGCTTCCCGGACACTCTTTACGTTATTTGCGTGAGAAACTTGAGCTGCGGAAGCGGCGCTCTCGTACGTGGCCTTCAACACTGCCATCTCCGAGCGAAGCTTTTCGGCAGCGGCCGCTTGCTCGGCCTTCAGTTGTTCCATTTTACGTTCGAGATCTCTCGTGTGCGCGATTTGCGCGGCTGCAGCTGAACTTTCGTACGTCGCCTTCAACACCGCCATCTCCGAGCGAAGCTTTTCAGCCGAGCTCGCTTGTTCAGCCTTAGCTTGCGCCATCTTACGCTCCCACTCAGCGTTGAGAAAGGATGTCGTCTCGATATTTTTGGAATTGAGCTCTTGGATCTTTTGGTCCATTTGCATTTTCAACTTCATCTCGGCTTCGGTGATACCAGAGCGCATGTCCACCTTCCACGCGTCTTCTCTTTGGGACATGAGAAGCGCCAATGCTTGACGCTCGCTCAACGCACGAGCGATCGCGCGTGCAAGCTCTTGTTCGGCGTCGGATTGGACTCGCGCGATGGCAGCCACGAGTTCGGAGTCCTTCTGGCTGTTCTCTTTCGCCGCTTGTTCGAGCTTGTCAATCAAGACAAACTTTTGCGCTTCAATCTTGCGCACTTCAGCGTACCAAGTCGCGGCGTGCGACTCTTCAAGCGATATAGCCATCTGAAGCTTGTTCGATTCGGAGTAAAACAACGCCTTTTGAGCGTTGTACAAGCCTTTCGCCGCGCGAATTTGCTCCAAAAGCTTGGATTTTTCGCCCGCAAACTTGCCCTCCATGTCAACCATTTGCTGTTCGATGGCAGCGACCGCGGCCTTGAGCGACGCAGTTTCGCGTTCGAAATCCTCTCTCAACTTGACTTTCTCCACCTCGAATGCCGCTTTGGCCCGTTCGAGTGCTTTTTGCTTGTCCGCCGACGCCGACTTGTTCGTTTCGCGCAATTTCGTCATCTCCGTTTGCAAACGAGCCACTTCCACGCGGTGCTTTTCCTCCACGGTGCGCATGGTCATTTCAAATCTCGTTTGCTTTTCGCTGAGCTCAGCCATTTCAGACTCGAACTCTTTCATCATAACCTCACGAAGAGCCTCGAGGCGTTCGAACGACTTCGCGCCAACCTTCATCGCGATGGCGTACCTCTCCGCGTCGTATCCCGCCGGTTTGTTCGCCAACGCTCTCGCCAAATACGCCGCCGCCGCCACCGCCGCCGCCGCCATCGCCGCCGCCATCGCGCACTGCGCGCTCGCCTTATACGCTTGCACGATCACGATCGACAGCAAAGACCCAAAAGCATACGTCAAGCACGCGCCTATTCCCCCGCGAATGTCTTCGTACGCCTCCCACGCGTACGCCGACGCCAGCGTCGCCGCCGTCGCCGCGCTCGCTCTCAACGCCGCCTCGCGCACGCCTCCGGTCCACACCAATCCCCCGAGCGTTACGAACGCATAATCCGCCGCGCACACCGCGCAAATCACGCTCGCCGCCGCGATCAGCGCCTTGGCGCCGTCGTCACCACCCCCGTCGTTCGCGTTCCCGCTCGCTCCGCCCATTCGCGTTCCTCGTCCTCTCATCACCTCTTTGCTGTCGTACGTAAATCGCAGCTCCGTCGATTTCACCTCACTCGATGAACTTCCCGCGTTCGCGATTTCACCTACGTCGCTCGCGGCGTGTACTCGCTGAAATCTCCCGTGCGTGCGCGCGATTCTCGCTCGCTTGGGCGCGCCATCCATCGACGCGCGCGCGTCATCGCTCCCACTTCGCGTCGCCCACCGTCGCGCGAACGTCCGCGCGGTCACGCGCGACGGCGTCAGAGGCGATATCGTCATCGGTCGTTCTGTGCGAAGCGAGGAATGACGCGCCTGAGCCTTTCCTTTCGTTTCAATTCCATTCGATTCGATTCGATTCGAATCGATGATCGAGCGATCGCGCGGATACGGCGGTGACGTCGACGTCGACAAGGATGTCCAACCGACCGAACGAGACGCCGGGACGACGTTCACTCACTTCTCGGACACGCGACACGCACTCTATCGACCTCGATCAGTGTTTCCATCACCCATAACGACGTCCGTGACGTTCACTCACTTCTCGGACACGCGACACGCACTCTATCGACCTCGATCACTGTTTCCATCACCCATAACGACGTCCGTGACGTTCACTCACTTCTCGGACACGCGACACGCACTCTATCGACCTCGATCACTGTTTCCATCACCCATAACGACGTCCGTGACGTTCACGAACTTCTCGGACACGCGACACGTACTCTATCGACCTCGATCACTGTTTCGATCACCCATAACGACGTCGGACTGCGGGCGATGTCAGCGGTTCGTTGCGCCACGCGGCGGGCACGCGCCGTGGACGACCGACGCGCGAACTTCCGCACATCGACGCTTCGATGGCGTCGTTGTTCGCGCGATGCGTCCCGGGAGGGTACGACACGAATTTCACCGTCGCCAAGGCGTTGACGCACGCGAGCTTGATCTTCGCCTTGCTCGGCGCCGCCGGGGGGTTCATGGCGACCGGGTATTGCGCCGCGCTCGTCGCGATGCACGTGTTGATGCTGATTAGCATGGAGACGTCGAATAAAGGGTTGTTAAAGGTAGGTGGCGACGGTCGTGGTGATGACGACGGCGAGCACGGAAAACGAACGTGGAGAGACAAGAAAAGGAAATTCCTCCATCGACAGCGCGCGCGCGTCTGGGGATGTGAACGAGGGAACGGCGGACGCGCGCGAGCGAACGGGGAGACGACGAGCGCGGGCGAATGATCTCGACGAACGCGAACGCGACTGACGACTTTTTGTTTCTCGATTGTAGTATTGCGCGTTGAGCACGTGGTGGACGATGTGGTTTGATTTCTTCTTCCTCGGGGCGTACTTGCAGGACTTTGTGCGAGGGAGCGAGGTAAGGGAGACGAAAGGGCGCGACGCGACTCGCGCGCGACGCGACTCGCGAACGAGCGGCGCGAGCGAAGGACTGACGGCGAGATTTTTTATAGGGCTATAACAGCGGTCAAGTTATGGGGAATCAATTGGCGGTGGGGATGATTTGCATCGTCACCGTCCTTCGGTTCCCGCAGTTTTTCGTGTGGCAAAAGTTGTGGCACCTGGGATTTAAGACGCCCGGGCCCGCGGCGCGCTACGTCGATTACAACACCAACCCGGCGCAACCGCAGCGCGAGATGGGCTCGCCCACGGGAAGAGGTCCCACGAGAGACTCGTTCGCGCAACCGGCGCCGGCGTCGACGCCTGCGAAAGATGCGTTCGCGCAGCCGCCGCATGCGGCGAGTATGGTTGTGCGCTCGCCCGCGCCGGCGACGCCGTCGTATTCCACGCCCGCCTCGTATTCCACGCCCGCCGTCGTCAGCTTCACGCCGAGCAACCCGAGCAACGGAGGCAATTATTCGAATAACGCGAGCACAAGTGGCAACTATTCCAACAGTAAACCAAACGGAAACGCCCTAGAACGTCCGAATTACGGTGGGCAACCGAACGCCAATTACATGTAGACGACGCTTTGAAAAACAACAAGCATTACGTAACATAGTCGCCCTCGTGAGCCTCGACGCTTGAATATCGTGATGATTACATGTGACCGTCAACGCTAAAGCATATTCGGCGCTATTCTTTTATCTTCTCCATTTGTCTTCTCTTTTCAATACCCTCCTCAATCGGCGGGCGACGCGCGTCGTCGCCGGTCCGCGTTCGCCTCTCGCCGCGCTCAGCAATTCGCCCCCTCGGTCGCTCCTTCCTCTTTCGCTCGTCTATACAACATGATGTGCGGCTCCGGTCGGTGTATCGCATAATGCACCCATCCGCGGCTTTGTTGCACTCCCAAACCGCGCCATTCAGACTGTCGCGCGCGACGAGCGCTCGTCGTCAGTCCGCGCGAGGGGAACGCGCGCGTCGCGGCGCTCGTCGCAAACCCATCCCCTAACGCGCGCGAGCGAGCGAGCGTGCGCGCACCTCGGACAACAAGCGACCTTTTGGAAGCATCTTGGCGATATCGGGCGGTAACACCACGTGTCTGCGCATCGCGTGCGTCGAAAAAGTCGTCAATCTCAAACGCATCGTTCGTGACCACGGATTGGCGCGCGCGCGCATCGCGACGCGTTCGACGCCCTTCATCGCCTTTCGCGACATCGATCGCGCACCTGTATTCGTACACGTCGTCGTAATATTTTTCGCTGTACTGAATTTGCGGCATGATACGCGCGTTCGCGGGCGCGAAATGCGGGACGACAACGATCGACGGGGACGAACGACAGCTTGGAGAGGGAATTTAAAGTCGGCGTCGCGCTCGGAGGAGCGCGCGGGCGAGAGGTTTTGAACGACCTCGAACGACGATGAGCGAGGAAAAGCGGCGAACGCTAGGACATGAATCGAGAGTTACACAGATTTAGGGGTGAGTGCGGCGGTGATCGTGGCTAAAGCTTCGTCGAGGGCCTCATCGAGGCGCGCGGCGTCGCGACCGCCGGCTTGGGCGAAACCAGGCTTGCCGCCGCCGCCGCCGCCACATTTCTTTGCGGCGACGCCGAGAACGGTCCCGGCTTTGAGGTTCCCGGCCTTTTGGACTTGGTCGTCGAATAAAGCTACTAATCCGACGTTGGCACCGCTCGCACCGCCGAGGACGACGGCGGCGCCGTCGCCGAGTTGGGCGGCTAAGTTTTCAGCTGCCACCTTCAGCGCGGCGGGATCGACGCCATCCAAACGTGCGACGAGGACCTTGGACGAACCAACGCTGCGCGCGTTTGAAGCTAGGGCAGCTGCCTTGGCAACTGCTAATTCGCCGCGAAGGGACTCGGCGAGCTTCTGAGTGGCGCGCAAATCTTCTTGCAGACTCGATACGCGTCCGGCGATTTCCTCGGGAGGAACCCGAAGCGCGTTTGCCAACTGCTTGACCACCGCGTCGCGCTGCTGTAACAGCTCAACAACGCCTGCGCCTGCGACGGCTTCGATGCGGCGAATGCCACTCGCGATCCCAGCCTCGCTCAAAATCTTAAAGCCACCGATTTCAGCCGTATTGCTAACGTGAGTGCCGCCGCACAACTCCATGGAAATTCCGGGGACATCTACAACGCGTACGACTTCGCCGTACTTTTCACCGAACATCGCTGTAGCGCCACGCGCTTTAGCTTTCGCAATCGGCATTTCTTCAGCGATCAAATCCGCGCTTTGAGCGATCCAACTGTTGACTAAATTTTCAACTTCGAGGAGTTGCTTCTCCGTCGGCGCCTTCGGGCAGTTGAAATCAAAACGGAGTCTGTCAAAACCACAAAGCGAACCAGCTTGCGATACGTCTTCACCGAGAACTTTTTTCAACGCCGACTGCAATAAATGCGTTGCCGTGTGGTTACTCTTCGCGCGGCGGCGAGTATTCTCGTTGACATTTGCGACAACTTCGCTCCCAGACTTTATGGAGCCCTTCGTCACCGTTGCGGTGTGCACGATGATGCGCCCGCCGCCGGCTTTTTGCACGTCCGAAACCTCTAAAACGCTCCCGTCAGCAGTGCTCAACAAACCATTATCACCAACCTGTCCACCGCTTTCTGCGTAGAACGGGGTGACATCGAGAACGACGTCCACCTTGGCGCCCGCTGGCGCTTCGTCAACCATCTGCCCATTGTAAATAATCGCTAAAATCTTTGACAAATCGCTCGAAGTGCGCTCGTAACCGATGAACGAGCTCGAGGTCCCGAGACTGTCGGCAACGCGCGCCAAAGTGTCCCCGGCAGTGACATCAACGGTTTGATGAGCCGCCTGGCTCATCGAGCGTTGCTCCGCCATCGCCGACTCGAAGCCCGCCATGTCGATCGCAATCCCAGCCTCCATGGCGACGTCGGCGGTGATGTCCAGAGGAAATCCGTACGTGTCGTACAATGTGAAGGCATCTTTACCGCTCAATCCTGTCTTGTTCTTTTTCGCCACCTCGATGAGTTCGGCAAGCATCTCCTCACCTCGGCCGAGAGTCTTTTGGAAACTCAGCTCTTCACGCTCAAGTTCCGCCATAATTCGCGCAGAGTTCTGCTTCACCGTCGGATCACACGCTTCGGACATCGAAATCGCAACTTGGGCAATGGCGGGCGTGAACGCGCTCATTCCCTCTGCGGGTCTGATACCGAGCAAACGACCGTTTCTCACGACACGTCGAAGCAAACGCCGCACAATGTAGCCACGACCAACGTTCGAAGCGAAGACACCATCGGAGATCATGTACGAAACCGCGCGAGTGTGATCGCCGATTACTTTGAGCTGTTGCTTTTGAACGTTGTTGCACGACTTGTAGTCCAGACCTGCCATCGATGCTGCCTTGTCGATGATGGGCATAATTAAATCTGTTTCGTAATTATTTGGCACGCCCTGAAGAATTTGCGCCATGCGCTCGAGACCCATACCGGTATCGATGTTCTTATTCTTAAGTGGTTTCATCACCCCATCTGCATCGCGATTGAGTTCCATGAAGACCAAGTTGTAGAACTCGATGAAACGCGAGTCATCCTCTAAATCCGCCCCGACGACGCCGCGTTCGGGATGGAAATCGTAATACAGTTCCGAGCACGGCCCGCACGGTCCCGTTGGACCTGCGGCCCAAAAGTTATCTTTCTCTCCCATGCGCTTAATGCGCTCCTCCGGCACGCCGATTACGTCTCTCCAGACCGCGAACGCCTCGTCGTCCTCCCGAAACACGCTCACCCACACGCGTTCAGGGTTCAACCCAAATTCCTTCGTTGAAAGCTCCCACGACCACTCGATCGCCTCGCGCTTGAAATAATCTCCAAAGCTAAAATTACCCAGCATCTCAAAAAAAGTGTGATGCCTCGCGGTGACGCCGACGTTCTCGATATCGTTGGTTCTCACGCACTTTTGCGTCGTCGTCGCCCGAGCGCACGCCCGCTCGCGTTGTCCCATAAACACGGGCTTGAACTGCAGCATCCCTGCGATCGTAAGCAGCACTGTGGGATCTTCGGGGACCAGCGAGCTCGACGGCAACACTTTATGCTCTCGATTTTCGAAGAACTTTAAAAACCGCGCGCGAATCGCCGCGCCGCTGTTATCCTTCCCCACCGCATTCGGGTTCGCGTTCCCAGGCGTGGACGCCGCGCTCGAGAGCACGCGCACGGCGACCGTGGACCTCCGTTTACCGTTCAGCACGCTCGTGGACGTCGCGGACGAGCGCGAGAATGCGCGTGAGGGCGCTGATTTCAAGAGCACACGCCGCGGGACGAGCGGCGAAGCTCGAGCGTCGAGCGCGCGGCATCGAAGGGCGAGGGGCGGAGGAGAAGGGAACGCGCGCGATGCGAGCGTCATCGCGGTAGCGGATTCGCGAAGGATGGACGCGCGAAGCATGGGCGCACAGCGCGCAATGAGGAGAGGGAGAGCGCCTCATCGGGAGGGTTTGAGCGCAGCCGCTGGTACGAAAATGTCAAAGAATGGTGGTTTCAATCGCTAAAGTGCGCGAGAATCATCTGCTTGACGACCTTCATGCGCTCGATAATTTCTGGGGACATCATTCCCGCAGCGTCGCCGCTGAGCGATCTCTTTCCGGTACTGGACTGATACGCGTTTAAGACGACGTCGATGGTTTTCAGCAAGGCTGCCGGCTCGCACCAGAGTAAATCCGTATTCTTTTCTTCGAGCTCGGGACCTGGGGTGAAAGCTTCTTCGAGTGCGTTACGCTGATCTTGTGGGCCCTCGATGGAGAGGATGTATTTTAAAATGCGCACCTCTTTGGGCTGCTGACGACCCATCGTATCCTTCATCTTGAAGTATAAGTGCGCCATGACGTCCTTGACCTCTAAACTCGTGTATTGGCTCTCTTTCACGCTCATGTACGCCTTCGCTGCGGTTAACATCAATGCCGGATTCAATTTATTTTGTGACGCGAGCTCGTCAATCTTCGCATTCATCGCCTCCAGAGTGTCCACTTGAAGCAACTCTTGAAACGTCCCCGTAGCCTGGTCCAGCAGGTCTTGATCCTTCACCGCTTGATCGTACGCATCGCACAAGCTCAGCAACCGCGCCACGTCCTTTGCCATCGTTTCCTTCTTTTCCTCATCGTCTCCTTGTGCGATCATCTCTAACTTGAAGCTCAAGTACTGAAAAAATTCCACCGGCATCGCCCCTCGTCGCGTCGCGACGTACCCTTCCCATTCCCCCTCATCCTTCGCCCTCACGTCGTCAAACAGCTCCTGATACCCGATAACACGTTTGTCCACCTCCATCAACTTCCGTCTTAATTTCGATAACCTCAGTTCCTCGTCCGGATCTTTGCTCGCGATCGCGCGCGTTCGCAGTCGCTCAAACGTCCCGGCGCTCAGTTCGCCCCACTTCGCGCTCGACGCCAACAACGCGATCCAGTCTTTCTCCGCTCGTTTGTCGAATATATCGATCAACTTGTCGTACATCGACGGCGTGCGATCGATCACACCGCCGTCGTTCGCGCCGTAGTACGCCTCGCGCGCGTCCTTCGCCGCGCTCGACGCGGCGAAAGCGTCGCCGCGGCGCGCGCTCGATGCCGCTCGACTCACCGCGCCATTCGTCGGGGAATAGCGCGCGTGATTGGCGTACGATCGCGCACACGACGCCGAGAGCGCTGATGACGCGCGCGACATCGCGAGTGATTGAGAGGTTGCGTACGAGCCGCGCCGAGGAGTGCGGTCTCGCGAGACGCGACGACGCCTAGAGGCGACGAGAACGCGCGCGCACGCGAACGACAACCGATGTTTCAATGACGATGGATGAAGTTACAAATAATGCGATCGAGACGCGCGGGACTCCGCGGCGCGGCGCGCGGCGTATTTGGCGTTGACGCCGTCGCGCCGGCGCCACATTTTTAGCATTCGCGGAACTAATCGGAGAACGATGAGGTACGCCACGCACGCCGCACCGCTAGCGACGACACCAGCGTTCGCCTTGACGTTCTGCATCAACCGCGCCTTGAGCGACTTCATGGCGTCGGTATCTTTCCTCTTCGCGCTCTTCGCCCGCGCGTTCGTCTTCGCGCTCGAGCGCGAATCGCTCGACGACCGCGCGCGCGCCGCCTCTCCCGACCTAACATCAAAACACCACTCCGCACTTCCTCTTCTCACTGGGTCGAAACCAAACGCGCGACACGTCCCCATACCTTTCTGTTCGTCATCCGAAACCCACTCGCGTAACGTCGCGCAAATCGTGTCGCTCGGTCGACACGGCACCAACCGTCGTCTCGCGTCCAAGGCGAAAAAATCGTTCGCACACTTCGCGAACGCGTCGTCGCACGTCCGTTCGCACATCGGCACCCCAATCGATGTCCCTATCGCGGCGTCGCACGCCGCCGCGCACTCCAGGGCGATCCACGAATTGAAGCACTCCGCGCTCGCTTCGAGCGCTCGTAAGTGCGCCGCCCGCGCGCGCGCCTCGTTCGTCTGCGCGTCGTCGCAGCACGTCTCAGCGCGAAACTCGTCGCAAAACGTCATCGCTTTCGCTCGACGCGGCTCGACGCCGTGCGAGGCGTAGGGGGAAAACATCGTCTTCGATTGGCACGTCGCGCGCGAATCGGCGAACGCGACCGACGCTCGCGCTTCGAGCGCGGCGACTAAAGCCGAGAAGCACAACGCGCGCGCGACTCGGGCGCTATACGAGCGATGCGTGCGCGACGTGCGCGATCGACACTTCGATGGGCGCGTCATGAAGTCGCGCATAGCGGTCGATCGCGCGCGCGAAGCCGAGGCGAGCCGTCGCGAGCCGGCGCGTCGCCGGACGTCATTCGATCGCGCTCGAGTGCGATCGCATCGAACGCGACGACGCGTTGGAGAGAAACCGCGCGAGTGAAGTTTCGCCGACGACGTTTCGTCGACATCGCGCGGTGACGTTGGAGAGGGAGTGGAGGACGTCGCGAGGACGCGCGCGCGGGCGGAGGCGACGCGACGCGACGCGACGCGAGCGAGCGAGCGAGCGAGCGAGATGGAACGCTCGACGAACGCACACGCGCGAGTGAGGATGAATGAGTGTGCGTCGATGCGCTCGCGCGTGCGTCAATCGAGGGCGAGGACGAGGGAGACGGGAACGAGGAGTGGGGGTGAAGCGCGCGAGCGAGCGACGGGGGCGTCGAGCGCGAGCGACGCGAAGATGAGCGGGGCGAACGATGGCGCGCGCGTCTGTCGCGCGCCGGATTGCGTGTTACTGAGCAATGAACATGGAACGTATACGGTGAGAGGGGAGATGACGCTCGCTGGCGTCGATGGGGCGAGCGTGTATAATTTATTGACGGATTACGAGGCGTCGCCGCGAGCGTTTCGCGCGGTCAAAGCGGCAAAAATTTTGGAGCGCGCGGGCGATGCGGTGGTGTCGACGAATATGTATATCGAGCAAGAGTGCTTGTGGAATTTTTTTGTTTTTGGAGGGTCTTTTCCGTGCGCGTTCGAGGTTGAAGAGCGCGATGAGGAGATGAAGATGAAGTGTTCGCTCGCGCCCGGGTTGGGGAAAGGCGCGGGATTTTTACGACGATTCGAAGGTTCCTGGGCGGTGGAGGTTCTGGCAAACGGCGAAGTGAAGGTGGTGCACGTACTCTTGGTGCAACCAAAATTGACGCCGCCGTACGCGCATAAGATTTTTGTACAACAAGTGGAGCAGTTATTGGCGGACGTCGTCGGAGAAATCGAACGATGGGCCGGCGTGCCCTATCCGAAGCCCTCACATCGAGCGTGAGCCGCGCGATTTGATACTTCTTCTCTCAACTCGGTTGAACGCTATATCGTTAACAGCGACGACAAAATTATACTGTATTTATTTTTTCCATCGATTGTTTAGGACGCTCATCATTTAGGCGCAATTGTTATCATTAGACTATCGCAAACTTTCTTTCACTACAAACAGAGATACTGCACAGGCCTACTGACGGCGCGATCACCTACGCAAGCGCTCGTTCGGC